>Ga0302324_100029475_pt1 | contig 10397 bp, 11 predicted proteins | sample Palsa_T0_1_FD_201949 | JGI IMG/M metagenome (GOLD analysis project Ga0302324, IMG submission 201949) | Peat permafrost microbial communities from Stordalen Mire near Abisko, Sweden - Palsa_T0_1 | ecosystem: Environmental > Terrestrial > Soil > Palsa > Peat permafrost | place: Sweden: Abisko... | reverse complement strand
TAATCCCCGTGACGCTCAGCGCAAACCAAGACCGATCGGCTTGCGAATCGCAGGCGTAATCGTAGCGGAAAAGTGCGCGCTCGCCCGCAATCACCTGGCGGATTCCTGCAGCGATCGCCCTGCCGTCTACTTGCGCATCGCCGCAAGCACCGTCCCACAGCACGAGATAGTTGGAGCCCACCGCGACGCCCGTGCCGATGCCGGAGCGGGTGGTGACCAAGGTACGCCAAGCTTGGTTGGCGGCGATTACGGCACCGGTCCGATCGAGCACCGCGATCGGCGCCTCGAGTGCATCGAGGATGGCACGGTCGAAGCGCTGAGGCTCCTGCATCAGTGCTTCCGCCTGCCTGCGCTCGGTGATGTCGCGCGTGATCCCGCGGTAGCCCTTGAATTGATTGCGCTCATCGAAAATCGGCTCGCCGCTGGTGCTCAAGTACCGCACCTCGCCGGTGCGGCCCACGCGCCTGATTTCGAGGTCTCGGAATATCGCGCGCCACTCGAGCTGCTGGCGGTGTGTCCGCCAATCGGCATCGCTCATATTGTCGATTGACAGGTCCCAGAGTGTCTTCCCGATCATGCCTTCTTCGGGAAATCCATCGGCATCATCCGACGCGCCTCGATGCGACACGAAGCGGTAGCGTTCGTCGAGTTCCCAGTACCAATCAAAGGCGAGCCCGATCAGACTATGGAATCCCGCTTTGCGCTCGATCAACGCCCGCTGTGCGGCCGGCAGTAGGATGGCATTGCCGCTTTTCGGGTCGATGATGGCGTCTACCTGGCCCGCTTCGATCGCGAGACGCTCAGGGCCACCCTTGACCATGCGCAGGATCGCCTTTGTGAAGCCTCGCTCGCTACCGGAGGCAGCGGGCTTCGGTACGGGAAGCGCGCGATCCACGGGTATCACTCCACTATGCCAAGGGCGCGCAATACGCCGCTCTTGTCGCTCAAATTGCCTACAATTGTCGCGGCGGGTAACGGAGAGAGCTTGGCAAGGCTGGGGGTGACCACGACGCCGTCGGCCAGAGCGCGCTGCGGATACTGGAGCACGTCTATGATTTCGAGCCGGAAGTTCTCTTGCAAATGCTCCTTGCAAATGGCGTCGAGATTGGCGACGGCCCGGACCGAATTGGGTCCGCTATCGGTAATGTAGAGGACCATCACGACGGCCGCGGCGATCACAGGCTCGGGCGCGGCGCGATCTTTCTGCTTCCGAACCATCGCGTCTCCGCTCGTGGCGATTCTGGGTAGATGTCGGGATCGCCGAAATCATCCGCTCTTCAAATCGCAAACGTCGGTGCGTTGTCGCACATAAACACGTGAATTCCACGGACATTCCACGCATCGATCGGCGCGTTCATCTTGGTCGATGAGGCCATCCAGCTCCCCTGTGTGCGGTAACGCACATACCAATACGTATCGACTGTCTCAGAATTGGATTGGAGAGCCGACCTGGAGTCCCCCAAGTCCATGAACGCCTACACCGAAGATATCAAGAGGAACCACCTGCTCGAGGCGTTGCCCGCCGCCATTCAAGAACGGCTGCTGCCGCAACTGGAATTCGTTCAAATGCCCCTCGGTGGAGTGTTGTATGAGTCCGGGGGAACTCTGACTCACGTATATTTCCCAACCACCTCCATCGTCTCGCTCCTGTATGTGATGGAAAACGGCGCATCAGCGGAGATTGCGGTGGTGGGTAATGAGGGTATCGTGGGAATTTCTTTATTCATGGGGGGTGAGTCCACCCCGAGTCGGGCCGTGGTCCAAAGCGCCGGCCAGGGCTATCGACTCAAATCGGCGATCATGAAGGACGAGTTCAACGGTCCGATGCTGCATTTGCTGCTGCGCTATACCCAGGCGCTGATTACACAGATGGCGCAGACGGCGGTGTGCAACCGCCATCATTCATTGGATCAACAATTGTGCCGCTGGCTGCTGCTGAGCTTGGATCGGTTGCGGGGCGACGAACTCCTGATGACACAAGAACTGATCGCCAACATGCTGGGAGTGCGTCGCGAAGGGGTCACCGAGGGTGCCATGAAACTCCAGCACGCGGGTTTGATCCGGTATGCACGCGGCCGCATCTCGGTGCTCGACCGCGACGGCCTCGAGAAGCGCACGTGCGAGTGTTACGCGGTGGTCAAAAGGGAATATGAGCGATTGCTTCCGGCGAAGGCCGCCGCTGGCGCTACCCGCTCCAGCCTGCATCCCTAAGTCCTGCCACCGGATGCGATCTCTCTAGGGTGCCCAGCGGCAAGCGGGCCGTGAATTGAGTGCCCCCTTCCCGGGTGGAGGTCACGTAGATTCGGCCCTGGTGGGCGCGAACAATCTCCGAGCAGATGTGCAGGCCCAGCCCCAGGCCATTTCGATTGGCGGACACCGAATGCCGCCAAAACGGCTCAAAAATCTTATGCAGGCTTTCCGGGGGTATCGGTTCGCCCGCATTCCACACCTCCAACACAAAGTCATTGGCGTCCGCTTTCGCGCTGATCTTGACAGGGCTCATGGGCATTCCATGGGTCAGCGCGTTGGCCAGGAGGTTGGAGGTGATTTGTTGGAGTCTTCCCAAATCGCACCGAACCGGGCAGCTGACGCCGATATCGGCGATGATTTGGCAGTCCGGCTGGCCGTCCTGGAGCTCTTGAACTACGGTCAACAGCGCGGCGTTGAGATTCTCAATCTCGGTCAATTCGACCGCGATCCCACCGCCCAAGCGTCCGCGGGCAAAGTCGAGTAAGTCGTCAATCAGCCGGGCCATGCGCCGGGCATTGCTTTTTATCCGTGTCGCGATGGCCAATTGAGCCGGATCAGTGAGATTGCGCTCCAACATGTCGCTACTGGCGTGGACCGCGTGCAGCGGATTACGCAAGTCGTGCCCTAATATCGCAATGAATTGCTCCCGCAACCGCCCCGCGGCGCGTTCGTCGAGCAATGCGCGGTGTTCCTGGTCGTGAATCCGTTGAGCGTCGAGTTGCGCGGCAATGAGTCCGGCAAATTGCTCGAACATCGATACGATGCGTGGCTCGCCCATCTTCGCGGGATTTGGATCGAGCGCGCAAAGGTCGCCGAAATGGCGCCCATTGGCGAGGATTATCGGCGCTGAAATGCAGTGCTCAATCGGATGAAGGTTCGAGGACGGGTGGCGGCAGTGGAGAGGATCGTCCGCAACTCGCGCCACGACGGCAACTCTCATTCCGGTGATGTCGCATAGAACCTTGAGGAGCGCCGGAACGCCATCCACGCGACTGCTGACCGCGACTGCCTCGACGATATCCTGAGTGCCATCGTCCATGTATTTCAATTGCGTGCCTCCCTAGCGCGGTAGGAACGATGTGGGCGCGTAGACTTGCGAAAGCGCAAGGAAACTCAGCTTCGCAACGCTCCGGGGGAGCAAATTACGATCTGCGGGAGGGCGCGTCTGTGCGCTGCCCCACACAGGTTTTGTGAGTGTCGTGCGCCGGCAAATGTCGTGCCATAGGTCGAGGCACCGGCTTTGTCGCGTTGCAAGATGGCTGTCAGGTGTGCGGTAACAGACAGACGGGCGCCGGACGACGCGCACAGGATGGCAATTGAGCGCTCGCTCCTACCTACGCGTCGAATTCGCCGCCGCAACAACCACGAACTCACAGGATTGAACATATGAATAAGCCCTTATCCGTCGCCGCCTTGATCGGCGTCGCCTTCTCAATGGCGGCCGCTGGTACGGCGCTCGCCGACACGAAGGCTGAACTCGACGTCGGTGTCCACGAGACCTTGAAGGCTTTCGATGCCCTCAACTCCCAGAACCGGCCGCTGCGGCATTCCGCCGCCGGAACATTGGTGTTCCCGCGTGTCACCAAGGGCGGGGCCGGCATTGCCGGTGAATACGGAGAAGGGGTGCTGCGGATCGACGGCAAGACCGTCGGCTACTACAGCATCTCTTCGGCATCCGTCGGATTGACGTTGGGAGCGGCCAAACGCAGCGAAGTCATCGTATTCACGACGCAGGATTCTTTGAATCAATTCACGTCAAGCAAAGGCTGGTCGATCGGCGCCGACACGGGCGTTGCGATGATTCATGGCGGCGGCGGCGCAAATTACGATACGGAGACCCTGAAGAAGCCGGTCGTAGGCTTCGTGTTTGGGCAGAAAGGCCTGATCGGTGATCTGTCGTTGGAAGGCTCGAAGATCGACAAAATAGACCGATAAGGATGCGCCGGCACGGCGGCGGACTGCCGATCGAAAGATTTGCGGCCCTCCGGCGCGCCAAAGACATCGTCGGACAGGCGGCACTCGCCTGGATCCAACACGATGCGTCGACCATGGGGGCGGCCCTGGACTTCTATACGGTATTTTCCGTCGCGCCCATTCTAATCATAGCAATCGGAGTTCTCGATCTCTTCGTCGGTACGGACACCGTCAAGGCGGAACTCTTGCCGCAAATGCAGATATTGTTCGGCGATGCCGGCGCCTCGGCCGTGCAGGCATTGTTGCTGAGCGCGACCCTCATGGGAAACAGCCACGTCGCGACGCTCGTCGGCGTCGCGACCTTGCTCATCGGCGCCTCATCGGTTTTTGTCGAACTTCAGAATTCACTGGATCGCGCTTCGTTCCTCGGGGAGTGGCGCACCTGGCTGCTGGTCGTCGATGTGACGTTGAGCTTGAGCATCACCACGGTTCTTTTTGCCTTTGTTTACAAATACATCCCGCAAGCCAAGATGGAGTGGAGCGATGTCTGGGTCGGCGCCGCGGTGGCTGCCATCTTGTTCAATATCGGCAAATTCGCGATCGGATACTACCTGGGGAGAAGCGCTTTCGCGACCATCTACGGCGCCGTTGGATCGCTGCTGGTGGTGCTGCTGTGGGCGTATTACTCGGCCCAGATATTTTTGTTCGGTGCGGAATTTACCAAGACATTCTCGTTCATTTCGGGGACTCGCAGGGGGCTGAAAGTCTAGTGCGTGCGACAGCGCACCGACGCTGCGGCGATGCGGGGCTATGGTTTGCGGGTCTCAATTCAGCGGAGTAGACATGGAATCAACATCCGAAGTCGGCAACCTGATCGCGGACGTGCAGGATCTTTTGGGCCGGCTCGCGCACGTCGCCGATCCCGAGATCGCTCGTGTTCGGGCCAAAGTCGAACAAGCGCTGGCTACAGCAAAAAGGGCACTGGCGGATGGCACGGATCGGGTCCAGCGCCAGGCGAAAAACGCGATATCGGTCGGCGATCTCTACGTGCGAGACAATCCGTGGCAAGCCGTGAGCATCGCCGCCGCGGCGGGCCTGGTGGTCGGCGTCCTGGTCGCGAGGCGCGCATCGGGTCCATCATAGAGATACGCTACGGCTAGAGACACGCTAGGGCGCGTCCGGCGAGGCGGGCGTCCGGCGAGGCGGGCGTCCGGCGAGGCGGGCGCGGCATTTGCCGCTCATGGAGCAATACCTTGGTTCAATGGATGCGATTTACACACCCATGGTGTAATTGTTTGCGTCGATTGAACAAAACAAGGGGGTTCCAGCGATGAACGGGAAGAACAAGCTGATTGGCGTGGGCGTTTCGGCGGCATTCGCCGTCCTTGTCGCCGGGGCCGCGATCTCCGCGCAGGACAGGTATACGCTCAAGGTGCCGAATGGGCTTGCGTTCTCCGAGTTCAGGGGCTACGAAACCTGGCAGGTCATTTCCATCAGTCATAACGGAGCGCTGATGGCGGTGATCCTCGGGAACCCCGCAATGATCGATGCGTATAAGTCCGGTATCCCCGGTAACGGCAAGCCGTTTCCCGACGGGGCCAAAATGGCGAAGATTCATTGGAACCCGAAGACTAACGTGACGGCCCCCGGTCAGCCGCTGGTGCCCAATACCCTGCATGACATTGACTTCATGGTGAAGGATAGCAAGAGGTTCGCGGACAGCGGCGGATGGGGATATGGCGAGTTCGAGTATGACACCGCCTCCGATGCGTTCCGGCCGGGCACACTGACGGATCAACCGCCGCAGGGCAGCGACGCCAAGTGCGGGTTCGCCTGCCACACGGTGGTTAAGAAGCAGGACTACGTCTTCACCGAGTTCCCGAAGAGGTGACCGTCGCGGCGTCCGCGCATACCTGAGGCTCGGCCTCTGCGCACACCTGCCAAGATCTGGACGATCGGCCACTCGACGCGGGAACTCGAGGAGTTCCTGGGACTGCTCGTGAAATTCCGCATCGAGGCCCTGGCTGATGTGCGCAGCTATCCGGGCTCACGCAGATATCCGCAGTACGGCAAGGACGCGCTCGCAGCGAGCCTGAGGGAGCGGGCGATCGAATATGCCTGGTTGCCCGCACTCGGTGGGCGCCGACGCGCCTCACCTGACTCCCCGAATATAGCCTGGCGAAACCCGGCGTTTCGAGGCTATGCGGATTACATGAGCACCGCCGAATTCGCCCAGGGACTTCAGCAGCTGTTGGACCTCGCGAGCCGAGCGCGCACGGTAATCATGTGCGCGGAGGCCCTTTGGTGGCGTTGCCACCGCTCGATGATTGCCGATGCGTTATGCGTTCGCGGCATCGAGGTTGTGCACATCATGGATGCCCGGCACGAGACGGTGCATCCGATGACCTCAGCCGCGAGTATCGTGCAGGGCCAATTGAGCTACGCCGCCCCACAGTATCGTCTGCTGGAGTAGTGGAGCGCGCCCCAACAGAGGCTTCTAACGCACCAGCCCGGCGCTGTGCGCGCTGCCCGCCGCGGACGGCAGTTTGAAAATGGCGAGGGTATCGCCGTAGGCATACCCCAATTGAAAGTTGCCCCCGGCAGCCACTGCGATGTATTGCTCGCCATTCACCTGGTATGTGATGGGGGGGGCGTTGACGCCGGCGCCCAGGTTATAGCGCCAGACGCGCTCGCCGGATGCCGCGTTGAAGGCGTCGAGCCAACCATTGCCTTCGCCCATGAACACGAGATTTCCGGCTGTCGCGAGCACCCCGCCGATCAAGGGCTGCGGAGCCTTGTACTGCCAGGCGATTTTGCCTGTCTCGACATCGAGCGCGACGAAAGGACCATCCTGAACCCCACCGGGCGCGACATTCGAGAACGCGCTCCCGAGGCGAATGAGGCCCGGCGCGCTCTCGGCAGGCTTCGTCGTGAAGTTCATCAACTGGTTCATTGCCATGATGTACAGGTAATGGGTTTGCGGCGAATACGCAGGCGGCGACCACTCGGCCCCGCCATTGGCCCCCGGCAGCATGGCTACGCCTTCCCGCGTCGGCATCGAGAACATGTTCTTCGACATAGTGACGTAGGGATCGGACTTGCGTATCAGCTGGCCGGTGCGCCGGTCCACTATGAATACCCAACCGACTTTGCCCGCCTCGGCCGCAGCCGGAATCACCGTGCCGTTGCGGTGCACATCGAATAGCACGACATTGCTGACGGCGTCGTAGTCCCACACGTCGTGCTTGACCTCCTGGTAATACCACTTGAGCTGGCCGCTGTGCACGTCGAGCGCGACGATGCTGTCGCTGTACAGGTTGTCACCCTGACGGACCGTGCCGTCGAGGTCGGGGTTGGGGTTGCCCGTGCTGAAAATGATCAGTCCGAGCTTGGGGTCGATCGCCGGCGTCGTCCACACCATGCCGCCGCCGCTCTCCCAGGAGTTGCCCGCATAGGTCTTCGGATCGGTCGAATTCCAGCGCCAGCGCTGCTGTCCATTCGTGGCGTCGTAGGCTGCGACGAAGCCGCGCAACGCCCATTCCCCACCTGCGCTACCGACGATGACCATGCCGTCGAAGATCTGCGGCGCGAGCGTCTCCGAGTAGCCGTTTTGCGCGCTGACGATGGTCGTGTCCCAGAGGGTGTGGCCATCGGCCGCATCGAGCGCCAGCAGGTGATCGTCCAGGGTCACGACGTAGACCTTGCCGTAGCCGACGGCCACGCCGCGGTTTACCGGGCCGCAGCAAATCTGGAATGCCCCGAGGTTATAGGTTACCTCCCAGAGCCGCTCGCCCGTGACCGCATTGACCGCGAGGATCTTCATTTTGTGATCGACGACCGGGGTCGTGAGATACATCACGCCGCTCACGACGATGGGCGTCGTCTCGAAGCTCGCGGTCATGCCGGTCTGAACCAGCGCCACCGGGGTCAGGGAGCTCACGTTCGCGGTAGTGATCTGACTGAGAGGCGAATATCGCTGGTTATCGTACGTGCGTCCGTGCAGGAGCCAATCGTTCTCATCCGATCCAGCGTTCTGCATCATCGAATCGGTGATGTTGGCGTCCGCTCCGGCCGGAAGTTGCGCATAGACGTTGCGGGTCGGTGGCGCCGCGCGGACGATTTCGTCGGTAGTGGCTGAGCCTCCAGCCCCGGCCAAACGCATCCCCGAGAGACTCACTCGATCGAGTGACTTGGTGGTCAACGGCACCGCACCGGGGGGCAGGCCGTTGCGTTCGAGAATGAAAGCGGTCACATCGAGATACTGCTGTTGGCTCAAGCTTGCCGGCGCGTTCAGAGGCATCTGGCGGCTGAGAAAATCATACAACTGCGCGGCCGTTCCCCGCCCATAGGCTTGCAAGAACGTCCGGCCCATGAGCGGAGTCCCCGCTTCGCCCTGCAGATTCGCCCCGTGGCACTCGGTGCAATCCTGCGTATAGACGGCGGCCCCTCGCGAGGCTTGCTCGCTGGTGTAGGCTCCGGCCGATTTTGTTTCGGCGCCCGTTGCGCCCAGGGAAAAAAATACCATGAGCGCCGTGAACGACGTGGTGCGCAAGCGCGGATCGAAGTGATGGGTGGGAATCATGATCAAGCTCCTGATGCTTCGGTCATGGACAGGCTCACGTTTGAAATTGTTTCTATTCAGTTCCGCGCGTCTTGGCACACGAGGCTAGCACCCTGTGCGGTGCGACACAAACGAGGGGTTATCGCGGCACAGCGGTGCAAGATGAGATCAACTGTGCGGGGGCTGATGCAACAAAACCCGGGAGCCGCGACGCAGCGATAGCCTCCCCGGGCGTGCGTGCGCGCACGCTCAGCCACCTGCTCCGGATCAATGCGGACGCGGCAATCACGCTCAATACGTCGCCCTGCACCGACGCAGCATCCGGTAAGAACATTTTCCACCGCTGGCCGGGCGAGGCGGTGGCAGAGAACATCGTCATGGTGGACCTCCTAATCTACCCTCGTTGCGTATGGTCACCGCCCAGCCATCATGATTGATCCGAACCGACTCGTCTTGAATCGACGTGTCATATTGGTATGAAGCGTGCACCGCGGCCGGGGCGGCCCTTGACGATTCCTGCGCTCATTAAACGGCGCTATCCTTGAGCGAAGCAGCCTGAGAGGCGCGCCCACCTTCCCTCTCATATTTCGACATGCGACGCCACAACCCGGGACTGGTGCCGACGACGCGGCAAAAGCATCGATTCAAGTGCGATTGGTCCGCGAACCCGCAGGCGAATGCAATGTCCGTGAGCCGCTCCCGGGTGGAAGTCATCATGAGCTTGGCGCGCTCGACTCGCCGGGCGGCGACATAGGCCATGGGACTCGATCCCAGCGAGCACTTGAACGCTCGGGAAAAATGGCTCTTGCTCAATCCCACCACGCTTGCCATCTCTTCGATAGCCATCTTCGCTCCAAGATTGGCCTCTATATGATCGAGCGCGCGCTTGGCTTGCCAAGCTGCGAGACCCCCGGGTCGAACTTGGATATCCGAGACTCGGGCATCGACGCGCGATCCCGCCGCATCCGTGCCGAGGAGCATCGATGCATCCCTCAGGCAGCGCCACGCCGCCTCACGGTTGGTGTCGAAAAACGTCAACGCTCGGTTGACGAGATGACCGACGCAGGCCGAAGATGACATCTCCCGCGGCGCATTGAGCTCCCTCATTCCCCTTCTCCTACTCGTTATTGCCCTCGGGCATAGTTTTAGTCTGAAGTGAGGGAGTGAATCCATTGGACAATGGTATCGAGGGGTGTTTGTGTCCGTCGCGGCGCTGCAGAATATCGTGCGACGCGGTCCTACTAAATCGCAAACCGCAATACCAAGGTGGGATTTACGATTCCCGTCCGGGCGCTCGATAGTGCACTGCAAACAGCAGGCCGCCGAAGAGTTGGAGACCTTCAATGACACTACTCGAAACGCTCGCGATCGATCTGCCGATCATTCAAGCGCCGATGGCCGGAGTGTCCTCGCCTGCGCTGGCTGCGGCGGTATCGAACGCCGGCGCGCTCGGTTCGATTGGTGTCGGTGCGACCGATGCGCAGGGCGCGCACAGTATGATTGCGGCGGTCCGCGAGCGCTCCGAGCGCTCTCTCAACGTGAATGTCTTCTGTCATCGGCCGGCGAAAGAGGATAGCGTCGCCGAGGCCGCGTGGCTCGAGCATCTTCGTCCTCACTTCGAACGGTTTGGCGCGAAGCCTCCTCCGCGTCTCAAGGAGATCTACCGCAGTTT
>Ga0302324_100029474_pt1 | contig 10397 bp, 8 predicted proteins | sample Palsa_T0_1_FD_201949 | JGI IMG/M metagenome (GOLD analysis project Ga0302324, IMG submission 201949) | Peat permafrost microbial communities from Stordalen Mire near Abisko, Sweden - Palsa_T0_1 | ecosystem: Environmental > Terrestrial > Soil > Palsa > Peat permafrost | place: Sweden: Abisko... | reverse complement strand
TGCGAAAACCACCGGGTTCAACGATGGTGACCTTGATGCCGAGCGGTGCCACTTCGCGCGAAAGCACCTCGGAGAAGCCTTCGACACCCCACTTCGCCGCCGAATAGGGCCCACGTCCCGGAGGGCCAATCCTTCCGCCCACCGATGAAAACTGAATGAACTGGCCTGCTTTCTTTTCGCGAAAATACCTCAGAGCTGCCTTCGTCACAATAATCGTTCCAAAGAGGTTCGTTTCGATCTGTGCCCGGAATTCCGATAGCGGCGTGTCTTCGACGGACGAAAGATTGCCGTATCCCGCATTGTTAATGACCACATCCAGCGAGCCAAATACATCGACCGCCGCCATTACCGCGCTTGCTGCTGCCGCTTCGTCGGTCACATCCATTGCGAAGAGCTTGACCTGATCTCCATATCGTTCCGAGAGATGAGCCAGCGACTTAATGTCCCGAGCGGTCGCCAACACCTTATTGCCCGCAGCGAGGCCCGCTTCAACAATTGCACGACCCAGACCGCGAGAGCTGCCGGTGACTAACCATACCTGCGCCATTCATCCTCCTCTATCGAAGCCAAATATTCCGGAGCAGCTTATCAAACTCACGGTCGTCCCGAATGCAAAGTGTCGTTGGCCGCCTGCCCGTCGGTTCCCGATTCCCAAGGTTTCTCGAAGATTCCAAAGAGATGTAGGTCGAATTGTGTAAGATACGGTCGAATTGTTGGCTGAGAATCCTTCGAGGCTCTATGGCTGTCCGCCACAGAGGTTTTATTTATGAGTCGAAACATCCTCTTGCTGCTCATCGTCTTGAATTCCATAGCGGCCCTGGCTCTCGACCCCGATCTCCGAATGTCACAATATGCACATACATCATGGCGGCTCCAGGACGGTGTATTCAATGGAATTCCGACTGCCATTGTGCAAACGCCGGACGGGTATCTCTGGATCGGAACGACCTCGGGCCTGATGCGCTTTGATGGGGTCCGATTCGTTCCGTGGACGCCACGACCTGAAGGACCAGCTCTAGCCCAAGCGGTCTATTCGCTAGGGGCAGGCCGAGACGGAAGTCTGTGGATCGGGTCCTCTAAATTGATGCGCTGGAAGGACGGAAAACTTTCCAACTATCCTAACCTCGACGCGAGAATCAACGCTATTCTTGAGGACCCGGCAGGAGGAGTCTGGGTTACACGCTCGCGAATAAAGGATGGACAAGGCCCCCTTTGCCATATCTCCGACGAACGGATTCAATGTTTCGGCAGTCGAGATGGCATCTCAATCCCTTACGCTGGACCCCTGTTCCATGACACGTCTGGAACTCTATGGCTCGGCGGCAGTGCGGGCTTGGCCAGGGGCATGCCCGGATCCTTCGAAACATTCGTTCCACCTGCTTTAAAGCCACTAGAACAACTGAGTGGAGTGACCGCTCTTGCAAATGGTCCGAACGGATCCATGTTGATCGGAATGGGACAGTCCGGACGGAACATGGGACTACAGGAATTCAAGACGGCTCATTGGAGCTCGTTCGCGGGGCATGGCTTTGATGGAAGTACGCTGCAAATTAATAATCTGTTGACTGATCGGTCTGGCTCCCTTTGGATTGGTACGGTGAGTCAGGGACTCTGTGTGGTTCGAGGCAGAAGAATCGACTATTTCCGCAATTCTGATGGACTTTCGAGCAACGTTATCAACGCCATTTATGAGGATCGCGAGAACAACATCTGGGTTGTCACGTCTGGTGGCCTGGATCGCTTCAGAGTTCCGAAGGTTGTCACCTTTTCAAGTCGAGAAGGTTTGAGTTCTGATTATGCCGGCTCGGTGGTTGCGACGGCGGATGGTACGGTCTGGGTTGGCAATCATGACGCTCTGGATGAGATTCACCATGGAGCCGTCTCATCCATCCGAGCAAAGCAGGGACTACCTGGCAGACGCGTTACGGTCCTGCTCGAAGACCATTTGGGTAGGCTCTGGGTAGGTGTAGACAATACACTGTCGGTTCGCGAAAGAGGAAGATTTCATACGTTGTCCCGGAGCGATGGTAGTCCGGTCGGGACACTTCAAGGGCTAATCGAAGATCGGAATGGCGATCTATGGGGAATCCCAGTGCCGAACTCTTCTCGGCTTATTCATATTCACGGCTTTTCTGCTCGGGAGGAGCCGATTGGCCCGGAGCCATCGTACATTACGTCGATTGCGGCCGATCCTAGCGGTGGAATAAGAGTCGGCTTTCGGAATGGCGATATTGCCCTCTATGCGAACGGAGTGATGAGCGGGATTATGACGGGCGTCAAGCGGCCCGTTTACGATCTTCATCCAACTTCCGATGGCCACGTCCTCAATCTTACGTCTGGAGAACTCATTGGCTGGCAAAATGGAAAGCCACAAAGTCTCGGACTGCAAAACGGAGTTCCTTGTAACAACTCGTACACTTTCATTCTGGACAGACAGGGGACACTTTGGCTGTATTCGTCGTGCGGGCTGATCGAGATAAGTAATAAAGAGTTGCAACGCTGGTGGAACGATCCGAAAGCCAGATTGCAGTACAGCCTGTTCGACATTTTTGACGGTGCTCAGGGGGCTGATACGTCCTTTACCCCGACCGCATCCGAAGCCCCAGACGGGAAATTGTGGTTCGTCAACGGGATCGCGGCTCAAATGATTGACCCAAAGAATCTCCCGACGAATAGCCTTGCGCCTCCCGTACACATCGAGACTCTTATCGCCGACAGAAAGAGCTATCCGCTTCAGCAAGCTCTTCGACTTCCGCCTCTCACCCGTGATCTCGAAATCGACTACACCGGATTGAGCTTTGTCGTACCGCAAAAAGTTCAGTTTCGTTATCGTCTTGAGGGCAGCGACAAGGATTGGCAGGATCCACGCACCCGTCGTCAGGCGTTCTATGCCAATCTTCACCCAGGACAGTACCGGTTTCAAGTAATCGCTTGCAACAATGATGGAGTATGGAACGATGCCGGAGCAGTTTTTAATTTCGTGATTCCCCCAACATTTTTACAAAGTTCATCGTTCAAAGTGATTTGTGTGGCTGCCTTCGCCGCCTTTCTACTGCTGGCTTACCATTTTCGGATGACCCAAGTAACTCGACAGGTCAGGGCGCGGATGTCCGCGCGAGCAGCCGAGCGTGAAGCGATTGCCAGAGATCTGCACGATACGTTCTTTCAGTCGATTCAAGGACTCTTGCTGCGATTCCATACCGCTACTTCCAAGCTTCAGCCAGAACATCCTGCTAGAGAAATGTTCGAAGACGTACTGAAGGAATCTGATGATGTGATGGCCGAAGGGCGCGATTTGTTGGTGGATCTACACGCCACAACTTCGAGACTGAAGGATTTGCCAACCGCACTGGCTGACTATGGAGAACAGATGCGAGAGAGCCGTTCCAGCAATTTCACGGTAGCCGTAAATGGAATGGTTCGCCCACTGCATCCGATTATTTTCGAAGAACTGTCCCGGATAGGGAAGGAAGCTATTGGCAATGCGTTTCGGCATTCCACGGCCCGCTCGATTGAAGCTGAACTGAACTATGAGCCGGATGAACTGAGGATGCGCATCCGTGACGACGGCTCCGGAATTGATGCGAATGTTCTCAAGGGAGGGCACCGCGATGGCCATTTGGGATTGCCCAGCATGCGAGCGCGAGCCAAGAACATTGGCGCCCATCTCGATCTCTGGAGCCGTAGTGGAATGGGTACCGAAATCGAAGTGAGGGTACCAGCGAGCCTTGCCTACTCCTCGGCGCAGAATGGAGATTCTCAGGATAAGCCTCGCAGATTCAGCGGCGGAACAATGTAGCAGAGGAGCGAGCCTGACATCGGCTGAAATTCGTTCTGGGCGCTGAAATCGAGCAAGTTATCGCCGGGCGTGCGCGAGTCTAGGGATGATCCAGAAAGCCGCGCTTCAACGCGATCATGACAGCGTGAGTTCGATCGTTTGCGTCCAGCTTGGAAAGGATACTCTTCAGGTGATTCTTAACGGTGTGCTCCGAGATGTTGAGGTCGGAGGCGATGATCTTGTTCGAACTCCCACTTGCGACTCCACGGAGTACATCGAGTTCGCGCGCAGTAATCGAGTCGTCGGCAGCATGTTCAGCGATTTGCTGCGCGACTTCCGGGGGAACTCGTTTGTGGCCGTTGTAGGCGAGTCGAATCGTCTCCACCAGTTCCTTTCGGAGCAGATTCTTCAAAAGGTAACCGACCGCTCCTGCCTTGAAGGCTCGAACAGCCTGCACATCGCCCGCGGCAGTCGTCAAGACGATGACGCGCGCTTGCGGAAATTCTGCACGAATGGCTGAGATGGCCGCGATGCCGTTCACTTTCGGCATGCGTATATCCATCAACGTAACATCGGGTTGATGTTTACGAAAGAGGACGAGCGCCTCATCACCGTCACTGGCCTCTGCAATAACGCGCATGTCTGATTGGGCATTGATCTCGCCGGAAATTCCAGCCATCATCAACGGGTGGTCGTCCACGGCCATTACGCGAATTACGTGTGCGTTAGCCATAAAACTATCCCTCCGCACGCCAAAACCTAGATGATACAACTCATACCCCGCTGGCACCCCCCTCAAAAGGGCTATTCCAGGGTGTTTCCATCGAGGATTGTGGGCGACGCATGGGTTAGATAGTGTTCCCTGGGTGCAGCGACTCTACTCCATGTTTCCTGCCGGCGCGCCGGGAGCTGGGCTCCTGCTCCTGCGACTGTGCGTTGCAGGTGTGCTTCTTCGCACTGCAATGTTGAGACCGACGGCGACACTCCCATTTTGGGCGGCCGGCATCGTGATTATGATCGCAATTTTACTCTGCCTTGGTGCGTTTACACATTTCGGCTGCATCGCTTCCTTCCTCGCACAAAGTGCCGCAATGTTTTTGGGAATTGGACAAGATCGCCTCGAACTAGTTTTCACGTTAGGCATCATATCGGCCCTTTTCCTTCTGGGACCGGGTGCATATTCCGTTGATTGCTATCTGTTCGGGCGGCGGCTGATTGTTTCCTCAGACTCCAAATAGATACCGCATCAGCTTTGACGATGCCTGATTGTTCTGAAACCCTTTGCGCTCTTCGTATCCGGCAGGCTCTGGCTCGAATTGGCTACCCGATAGTCGCTCGATTTGGTCTTACGCAAGTTAAAATTCGCCCTTACAGTGGGCAATGAAATCGGCAATCGATGCACTTCAGCAGATCGAACAATTCCGAAACAGACCATCCGTCGACCGAACAGAAAGCTGGCATACCTGAGACGAAGGAAGGAGAACAAATGAAACCTAACTTTAGAAACCTCGCGACAAAGCTTTATGCGGTTGCTGTGCTCGCTTCTGCGCTGATGGGTGCGGCTCTAAATGCCGCCGCGGCGGGTCCTGCGCCGAGCGGCATCAAAAACGTCGTTCTGGTGCATGGGGCCTTCGCCGATGGCTCCGGCTGGGACGCCGTCGCAAAGATCCTTGAGAAAGATGGATACACGGTGTCGGTGGCGCAGCCTCCTGAGACCTCCTACGCCGACGACCAGAAATACACCAAGGCCGCCATCGACGCCATGGGCGGGCCGGTGGTTCTGGTCGGTCACAGTTATGGTGGATCCATTATCACCGAGGCTGGCAATGATCCAAACGTTTCGGCGCTTGTCTACATCGCGGCATTTGCGCTTGATGAAGGTGAGAGCTGTGCGTCGATCGAAACGGCCGTGCCGCAAGCCTCCAAGGCGTTCAAGCCTGATAGCAACGGGAACTGGTGGATAGAACAGGACCATTTCGCAGCCGACTTCGCAGCGGATATTCCTCCAGCTCAGGCTCATTTCATGGCTATAGCGCAGGTGCCGATCTCCACCGACTCGTTCACCCACAAGGTCACTAGTCCCGCCTGGAAGAACAAGCCGACCTTTTACATGGTGGCCAGCTCGGACCGGTCGATCAATCCCCAGCAGGAGCGGATGATGGCGAAGCGCGCCAATGCCAAGACGGTCGAAGTGAATGCGAGCCATGTGGCTTACATGTCTCACCCGAAGGAAACGGCCAAGCTAATTGAAGAGGCCGCCACCTCCGCGCACGCCAACTAGCAGCCAGTAAGTCTTTACGTCGTAAGTGAAATGCATGTCCCTCGCGCCGGACAAGAGTGGTTTGGTGCGAAGACGTGCGACATCGAGAATCAACTGATCTGTCTGGATCGCAAAGGAGAATAATCATGAGTCAGCATATTAAGAATGTAGTTCTGGTACATGGAGCTTTCGCGGATGGCTCTGGCTGGAAGAGGGTTGCCGATATCCTCAAGAATGATGGCTACAAAGTGTCGGTGGCACAACCTCCCGAGACTTCGTACGCCGACGATCAAAAGTACACAAAGGCCGCAATCGACGCCATGGGCGGCCCAGTGGTTCTGGTTGGCCATAGTTATGGCGGGTCCATCATCACCGAGGCCGGCAATCATCCAAACGTAGCGGCGCTTGTCTATATTGCCGCCTTCGCTCTCGATGAAGGTGAGGGTTGTGCGTCGATCGAACAGGCCTTGCCGCAAGCGTCAAAGGCGTTCACGCCGGACAGCAACGGGCTTTGGTGGATAGACCAGGCGCATTTCGTGGCTGACTTCGCAGCGGACATCCCACGGGATGAGGCGGAGTTCATGGCTATAGCGCAGGTGCCGATTTCTACTGACTCGTTCACCCATCAGGTTAAGAATCCCGCCTGGAAGCACAAACCCACATGGTACATGGTGGCCACCGAAGACAGATCGATCAATCCGGATCAGGAGCGCATGATGGCAAAGCGCGCCAAAGCCAAAACGGTCGAAGTGAAGTCGAGCCATGTGGCCTACATGTCTCATCCGAAGGAAACAGCCAAGCTCATCGAAGAGGCTGCTGCTTCGGCGCCAGCCACGGCAGTAGCTTGAAGTGCGTCGGTGCCACCGCCGATTCAAACAAGACCGGCGGAGGCCCGGATGAACGTCGTCCCGTGAGGAGAACACAATGAAAGATCAAATCACGATTGAAGGACGTGACGGAGCGTTTGCCGCCTACATCGCGCGGCCGAAGGCAGTGCCGGCTCCGGCCGTTGTCGTTTTGCAGGAACTGTTCGGGGTGAATGCCGACATTCGCAAGCACTGCGATGAATTGGCGGAACAAGGTTACATCGCGCTCGCTCCAGACCTGTACTGGCGGCAGGAGCCAGGCGTCGACCTGAACGTCACCTCCCAAGCCGACTGGGACCACGGTCTTCGTCTCTATTCGGCTTATGACAGAGATGCCGGCGTAAGGGACATAAAGGACACCATCGACGCGGCACACAGTCTCCCGGAATGCAGCGGTAAGGTTGCCTTGCTCGGCTATTGCCTCGGCGCGCTGATGGTCTTCATGACAGCCGTCCGCAACGACGGCATCGACGCCGCGGTCTGGTATCACGGCGCCGATACTGACAAATATCTGGGAGAGATCGATGGCCTTCATGCGCCCATTCTCATGCATGTCGCCGAGGAGGATGAGTTCATTTCCAAGGCTGCACAAGCGGAGATTAAAGCGGCACTTGCCACGAAACCGAACGCAACGGTCTACAGCTATCCGGGTCAGAGTCACGCCTTCTCTCGTCATAATGGGGCGCATTACAACGCCGCCGCGGCTCACCTGGCCAACGGTCGGACGAGCGAATTTCTACATCAGCAACTACAAAGAGATTCGAGATGATAAAGAAAATCGAGATAGAGCGGTTCAGTCTGACGACTTCCAAGCAGTTGGATGAAGTAATAGCCGGTGTGAACGCCGCCATCGGTCATCCGGATATGGCTGAATTTGGGAGATCAACTCACGAAGCGCGCTCTTTTGCCGAGCTCAAAAGCACAGTTGAGAAAGGCCTGAGCGCAGTAGGACTGATGCTGTTTATGCAGCTGGATCACGGTGCAATTCTGCGCAAAGAAACGGGCCGCGAGACTCCGAAGATGATTCGCTTCGTCATTGGCAATCCCCTCATCGTGAAGGAAATGGTCAAGCATGTTCCGGATGCCGGCTCGTACGCGCCGGTTACCGTGCTTGTGGACGAGCGCGTCGACGGCGTCCATTTGTCATATGACAGGACGGCGAGCTTCTTAGCCCCTTATGGGAATCGCGACGCACTAGAAGTCGCCCGGAATCTGGATAAGAAAATCGAAGACCTCTTACGACAAGCTGCGGCTTGAGCAACAGGATGCCCATCCTCAAAGACCCGTTCACTCCGCGCCCAAGATGCCAGCTTCTCACTCTTTAGAATCCGGCGCCAGCAGGAGGATCTTCCCGATGCCGCCTTTCTCCCCTAGCACATGTGCTTCAGCCGCATCACGCAACGGCATCCGGCGACCAATAGGCAGAACGAACTTGCCATCGCGCACGTCATCGGCAAACTCGCGCACCTTGGATGGATCAGGTTGTGCACGCACACGCGTAATCTTCACTGTCGGATTTCTAGCCGCCGCACTTTCCGGCAACACGGCGGTGTAGCCAAAGGAGCCGCTCTGCTTTACCTTCGCGATCAGCTTCTCTGCAACGTCACCGCCAACGGTGTCCGCAATTGAATCCACTAAGCGGAAGTTCTCAATCGCACTATCGTCATCAATCGCTAGCACGTCAGAGACCCCGAGGGAGCGGGCGTCATCCAGCTCTTTCCCGCGAACACCTGCAATTACCTGCGCGCCTATCTTCTTCGCCGTATGCACTGCCGCGCGCCCAACACTGCCCAGCGCTCCCGTTATCAGAACAACCTGTCCCTTTTTCACGTTTGTTGCAAGCCGCACAAGCTGGTCTCCCGTGAGGGAAATCAACGGGATCGCGGCCGCGTTCGCCAGGTCCACGCCATCCGGCAAATGGGTCACGTCCGAATCGTCCACTGCCACCAATTCGGCATAGGTTGCGTTGGATAGTGCAAGAACGCGGTCGCCGGCCTTGAAGTGCTTCACATTTGCGCCCACCGCCCGTACGATGCCACTCACATCGCGGCCCAGAATCGCCGGAAACGACAGCGGAGAATCCTTCTGGCGCATGCCTGAACGCAGTTTCCAGTCGATCGGATTAACGCTCGCAGCGGCTGCCGCGATCAGTACTGTACTTCCGCTAATCTGCGGTTCGGGAACGTTGTCTTCAAATTTCAGCTTCTCGGGACCGCCATACTCATGCAGCACCACTGCCCTCATCGCGTATCTCCCAGAGCTCCAGGTATATTCTGCCTCAAAATCAGATGCACGGGAGCCGACTCGCGTCTCAACAGGATAAGTTCCGGCTTGCCCGTAATCCGCCCAGAATCCAAGGCCAAGGGACGAGATTGCTTTCTACTACCTGCATCTTCTTGGTATGGGTCTCATCCAAAGCAGGGTGCATTTCGCCGTCTACCCGAAGCGAGGAGTCGAGGGATGTTTGAAAGCATTCTCTGCCAGGTAACAGAATATGATCCTGACGTCCTAGAGTCACTAATTGGGCTCGCGGTCGAAATTGCTCGCGAGGGTCGAGAGGGAAGACGCGTTGGCACGCTATTTACACTGGGGGACGAGATTGCCGTGCTCGCAAGATCTAGACCATTGATTTTGGATCCGTTGTCGGGGCATCCTGAGTCTTCACTCCATCTCACCAATCTCAACCTGCGCGGAACGATCAAGGAATTGGCACAGCTCGACGGTGGGTTCGTGGTCAGTCGCGAAGGAATTGTTCTTTCCGCGTGCCGCTACCTGGATGCTGTGGCCGCACAAGTGGACGTGCCGTTGGGGCTTGGCAGCCGTCACATCGCCGCCGCGAACATGAGTGCAGTTACCAAAGCGGTGGGAATTGTCGTCTCGGAGAGTTCGGTAGTGCGGCTTTTCTGTCATGGCCAGCTGGTCGGCGAAATCATTCCCGAGGTTTGGATGATGGATCACGCCCACCTCCGTGGTACCGCGAAGAGGGAACTCGTCGGCGAACTGACGATTCTGACACCAAATCCGCGACCAACCCCGATCACGAAGTCAGCATGACCGAACAGTGATATACGGATTTGAAACTCATAACCGCGCTGCAGGAATTCAGGCGTGAAGTCTGTTGGGCTGGGGCCAAGAACATGCTCCTCACGCTCACCACATTCGTTCAGAATCTGTACTGATCTGAATCGGCTCTGCTACAATTCATTCTCGGGGCAGGGACAGCTGCTCTGGGTTGGCGTTTGCCTGCAGCACAGTTCTTGGACAGTGGTTTAGCTTGGTGTCCATGGTGTCCATTAACCTCGGAATTTGGTTCTACGGGGTTGAAACAGGCGACGCAGGCGAATCGATTGAACCTGAGGAAAGCCAGTAAAGACGCGGGTTTCCGATAAAGGTAAGAAAACAAAGTGGGGACGTAGTTCAGTTGGTTAGAACGCTGCCCTGTCACGGCAGAGGCCGCGGGTTCGAGTCCCGTCGTCCCCGCCAATTCTTTCAA
>Ga0302324_100029473_pt1 | contig 10398 bp, 4 predicted proteins | sample Palsa_T0_1_FD_201949 | JGI IMG/M metagenome (GOLD analysis project Ga0302324, IMG submission 201949) | Peat permafrost microbial communities from Stordalen Mire near Abisko, Sweden - Palsa_T0_1 | ecosystem: Environmental > Terrestrial > Soil > Palsa > Peat permafrost | place: Sweden: Abisko... | reverse complement strand
TTATCGTGCTGGCCCGTGCAGTTGGCCAAGGCGTTGCGAGCCGCCGGTTTCGACGTCGCTGACCCGATCATCATCGCCCGCACCGGTTGGACAACCGCCGATTTGACAGAGGGCATCGATCAATCCAATCCGCAACCTCCGTTCAGCCTTGTGACCCTGCTGATTGGTGTGAACAATCAATATCAGGGCAGATCCGAAAATGAATATCGCGACGAGTTCAGCGGGCTGCTGAACCGTTCGATCGAGCTTGCCGGCCGAAAAGCCGGACACGTCGTAGTTCTGTCGATTCCAGATTGGGGGGTTACGCCTTACGCGGCCCAGATGGGCGCCAATCCCGCCACCGTCGCCAAGGCGATCGATCGCTTCAATGCGATCAACCTATCGGAGACCAAAAAAGCCGGCGCGATCTATGTGGACATCACTGCCATCTCTCGCTCTCGTCCCGACCTTGTCGCCGGCGACGGCCTTCATCCCTCGTCGGAGATGTATGCGCAATGGGTGAAATCAGTTTTGCCCGCGTCGGAATCGGCACTTCGCAACTGACCCGGCTTACGACGAAAGCTTCGCCTTTGCTTCATCGGGCACATCTACCGTTGTGGACCCGACGTTCTTGATATCCATCGTTGTCGTTCGGTCCACGTCGCGGTCATTGCCGTTGAAGCTGATCGTCGCAGTGAGATGGAATTGCACTTGTGTCAGGGTTCCATCCTTGATCGTCAGCTTCACAGATCCCTTGGGATTGCTGACCTCAAACGGCGGGGGCCCGTTGCCGTTGTCAGGGTTGGTCGTCGCCGCGTTGCGCCGTGGCCGGTTACGGTTAAGCATTTTCTTGGCGGCATCCTCCGTCAAATCAGCCGTGTAACCGGTGTCCGTTTTCTGGATATTCTGCAGGTTATCGAGAGTGTCCTGCGCCTGCTCGGTCGGAGTCTTGAAGTTTCTGGCGAATATCGCCGCGAACTGCTCCGGCGGGGGCGGCCCGTCCGCTGCGTCGCCGGCATCCGCCATCAATTCGGCCGGGGTCTTCCAACCACTGTCGGTTTTGATGGCAGCCTTGTCTCCCTTGATGATGATGTCATAAGGATTGTCCTGTATTTGTATGGAGACGGAAGTATATCCATCCTTTTCCGTTTTACCCTCCTGCGGTCCGCGCCCAAAACCGCCCTGCACCGTCGTCGACCAACTGTAGTTCGGACTATCCGCCAACGCCTTTACCGCGGATTTGATATCATCCGATGGATCAGCCTGAACCGCCGCCACCGCCAATGCCATTACACCGATGAAAGAAAAAACAGCCGCCTTTAGCATGAACATGAGTCCTCCCGCGCAAAAACAGTGTTATGAATCCAGGACTTCCATCGTACGTGAATCGGGTTGCCCGGTAAATTGGCAAAAGAAAATAGGCTGCTTGTTCGATGGTTTTTTGTTGACAGCAAGCGTGTCCCGACCTATAAATGGAAAGTCGCCTTTGGATTCAGGGACATAAAAATTTCGGCGCTAAATGCCATTAATCTTCCGTTTCGGATGAGACGGGGGCGGTGGCGTTGTTTTGTTGCGCTCGACTGAAGGCGTTATAATTACTCGTGTCCCAGCAATTTTAGAGCAGATTACCGGGCGCAAAAAGGATAATTCGCGGCCCGGCCGACAGGCCGCTTAACTATATGTAAGGCGGCTAATTTTATCGGGTTAGCAAAATCTACGACCTGCCTTAACAGCCGAGGCAAAAGGAAAAAGTGATGCGATCGTACGAACCGCGCGATTTCAGCAAGCGTGGCGACACGCTGCCGATTCCCAATCTGATCGATGTTCAAATCGAATCTTATAAAAAATTCCTGCAAAAGGACGCCGATCCAAAACACCGCAAAAACGACGGCCTCGAAGCCCTGCTTCGCGAGGTGTTCCCCATCGAGAGCTACGATGGCAACCTCCGGCTGGAATATATCAGCTACGACCTGTCCGAGCCGCGCTACACCACCGATGAGTGCCGCGCCCTCCGCCTGACCTACGGCATGCCGTTCCGCATCCAGGTCCGATTCGTCCGCAAGGACAAGGATGAGGTCGTTGAGGATTCCATCTACCTCGGCGAAATCCCCATCATGATCGGCGGCGGTGAATTCATCATCAACGGCGCCGAGCGGGTTATCGTCAATCAATTGCACCGCTCCCCCGGCGTGGACTTTCTGGTCGAGGTGCAGGAAGGCGACCGCCCCCTGCACGGCTGCCGTGTCATTCCCGAACGCGGAAGCTGGATCGAATGCTCCGTGACCAAGAAGGACGCCCTGGCCGTTCGCATCGACCAAAGCAGCAAAATTCCCGCCACCACGTTCCTGCGCGCGCTCGACGCCAAGTACAGCACCACCGAAGCGATCATTAAAGAGTTCTACACCATTGAAAACGTGAAGGTGAGCCAGCTTCAGCCGGCGTATTACGCCGCCGCTTCGATCGTCGATTCCGAGAGCGGTGAAGAACTGGTCAAGCCCGGCGCCCAGATCGGCGAAGCCGTTAACAAGATTCAGGCCAGCGGTCTGAAAACCGTCGCCGTTGTCACCAAAGTCGCCGATCCCCTGATTCTCAACACCCTGGCGGATGATCCCGCCGAAAGCCATAACGATTCGCTCCTGCGAATTTACGCCCGCCTCCGGCCCGGCAATCCCCCGCAGATCGACAAGGCGCAAACGCTCTTTGAAGAAAAATTCTTCGATGAAAACCGCTATCGGCTCGGCCGCGTCGGACGGTTCCGCATCAACCGCAAATTTGACCAGAACGTCCCCGAAAGCGTCATGACTCTTCGCAGCGAAGACTTGGTCAATTCGCTCAAATATATGTTCAAGCTCCGCAGCGGCGAAGGATACATCGATGACATCGATCACCTCGGCAACCGCCGCCTGCGCACCATCGACGAGTTGGCCGGTGAAGAGCTTCGCAAGGGGTTCCTCAAGCTCAAGCGCACCGTTCAGGAGCGCATGAGCCTCAAGGACCCCAACGAACTGGGCCGTATTGCCGAGATCGTCAACTCCAAGAGCATCAGCAGCTCGATCGACTTCTTCTTCGGCCGCGGCGAGCTGTCCCAGGTCGTGGACCAGACGAATCCCCTGAGCCAATTGACCCATGAGCGCCGTCTGTCGGCCCTTGGCCCCGGCGGCCTGAACCGCAAGCGTGCCGGCTTCGAAGTCCGCGACGTGCATATTTCCCACTACGGCCGAATCTGTCCCATCGAAACGCCCGAAGGCACCAATATCGGTCTGATCGCCTCCCTGTCGATCTACAGCGATATTGATGAATACGGATTCCTCATCACTCCCTACCGCGTGGTCGTGGATGGAAAGGTCAACGGCCAGCACAAATATCTCCGCGCCGATGAGGAGATGAAGGCTATCCTTGCTCCGCCCGACGTCGTTGAAAAGGACGGCCAGCTTCGCAAGGGCCTTGTCCTGGCCCGCGTGCAGGGCGATCTGGCAACCGTGCCCAGCCGCGATGTTCAATATGTGGACATCAGCCCGCGCCAAACCGTTTCGGTGTCCGCGGCCTTGATTCCCTTCCTCGAACACGATGACGCCAATCGCGCCCTGATGGGCAGTAACATGCAGCGGCAGGCCGTTCCGCTCCTGCGGACCGATCCGGCCATCATCAGCACGGGGATGGAAAGACCGGTTGCGCAAAACAGCGGCATGGTCATTCGCGCCGAGCGCGCGGGGGTCATCACCTATGTGGACTCGTCGCGCATCCTGATCGACAACGCCGATGAGTACCTCCTGCGGAAATTCGTGGGCCTCAACGAGCGCACCTGTCTGAACCAGAAGCCGATCGTGAAAAAAGGGCAGCGCGTCAAGAAGGGGCAGATCATCGCCGACGGAGCTGCCACGCATCAGGGCGAACTCGCCCTGGGGCGAAACGTTCTGGTCGCATTCCTCACGTTCGACGGCTACAACTTCGAGGACGCCATCGTCATCAGCCAGCGCCTCGTAAAGGAGGACATCTTCACCTCCATCCATATCGAGGAATACGATGTGGAGATTCGCGAGACCAAGCTTGGCCGCGAGGAATTCACGCGCGACATCCCCAACGTCTCCGAGCGCGCCTTGGCAAATCTCGATGAAGCCGGCGTGGTGCGGGTGGGCACCCGCGTCGGTCCCGGCGATATACTCGTCGGCAAGATCGCCCCCAAGAGCAAGAGTGAGCTGACCCCTGAAGAAAAACTCCTCCACGCGATCTTCGGCCGCGCCGGCGAAGACGTGAAAAACGATTCCCTGGAAATGCCCGCCGGTGAAGAGGGCGTCGTCATCAACACCCAGCGCTTCAGCCGCCGGATGCACATGACCGACGACCAGAAAAAAGTGCTCAAGAAGGAGATCGACAAATACGAAAAGGAGATGAATCAGCGCGCCGTTGGCATCTTCAAGCAGATGGTCGCCGAGATCAACGAAGTGACGGGCCAGCAGATGGTCGATTCCGGCACCCGCCAGAAGGTCGGGCTATCCGAAAACGCCGATGTCATCCTCGAGCAGATCGAAACATTCTCCCCGGAATGGATCAAGGGCAACAAGGAAGCCAAAGAGCAGGGTCTCAACACCCACAGCCGGTTCTGGCCGCGCGTGCAGGCCGTCCTGAAGGAAAAGAACCGCCGCATGGAACACATGAAACGCGGCGACGAACTCCCCAGCGGCGTGCTGGAAATGGTCAAGGTCTACGTCGCCACCAAGCGCCAGCTTTCCGTTGGCGATAAAATGGCCGGCCGGCATGGAAACAAGGGCGTCATCGCCCGCATCGTCCCGGAAGAGGATATGCCCTTTCTGGAAGATGGATCGCCGGTGGATATCCTCCTGAACCCCCTGGGCGTGCCGAGCCGAATGAACGTCGGCCAGATTCTCGAAACGCATCTCGGCTGGGCCATGGCCGTCCTTGGCCAGCAGGCCGTCACGCCCGTGTTTGACGGCGCCACCGAGGATGAGATCCACGCCGCCATCGAACAGTCCAACGACGCCACCCGCGAGCGTCGCCGGGAACGTAAGAGCCAGCACAAACCCCTGGCCGAGCGCGATCTTGACATCATCATGCCCTGGGGCGGAAAGATTCAGCTCATCGACGGACGCACCGGCGATAAATTCGAGCAGAAAACGACCGTTGGCTACATCTACATGATGAAGCTCCATCATCTCGTGGATGACAAGATTCACGCCCGAGCCACCGGCCCCTACAGCCTGATCACCCAGCAGCCCCTCGGCGGCAAAGCCCGCACCGGCGGCCAGCGATTCGGCGAAATGGAAGTCTGGGGCCTCGAAGCCTACGGGGCCTCTTACGTCCTGCAGGAACTTTTGACCGTTAAATCCGACGATGTCGAAGGACGCACCAAGATTTACGAAAGCATGGTCAAAGGCACCAACACGCTCGAAGCCGGCACCCCCGTCAGCTTCGACGTCCTCTGCAACGAAATCCGCGGGCTGGGTCTCAATATTCAGCTCGAAAAGAAAAAGGGAGCCAGTCGTGAGGAAGAGGATGCGGATTTGATGTGAACCGGACAAGGTGTATCGCAATGTCTGAATCAGACAAAACAAACATCATTGACACCATCCTTGAGTTGAAGGAACAAGATCCGTTCGTTTCGTTCAGGATTGTGGTGACCGGCGGGACCAGATATCTGATCGATACGCCGGGTAATCTCGTAGAGCTGAAGAGCGAATTCTTTTATGCCCGTCGCGGCGGGGAAAGCTTTGTCCTGATCCGCAAAAATCAGATTGCCGCTGTGGAGCGCCCTGAGGAGAAACGATCCTCGCGGCGAAAAGCGTCGTGATTAGCGTGTTATGGACATTGCGCTCAATCGCTTCGCTCGTACTTATTGTTTGGGCGGATCGACTGGTTGAGAGTCGCAGAAAAAGGCATATTGCCAGGCAGATGCTCGTGCCACTAAAAGAGAAAGAGAACGATCATGGCTGAAAGCGTTTACGATCGCATTAATGATTACGGCTCGGTTCGAATCCAGCTCGCCAGCCCGAACGATATCCGTTCGTGGTCCTTCGGCGAGGTGAAGAAGCCGGAAACGATCAACTACCGCACGTATCGCGCGGAAAAGGACGGGCTGTTCTGCGAGCGCATCTTCGGCCCCGAGCGCGATTGGGAATGCTCCTGCGGCAAATACAAGGGCACCAAATACAAGGGCATCATCTGCGATCGTTGCGGGGTGAAAGTTACTCACAGCCGCGTCCGCCGTAAGCGCATGGGCCACATCAATCTGGCCGCGCCGATCGTGCACATCTGGTTCTTCAAGGCCCTTCCCAGCCGCCTCGGTTCGCTTCTGGACATGAAGACCAGCGACATCGAAAAGATCGTTTATTTCCAGGACTACGTCGTCACCGATCCCGGCAAGACCCCGCTGAAGAAAAAGCAGCTTCTCACCGAGGATGAATATCGCGCCGCTTACGAAAAATACAACGATGAGTTCGAAGCGGAAATGGGCGCGGAAGCCATCAAAAAACTTCTCGGCCTGCTCGACCTGAACACCGAGGCCGAAAAGATTCGCCGCGACATCGAAAAAACCAACAGCAAGCAGAAAATCAAGGACCTCACCAAGCGACTGAAAATTGTCGAGGCCATCCGCCATTCCGAGAACAAATCCGAATGGATGGTCATGGATGTCATCCCCGTGATTCCGCCGGACCTTCGTCCGCTGGTTTTGCTGGAGAGCGGTAACTTCGCCACCAGCGATCTCAACGATCTCTATCGCCGGATCATCAACCGCAACAACCGCCTGAAAAAGCTCGTCGATCTTAACGCGCCCGAAGTCATCATCCGCAACGAAAAACGCATGCTCCAGCAGGCCGTGGATGCCCTGTTCGACAACGGCCGCTGCCGGCGGCCGGTGCTGGGAAGCAGCAATCGCCCCCTCAAATCCCTCACCGACATGATCAAGGGCAAGCAGGGCCGGTTCCGCGAAAATCTCCTCGGCAAGCGCGTCGACTATTCCGCCCGTTCCGTGATCGTCGTCGGCCCGGAATTGAAGCTGCATCAATGCGGCCTGCCCAAAAAGATCGCGCTGGAACTTTACCAGCCCTTCATCATCCGCAAGCTCAAAGAGCACGGCCTGGCCGACACCATCAAGTCCGCCAAAAAAATGCTCGAGCGCCGCGACCCAGAAGTCTGGGACATCCTGGAAGAAGTGATTTTCCAGCATCCCGTGATGCTCAATCGCGCTCCCACGCTCCACCGCATGGGCATTCAGGCTTTCGAGCCGGTGCTGGTTGAAGGCAACGCCATCAAGATTCATCCCCTGGTCTGCAAAGGCTTCAACGCCGATTTCGACGGCGACCAGATGGCGGTCCACCTCCCCCTGAGCATCGAAGCCCAGGCCGAGGCGCACGTCCTGATGCTGGCCCCCAACAACATTTTCTCGCCCGCCAACGGCACCCCCATCATCACGCCGTCCCAGGACATCGTGCTGGGCATTTATTACATCACCGTCGATCGCGAAGGCGACAAGGGCGAATACGCTCTTTTCAACAACCAGCGCGAAGCCATGCTCGCGTACGATCTCGGCAAAATTTCGATCCACACGCGCATTTTCGTTCGCCTGACCAACCGCACGGAGATCGTCCCCAGCGAAAAGTCCGCGCCCGGCCCCTTGTCCGCCGAAGCATGGAAAACCATCGAAACGCACCGCAAGCGCAAAAATCCCGAATATCAGCCCCAAACGCGCCCCGAGGATTTCGACGGGAAGGTCGTTTTGACCACCGTTGGACGCTGCATTTTCAACGACATCCTGCCCGATGAAATGCCGTTCTACAATTATGCCCTGACCAGCGCCGGCGGCAGCCGCGTCATCGCCGACACCTACGCCACTCTCGGCCGGCCCGCGACCATCAAGTTGCTCGACGACATGAAATCCCTCGGCTTCAAGCGCTCCACGCTCGCCGGTCTGAGCTTCGGCGTCACCGACATCCGCACCCCGGAATCCAAGGCCACCGTTCTCGCCGATGGCCAAAAAGAAGCCGACAAGATCGAAAAGCATTATCGCATGGGCGCCATCACCGATCAGGAACGATATTCCCAGTTGATCGATCTCTGGGGCCACGCCCGAAAGCAGGTCACCGAAGATCTGATGACCGGGCTGGAAAACGATTATCGCGACGATGGCGGCCATCCCGTCACCCGCGATGTCGCCCGTCAAAAGGGATTCCTCAAATATCTCAATCCCATCAACATGATGGCCACCAGCAAGGCCCGCGGCTCTGTCGATCAGATGCGCCAGCTTGGCGGCATGCGCGGTCTGATGGCCAAGCCGTCCGGCGAGATCATCGAAACCCCCATCAAGGCCAATTTCCGCGAAGGACTCAGCGTCCTGGAATATTTCTCCTCCACCCACGGCGCCCGCAAAGGCCTGGCCGACACAGCTCTCAAGACCGCCGATTCCGGCTACCTCACCCGCAAGCTCGCCGATGTCGCCCAGAACGTCATCATCAATGAGCTCGATTGCAAAACCCTCAACGGCGTCACCAAGACCACCATCTACAAAGGCGAAACCGTCGAAGTGGAATTGAAGGATATGATCGTGGGCCGTACCGCCCGCGACACCATCCGCAATCCGATTACGGATGAAACCATCGTCACTGAAAATCAGATCATCAGCAACGAGATCGCCGACAAGCTCAAGGATCTCAAGCTGGAAAGCATCCGCGTCCGTTCCCCGCTCACCTGCGAAAGCCCGCGCGGGATTTGCGCCGGCTGCTATGGCATCGACATGTCCACCAACCAGGTCGTCGAGGAAGGCCTGGCGGTCGGGATCATCGCCGCCCAGTCCATCGGCGAGCCTGGCACGCAGCTTACGATGCGTACATTCCACACCGGCGGCGTCGCCACCGGCAGCCTGATCGAAAACGACATCAAGGCCGTCGCCGGCGGCATCGTTCAGCATCATGACATCAACGCCGTCTCCGTCACCGACGCCGAGGGCAACAAGCGCCTCGTCGCCCTCAAGCGTAACGGCGAAATCGCCATCAACGATGCCAAGGGCCGCGAGCTGGAAAAATACAAGGTTCCCTACGGCTCAACCGTCCTCGTCGCCGACGCCGAAAAAGTCAAACCTCGCCAGCAGCTTGTCGTGTGGGACGCCCACATCACCCCCATCCTGGCCGAAAAGGGCGGCATCGTCCGTTACGAGGACATCGAAGAAGGCGAAACCGCCCGCATGGAAGAAGAGCGCAAAGGCGGTGCCGGCAGCGGTGAATCCAAGCTCGTCGTCATCGAGCACAAGGGCGAACGCCATCCCCGCATCACCATCGAAGGCGATGACGGCAAGATTCTCGATTTCCATTACCTGCCCGCCAAGGCCCGCATCGAAGTCCGCAACGGCCAGAAGATCGCCCCCGGCCAGATGCTCGCCCGCCAGCCGCGCGAAGCGGCCGGAACCATGGACATCACCGGCGGCCTTCCCCGCGTCACCGAAATCTTCGAGGCCCGCAAGCCCAAGGATCCCTCCGTCCTGGCCGAAATTTCCGGCACGGTGGAGATACGCTCGGAAAAACGCCGCGGAAAGACAACGATGATCGTCCGTTCCGAAACCGGAATGGAACGCGAGCATCACGTCCCCAACGACAAGGAATTGCAGGTCCACGCCGGCGATGCCGTCGAGGCGGGCGATCCCCTCATCCACGGCCCGATCATTCCCCACGACATTCTTCGCATCAAGGGCGAGGAATCGCTCTATCAATATCTCCTGGCCGAGGTCCAGAACGTTTACCGCAGCCAGGGCGTCAAGATCAACGACAAGCACATTGAGATCATCCTCAACCAGATGCTCCGCAAGGTGAAGGTCGAGGATGCCGGCGACAGCAAGTTCCTCCCCGGCGAGGTGGTGGACCGCTTCCGCTTCCGCCAGGGCAACGAACTGGTCGCCCAGAGCGTCAAGGTCTCCGAGCCTGGCGGCACCAGCCTCAAGGAAGGCGATGTCATCCCCAAAACCGAGTTCAAGGAAGCCAACGACGCTGCCGAGACCGCCGGCAAGGAGCCTGCCAAGTTCAAGAAGCCCAAGCCCGCCCGCGCCAAGACATTGCTCCTCGGCATCACCAAAGCCTCGCTGCAAAGCGAAAGCTTCATCAGCGCCGCCAGCTTCCAGGAGACCACCAAGGTCCTGACCGAAGCCTCCCTCGCCGGCGCCGTCGACACGCTGGTGGGCCTGAAGGAAAACGTGATTCTCGGCCACCTGATCCCCGCCGGCACCGCCTTCGCTCCGCACCTGAACCTGAAGATCAAGCACCTCGCTCAGCCCCCGCAGATCGAGGAGCCGACCCCCGTACAGCGGATGCCTCAGCCCGCCCCCGCCGGCGAGGTCGTTCCGCAGGCCGGAACCTGAAGCTATCAGAAATGAACTCCCCGAAAGCCCACGGCGCCGCCGTGGGTTTTTTTATGCGCGCA
>Ga0302324_100029471_pt1 | contig 10398 bp, 7 predicted proteins | sample Palsa_T0_1_FD_201949 | JGI IMG/M metagenome (GOLD analysis project Ga0302324, IMG submission 201949) | Peat permafrost microbial communities from Stordalen Mire near Abisko, Sweden - Palsa_T0_1 | ecosystem: Environmental > Terrestrial > Soil > Palsa > Peat permafrost | place: Sweden: Abisko... | reverse complement strand
GCGGATCGAGATCGGCGCGCACGCCCGGGATCGCCTCGAGCTTGTCGAGCGTACCGCCCGTATGGCCCAAGGCGCGTCCCGAAAGCTTCGCGACCGGCACGCCGCAGGCGGCGACCAGCGGCACGACGATCAGCGACACCGTATCGCCGACGCCGCCGGAGGAGTGCTTGTCGACGACCGGGCCCGCGAGGTGCGGGTACGACAGCACGTCGCCCGAGCGCACCATGGCCTCGGTCAAGGCGAGGATTTCCTCGTCGTCCAGTCCACGGATCGCCGACGCCATCACCAGCGCGGCAATCGGCACCTCGTCGATCGTTCCGGCCGCGTAGCCTGCGACGATCCGCGCCCAGGTCGGCGCGTCGAGCGGCTCACCCTCACGTTTTGCCGCCAGCGCGCGCCGTAACCATGCCTCGTCCATCCAGCGGCTCGGATTCGGTCGCTTGCGTCACGAAGCCCTGGAGCGTGCGGATGCGCCTCGCCGTCGCGGCACTCGCGCTCGCCGTCGCGCTGGCGATCCCGCCGCGCCTGTCCGCCGATGTGTGGGCCTACGCCGCGTACGGCGCGCTGATTGCGCACGGCATCGATCCGTGGGCGCACGCCTACGGACCCGCGCAGATCGCGCAGCTCGGGGATCCGCTGCTCGACGGCGCGCTCGCCGCGTGGCAGGGCTCGCTGCCGCGCGACGTCTACGGGCCGCTCTTCACCCTCCCATGCGCCGCCATCGTGGCGGCGCTGCGCGGGGCCGGGCCGGCAGCAACCGTCTTCGCACTGCGCGCGGTCGCCGCGGCGGCGCTGCTGGCGTGCATCGCCCTTGCCGGACGCTCGCGCCCGCGCCTGGCGGCACTGCTCGCCTTCCATCCGGTCGTGCTCTGGACCGCGGCCGAAGGCCACAACGACGCACTTTGGCTGGCGCTCGTCCTTGGCGCCGACGGGGTTCGCGCCGGCCGGCCGCGCACCGCGCTGCTGACCGTCGCTGCCCTGGTCAAGGCGGTGGCGGTGGTGCCGCTCCTCTCGGAGCTCGCGCGCGGACCGCGGCGCGTCGGGGCCGCCGCCGCAGCGGCCCTCGTCCTCGTCGCCGGGTATGCGCCCCTGCTGTGGTCGCTGGCCGCCCGCGGGCTCGATCACGCGGCGGGACCGCCGCGGATATCGCTGCTCCACGCGCCGGCGCTGGCAGCCTGGTCGGGTTCGGAGATCCCACTGGCGGTCGGTGCGGTGTTGGCGGGTGCCGGGGCGGCGGCCGTGCGGCGGGCCTGGCGCAGCGGCGACCGTGTGGCCGCGGCCACACTGCTGAGCTGGCTGCTGCTGCCGGCGCCCGAACCCTGGTACGCGCTCTGGCTTTTGCCGATCGTTGCGATGGTCAGACGCTCGCCGGCCGCGACCGGCTTGCTGGCGGCGACGTTCTGCGGCGCCGCCGGGTACCTGCAAGATGCAGTCTCCGGAACGACACTCCACAGCCCCGCGTTGCTCGGAGGAACAATGCTCGCCCTCTATGCGCTCCCGCTGCTGCTTGCCCTGGTCGCCCCGGTTCCGGATCCGCAGCCCCAGGCGCAGCCGGTCCCGCCGACGCCTCCGCCGCTGGTCTCCCCATCGCCCTCTCCGGCTGCGACCACCTCGCCGATCCCCTCGACGATGACGCCCATACCGACGCCGACGCCGAGCCCGGCTCCGACCTCGAGTCTCTTCGGGTACGTCGTCGACCCGCCGGCGGCAGCGAACGCGTCACCGCGCATCGTCGAGATCGCCATCAACGACCGCACGCTGCACCAGGGGCAGATCCTGCTGGTCAAGATCACGACCTCGACCGACGTGACCGCCTTGATCGCGCGCACCATGGGCCACCAGATCGGCATCCCGATCATGTCGCCCGGCGTGTTTGCCGGTCAGCAACAGCTGCCGTCGGGGATTCCCGGCTTTCTGCTCAACCGCAGCTACGAGATCGAGTTCGTCGCGACGACCGCCGACGGAAAAACAACGGCCTACGCCATCCCGCTCCGCCTGGAGCGCTAGAAAAGCGAAAGCCGCGCGCCGATTCGGCGCACGGCTTTGGTCATCATGACGCGGCGACCGCAGTCGCTCGGGCGTTAGTTGACGGTCTTGATTGCGATCTTACGGGGCTGCGCTTTCGGGTGCAGATGCAGTCCGAGCGAGAGCAGTCCGTGCTCGACCTTCGCGTCGATCGCGTCAGCGTCGACTTCCTCGGGGAGCAGGATCGAGCGCTGGAAAGAGCGCTTTTCATTTTTGCCGTTCACGGTGAGGACGCGGTCCTCAACGGTCACGTCGATCTGGTCGGGCCGGTAGCCCGGGACGGGGATTTCGACCGACCAGCCATTGTCGGTCTTCTGGACATCGACGCCGGTGCCGTAAGGCGCCGCGCTGCCGAACACTGCCCGGAAGGGGTCGAAGCCGAAGCCCCAGTCGTTGACGAGTCCGCGGCCTTGGCCGTTCGGACGGTTCACGAGATCTGCCATGTCAGGAATTTTGCCTCCAAAAGTATGCCCGCCCTTGGTAGGCGGTCCAATCTGACAAAGCCATTATACCCAAGAATTGGCACTCTCGTCAATCGTCTGCCAGAAGCGCTTGCTTGCCGGGCCGACGGGCGCCGCCGAGTAGAAACCGGTCCGGCTGCATGGTACACTCGGACGTCTGTGGCCGCGCTTGCCCCGAGTTTTGTTCGTGCTCTTCCCGCCTCGTCTCGGCCGCTCGCGGAGCTGATCGAGCGGCTGCGCACGCCCTTGGGGGGGCGGGGCGCGTCGTTCGCGCTGCATGAAACGACCTCGGGCGGGCGGCCGTATTTGCTCGCCGGTCTGCATGCGGCGCTCGGCGGCCAGATCTTCGTCGTCGTCCCGACCAGTGACGTCGCCGAACGCACCTTCACCGACCTGACCTACTACCTCGGCGAAACCGCGGACGGCAGCGTCGCGCTGCTGCGGTCGCGTGAAGAAACGCTCGGCGCAATCGAATCGCCGTCGGAACGCAGCGCGCGGATGACGCTTCTGGCCGATTTGTGCGCACGCCGGCCGCAGCTGATCATCGCGCCGGCCGGCGCGCTGCGGCAGTACGTCATTCCGCGGGCGGTCTTCGACGACGCCTCTTTCACCCTGCGGGCCGGCGCTGCGGCGGGCTGGGATGCCGTGCTGGCACGGCTGTATCGGCTGGGGTACGACCGCGTCGACGTCGTCAGCGCCGCCGGCGAGTTCGCGGTGCGCGGCGGAATCCTCGACGTCTTCCCGCCGACGGCCGACAGCCCGATCCGCGTCGAATTCTTCGGCGACGACGTCGAATCGATCCGGCCCTTCGAACTGCAGTCGCAGCGGTCGAGCGGCGCACTCGACGCGATCACGATCACGCCTTGGCGCGAGGTTCTGCGCGACCCCGCGCTGCGTGGCAACGTGCTCGCGCGCGCGGCCGGCGAACCGAACGCGATCTCGGCGCTGCGCGCGTACCTCGCCGCCGGACACGATGTCCCCGAACCGTGGCTCGGACTCGCCTACGACGAGCCGGCGACGATTCTCGATTACCTCGAACCGGCGGCGCTCGTCGTGTTGGAAGAACCCGGAATGTTGGAAACGGTCGAGCGCGGGCTCGACGAAGAGCGGGGTCGCGGCGCGGCGGCGCTGCTGGCCGGCGTCGATTCCGGCGAACTCGACGTGCGTGACGACGACGTCGGCGAGGCGCTGCTGGCCGACGTGGCCGCGCCCGCGCCGCGGCTTTCCGATTATGCCCAGCGGCTGCGTGAACGGCGGGTGCTCACGGTAACCGGCGGCATCGAGGCCGGCGACCTGGGCTGGGTTCCGCCGGCAATGGATGCCTTCGTTCTCGAGACGCGGCCGGCCGAGCACTTCAACCGCCGGCTCGAGTTGTTCACCACCGCCGTGCGCGAATGGACCGCTGCCGGCGACACCGTGTGGCTGGTCGCGACGGGCGCCTCGCGGCTGACCGAGATCCTGCGCGGCGCGAACATCGCCGTGCAGCGCAGCGCGCCGTTCGTGCACTTGCGCGCGGCCGGTACCGATGGCGTCGCCCTCAACGCACCCGCGGCCGGATCGGTGTTCGTCGATCAGGGCTCGCTCGAGAGCGGCTTCTCGATCCCGGGGCTGCGGCTGCACGTCCTCGGCGACCGCGAGATTTTCGGGCAACCGGCCAAGCGCGTCAAGCTCCGCGCGGTCAAAGAAGGCGTCCCGGTCACGCTGGCCGATTTGGGGGTCGGCGACTACATCGTGCATGCCGTGCACGGCATCGCTCAATACCTCGGCCTGCGCACCGAGACGATCCTCGGCGCGACCAGCGATTACCTCGACCTCAAGTACGCCGGCACCGATCGCATGCTGGTGCCGGTGCACCAGATGCACCAGGTCACCAAATACAGTGCGACCGAGGGGCACGCACCGCGGCTCTCGCGCATGGGCGGCGCCGACTGGGCGCGCACCAAATCGCGCGTTTCCGAGAATCTGGCCAAGATTGCGGACGGCCTGGTCGAGCTGTACGCTGAGCGCGAAGTCTCGCGCGGGCACGCCTTCGCCGCCGACACGGCGTGGCAGGCCGAGCTCGAAGAGGCGTTTCCTTACGAGCCGACTCCCGATCAAGCCAAAGCGATCGCGGACACCAAGCGTGACATGGAGTCGCCTAAGCCGATGGACCGCCTGGTCTGCGGCGACGTCGGCTACGGCAAGACCGAAGTCGCGGTGCGAGCGATCTTCAAAGCCGTCGCCGACCGCAAGCAAGTGGCGGTCCTGGTTCCGACGACGCTGCTGGCCTCCCAGCACACCCGCACGCTGCTGGCGCGCTTCGCGCCGTTTCCGCTGCGGGTCGAAGAGCTCTCGCGTTTCAAGTCGCGCAAAGAAGCTCGCGCGATCATCGACGACCTCGCCGTGGGGAAGGTCGACGTCGTGGTCGGCACCCATCGCATCCTCCAGAGGGACGTCGTGTTCCGCGACCTCGGCCTGATCATCGTCGACGAAGAGCAGCGGTTCGGGGTGATGCACAAGGAGCGCCTCAAGCAGCTGCGGGCGACCGTCGACGTACTGACGCTCTCCGCCACGCCGATCCCGCGCACGCTGCAGATGTCACTGATGGGCGTGCGCGATCTCTCGCTGATCCAGACGGCTCCCAAGAACCGCATGTCGATCAAGACGGTCGTCGTGCCGCAGTCGGACGCGGTCGTCCAGCGCGCGATCGCGACCGAGCTCGACCGCGGCGGCCAAGTCTACTACGTCCACAACCGCATCGAGTCGATCTACGGCGTCGCCCGCGCGCTGCAGCAGCTCGTGCCGCGGGCTCGGATCGCGGTCGGCCACGGGCAGATGGCCGAGCACGAGCTCGAACCGGTCATGGCGCGTTTCATCGACGGCGAGATCGATGTCTTCGTCTCAACCACGATCATCGAGAACGGCATCGACATCCCCAACGTGAACACCATCGTGGTCAATGACGCCGACAAGTTCGGCTTGGCGCAGCTCTACCAGCTGCGGGGCCGCGTCGGGCGCTCGAACCACCAGGCCTATGCGTTCTTGCTCTACCAGGCCCACAAGGCGTTGACCGAAGAGGCCAAGGCGCGGCTCGAGGCGATCCGCGAGTTCACTCACCTCGGCAGCGGGCTGCAGATCGCAATGCGCGACCTCGAGATCCGCGGCTCGGGCAATTTGCTGGGCGCGGCGCAATCCGGCTTCATCGGGGCGGTCGGATTCGAGACCTACGTCCAGCTCCTGGCCGACGCCGTGGGCGAGCGCAAGGGCGCCGAGCGCAGCCGCGAGGATGCCCGCGAGGCGGTCATCGACGTCAAGCTGGACGCCTTCATCCCGGACGACTACATTCCGCAGGTCTCGCAGAAGATCGCCATCTACCAGCAGCTCGCGGCCGCACGGTCCATCGCCGACGTCGAGGAGGCGGTGGCTTCGGTCCGCGACCGCTTCGGCGCCCCGCCGCCGCAGTTCGATGCCCTGGTCGAGATCACGCGGCTGCGCGTCATGGCGCTTCGGGCGGGCGTCACCCGGGTCGTCATCAACGAACAGCGGCTCACCCTTGGGGTCGGCAGTGGATTCCGGCTGGACCCGGCGACGATCCCGAAACTGCAGTCGCTGACGAAGAACCGCTTCCGGTTCGGCGAGGGGAAAATTACGATCGATCTGCCCGCGCGTTCCGCGGCCGAACAGCTGCCGACGCTTCACGCGCTGCTCGAGGCATTGTGATCGACGTTACATCTTGACTGCGGTAGACCGACCGCCTACCGTCAGGAGAATGGGCGAGCAGCCGCCGCTTTTCGAAGAGCGGGGTGAGGACGAATTACTCCCGTGCTGCGGTCACTCGCGCCGCATGCATACGCCCAAGTGCCGCCATTGGACGCCCGGCACGCGGCTCGAAGTTCCGCATGACTGCAGCTGTCCCGGAACGCCGGAAATGCAGCAAGCCGGCGCGTCACGTGCGCCGGCTTCATCCGTAGGGCGGAAGTCGAAGAGGAGTTAGATCGCTTCCGAGTCGCCGAGGGTCGGAATCGAGACCAGGTCGGCGTAGAAACCGTGTTCCTGGTGCAGATTGGCATCCGCATCGGCCGTGCGGTTGCGGTCTTCGGCGGCCAGCGTCATCATCGCACGCGCGACTTCGGCATCCCACTGCGTACCGCGCCCCTCGTCGAGGATCGTGATCGCTTCGCCGTAGGAGAAGGCGCGGCGGTATGGGCGGTCACTGACCATCGCGTGGAACGAATCGGCGACCGAGACGATCCGCGTCTCGAGCGAGATCTCCTCACCGCGCAGCCCATGCGGGTAACCGCGGCCGTCGAATCGTTCGTGGTGGGCGACGACGATCGGCGCATACTGGGCGAGGGTCGGAATTCCGGACAGGATCTCGGCGCCCGACTCGGCGTGGCGCTTCATGATCTCCCATTCCGGCGCCGCCAGCGCGCCCTCTTTGAAGAGGATCGCGTCCGGAACACGGATCTTGCCGACATCGTGCAAAACGCCGGCGCGGACCGTTCGTTCCGTCATCGCCGGCGGCAAGCCAAGGCGCTGCGCGATCCGGCGAGCCCACTCGCCGGTCGCTTGAGAATGGCTACAGGTGGCATCGTCGCGAGCGCGGAGCATCGCGAGCAAGCTTTGAATCGCCGCCTGGCCCGGAGCATCGCCGGATACGGCCGGCTCATCGCTGGTGACGGCGTGAGCGCGGGCCTTGACGATCTCGAGAAAGACGACGATGGTTGCCAAGTCGCCATTGAACGTATGGGCGACCTCTTCGGCAATCGCGCAGGCCGTGTCGATCATCGCGATGACCGTGGCCGCCGGATGCGCGTGGCGCACCATGCGCGACCAGTGAACGATCGGATCGGGTGAACCATCGGCTAACGCCTTGGCGAGCGTATGCACCAGGGTGCGTACGATCAGCGGCGAGGCGGAGAGATCGTGGTCCTTCCGCAGGCGCGTGACGATGCCGGCAGCAATCTCGACGCGTTGTTCGTCAAGAGCCTCAGCGACTAGCCCACGCGTCGAGTGCGACGCGTCGTGCGAAAGCTCGTCAAGCATGCGAAAGAATCAGATCAGTTCAGCCTGCGAGGACGGCGCGAAGCCCGGTCTCGTAGCGTGGCTGGAGCACGTCCCGCTCGATCTGCGCAACCCGGCGAACCGCGTCGTGGAGAATCGTGTGGGAAACATCGCCGAGGTCATCGACGACAGCCTGGCCGGCTGCAGCGAGCACGTCGTCGACATCGGCGCACCAGTCTTGAATCCGCACGATGAAGTCGCGCAGGGGTTTCAGATCGGCGCCGTCGAGAGCGGCACGCATCAATTTGGTTGCGGAACGAACCAGGTTGAGGTTATCGGTCGTGGGAGCCATCGACGTGCACGAATCGACGAACAAACGGGTCGAATCGATCGGACGGCTGTCGTGTGCGAGTTGATACATCGGGTCTAACCGGTGATCGGCGGCATGAAGAAAAACATTATCGACTCCTACGCCTTTCGGCGGTTTGCTGCTGGTGCAAACAACGTAGTCGATCGCCCCTTTTCACGCATGAGGGAGTCACCCCATAAGCCACGCAATGCCTACTCTCCCAAGGCCTCGCGGCCCGAAAAAACTTCTCTAGGCGAAGATTCCGAGATCGCGTGCGCGCCGAACGGCTTGCGCACGGTTGGTGACTTGCAGTTTTCCGTAGATGCTGCTGACTTGCTTCTCGACGGTCTTGCGAGACTTGCCGAGCGAGGTCGCAATCGCACCGAGCGTCAATCCGTCCGGGAGCGCGCTGAGAACTTCAAGCTCGGCTTCGGTGAGTCCGATCTGCGGCCGTGCAAGGGCCGCAGCTCTGACCGCGTTGTTGATAAACCGTGCGTAGCCGCGCATGAGTGAAGGGGAACGAATCTCGTCGATTCCCTCCGCGGTCACGATCGCTGCGAACCGCTGTTCCGGATCGACCTTGCGCGAGAGAGCACGCCTACCGCGGACGGTATCACCCAGGATGATGCACACGGCGGCAGCGACGATGCGTGCTAGACGGCGGCCGCGCGCCTCGAAAAGAGCTTCTTTCTGGGACCGCTCGCTGGTCATCCCTATCGCCCGCCGAGCGAGCGTTCGGGCTTCGTCGAGCTGCCATGTCGTCAGGGCAATCACAGCCAACATCGCTTCGCACATTGCGCGCTCGGCCAGCGGTAAGCTCTCGGATCGGCGGATCGACAAAAGTCCCGCCCGTGCGACGTCAAAACGCCCAGTCCAGCCTGCAGAGAGAGCCTCCGCGATGACGTACGAGTAGCGCTCTCTGAAGAACTGTTCGCTCATCGGGTTCGACATGAGCCGCGACCGGATGGAGCCGAAGCGCCGCGAATCCCCGGCTTCTGCCGCGGTCTCGAGTTGGTACAGCAAGCCGACGTTCGCCAGGGTCGCGTCCTCGGCCAGATGCGCGCTCATGGTCATCCGCCGCGCGTAAAAGCGCGCTACGTCGGGGTCCCCCAGCCACGTGTGCGCGATCACGTACAGAAACGAATAGGAGAGGGAAGCGTTACGGTGTGACTCGATGCGTTCGTGCCACCGAGCCGATTCCAACGCTCGTTCCTGGGCTTCTTCCAGGTCCTCGCGAAAGAACGCAGCAGAAGCTGTGCGCATGAGTACTCGCCCAACGATGATCGGATTGTCGCTCGTGCGGCCTCCATCGAGCGCGGCGCGCGCATGCGCGACGCTCGCCGCGTCATCACCTTGGCGGGCGGCGATAATGGCACGCAAGCCTTCGAAGGCCGGCTCGAGCTGATCGTTCCCGGCCCCGGCGTCAGCCAGCAACGCCGCCGCTTCGTCCAACGCATTGGTGTTCGTGAGCAGCGGGATGAGCAGTTCAAGAAGATAGCGACGAACATGCGCATCGGCGTGGGTCGCAGCCCGTCGTAAGAGAGCAACGCCGGCGGGCACGTCCCCCCCGGTCACCGCTTTCATGGCCCGCAGACCCATTGCGATGGGGTCTCGAATGCGAGCTGACGCGGGAAACCGCATAAGAAGCTCGTCGATCACTTGGCGGCGGCCGATTGACGCGGCTTCGTGAAATTGCTCGACCGAAACGCCGGTCTCGACCGAGTGATCGTTCAGCATCGCGTTGTCGCGGTCTCGACCGGCAGCGGCTGGGCGCCGCTCGTCCCCTGCGCACCCGTCGCAGCCATCATCACACGGCCAGTTCTTTGAGCATGCGCTTGGGCGCGACCAGTTCGTAGCTCTCGTAGATCCAGTCGCGTAGGATGCCGAGCGGAGGAGCGGCCTCCTGTTCGAAAATTGACGTTACCCAGCCGCTCTTGCCGAGGTTGTAGCCCGTCGGCTCCGCGAAGGAAAGGGCCAGCGCGGCGTCATGACCGGCGCCGAGTTTGACGGTCAACGAAAGGCGTCGCGCCGGAGCGTCAGCATGCAGCATCGCAAAGATTTTCTTTGCGACTTTGAATGCGCTCTCGCCCCACGGAAACTCCTCATACGCGCCGGGAAAGCCTAACGCGTACGCGCGCAGTTCCTTTCCCGCCGCGGCGAGCGGGTTCACCGCCATACCGCCTCCTTGGCTGAGTAGAGGCCCGTCCTTCGCCGTACCGTGCCCCGGCTCTTCGCATTTTGCCCATCGTCGCGGACGAATGCCGGCCCGTTCGGACCTCGCGACCAGCTTTCTCGCTTGGGTGCGAGTGAGCGCCGGGTCTCTTGCGGGTAGGGTGTGATGGTGACTACGGACTCCGCCGTCGACGAGACCATCGAGTCGATCGCCGAACTCGAACGCCGGGCCCTGGCCGAGTCCACCCGCCACCAGCGTGCCATCGAACGCCTAACCCGCGGTGTCGGCCGGCCCCGTACCCTGTACACGGTGGCGATTCTGGTCGCGGTGTGGGTCAGCTTCAACGCCCTGGCCGCCGCAACGCACCTCCACCCGCTGGATGCACCGCCGTTCGGGTGGCTGAGCAC
>Ga0302324_100029470_pt1 | contig 10399 bp, 8 predicted proteins | sample Palsa_T0_1_FD_201949 | JGI IMG/M metagenome (GOLD analysis project Ga0302324, IMG submission 201949) | Peat permafrost microbial communities from Stordalen Mire near Abisko, Sweden - Palsa_T0_1 | ecosystem: Environmental > Terrestrial > Soil > Palsa > Peat permafrost | place: Sweden: Abisko... | reverse complement strand
ATCTGGAGAAGCATGGCGGGAAAGGCATCGAGGAGCTTGGACTGGATGTCTAGGGTTGTAGCTGGTAGGTGCGGGCTGGTAGGTACGGGCTGGTAGGTACGGGCTTTAGCCCGTACATAAATCAGGCAAACAACCTGGCCTTTAGGCCCTGAGGTATGCGTTTTTCCGCAACCTCCTCAGGCCCCGGAACGCGTCTCTCTTTTAGAGACCTATCCTGGCGGCAACTTTTACCAGGCGTCGGGCATACCATCGAGCCGATCCTTGTACTTTGTATGGACAAACTGGTGATCTATCAGCCCACGCCGGCCCGGATTTCCAGCCACATATTCGGTTTGATTTCTGAAATCCTCGGAATCGCGAATGCGATGTTCGTGGAAACCAGCTTGCCACACCTCTCCCGCAAATTGCTTCCTGACCGAAAAAGAAAACCCGCCCTTGATAAATTGCACGCACCGCTCCACGGTTTGTCCCTTTCCCGGGGTTAGCAGGACATGCAGGTGTTCCGGCATAACGGCGAAGGCGTGCAATAGGAACCGTCCCTGTTCTCTGTACCCGAATATCGTCTTTACCAGGAGTTCCGCGTTCGCGGTTCGCAAAAAGAGGGCCGTTCTCTGGAATGTCACGGTGGTGATGGCGTAGGTATGGATGACGCACCCCGTGTGTGGTACGAAAGAAGCATACCTTGGAAAAAGATTTTGGACGACCGGCAGGTTTCAAGAATTGCGGATAAGCAATGATTGTTGAAGCAACGAAAAACGTACCTCAGGGCCTAAAGGCCAGATGATTTGCCCGTTTATGCACGGGCTAAAGCCCGTGCCTACCTGCCCGTGCCTACCAGCCCGTGCGCTTCCCGGACCCTAGATCTGGGAAAAGGAGGCCGGCCTCAGCACCAGGCTATCGATGTTGGTTACGATTGCTTCCGAGCTGTACTTCGGCAAGGCCGCCAGCTTTTTCCATTGGGGGTCAGAGCGGAAGGCATCCCACTTTACATCGATCTCAGATATGTCGGGGAAACTGACCATGTAGGTCAACTGGGGCAAGCGAGGACCGATCAAGGTGTCGCCGAAGAACACTTGCCAGAAGCCGGCCCGCTGGAAGATCTCAAATTCGCCGTTGTGGAACATGTCCACTTTACGCAGGTGGTCTTGATTGGTTGGGCTCTCGTAGGTGCGCAATTGGAATACTCGCTTACCATGCTGTGCCGTGACGGGCGGAACCACCAAACGCGGCCAACCTTCAAACGCAATCATGAGCGAGCTTTCGATGCGGAGGAAACCGGGAGCGGTCGCCGGCGCGTTCCAAAATGGTCCGGCGGCCTTCATGAATTCCTCGTCCTTGGCCAGATGCAGCTCGGCAGTCACCAGTGACTCCAATGTGGTCGACGGGATGAGCAAATAGAGCGCGGGCGTTTGCGGGCCGAGGTCGAGATTGAAGGCGCCGATAGGCGAAAAACCGAGCCGGTTGAGCGCGGGAATCAGGGCATCCGCCAGGTAGCTTTGCAGCAACTTTGGTTCCGGGCCTGACTGCAACTGATACTTGCGCAGCTCGTAGTACTCACGGCCTTTGCCTGCGGCCGCCTGGGCAAGTGAGTCGCTGGGAGTCAAAGCCGCGGCCGCCGCAGCCAGGGACGAGGTCAGGAAATGTCGTCTTTGCAAAACTCCTCCGAACAAAGCAGCATTCTAAAGCATCTCTTCTGTTACTGTTTCTGGCTGGACATAGGGGAGACGTACATGAAGAGGCGCAAGTTTCTCACGCTCGCGGCTTCAGTCGCCGGAGGGGTAGCAACGAGCCGAATAGCCGCAGCCCGTCCCCCGGCAATGCCGATCATCGACACCCACATCCACCTCTTTGATCCGGGGCGTCCAGGGGGCGTGCCGTGGCCGGCGAAGACCGACACTGCGCTCTACAAGGCTGCCCTGCCCGACCGCTATGCCAGCCTTGCCCGTCCCTTCGGCGTGGTTGGCGCGATCGTGATCGAAGCCAGCCCGCTGGCCAGCGATAACGAATGGGTGCTACGCCAGGCGGCCAACCATCCCATCATCGTGGGCATGGTGGGCGACCTGATTCCAGGAACGCCCGGGTATCAAAAGGACCTCGATCGGCTTCACGCCAATCCGCTGTTCCTGGGCATACGGTACGGCAATCTTTGGGATCGGGATCTGACCGTCGACGCACAGAAGCCCGAGTTTTTGCCTGGGCTGAAGATGTTGGCCGACCGCGGGCTGGTCCTGGACAGCGCGAATCCCAATCTTAAGCTCATCCGGGCCATCGCCGGCGTTGCGGACCACGTTCCCGAGTTGAGGATCGTGATCGATCACCTGCCCACTGCGCGCGTGCCCTCGGAAGCACCCGACAGAGACGAATATTGGTCCTTGCTGCGACATCTGGCAAAAAACAAGAACGTGTTCGTCAAGCTTTCTGAAGTCATCGCCGCACGTATCGAAGAGTCAGGCGGCCCAACCTTTGCCCAGGAACGACTGGATGCGCTGTGGGATATTTTCGGCGAAGACCACGTGCTTTACGCCAGCGATTGGCCCAATAGCGACCATCATGCGACCTACCCAGAGACCATTTCGATTGTGCGCAGCTACGTCGAAGCCAAGGGCCGTATCGCATCGGAGAAGTTTTTCTGGAAGAATTCAGTAGCTGCCTACCGCTGGCATCCACGGGAAGCAGATCAACCCAGGGAGAAGGGCAATTTTACTCCGGCGATTTAAAGAAATGGTATAACCCGCTTGTATGTCTTTGCGTCTTCCCTCCCCTGGTAATTTCAGCCGCCGCCGGTTTCTGCGGCAAAGTTTCGCATTCAGTGCGTTGGCCAGCCTTGGATCTTTCTCAAGCCTGGCTGATTTCGTGCCGTCTGCCCCCGAGGCCACGCAGCTAATGGTGTTGGGCGATTGGGGATACGAGGAGCAGACAGCACAGTCCCAGGTGGCCGCGGGCCTTTCGGCATATGCCAAACAGCATTCGGTTCGCCCCCACGCGCTGCTGATGTTAGGGGATAACTGGTACGGCGAGTTGGCTGGAGGCGCCCACTCCACCCGGTGGCAGACGCAGTTCGAGCAGATGTACCCAGCCAAGGATTTCCCGTGCCCTGCCTATGCGGTGCTGGGGAACCATGACTATCAGCTCTGTCCCGAGAGCAAAGTCGATGCTGAGCTCGAGTACGCGCGCAACGGCCGAAACGGGACTGCTGCCACCCGTTGGACAATGCCGGCGCGCTGGTATCGCTTTGAGTTCCCCGCAAAGAATCCGGTGGTGACGTTTCTAGCGCTCGACAGCAACATGCCGCGCCCGGATGGTAAGGAAAATGGCGGACGGGATTTCACCCTGACACCACAGCAACAAGCGGAGCAGCTTGCCTGGCTCGAAGCCGAGCTAAAGCGTCCGCGGACGACTCCCTTTGTTGCTGTCATCGCCCATCATCCCGTCTTTTCCGATGGCCCCCACGGAGACCATCCGGTATTGATTCGCGATTGGGACCCGCTATTCCGCAAATACCGCGTGGATGTGTTTATGGCCGGGCACGATCATGATTTGCAGCACCTGGAGTTTGATGGCCATCCCACCAGCCATTTTCTTTCCGGCGGCGGTGGTGCCGACTTGTACTCGCTTAAAGTTGAGCCTTCGCAACGCGGCCCCTATGCACAAAAGGTCTACGGTTTCAGCCATATCTCGGTTACGGCCAAGCAAATGACGCTCCGCCACCTGGATCAGAACGGGCGCACGCTGCATGCCTTCAGCAAGACGCCTGAGGGGAAGATCACCATCTTAGGGTAGAGTTACCTTTGTTCTGGGTAGTGACTGGGAAATGCGGTATAGTTCGGCACACCGCATCGCTGCCACCCAATATGGATCCAGGACAAACGCCGAAGCAGAATTCCCTGCCCGTCAAGGTAATCCTGATCATCGTAGTGGTTGCGGCGGCTGTGATCTGGTTGATCCTACAGCGAAAGGGCCCCCTGGAATACCCCGTGGCTGCGCCAGCCGAGCCTTCGATGTCAAATAATGTGTCCACCCCTCCCGGTACCGCGCCGGGATTGCCGGATGAAGACCTCAAACACGCCAAACGGGAGGATGAACAGGTCGCGCCACAGGATGAACACGTGGAACGATATCCACTGCTCGACTCTCCGGCATCGGCGGCCGCCGATCAGGATATTCCCATTCAGGTTTCGCTAACAGAGCAGCAGCAGGGGCCTAAAGTCGATATCAAGGGGGGACAAACAACTCCCGAGGGCAAGTTGATTTTCGCGCTGCCGGCTACGCAAAGTGACACCTGGAAGATTGATGTCGTTGCGTCCGCAGACGGCTTGATATTCACCACCGCAAGTATCGGCAGCATCGACCTGCCACGTCACGGTGATGCAACGTTCGCGCTCTTCCGCGCGAAAGCCGGACCGAATCTTCCCCCGGACAGGAAGGTTCATCTATTGGTGACCTATTGGTATCAGGGACGGTATCTCGCTCGCATCGGACGTGATATCGAGATCACAACCGTGCCTTCTACGGAAGCTCCGGCAATGCGGAGAATAGTTAAGGCGGCCGGGGGAGCTGACGATTTATCCGTGGACCTAAGCGATCAAGGCCCGGAAGCCGATCTGACGCTCTACATCAAAGGCGATGCCATCACGGTTGATTCCCGGTACTTGCGAGTAAACAGCGGCCCGCTCAAAGATGCCAAGGGATTTGCCGATTGGCTGGAACAGAACTCGTGGAATCTTGGCGTGGCGGCGCGCGGCTCCGCTCGAGTACCTTCTACACCGCAACAGAACGAGGAACGTGCGGAAGGATTTGGGCAACTGCTGTATGAAAAATATGCTCCCGACGCGTTCAAGAGCGCATATTGGACGTTGTTCGATAAACTGGGCGGCAAATTTCATACCATCCAGATCTATTCTGATAATCCGCAGATCCCCTGGGAGTTGATGATCCCGGTGCGCAAAGGCAGTCCGCAACAGACCTTCCTAGGCCTCGACCACTCCATTGCACGTTGGCATGTAACCGACGACGGGATACAGAGAGATCGGCCTCCGGGCAAAGAAGACATGCAGAGAATGGTTGTGATTGCGCCGCACTATGCCGGAACGCGCGCGCTGAATGCGGAGGCGACAGAGGTCCAGGGACTTGCCCGGCTAAACGGGTACAGTGCGGTCAACGGAAATTTGAATGCGCTCCGCGCCCTCTTGCACGACCCACCCCAAGGTATCGTGCATTTCGCAGGACACGGCGAGTTGAGCCCGACCCTGGGTGACTTCTCCATCCTCCTGGAGGATGGAGAGCTGGATACAACAGGCTACCGCCGGATGATCAACGCTGACTCTCCGAACCATCCGTTCTTCTTTTTCAACGCGTGCGATGTAGGAGAAGAGAAACATACCGGCAACTTTGTCGATGGCTGGGCTCCAGCAGTGCTGGACGCGGGCGCCAGCGGATATATTGGGGCGCTCTTCCCCGTCGATGACAAAGTGGCAGCTGACTTTTCGGTTCAGTTTTACCAGCATCTACAGGACGAGATGCAAAACGGCACCGCGGACGTAAGTGCAACCCTGGAGCAAACACGCCGCGAGATATACCAGCGCACGGGAAATCCAACGGCACTGGCCTACGTGATGTACGGGGATACGAATTTGAGATTTTGTCAGGGCCAAGCCTGTGGCCCAGTGAAATGACCGGCTCATGGCTTGTCGTTGACGGCGGCAGAGGGTGACTGCGGCGCGCTCTCAGTGTGGAGCATCTGGATACTCCAATTAGTGGGTGCGGGCCTGGTGGCAGCGCGGGTTCCGGCGCTGGTTGAGTCGAGTAAATCCTCCAGCGGATCCTCAGCCTTGGCAGAGCCAGCGCCGCGGGTCACGACTCCCTTGAACTCGAGCGCGTAGGGGTTGGCCAATTGAGTCGAGGTGGTCAACATCAGGTAGGTATCTGTACCCAGCGGATCGCCCACAACGATGTGATCGTCAGGCAGGAGAATGCGGTCGAGCTTTTCTTCGTCCGTGGGAAATTGGCCGCCGGGTGCGCCTTCGTAAGGAAACAGGAGTACGCCCTTACCCTGGCAGTCGATACTAAGAACATAGACCCACCTGGGCGAGACGGCGGCTTTCCTGCTGCCCACCAACGCGGGTTCGTAGGTTGCCTGGTCATAGGTTCTGCCGCCATCGACAACATCCTGACTCTCCGAGACACGGCGCAGGGTAAGCCGGTAAGGAAAATCTGCCTGGCCGGTGAGCGCAGAGGATCCAAGTTTCAGCCAGCCGTTGAGCCTGGCCAACTGCACGGCGGAGGCGGAGAGGGCGATCTCGGGGGTAGCTTGAGGGGCCACCCAGTCGGTGCGCAGCGGGTAGGGCGAGTTCGGTGAGCAACCGGCGCCAGAGCCGTTCGGGGTTTGCACCTCGGCGTCCACGTCGCTGCGTTTGAACCATGCATAGCTGATACCCGCGTCGGTGAGAGTGCCCCCGATAACATACATGGCCTGAGTGCGGTCGGAGGTGAGCACGGCAGCACTGGGCGGCGCTCCGTTCTGCGGGGGCAGCAAGGCGGACGCAGACTCGCGGGGCAGCGGGGCGTCAAGCCAGACCACGCTGGCGGGGGGCAACTTTTTGAGCGCCGCCGGTGAGAGCTTAGCGCCGAGGATGATGACTTTCTGTTTTTTGCCAGGCCCAGCAGGCGGGTTTTGGGCATGCGTTTCGAGCGTCCAGCGAGTGCCGTCCCAAGCCAGATGGTGGGTCCAGTGATCTCGTGACGGATCGGCAGCAAAGCTGAGGTGCGCGGTGCGTACGACCGTGAGAGCATCCTGAATCTCGGCTGCCGACGGATTGGAAGCGCCGGCGTAGAAGCTCAATGTGGGCCGCACCGCGGGCACCCATTTGGTCAGCTCGACCACATCCTTGGCGTGCACCGTGGCGCCCGCCGGAGAGATCACCGTAGCCCTGGAGCGCGCGACGCCGATTGAGTCGGTCACCTGCAGCACGGCGCGGACGCTGTTGCTTTCGGTCAGTTGAGTGAATTCACTCCCGGGGCCGATGTCAGCGGCTGCGCCTATATCGAGGACTATCCCGGCGGCGTCGGCCGAGACGATGGCCGCAGTAGGCGGTCCGCTGCCGGCTATCCCGCCAAAGAGCGGCTGCTGGCCGCGAGTGACGGAGGTATCGAGTTCGGGTTGCTGGTGGGCGGCGCCGGGCGCAACCTCCATCGCGACCACCAGCCTTTTGAAGACATCGGACGAGGGCCGGTTGGATGGCAAAGCCTCAAGGGTTTCGATCAGTGCGTTGGTGAATAGACCATGCGGGGGAACAGCGTCCTGGACGTCCATCGCCAACTGTTCCTTTTGTGCCGCGGAGAGGACCAGCACGGGGTTGTCGGTACGGTTTTCCGGGGGAGTTGCTGTAGCCTCCGCCGGATAAGGGTCAGCCGGCATCGGACGCGGATCGAAGTCGAAATCGCGTGGGACCAGAGACGGGTTCAAGGCTCCGCGCGCGAGTGATCCGGAGTGGCAGGCGTCAAAGATTGCCGTCACATGAATGTTGCGGTCCGCGGCCAGGTCGAAGATATGACGGAGATCGCGGCTAAAAATATCATCGTGGCCCAGGTACCAATCGTAAGGAACAATGGTGTTCTGCACATACGACGGGTTGCGGCCGGTACCGTCGAGATTATAGAGCTGCCCGTGTCCCTTGGGGTCCGCGCGCAAAGAACCGTGCGCAGAGATGAAGAGGACTACGGTATCGCCGGGCTTCGGATCCCTGACCAGATACTGTTCCATCGCCTGGAGTATGGCGTCGTGGGTCGCTTGTTCATTCAGGAGAATGTGGATGTGCTTGTCGTCGTTGGGGAAGCCATATTTTTCGCTGGTAAGCAAAGTCCGCATGGACGCGACATCGTGACTGGGACCCTTGAGATTGGGGTACGTCAACAGGGGTTCATAGCGTCCGGTGAGGGGAGCGCCGGCGGGCACCTTCAGGTCCGTGTTTGGATGTGCATAAGTGTCGATGCCGATCAGTAACGCACTCTTGGTGGAAACTGACGAGTTGCCCGCGGGCGGCGCCTGGGCAGAGATCGGGCAGCAGAACAGGACGCATAGCGCCGCAAGGAGAAGGCGGACTGGTCGTATATCCATCAAAAGCACCAGGAGACACACCAAGGCGAGCGAACCGGATAAGCTGGGGATCCCATGGTATGATGGCACGATTTCGACTTAGATCAGCAGAAAACTGTAGCGCAACGACACTGAGCCTGCTTGCAGCAAAGTTAGTTGATACGTAGCCGGCGGGCAGAGCCGTCGCGGTATTGAGGTGGAGACATGCGGACGGCCGGTGAACTTGCGTTGGTGCTGGCGCTGGGCGCCGTCTCATTGCCTTTTGCACAGGCACAAGCAGCGAATAAAGGCGGCGGAGATAGCTCCCCGGCGGGCGTAGGCTTCTCCATCGAATCGGAGATGTTGACTTATCGCGCCCTGGAGTCAAACAGTGAGGCTATCGCCTGCGATGTAACGGCATTTCTCAACGGAACCTCCGCGAACTTCACCAGTCCTCCTCCGGGTGCGGTCTGCGATGTGAAGGCAGGCTCTCATAACGACAGTATCGTCCTTCTTCCCTTCGATAAGAGCACCTTCGCAGACTTCCAGTTGTGGCGAGTCGATATGGCGACGATGGACAGGCTTCAGCGCAAAGCCGCGCCGTTTGATTGCCCCCCAGGAGCGCAGTCGAAAGGTGCTGTATCTGCCGCCAGCTCTGCCGCGAGCTCTGCGCTGATGCTGACACCGGCAGGGCCCATGCTGAATGCTGCGCAGGGTGTCCTCGGTCTGCTGGCATCAGAAGAGGTGACCTCGCCGGTGACCGGAACCATTCAGGACCAGGCTTTTATGAATGGCGTTGGGCGACAGCTGCGGGTGCTCAAGGTGCCGGTCATCATGCCTACGGGTTACTCTCCCTATTCGCTGGCGCCGCTCGATCCCAAATCCTCGCCGTTTCTTGCCAGCTTAGATGTGGTACTGAAAGCTGAAGGGTGCTTGACTGGCTTGGAAGCGAAGGGCGGCGGCGGCGACGACAAGTCGGGCCTGCGAGAGACAATCGCGGAGATCGACAAGTTCCGGGGAACGCTGGATGGGGTCACCGGTTCCGGAACCACAAAAACCGCGGGTGATGGTGCGGAGAAGACTGCCGGGGCGTTGCCCGCAACCGCGCCTTCGATAGCCCCAGCAACTTCCTCAAGCCACCTACCCGCTGTTCTCTTTGCTGACGGCCTGGCGCAGGCGCTCTCAGACCCGGAAACGGGCAAATTTCTGAACAATGTACATATCCTCCTGCTCAAAGCGCTGGAATCAGGAGGTTCTGTTACCAGGTACAGCAACGTTCTTGGCACCAAGGTCCGGTTTAGTGGCGGCTTCGTGGGTACCTACGCCTTATTTACAACAGCCGGTGACCTGGAGTGCTCAGGGAATGTGTACGACTTTGGAGGCTCCATCAAAGCCAAGAACTTTCAGCGAGACGCCGGTAAATTTAAGCCCGACCCGAGCAAGCAGCTGATTTTTCAGCGCGGCAGCTGCCCATCACTGCCGCCAGGCCGGTAGATATGCGGGGTTACTTTTCGCTGGTGGGCGGCACCAACCCCTTCAATCGCAAATACAACGACAGGATCGCGTACTGCTCATTGTCATGAGCGAGGTTGCCCCACAGCATACTCAACCGCGTCCGCTTCCCCGCCGGCCCGGCCTGGAGCATGTCTGTCAGATTGGCATCGGTCACGCCGGCATAAGCTTTGTCGCACTCGGCAAAGGAAGCCTTGAGTGCCTCAACGATGACCGCCTTATCTGCCGTATCCGCCGGCACTTTCGGCAGCGCGCTGGCCTCCGTATTATTCGCTGCGCCGCAAATATGCAGCTGCGCCTCGATCACATGGTTCACCACCCGAGCGAAAGGCCGAATATCCGGCGTGGGCTTAAAGCTATAGTCCGCGGCCGGCATCTTATCGGCTGCTTTGAGTATGTTTGGCTTGAGTCGCGCGTAGCTCGCTTGGACTTCACTTGGCAGCGGGTTCCCCTGCCCCAGGGCAACTCCCGAAATCATCAATCCCGCCACTGCACACGCCGTACGTATCCGCTGCATTATGTTTCCTCCAGGTCCCAACCAGCCTACCTAGGGACGAGACGCTGCACAAGGGGGAAACTTTGCGAAGTACGTTGGACGCAGAGTATTTGCTTTGTATCAGGGCAGAACTTTAGTCGGGCCGTTCAATTCGATGATGAGGGCTTTAGTTGTGCTTGAGAACCGATCGAAAATGAGTCCCGTAGGGACGGCTGAACTGTCCAAATTGTATTTTTCAGTTGGCCAATTTGGACAGCACATCAGCCTTCACTGACCCTTGAGAGGTTGGGAAGACTTTCGAACGAAGGGCACGGCTTCAG
>Ga0302324_100029469_pt1 | contig 10399 bp, 10 predicted proteins | sample Palsa_T0_1_FD_201949 | JGI IMG/M metagenome (GOLD analysis project Ga0302324, IMG submission 201949) | Peat permafrost microbial communities from Stordalen Mire near Abisko, Sweden - Palsa_T0_1 | ecosystem: Environmental > Terrestrial > Soil > Palsa > Peat permafrost | place: Sweden: Abisko... | reverse complement strand
GGCGTCCTTCCACCCTCGGGGTGCACGACCACGGTCGACACGGCGAATCAGCTGGTGACGTCGGTCAACCAATGCAATGGCGTCGCCGATGGTGGCGGTTCCAACGTGACCTGCAGCGTCTCGGTCGTTAACACCATACCGACCGGTACGGCCACCTCGGGCGTGACTGTCAATCAATGTGTCGGATCAGGCGGCGGCGGCGGTACGCAGCCGACTCTCGTCTGTGCACCTGTAGCCAGCACCACGAACGCCACCGTGACCCAGTGCAACGGTTCGGCTAATGGCGGAGGGCCAAGTACCCGCGTGCAGTGCGACGTAACGGGAGCGGCCACCGCCGAACCAGTCACGATCAACCAATGCAACGGATCATCGAATGGCGGCGGCAGCACCGTCACGTGCACGGCAACGTTCACCAATAACGTGGTCGCCCTCCCGGTCACTCCGACGACAACCGCTCCGACCGCTCCGACCGCTCCGACCGCTCCGACCGCTCCGACCGCACCGGCCGGGACTGGTGCCGCTGGAGCAACTGGGGCAACCGGTACGGGTGGCGCTGGAGCCACCGGGGCCGGGGGCTCAGGGGTGACCGGTCTAACCGGTACAGCCGCAGGGGCCGGGGGTTCGACAGCAACTGCGACTCCCACCGGAACGAGTGACGTCATCCCCTCCGGGGCCCCCCAGACCGGATTCGGCGGGGCTTCTCGCTCCCACAACGGCGACCTCTTACTAGCTGGTCTATTGACCCTGTTCGGGGCAACACTGGCGATGACCTTCGCCATGCGCCGCCGCCGCACCTTCACTGTGCAAGATGACTAAGGGGACATGACGCCCAATGCCTGGGTGAAAGCTTCGGCATACCGCCGATGAGAGCTGACCATGGCCCTGGTGCGGAGGGAAGGGTAGGTCGTCCTTGGCGTAAGTGGTGGGTGCTGACAGTGGCGTTGCTGTTCATCGGGACGGGATGTGTCGTCTTGGGTTTGCGTCACGATCAGCACCCCTTGGCGGGACCCGTGAAAACGCAACGAGTCGCCAAAGCTTCAGGGACCAAAAGCCCAATCGCACCCGTCAAAGCCAACGCGATTCCACTCATAGCGCAGCGTTCGACGCCCACCGAGCTACAGATTCCGGCGATCGGTTTGGCCGTCTCGCTCTCGACTCTCGGGCTTAACTCGGACGGGACAGTGCAGGTGCCGACGGACATCCAACAACCCGGTTGGTTTCGATTGGGTCCATCACCGGGCCAGATCGGGTCCGCGGTCATCCTGGGACACGTCGACTCGTATCAGGGGCCGGCGGTGTTCTTCAAGCTGCGATCGTTGGTGGCCGGTGACCTCATCACCGTCAACTTGGCGGATGGCAACACGGCCGAGTTCAAAGTGACGTCGGTTGCCATGTATCTCAAGACAAACTTCCCGGACCAAGCCGTTTATGGCTCTCGTGGCGTCAGTGCTTTGCAGCTCGTCACCTGTGCCGGTGCGTTCGACACCCAGACCGGACATTATTTGTCCAATATCGTTGTTTACTCATCACTCGTCGCACTTGTCCCCAAAGCCAATCCGCCAAGCTAAGCCGACTCCTGCTCTAGCGGAGACAGACATGGTCTCAGCGTTTAGAGGGTGTCGTGGATGTTGTCGGCGACCACCGTGGCCAGAGAGGCGGGACACTGCCACGTTCCCGCTGCGTCGTCTTGGAATCCCATGAAGTGCTCAACCAGACACGAAGCTACGGCGTCGGTCGGAGACCACGAGCTTCCTGCGTCGGCTAGCGAGACCTCATTGAGGAGGTTCGGCACGGCATCGTTCTGAGTTTCAGCGTTGGCGAGTTCGTGGGCGACCAAGGCGAGCGTCGGCGAGCCGGAGAAGATTGTGAATTCAAGTCCACCCGATCCATAGGTGCAGCCAGTACCGGGGCCGGTAATCAGGCCGCAGTGGGTTGCCGTGTCCCCCATGCTCCACGTCCAGTTTGACCCCGGATCGACTCCGGTCGCCTCGACTTCGGCAACCAGTTCAGCAACCGACGGTCCGGAAACAATCGGCGGAACCGCTCCCGCGACGGGTGTCGAGGTTGGCGCCGCCGCGACGGGATTGGGAGCGGGATTGGGAGCGGGAGCGGGAGCGGGAGCGGGATTGGGCACGTTCACCGCAGAACCGGCAACGACAGGCGCGGTCGTCACCGTGAGGGCACGACGAACCCACATGGTGTCAATACTGGCGAACGATGCAGCCCCGTTGGTTCGTTGCGTTGTCGTGTGTCCTGGCCGAGCAACTTTCGGGCGACTGATCAGAAATGTAGCTGTGATGGCGACCACAATCACGAGCAGCACTGCCAAGGGACAGTGGAATCTGCGAATGACCCGGAGCGGACGCATTTCAACCATGTGTTGAAGGTTAGAGCTTCAACACATGGTTGTCAACACATAGTTGATAAAGGTCCTACAGGCCGATATGCTTGCTCCATGCCTACAGACCTCGACTCCATCGTGACCCACCTAGTGGAGAGTGGATATGGGGAAGCGACAGCGGGGGCCCTTGACGATCACGCGGGTTCCTTGGCCGCCCTTCAGTTCGCCGATCTGCTTCGCCGTAGGGCAGACCGTTTGTGCAAAGAGGCAGCAGAATCGGCCCGTGGCCACGGTGCCAGCTGGCGGGAGATCGGGGAGGCCGTCGGCGGCATAACCCCTCAAGGTGCCGAACATCGATTCAGTTCGGCGGCCAAGGAGCGCAGGTCAAAGGCATCGAAGGTGGTGTGGGCCTCCAAGGAACGCAGGGTTGCTCCTCGATAGTTCCGGGGAGGCGGTGGAGGATGGACCGCGGCCGTTAAAGCGTTTTCCACGGTAGGCTGTATCTCTCATCCCTCTTGGGAGAGTCGCTTCGCTTGGGCAGGACGGCCGTTTCGGCCAATGTCGCCCCGTGCAGGTTCGACGTCTCGACCCAGCTATAGCGAGGAGTTCCAGTGCGTCTCCCCAGTCAGACCATTTTGCCGCCGGGCGGTCTGATGGATCGCGCGCCTGCTTTCGGAATACTCAGTAGCTTCCCGCCCACGGCCTGCGGTCTGGCGACATTCAGCGCGGCTTTGGCGCACGGATTGCAGGCGAACGGTGCCGATGCTCACGTCGTGCGTGTGGTCGACGCACCCGATCATCTACAGACGCCTGAGCGCGTTGTCGGCCATCTGGTCAATGGCTCGCCAAGCTCGGTGCAGGCGGCGACTGCCTTGTTGAATCACTGTGACGTCGCCGTCGTCCAGCATGAGTACGGTCTGTACGGCGGCACAGATGGCGACGAAGTGCTCGAGGTTCTGGGGGGGCTCACGGTGCCCTCCATCGTGGTTGCCCACACAATCCTCAGTGACCCCACGTCCCATCAGTGGTCCGTACTCAGCGAGGTAGCCTCCCTGGCGGATCAAGTCGTCGTCATGACCGAGGCGGCACGCGAAAGACTTTGCCGCTGCTTCGATGTCGATCCCAACATCGTCGTGACCATTCCGCACGGTGCAGCCATCCCGATGCGAAGGCGTACCCCGAACCGCCAGAGTCGCCCCACCCTCCTCACGTGGGGCCTCATCGGTCCGGGCAAAGGCATCGAGCGAGCGATCGACGCCATGAAGTTGCTCCATGACCTTCCGATGCGGCCCCAGTATCTTGTGGCCGGTCGTACCCACCCCAAGGTCCTTGCTGAGCAAGGTGAGTCCTATCGTCACTCCCTCGTGAAGCAGGCGCAGCATCTCGGCGTGGGATCGTCGGTCACCTTTGATGACGACTATCGCGATGTCGCATCGCTCACGGATCTCATTCAATCGAGCGCTGTCGTGGTGCTGCCTTACGACTCAAAGGAACAAGTGACTTCCGGCGTCCTGGTTGACGCCGTCGCAGCAGGGAGGCCAGTGGTGGCTACCGCCTTCCCACACGCCACCGAGCTGTTGGCCAGTGGCGCCGGACTCGTTGTTGATCACGACGATCCTGAGGCATTGGCATTGGCACTCAGGCGGATACTTCTCGACCCCGAGCTCGCGTCGCGCATGGCTGCCGAGGCAGAGCGGTTGGCGCCTGGCATGGGGTGGCAGGTCGTGGCTGGTTGCTATCTCTCCCTGGCCAATCGCCTCCTCAGCGAAGTCCGGGCGTTGGTGTGACATTGTCGGCGCGGGTGGCGCCAGAGCCCAATTTCAGCCACCTGATTCACATGACTGACGTGCATGGGACCTTCGAGCATGCCCTGAACGTCGAACCCCGGCCTGAGCACGGCTACTGCACTGACGATATGGCCCGCGTGCTCGTTGTCGCATCGAGGGAGTCCAACGTCACGCCGGCCCTGGGTGCTCTGATCGCGGTGAGCCTTCGATTCCTTGACGGCGCCATTGATACCGAGGGGAGATGCCGCAACCGGATGAACCGACTCGGTGGGTGGGACGACCGAGCTGGGCTCGACGATTGTTGGGGCAGGGCTCTGTGGGGCTTGGGCTCGGCCATCTCGCGATGCGCCGATGAAAGGGTCCGTCTCGGCGCAATCGCCGTCTTCGAACGGGCCAGCGTGCAACGATCCCTCTGGCCCCGCGCTACGGCCTTTGCCGCATTGGGTGCAGCCGATCTCTTAGGATTCGATCCCGGCCATGGTGGTGCACGGGAGCTCTTGGTGTCGTCGGCCGACATGATGGCCGACCTCGAGGCCGGCAGAGACTGGGTATGGCCGGAGTCGAGACTGACCTACGCCAACGCCGTCTTGCCGGAGGCGATGATCGCAGCCGGCTCGACTCTCGATAGACCTGAACTGCTCCATCGAGGGCTAGGGCTCCTGGAGTGGCTCCTTGACCGTGAGTCGGTCGATGGCCACCTCTCGGTTACGCCGGCCGGAGGCGCCGGGCCGACCGACAGAAAGGTGCGCTTCGATCAACAGCCCATTGAAGTGGCGGCCATGGCCGACGCGTGTGCCCGGGCCGCCCGAATTGACGGCGATCAACGGTGGCCGGACGGGGTCGAGTCCGCGGTGAACTGGTTCCTCGGGCACAACGACCGCCAGATCGTGATGTGGGACGAATCAACGGGTGGAGGCTTTGACGGATTGGAGGCCGAAGGAGCCAATCAAAATCAGGGAACCGAGTCGACCTTGGCCTTTCTTTCGACAATGCAACATGCCAGGTCCTTTCTTCCGGTCGGACAATGACCGTTCGACGGGTGGGCTTGGCTCGGCGAAGTCCGGTCAGAGTGACCGCCAACACGTCACGGGTCGTCACGCGCCTTTTCGTGCCAGGCCAGGAGGGGTTTGACCAACAGGAGTCACGTTCGTCGGCCGTCCTGCGACGACTGCTGGCTCTGGACGACGGCGAGGTCCAAGGGGCGTTGGACGACTTTGTGGCGCGCTTCGCGAAGCGCCACCGCGGTCTCATGGAGACATTCAACCGCCACGCAGATGAGCTGAGCGATCGCATTGATCCCGACTGCAAGCTCTCAGCGACGCGCCGATTGTTGCTTGGAGCCGCGTTCACGAGTGAGTACGCCATTGAAGGTGCCGCACTTTGCAATCCGAGCATGGTGGTCCATCCTGACCAGCGGAGCATGCCGAAGGACACCGTGCGCTTCATCATGAGCGTGCGCGGGATTGGCGAAGGTCACCGCTCTTCCATAGGTTTTCGGACGGGCCGCATCGACCGAGCCAGCGAGGTGTGCTTTGATCCGCCACCTTCATTCGCGACTCCGGGATGCCAGGAAGAGGCGACTCTGAGCGCCAGCGCTTTTCGCGGAGAACTGCGGCGGCTGCGAGAAGGCGGGGAGGATGCCGACTATGTGCTGAACCAGTTGGGCGAACAGTTTTCGGGGGCCGAATTGGAGAGCAGACTCAACTTGCTCGAACGTCAACTTGCTACTCGGAGGCAAGCCGAGCGGATCATCGCACTCATCCGAAGGATTGCGGAACGTACGTATGCGGTCCGCTTCGACAGCGCGTCGCCTCTGAGCGAGCGGGTCCTGCTCCCGGCCATGGCGACTGAATCGCACGGCATGGAAGACGCACGTTTCGTCCGCTTCACCGAGGATGACGGTGTCGTGACGTATTACGCCACGTACACGGCGTACAACGGTACCGACATCGGTCAGCAATTGCTCGAGACGAAGGAATTCTCAGAGTTCACATCGTCCCCACTTGTCGGCGCGGCCGCCGCCAATAAAGGTCTCGCCCTCTTTCCTCGGCGAATCAATGGTCGCTTTGCCGCCATGTCGAGGTCGGATCGGGAGACAAACTCCGTGGCGTTCTCCGACGACCTCCGTCATTGGCAGGACTCAGCCCCTTGCCAGGCGCCCGAACGGTCCTGGGAAATGCTCCAGTTGGGGAACTGTGGTTCGCCCATCGAGACCGACGCAGGTTGGCTCGTGCTGACCCATGGTGTGGGGCCGATGCGGACCTACAACATCGGCGTCATCCTTCTCGACCTGATGGATCCCACCCGCATCGTCGGCCAGCTCCGGGAGCCGCTTCTCAGTCCCCAATCCAATGAGCAGGATGGCTACGTGCCGAACGTCGTGTACTCGTGTGGTGCCCTGCTGCACATGGATACCCTCGTCATCCCATATGGCATCGGGGACTCCGCCATCGGCGTGGCCTCGGTACCGCTGGACGAACTCATGGACGCACTTCGTCCCGGCGCGGCTCACGCTGCCCGCCTCTGACCACAAGGAACATCAGCATCTCATGCCAGACAATTTCCGCCAGAAGTCCCGAAGCAAGAAGGCCGGTACGTCAACCAGGGAGCGGCGAGAGGCAACGTGGGCGACGTAGGGCAATCGCGGAGGACCAGGTCGCTGAACTCTCTGCGCGTTGCCGTATTGGCCCCGATCTCGTGGCGCGTCCCACCCCGTCACTATGGGCCATGGGAGCTGTTTGCATCCCTATTGACCGAAGGACTCGTGGCGCGAGGGCACGACGTGACGCTCTTCGCCAGTGGGGACTCTGAGACTTCGGGCCATCTGAGCAGCGTGGTGCCGCACGGGTGGTCCGAGGACCCGACCATCGATCCCAAGGTAGCTGAATGCCTGCACATTGCCGCCGTGTTCGAGCGGGCTGCCGAGTTCGACATCATCCACAACAGCTTTGACTTTCTGCCACTCACCTATGCGGGTTTGACTTCGACGCCGATGGTGACGACGATTCATGGGTTTTCATCGTCCCGGATAATGCCGGTGTACAGCAGATACAACGGTGCATCTTCTTATGTCGCCATAAGCGACGCCGATCGCCATCCGGATCTCGACTATGTGGCAACCATCCACCATGGCATCGACCTCGCCAGTTTCGAGTTCCACCCCGCAACCGGGTCCTATTTGGCCTTCTTCGGGCGTATCCACCCTGACAAGGGAACAAGTGAAGCGATTGACGCGGCACAGGAAGCCGGCATCCCGCTGCGCATAGGCGGGATCATTCACGACGAGGAGTACTTCGAAAAAGAAATCCGCCCGCGCATCGACGGCAAACAGGTGGATTACGTCGGGCCGATAGGTGCCGAAGACCGCTCATCGTTTCTCGGTGGTGCGGTTGCCCTCCTCCACCTGATTAACTTCGACGAGCCGTTCGGTTTCAGCGTGGTGGAGGCGATGGCCTGCGGGACTCCGGTGATCGCATTTCGCCGGGGTTCCATGCCGGAAATCATCGCTGAGGGAACGACCGGCGCCTTGGTCACCAATGTTGCATCAGCAGCCGAAGCGGCCCTACACATCGATCGGCTTGACCGGCGGGCGATTCGGGCGGAAGCGGTCAGGCGGTTCGGCAGCGCAAGAATGGTGGACGACTATCTCTCTGTGTATTCGCATGTCATCGGAGCCCACTCGAGATAAGCCAGCAAGAATGTGAGCGATTCAGTTGCCGCGCTCCCGGACACCGATGTCAGCGTCGAACAGGCGTACTGCTCTCGGGGGGCGAGGGCTCCGCATTGAGGATGTCGATGCCACGTCGTTGGGCATCGGCAGCAACGATATGCGTCGCAATGGCGGCGAGTCGGGTTCGTTGGGGGATGGTCAAATCGGCCACCAATACGGCGATCTCCCCTTCGAAGGCGGCGCTCCCGGCGTCAATGACCTCACGACCGACCGGGGTGATGCTCACGTGCACGCTGCGACCGTCGACCCGGGAGGCGGTCCGCTGCACAAGACCGCGTTCTTGGGCCCGATCGACCAACCCGGTGACGCTCGATTTGTCCAGCTGTAAGAGTGCGGCCAACTCGGTGATGGTCGGGCGACGGTCGCGGAGGAGTCCGAGCAGTCGGATCTGGATGATCGACAGATCGTTGGTCGCGGCAATCCTCGCCAGTGCGCCGTGGACGGTAAACGTCAGTTGAGCCATGGCGTCCACCAGGCCAAGGCTCCTCGGGCCTGGTTGGGGAGCGGGGTTCGGGTGGTTACCGGTCCGTGACACGTGATGAGTGTAGTGGCAACTAGGTGGTGCAACCAACTATAGTAGATGGTGACACCAACTACCACGACACCGATCGGTACGAGAGCCGGACAGGAGACAGTCCCGAATGAGCATGCGCGCCGCCGTGGTCCGGTCCTTCGACCACCCTCCGCGATACGAAAGCTATGACAGTCCCGAATCCGGCAGGGCCGACGAGGCGCTCGTCGACGTCCTCGCCGTGGGGTTGCATCCCCGGGTCAGAACCGGTGCCTCGGGTCGGCATTACACCAGCACAGGCGTCTTGCCCATGATCCCCGGCATCGATGGCGTCGGCCGGATGTCCGACGGGCAGCGGGTCTACTTCGTCGCTCCAGACGACACATGGGGGACCATGGCCGAGCGGGCTGTCGTCGATCTGCGACGAATCGTCGTGTTGCCCGAAAGCGTGGAGGTGACCAAGGTGGCGGCAGCTATGAATCCCGCCATGTCCGCCTGGGTGGCCCTCCGCCGCCGGGTTCCGATCCAGCCGGGTCAGTCGGTGCTCGTCCTTGGAGCCACTGGAAACGCCGGAGGGATGGCTGTACAGGTGGCGAGACACCTCGGTGCCGGCCTGGTCGTTGGCGCCGGACGAAATAGTGAACGACTGGCCGAGCTACCTGCATTGGGCGCCGACGAAGTGGTGAATCTCGTAGCCGATATGGACATCTCAGCGCCGCGTTTGGCGGACGTGGCCGCTGAGGCGGACATCGTGATCGACTACCTCTGGGGCGAACCGGCAGCGAGCGCGATGATGGCCCTTCTGAAGGCTCGAGCTGACCGCAGCCGAGCAATGGATTGGATCCAGATCGGTGCCATGGCCGGACCCACCATGGAGTTGCCCTCTGTTGCGCTCCGCTCGGCCAACCTACGAATCCAGGGAAACGGACAGGGCGCTGTATCGCCCGAGGCGTACCTGGCGGAACTGCCATCGCTGGTCGAAGCGATTGATGGCGGATCCTTCGTGATCAATGTTCGGAAGGTCCCGTTGGCCGACGTCGAAGCGACGTGGATTGCCCCCGAGGTTCCTGGCGTTCGGACGGTATTCATTCCCTGATTGCTGGTTCTGTACATGACAGGCCCATCGCCCCATCGCCCCGCTGATGCAGGCCTGGCAGAATGGCGAAGATGACGCTCCCGACATGTCGGGAGCGTGTGCCGTCAAGCCTTACGCCGCGACGACGAACAGTCGCTGACAGAGGTCGTTGCCCAGAGCGAGCATTCGTCCGTCAACGTCGAGCATCAGGGTGCCGTCAGGGCCACGAGTGGTCACGGTCGCCGTCGACCCAGGGATGAATCCAGCATCATCGAGATAGCGGAGGGACGCGCCATCCTGCTCGACCGCTTCGGTGAGTCGTTCGAAGCGCACTGTCTGGCCCGGCACCGCCTCGGCGAGGCGTACCTGATGGGAAAAGGTCGCGGCGCGATTGGCGCTTCCAGGAATCGGGTTGCCGTGTGGGCAGGTGCTCGGGTCACCGAGCAGCTCCACCAGGCGGGCCTCCACATCGTCGGACATCACGTGCTCCCATCGGCCGGCTTCTTCGTGCACCAGGTGCCAGGGCAGGCCGATGATGTCGACGAGTAGCCGCTCGGCCAGTCGATGCTTGCGAATCACGCTCTGGGCGACAGCGCGACCTTGTTTGGTCAAAGTGACGGTCCGGCCGGTTGGATTGACGTAACCCTCGGAGCGGAGCCGATCGAGCATTTCCGAGACCGACGGAGCTGACTTTCCCAATCGTTCAGCGATCCGTGCTTGAAGGACCGGTACGCCCTCTTCGGTCAACGATTCGATCGTCTGGAGATACTCCTCCACGGGAGGGTGGTGCTCGACCGGTTGCGAGCTCTCAAGACGCGCCCGCTTGCTAGTCACGAATTTGTTGGGCCAGGTAGTGGGCCTCGCCGATCTGTCCAATCAGCGCCAACTGCGTCTCGAGCCAATCGGCGTGGCCTTCTTCACCCTTCAAGATGTCTTCAAGCAGGTCGCGAGTACC
>Ga0302324_100029467_pt1 | contig 10400 bp, 4 predicted proteins | sample Palsa_T0_1_FD_201949 | JGI IMG/M metagenome (GOLD analysis project Ga0302324, IMG submission 201949) | Peat permafrost microbial communities from Stordalen Mire near Abisko, Sweden - Palsa_T0_1 | ecosystem: Environmental > Terrestrial > Soil > Palsa > Peat permafrost | place: Sweden: Abisko... | reverse complement strand
AACGTAGCCAATGACTCTTTTTTGGTTGGCTATACTCACTCCGGCCGTGCCAGCTGGCACGGGATATGTAGTGTAGGCGGATGCGAAGTTGGGAGTGGACCCGAGAATGGGATAGTACTGATTTGTCGTTGTGTTGGGGGCGTCGATACCCAAGAAGGCAGGATCATTTTGCATAAGCGTGCTATAACCACGATTAAGCAGGTTGAGACGATCTTGGACGAACATCGGGGATTCATCCGAATATTGGGCCACAACAAAAAGTTGAGTCTTTCCGTTTTCGAAGGACTTTCCGAATGTTGCCGCAATAGTCTTTGTGGGGCCATAGCCATCCCACGTGCTCGCGTAGGTGGCGGTAATGTCGCCCCCGTTGTAGGCTTTCTTGAGCACGATGTTGATGACGCCACCTTCGGCGCCCGCCCCATAAATAGCCCCGGCCGATGACGGCAGGACTTCGATCCGGTCAATGGCCCCCAAAGGGATACCATTTACGTCAGGTTGGCCAGGGGTGGCAGCGTTGTTCCCGTTAAACACCGAGACCCCTGCCATAGGAAGGCCGTTGACGAGGATGAGTGTGTGGTCGGTTCCGAGCCCGTTCAAGTTGATGGAGCTGGCGGTGCTGGGGGGAGTCGGACCGCTCTGATAAAGCGTAATCTGGCTGTTCGTCTGCGCTGTCGTATCCATCGTCAGCCTCTGCTTCAGAAAATCCTCTACATCCGTAGTTCCCGATTCCTCTATGGTCTGACTATCGAATATATAGTACGGCTGCACGTCATCGATCCCACGAGGCAGGTCCACATTGCGGTCGGAGAAAGGCTCAGGCTTTACGTCCTGCACCAGATAGGGGTTCATGGTCTGCACCTCCTTCTTAGCCGTCACCACGATTTCCTCCATAACTTGAAGCTCCCCATCTTTCATGATCACCGGCATTGTTTCGGCACCTAGGGTAACCTCGCGGTTCGGCTGAACGACGACATCGGTGATCCGCAGCCTGGAAAAGCCGTCACCTGTGGCAACGAGAGTGTAGGTGCCTGGCTTGACAGAGGAGAAGGTGAATTCACCGTGGCGGTCGACAAGTGCCTTGTCGCCAGTTTCCTCGATTGAGACGATTACGTTGGAGATCGGGAGCTTGGCGTTGGGGGCGGGCGCGAGGGAGCCGGAGATCGATCCGTCGGCCAGCATCGCTCCGTTTGTCGCCGGCGTAAGCTGCGCGTAGATTGAAACTGGGAAGGAAACGCAGAGGACCGTAAGCAGCAGCAGGAGGGAGCCCGCGTATCCCCTATGGCTAGAAGCTGCGCGCGCGGTTTTCAGGTCACTATTCATCGTCGTGCTGCAAAGGGACAGGAGCGCACGGGTGAGTACTTTCATGGTGGATCGGTTCATGAACGGTGTTAGTTGGGTTGGAACAGGGCGAGACCACTGGTGGAGGTCTCGTTGCGTGACACCCAAAAGATGGTTCTGCGTCTGCCCAAGGCTTCCATCTGATGAAATTTCATCAGACGGGCGCCTGTTCCCTCTGGCGGTACCCTTTGACTGTGTCATAACTCAAGGCCGGGACGGATTCCAGGGCCCCTATTCTCGTTCGTGAACCCAAACCGACACCTCTTTCGTATGCTCGCGATCGGCGCGCTATTGCAAGCAACTGCCGTATACGCGGACTGGGGCGACAGCGAGCAGGGACTCCCGTTGATTGATTCATTTCCAGTGGCGTCAACCCGTGCAAAGGGAGCGGTCTGGGCATTTGCTCCCGGTCCGGACGGTCGCCTATGGGTGGGATCGGACCAGCTTCTGCTCTTCGACGGCGAGAACACCGAGGTCGTCGCCACGCCGGAGACGTCCTACGTCTTTCGGGCCTTGGGAAAGGACGCGAATGGCCAGGTGTGGGCCGGCGGCATCGGTACCCTGGGGCGCCTTGAATCGGACGAAACAGGTATGTGGAGGTATTCCCCCATGAATGCTGAGCTTCAATCTGCAGGCATTGATAAGCTGGGAGACGTTTGGGCGGCAGTGGCCACAGCAGACGGCGTCGCCTTTGTAACAGACAACAAAGTCCTGCGTTGGAACGGGAGCAAATTTGAGACCTGGGACCTGCCTGGACCCTCCCGCTTGATTCCCTGCCGGAGCGGGAATGAGCTTTGGCTCTATCTGGAGGGAACGGGGCTCCTTCGGATGGAGAAGGATGGTCCGAAGCGGATGTTCTCGGTTGCCGAACTGCCTGCAACGCCTGTCACCTGGATATTGGGGAAGGAAGACGCCTTGATTGTTGGGACGAGCGACGCGGTTTATTCGAGGCAAGGTGGTGCATGGAGAAAGTTGGATGGGCTTTCGGCAGCGGTTGCGGGCAAGCTGCCTTTCTGTGCGGTGTCCTTGGATGGAGGCAGGTTGGCCGTGGGGACGTTTCTCGAAGGAATTGTCCTCGGCAAAGAGGATGGTTCCGTTTTGGCGGTGATCGACCGGTCTAGAGGATTACCCAACGACAACATCCATGCGCTCTGGGCAGATGGCCGGAATAATCTCTGGGTTGGTTACGAGGGAGGCATGTCAAGGATACCGATTGGAGGAGCAACTTCGATTTTTGACCGACGTAACGGCCTCCTCGAATTGCCCGTTGAAAAGGTCCTAGCCAAAGGGGGATCAACCTATGTCCTGACCCATAAGGCGCTGTACCAACTGAGCGCTGGAAAAGGAATGGTCGGTGCAACGTTGCAGCCAGAGCCAGGTCTCAACGCTTATCTTTGGGACGCCGCCGGCATTGGGCCCAATCTATGGGTCAGCGGATTTGGGGGCGCTTGGCGTATGGATGCGGACCACTTGATTAATGAGCACGGCGTTTCGGCTGATGTCTTCAAAGTGCTGCCCGCGCCCAGCCTTCCGGACGACCCACTCCTTCTGGAGAATTACCAACTAAAGCTCCTGTATCCATCTTCCCACGGAGGATGGGCCAGTCGCGACCTCGGGCTCAACGTCGGCGACACACCGCTGTCCGTCTTGAGCGACGATGCCGGGGGATTGTGGGTCTCGACAATCGCAAACGGCATATTTCATTTTGGAAAAGGGGAGGGCAATACCGATCCGCCCGACCTACGGAGCGTGCAGCACTTTCAGATCGGCGTGAACCTCCCGAAGCAAGCAATTCGGTCGGTACTAACCAAATTGGGCGGCCGGGTCTTTGCATTCACACAAACGGCGATCCTTGAGGCTAGATCGGAGCTCGGAGATTTTGTGCCGGTGGAAGGTATGGCGGATTTTGTCGGGATCGCAGGCACTTCGGCTAGTAATCCGGAAGCAGGCTATTGGCTCCTCAGGAGAAAGACTGACGCCGGGCTCTTGGAAGCGCCCGCCCTCGTCAAAGTGGAGGCCAAGGACGGGTCGAAGGAGATCACATGGACTCCGATGGAGGCGCCCGGACTCGACCATGCAGGCCAGATTGGAGGTATATATTCTACGTCGAAGGGTAAGACGCTTTGGCTGGCAGGAAGCGACGCGCTCCTAAGGGTCGATTCCTCGAAACTGCAACCCGCGGGTTCCCCTCCCACAGCGAGGCTCATTCGGATCCTGCTTGACGGAACTTCAATTGCGAACGGGGGCGCCGAGCTAAAGCTTTCGCCGGAATCCAAGCGCATTCGGTTCCAACTCTCAAGCGACGATGGTGTCGATGGTGAAGCTGTATTCTTCCAAAGCAAGCTAGGTGGGCTCGGAAGCGAATGGTCGGTACCGCAGCGCGAGCCTTCTTTTGAATACACTGGGCTCCGTTCCGGACGGTATTCCTTTGAAGCCCGAGCATTGGATCGATTCGGCCGGACGGGACCGATTGCGAGTTTCTCATTCATCCTACCCGCCCCATGGTATCAAACGTGGCAGGCTTTGACGGCCTATGCTTCCGTCATATTGCTTTTAGTTGCCGGTTCGTTTCGCTGGCGCGATGCTCGGCTGCGAAAGCAGAATGTGCGGCTCAATCAGTTGATCGACGAACGAACACGGGAACTGGCTCTCGCAAACTCGGCCAAGAACGAATTTCTGGAAAACATTAGTCATGAGATCAGGAATCCCCTTAACGGCATCGGGGGCTTGGTCGAGATGCTTAGGGACGCAAACCTGCCTCCGGAAGAAAGGCGACTTGCAAAGTCCCTTCGGGCTTGCGCGGACACGCTGACACAGGTGTTCGAGGAAGTCCTGGGGTTTTCGAAACTTGAGTACGGCTATGTCGAGTTGGAATCCAGTGTGTTCTCTCTCACAAACCTGATCCACGAAGTCGAAGAGCTATTCACTGTTCAGGCGAAGCAGCAGAAGAGTTCAATCTCCGTCGAGATCGCCTCCCTGGAGGATGCGTCCGATGGTTTCCGAGGTGACGCGCGCAAGATCAAATCAATCGTCGGCAACTTCGTTTCCAATGCCCTGAAATACGCGCCCGGAAGTCCTGTGGACATTAGCGTTGAATGTAAGGACATTTCAAAGCCGACGCATGCGGATGGGAAGGAAGAGTGGTGCCAGATTCGATTCAGCGTGACCGACCGCGGGCAGGGGCTTTCCGCCGAGGAACAAGCGCTTATCTTCCGGAAATTCGTGCGAGGGGCGAACGCAAAGGAAAGTGGCATCGCCGGGACTGGCCTTGGCTTGGCGACGTGCCGGATGCTTGCGAAGCTGATGGACGGCGATGTGGGCGTCGTGAGCCCGCCGAAGGGAAAGAGACACGGAGCTGCTTTCTGGCTGGAGATTCCGCTCCCGCGAGCTTCGTTGCCAAAGCAGTCCGACAAACCAGAGACCACATCCGCGGTGGGCCTGGGCCAACGGGCGCTCATCGTGGAGGACCAAGAATACAACCAGATTGTCCTTAGGGGAATTTCCAAGAAGATCGGGTTTGAAGCGGACGTGGCTGGCGATGCCTCGGAAGCCCTTCGCTTGGTTGACACCCATTCCTATGAGGTCGTCTTCCTCGACTGGGAACTTCCCGGGATGAAGGGCGGGGAATTGGCCCAGAGGCTTCGCCGCCATCCGAACGGCCACTTGTCCATTATAGTCGCCACAACCGCCCATGACAGCGATGAGATCCGGGGGCGGTGCAGGGAGTCGGGGATGGACGGATTTGTGCTGAAACCCTTTGACGCGGCAAAGATGCGCGCGGCCGTCGCGGAAGCTACCGCGAGGAAGGGCGACAGGCCTTCTCTTCCCACGTGGTTTGAGATCGATTCCAAGGCAAATGGGGGCTCGGACCTTACTTTGAACGCATTTTCGGACTTCGCGAGCGGGGATCCCTCTCGCACCGAAAAGGCGGTCGACCTGTACCTATCTACGTTGGATCAGGAAATGGCGGGGCTTGCCAGGGCCGTGGCGGAAGGAAATGCCGAGTTGGTCGCGAGCTGCGCCCACCGCGTACGTTCGCATGCCGGGCTCGTCAATGGTCGGGCGCTGAACGAGGCAGCGGGGTGCCTACAAAATGCCGCCAAAAGTGGGAATTCGGCCGGCGACTACACGGTTCTTTTCGAAGAGGTCCGGACAGAGGCCGAGAATCTGAAGGCTGCAATCAGTGAGAAGCGGGAGAATCCGGGTGACGGAATCTAATAATAACCCCGACCGAGGCCTTGCAACGTGTCGAGCGGGGGGCAGTAAAGGTGTCCGGCCTAAGAAGAGCGTACGGGTTCCAGCGCTTAAGTCACGAAAACTGAACTCAGTGAGAGGCGGGAGAAGCCCGGCGAATCCTCGTGAAGCCCTTGTCGATGGCGTAGCGGATCAGGAGGGTGCTGCTGTGGAGGCCAAGCTTGTTCATGATGTTACTGCGATGGTTCTGCACCGTCACAACTCTTATGCCCAGCTTGTCGGCGATCTCATCGTTGGTGAGGCTGAGCCCAATCATGCCCAGGAGCTCCTGCTCGCGGTCGGTCAGGACCTTGTTGAATGCGGCCGGAGCGTTGCGCAGTGCCAGGCGCACCTCGCGGATCACAGGCGAGAAGTACTGCCGGCCGTCCATCACGCTTGTGATGGCTTCGCGCAGGACATCCATCGGTTGTGCGTTCTTGTCCACGAAGCCATCGATGTGCGCCTGAAGCACGCGATGTACCGTGACCTCGTCGGTATGTGTTGAGAGCGCGATAATTTTCGCTCCCGGGGCGAGCTTGCGCAGCTCTGGCAGCAGATCAAGTCCGTCTGTGTCGGGCAGCTCAAGGTCGAGGACAATAAGATCGGGCTTCAGTATCCGGCACTGCTCAATAGCGGACTTCCCGTCACCGGCCTGTCCAATCTCGGCCGGGGCAAACGTCGAGCGGCACGCCCACACCAGCAGGTCTCGAATCATGGTTTGATCCTCGACGATGACGATTTTCACGGGCGCAAAGTTCTAACCGAAGGCTGAGGGTAGCAGGAAGCCTCCCGGTAAAACAACATACAATGAGGTAACGGGCCGTGGGGGCTGGCAGCTGCCAGGGTTTCGGGGATTCGTCCGGGGGGCGAGCCGCCGTGAGATGCGTGACGCTTCAACACTGGCTAGTTCGGTCTTCGGGAAACTCGTGTACCTCCACCTTTCCTGAAAGATCAAATGGGCGGGTGCGGATCGTTCCTATGCGACCCAGCAATATTATAAACTACTGATTACCTATATGTTATAAATGTGACTGCGTGGCCACCCACATCCTTTGCTGTAAAAAAGTGGACGTCGTCCACTTTTTTACACTTCCCGCTATTATCGCGACCGGTGCAGTCGTGGGACAAAAGTCAGTTGAAAGAACCTCTCGCGGGCTGGAATTCAAGAAAGGTTGCAGCGCGCAATCAAGGCGAATTGTGCGGCAGGATGCCAAATACTCCGTTTGGAGGATAGTTTCCCGGGCTTGTCCGGGCGAGAACCATGGGCTCCAGGGTATTCTTGATGGGGCATAATCGCTTATGAGCTTCCACGCCGGAATCAACGCTTCTGTTTGGGGTAAAACGACCAACAGGCGCTATCGCAGACGGTCGGATTGGCGCCTTCGATTGCGGCGCTGCGATGAAGGCAATTTGCCCATGACCGACAAAATTGAGGCTATGGTCGGAGAAGAGCCGGTGGGCAATTGCCCGATGATTCGAGCCGCATTGTTCGCACTGATTGGGCCCGTTCTAATCGCTGCGGCGGGGGAACTCTGTTTCCGTCCCATAACCTATCGGGACGACCACGAACGCATTTCCAGCGGCTCCAGCGTCCAGGACGGGCATTTCTACGTTCTAACCCTGTTTCAGAGGATCCCCGAGGTTCGCTCCGACTTGGCCGCCGACCCTACGTTTGCGGCGATTCTTAGGGACAAGGTGGCTAATGCGAATCCGCGCGATTTCCGAACGGCCGTGAACGGGATGATTTTCTCGGAGAGCGAAATCGATGTCGTCCGGGCGACGCTTGTTCGGACGTTTGGCCAAAGCCCAGCAATTCCGTCTCTGGTCATGAACCATCTGCGCCCGAGCGGCTGCTACATTCACCTGGCCAGCCTGCCCGATGCCGAAATGCTGGCCGAAGCATGGCTCGAGGCAGCCCGCGGCATTAATCAAATCGTTGGGGAATTTGCGCTCGGAAACGGCGCCCGATTTCGGGGCATCGGCTCGCCGAGCAACGATCTGAAATCATTGGCGTACCAGAAAATGATTCTGGATGCAGAACACGCGTCCGTTTCTGCGGCGCAGAATACCCATGAAGCGCTGTTCTTTGAGCCGTCGCTCAGGTTTGCCCTTAGTCTGATGGAAATCAATCATCGCGACGAACTGGCCCCATCCCTGAATCTCCAATCCTCACTTCCCCTCCATGATAACCCTTTCGAAACATGCCCACACCTGATTGGCGCGCCGAGAAATCCGCCGCGATCATCAAGCACATTTGTCATATTTTAAGCCAAGCTACCCCCAAGGACGGACCCGTTAGCTGCAACGTGTCCCGCGCGGACTTTGGCTTCCTTCTCTGGAATGCGACCAAGCTCTATTGCAATGCAAAGGAGGAATTGGGCGAAGACGCCGCGAACACATGGTCGCCCGAATTAATCGAGTACCTCTTGGATCACCCTAAGTCCTGCGACGAAACCCTCGGAATTGTGGGGGACATGGATTACCGAGATCCATACTACGACCAGATGGGCGGGAAAGAGGAGGATGAGAACGATGAGGAAACGGATCGTCCTCTGGACCGATATTGTACCATGAAAATCACCTTTTTCTCCAGTGAATCGGTCGACACCGTTCGTTCTTCCATCGAGGAGGCACTCCAGGTCGTGGCCAAGAAGCACGGCATCTCGGTGACCCTCGGCAATTCGGTCAAGTTCTACGCGGAGAATTGCCTCGTCACAGTGGAATGCGCCGTCATTCGCGACGACGGTGAAGCGCTCACCCATGAGGCGTTCGAATACCGCAACCGCGCCGTGCTCCATGGCCTCGATCCCGCCCTCCTTTTCAAGGCATTCACCGATTCAGATGGAAAACGCATGAAGCTGATCGGGTTCAATCCGAAGGCGCGGAACGCTCCCTTCGTTCTCAAGAGCCAGGAGGGAAGGATCTATGCCGCCGATGAGGAGTCGATCCGGCTCGCGGTCAATTTGCCGCCGCGTGTGAAAGGGTGATCCCAATCTCAAGATGGAGAAATTCTGCGCCCATCCGCACAGCGGCGCGATGGGTTGAACGAATGATGGCCGAAAATCAAGAGCGCTGATTGGGTCAATTTGACCAGAGGGGGTTCTTGTTGGTCGGGCTATCGGTAAGGAACCTGGAACCTTGGTGCGGCGATGGGGAAGATAGCGTCATAGTGTCTTTGGGCGGCGCGGCAGCATTGGGGTGCTCCGCGCCGCCCAAAGTTTTTCTGAACGTTCCAATATTCTTACGGTCGCAGTTCGAATGAAAGACTTCATGCTCCCCGTGTATTCAGGACTTAGGCTCTTTTGCGCTGCGATTGGCTTCTGTGCATTTGGATTCGATGTGTTCGCTCAGGCGGATGGGCTTGGGCCTCCTGCGCCGGCAGCCCCCGTGATTGAGATGCCGGCCGCAGCGCTTCCGGTGGAGACGATGGAGGCCTTTCATGTGGATTCGGCCCGGATCAACGCGAGCGACGTGGATGGCCCCGATCCGATCGACCATTACGATCCGGGCTATATCGAGGGAACGGGTTCGTTCACGCTCGGCCAGTTCCTGGGAACGATTCCTCCCAGTGCGGCGGGGAACTCACAGCTCGTCCTCATCGATGGTGTGCCGACAAATTTGGACATCAGTTCGATTCCTCTCGGAATGATCGAAAGCGTCGACGTTGCCCGTGACGGTTCGATGCCGAGCTATGGGGCCTACACCTCGGGGAGGGTGGTGAACATCCACCTGAAAAAGGATTACAACGGGACGGAGCTTCTTCTTCAGGATACCGGGACCTTCGAGGGCGGGGGCGGCTCGCGCGAGGCCACGCTCTCGGGAGGCAGGGCAAAGGGGAAGTTCCGGGTCATGTATTGGGTGAACGCCGCGGAGACGGAGGAACTGACAGCGGCGCAGAGGTCCTTTTCGAGTTCCCAGGACTATACCGACGTTGGCGGCCAGGACTTCCGTATACCGTGGGGCTTTCCCGCCGTAGTGCAGGCAGTGAATGGAAATCTCGCGGGACTTACGGATGCAAATGGAGACCCAGTGACGGCGGCCATGGTGCCGGCAAGCCAGAATGGCATGGGCCTTTCACCTTCAGAGTTCCTGGCCGCCTCAGGCGCCGCTACTTCGGCTTCCGGCCTGCGTATGTTCGATACAGCTCCGTATCTGGCACTGATTTCCCCTTCGAGCCGCACTTCGGCAAATTTCACCCTGACCTATACGCCCAATTCGCGCCTCGAATTGTCGCTAAATGGCTCCGTGAGCCAAAGCCGCAGCGAACAGGACGGCCCTCCACCCGTAAGCCCAGTCTCCGCGGCAACGCTCGTGCCCGCTGCCTACAATCCATTTGGTCAGGACGTGGAAGTCGGTTTGGTCGACACCTGGTTTGGTCCGATCCGCGAGGACAGCTTGTCCACGACGGGAAACATCGCCCTGAATTTGAACGGGAAGCTTTCCGGGTCCTGGAAGTGGAATGCCGGCATCGGTTTCAACCGAAACGATTCCCAGCAGTCGACGTACGACCTCGACCAGCAGAAGTTTTCGGATGCTCTCGCTGCTGTGGACCCAGCGGAACGGTTCAACCCCTTTACCGGTCTTGCGGATGACCCGGCCAACGCGGCCCTGATTCCGGAGATTGCCGTGGAGCGCACAAGCGAAACGTCGAGCGACTTTGGTCGCCTTGATGTCCGAGCCGACGGCCAGGTCGTTCAGGCATGGGGTGGTCCCGTGACCGTGGCCTTGGGGGGAAATGGGAGCTATCAAGCCCAGAGCAGTGTCGTGGAGAATGCCGTTTCGAGCGTTCCTCCGGGCACGCAGGTGAGCAGCGGGGATTTCTCGCTCTT
>Ga0302324_100029466_pt1 | contig 10400 bp, 8 predicted proteins | sample Palsa_T0_1_FD_201949 | JGI IMG/M metagenome (GOLD analysis project Ga0302324, IMG submission 201949) | Peat permafrost microbial communities from Stordalen Mire near Abisko, Sweden - Palsa_T0_1 | ecosystem: Environmental > Terrestrial > Soil > Palsa > Peat permafrost | place: Sweden: Abisko... | reverse complement strand
GCGCGGATGAGATCCATCACCGCCTCCGCCTGGGTAAGGTCCATCTTGCCGTTGAGAAACGCGCGCTGGGTGAATTCCCCCGGCTCCGCGGACCGCGCGCCGCGAGCGAGCAACAACTCCAGGATGCGCCTGGTGACGAGCACTCCGCCGTGGCAGGCAATTTCCACCACGTCTTCTCCCGTGTAGCTGTGCGGTCCGCGGAACACGGTCAGAAGCGCGTCGTCCAGCTTCGCTTTGCCATCGTAGATGGCGCCCAGATACTGGGTCCGCGGAGCAAACGCCGATGGCGTTGCCTTGCCCAGAAACACGGAGTCGGCCACGAGCACGGCGCGCGCTCCGCTCATGCGAATAACCGCGATCGCTCCTTCGCCAATCGGCGTGGAAATGGCTGCGATCGTGTCGTTCATGGTTGCTCCATCATGACCGCGCCGGGCGCAAATGGGAAGCGCGCGCCGACCGCCGCGTGGCTGACGCTGCAAAAAAGCGAGCCTTCCCGTTCCGCTCCATGCATATTTGCCAAAAGCCTATGGCGTATCGCGTGACACTCGGCGGAACGACTTATGAGTTCCGCGATCTCAAGACGCTGCTCGCGAAGGCGACACCCCTGCGTTCCGGCGACCAACTCGCGGGCCTCGCGGCCGGCTCGTCCGCCGAGCGCGTCGCGGCCCAGTGGCGCCTCGCGGACGTTCCGCTCGCCCGATTTCTCGAGGAGCCGTTGATTCCCTACGAGACGGATGAGGTCACGCGGTTGATCATGGATCGCCACGATCCCGCCGCTTTCGCCCCCGTCCAGGGATTGTCGGTGGGCGAATTTCGAAACTGGCTGCTCCGCTACGAAACCGGCGCGGAGACGCTGGCCTCGCTCGCGCCAGGCCTCATGCCTGAGATGGCCGCCGCCGTCAGCAAGCTGATGAGCAATCAGGATCTCATCCTAACGGCGAGCAAGGCGCGCGTCGTGACGCGTTTTCGCAACACCATCGGGCTGCCCGGCACGCTGGCCGTCCGCCTCCAGCCGAACCATCCGACCGACGATCCGAAAGCCATCGCAGCGTCGATCCTCGATGGCCTCATGTACGGCTGCGGCGACGCTGTCATTGGGATCAATCCCGCGACCGACAGCCCGGCCGCGTGCGACGGCTTGCTGCGACTCATCGATCAACTCATCCGGGAATACGAGATCCCCACGCAATCCTGCGTGCTCGCGCACATCACCACCACACTGCGTTGCATGGAACAGGGAGGTCCGGTGGATCTCGTCTTCCAATCGATCGCCGGTTCCGAGGCCGCGAACCGGAGCTTCGGGATCGATCTCTCCTTGCTGCGCGAAGCCCGCGAGGCCGCGCTGGCGTTGAAGCGCGGGAGCGTCGGCGAGAACGTGATGTACTTCGAAACGGGCCAGGGATCATGCCTCTCCGCGAATGCGCACCACGGAATCGATCAGCAAACGCTCGAGGCTCGCGCTTATGCGGTCGCCCGCGAATTTCAGCCGCTGCTCGTGAACACAGTCGTGGGCTTTATCGGCCCGGAATATCTCTACGATGGCAAACAGATCATCCGCGCCGGCCTGGAGGATCACTTCTGCGGGAAGCTGCTCGGCGTCCCGATGGGCTGCGATGTCTGCTACACGAACCACGCCGAAGCCGACCAGGACGACATGGACACCCTGCTCACCCTGCTCGGAGTCGCCGGCTGCAATTACGTTATGGGCGTGCCCGGCGCGGACGACATCATGCTGAACTATCAATCCACGAGCTTTCACGACAGCCATTACCTGCGCCAGGTGCTGGGCCTCCGTCCGGCGCCGGAGTTTGAGGCCTGGCTGGAAAAAATGCGGATCGCGCGTGACGGCGTGCGCCTCCTGCCGGCCACCGCGCAGCATGCCCTCGTGGCGCCGCAACTCGCCTCGGAGCCATGAACTCCGCCATGGAAACCGATGCTGTTTCATTCGATTCATGGCATCCACTGCGGAAGCTCACCGCCGCGCGCATCGCGCTCGGGCGCGCCGGCGGCAGTCTTCCCACGCGGGAGTTGCTCAAGTTTCGCCTGGCCCATGCGCAGGCCCGCGACGCCGTGCTCTCCCCCTTCGATGCCGCAGCGCTCGCGGAAGATTTGCGACCGGCGGGAGTCGAAACGGTCGTGATTGACAGCGCCGTGCGCGACCGCGCGGAGTTTCTGCAGCGCCCGGACTTGGGCCGCCGCCTCGCCCCCGCGTCGCGCGCCCTTCTCGTGGAGCGCGCCGCGGCGCTGCCGCCCGTGGATCTGGCCATCATCGTGTCGGACGGCCTCTCCACGCTCGCCGCGCGGACGCAAGCGGCGCCCGTCCTCGCCGCCCTGCTGGCGCTACTGCGCGAGGAAGGCGGTTGGACGCTCTCGCCGATCGTTGTCGCGCGCCACGCCCGCGTCGCATTGCAGGACGAAGTCGGCGAAATCTTTCGCGCGAAAATCAGCCTCATGCTTCTCGGCGAGCGCCCCGGACTGGGCAGCGCCGACAGTCTCGGCGCCTACTTCACCTTCGCTCCGGCGATGGGCCGCACCGATGCCGAGCGCAATTGCATTTCCAACATCCGCCCCGGCGGCCTTTCCCCAGAGGAAGCCGCGCGCAAGCTTCACTATCTGCTGGGCGAATCGCGCCGCCTTGGACTCAGCGGTATTGCGTTGAAGGACGATCATCTCCTGCTGCCGGCCGCCGCCCCTGCAAAGGCGTTTGAGAAATGACCTGCGATCCTACGACGCGGGCATGGAGAGTTTCGCCATGCGGTTTTGCATCTCTTCGACGGACACATCCTCGAGGTGGGTGGCGATGTTCCAGATATGGCCCCATGGATCGATTACCACGCCGCTGCGGTCTCCGTAGAATTTCGTCTCCACCGCGCGGCGCAACATCGCTCCTGCGTCGACGGCCCGGCGCACGACGTCGTCCACGTTTGCCACGTAAAGATGCAGGCTGACTGGCGTGCCGCCGATGCTCTTGGGGCCGCGCGCGTCCATCTCCGGGCATTCATCGGCGAGCATCATCACCGAGCCGCCGATCACCAGTTCGGCATGCCCGACTTTACCGCCCGGCGCTCCGATTCTCATCCGCTCGGCCGCGCCAAAAACTGTCTTGTAAAACTCGATGGCCGCGTTCGCTCCATCGATGATGAGATAAGGGGTAATGGCCTGGTAGCCATCCGGAATTGCTTTGGAATTCATGGTCTTTCGTCGTTGAGGGGAGCCCGACAAATATTCTGCCGCAGCGACTGCTCGCGGATGAGAAGGGCCAAAAGATGAATCGTCGGAATCGGTAAATTCGGCCGCATCGTTTGTTTAAACAAATGAATAAAACGCGTTCGGGTGGAAAGCATTTTTGAGATGCTTTCCGCCGAACGCAGTTTTGTCCGTCATTCCGACCGAACTTGAGCGAGGCGTTGCGAAATCCGGCGCAGAATGGTGGCCACGTTTTTACCGTCGCACTTGCCGCCTTCGACGGCGGTTTTCTCCCAGTAGTCGATGGAACCGAGGATGCCCGCGGTGGAGCAGACTTCGACCGCTTTTACCGGATCGCTGCCGGGCTGCAGGAGGCTCGCGGCCTTTTGCAGAAGGATTCGGACGTGCTTGCCTTCGCATTTCTCGCCTTCGGTGGCATGAGTGAGCCAGTAGTCGGGGGATTCGATGATGTGTCGGTCCACGAGGCGATGGACGGCTTTCGCGAGTTCGGGGTCGCGGTCTCCGGGGGTGATTGGCGTGGCTTCCCTGGGCGCCGGCCAGGCGAGCGTCTGCGGTTGGTGGGTGGTCTTTGCCAGAGCGAGAAGTTCCAACGCGGGCGCGAGGATCTGAGCCGCTTCGAGGCGGGTGATGGGTTGCTCGGGGGCGGCGGGCGTGCCAGTGAGGGATACCGATACCGCGACGCTTGCGAGCGCGGGGCGGATTGCGTTGGCGAATTCCAGGCCCGTCACCGGGATTCCAGTCGGTGGCGGTCCGGTTGGAGTATCCTGGCCGATGAAAAGTTTCTCGATCGCAGACAGTTCGATGTCGGTCACTGGCTGGGCGGGCGAAAAGCGGCCGGCTTCCGGTTTTAGAAGGCCATGCACCGCGACGAGCTGCACGGGTTTCCATTCCCAGCCGCGCCTGGAGATGTCCTTGATCACCGGGGCGTAGAGCGTGTCGCCATCGTCCAGCAGGACGCTTTGCACGAGGACGGGATCAAGATCGCGCGGCTGGATGCCGTGCGCAATCGCCAGCGCGGCGATGGCTCCCACGGCCTGGCCTTCGAGCATGGTGCTGGGCTGGAGGCGGGTGGCGCCGTTGGCGAGGCGCGATTGCGAGAAGTTTTTCTCGGCGGCGAGGAAGCCGTCCACCTTCTCGGGAATGAAGCACTCGAAGGGAATCGGGAACGGCCCTTCGCCATGGCTGCCGAAGGCGGTGGGCGCGTCTTCGGGATGGTCGAGATCCGGCTCCAGCCATTTGGGCTGGCTGGCGCCGTGGAGGTCGATCGGGTAGTCGGCGACGGCGACGGCGCTGGGGAAGAGCGTCGGTATTGCGCCATTTTTGCGGTCGATCTCGGCGGCGGTGAGGGTGTGAAGGCCGATGATGCGGCGACTTTCGCGCGCATACGCCATCACGGAGAAGTGATTGAGGATCGGGCGATACGGCGCGAGTTCGGGTTTTTCCTCGATCCAGCGGTCGATTTCCTCGCGGTTGAACGGCGAATCGAATCCTTCGTCGTTGGCCACGGACCAGTCGGTGTGGCCGAGTGTCTGCTGCACGTAGTAGAGCAGGTGCAGCGTCTTCAACCGCATGGCTTGCTCGCTGGCGCGCCGCGCGGCCTGGTCTTCGATATCCGCGACGGTGAGCGGGTAGTCGTTGTTGTAATTCATGTGCGTGCGGGTGACTGGGCCCGGCGCCGGTTGCTCGCTATTGGGCATGGCGCGGTATCCGATGAAGGTGGTGAACGTCCACGGCTTCTTCTGAATAGGTTCGGCGCCGCCGGGCACGAGCGTCTTGGCGAAATACTGCGCGATCTTGTCCGTATAGCCCGGAGGCGGCTGGGGGATCTGCAATTCGGCGGGGACGCCATGCGGGTATTGTTTGATGACGGCGGTCCAGGTGGCGTCCTGGATATGGCGCGCGGGATCGATGGCGTCGCTCGTGCAATTACCCACGCGATAGCGGGCGCCGGTGAGCGGGATCACATCGCCCCATTCCGTGGCGTCCACGAGCGTCTTGCACTGGAAGGTCCGTGTTTCCGTGCCCCGCGGGGTGGTGATGGTGACTTCCACGCCGGTGACGGTGTCGCCGCGTTTGAGGACTTTCGTGATTTTCGAGCGCAGAGAAATATCGAGCGCGCTGGTTTTCGCGCGCGCCTTGGCCAGCATCGCGTAGAGGATGTCCTGGCCGACGCGCGGTTCCAGGCAGATGTGGCTCCCCCAGTAGGCGGTCTCCGCCGAAACGCCGAGCGCCTCGTAGTGCGCGTTCACTGCGTCCACGAATTCGTGATACAGCCCGCGTTCGCGCACGAGCGTGCCGCCTTCATCCATGGACGTCACCGCCGCCGCATTCATCTGGCCGCCGATCCAGTCCGTCTCCTCGACGATCAGCACGGACGCGCCCAGCCGGGCCGCCTGGACGGCGGCGCCGAATCCGCCCGTGCCCGCGCCGGCGATAATGACATCGTAGCGATCCTTGAAGCTGGAGGGAGGCGTGCCACGATCTTCCCCATGGACAGGGAAGGCGCATAGGATGAGCAGAGTGGCGATCAGGGAGAAGCCGGGGATCTTCATGGGGGTTGGAGGTGAATGACAGCCGAGGCTTTGTCCCGCAGTCGCGGGATCTATGGCGCAATGGAGACTAAATCAGAATGTCGAATGACGATGAGGATCGCCGCGAAAAGGCGCAAGAGAAGCAAAGAAAGGGGCGAGTCGTATTCCTTCCTCGTTCCCAAAGTGAGGCAGGAACGCCAGTCGGTGGAGAAACTCCGTTTCGCGGTCGGGGTGAGCGCAGCTTACCCCAGGAGTCTGGCTTGCCAAACACGCGCGCTTCTGCGACTCTTTGCGCAATGACACCGGTCCGCGAAATCACCTTTACAGTGGAGTTGGATCAGGATTCCACGGTGTTGGTTGCGTCATGGGACGACCCGTCCGGAAAAGGCGGCATTACTACGCAGGGAGAGGATCTCCGTGAACTGCAGGAGATGATTCAGGATGCGACACTGGGTTATTTCCGCGCCCTTGGCGAAAAAGCTCCCGATACCGTTCGGCTGCACTTCGCCACCGATCCGCAGCTTGTGCTGGCGTGAAGCTCCCGGCGGATGTCAATGGAATCGATGCGATCAAAGGGCTTCGACGGCTTGGGTTCGTAGCCGATCATCAAACCGGCTCGCATCATATCATGCGGGGCGGCGACGGACGCATCGTTGTTGTGCCAATGCATCGGCCGATCAAGCGCGGCACATTGCGCAGCGTGCTAAGGCAAGCTGGTGTTTCCATCGAACAATTCTGCGAAGCGCTTTGACGACGGGGCGACATAAAGACGGAACCAGCGAGAACGCCACGTTGGTCCGCGGTGAATTTGGACGCTCCTGTCGGAGCCCCGCCAATGACCGCGGAGCGAATCAAGGCCATCTTCGACGAAGAGGAATGAGTCATTTGCTGGACGTCAAAAAGGCGGAACTTGCCTCCGGAATTATATCGTGATAAATCACGATGTAATGGCAAGACCCATCAGTTCAGACCTCACTCCTGTTCAGCAGCGCGTCGCCCAGGCGCTGGCCGACTTTGCGCGACTGGAACGTCCTGCCCTGGTGGCGGACTTGGTGAAATCCCTGAAGCTGGCGGGGGAGAGCAGCCTCACGCCTACGCTGCAAAAGATGCAGCGCCATGGGTTTGTGGATGTGCAGCGGGCCGGGCTCCAGGGGCGCGCGCGGGTGGTGCGGCTGACGGCGAAGGGGCGGCATGCGCTGGGGATTGGCGGGCTGCCGCTGCTCGGCGTGATTCCGGCGGGGCCGCTTTCGGAGGCGGTGGCGCAGGCGGGGGAGATCGTGGAGGATGCCGCGCTTTTGCCGCATCGCCCGGAGGATTTTCTGCTGCGGGTGCGGGGGGATTCGATGATCGGCGACGGCATTCTCGATGGGGATCTGGTGCTGTTGCGTCCGGGCGCGGCGGTGCCGCAGGGGGCCATCGCGGCGGTGTGCGTGGGGGATGAGCGGGAGGGGACGCTGAAGCGCGTTTATTTCGAAGGCGAACGCGTGCGGCTGAAGGCATCGAACCCGGCGTTTCAGGATATCGTGGTTCCGGCGGAGAGCGTTTATTTCGCGGGACTTTTGAAAGGAGTGGTGCGCCATGTCGGCGGTGGCCATTGATCCGTGGGCCGGGTTGCCTGAGGGATTGCCCATAGAGCTGCCCAAGGGGCTGGGGCTGCCTGCGGGATTTTCGAAGGGACTGCCTGAGGCGACGCAGGAGCGGCTCTCCGGCTTGCGGCGGTTGCTCGCGGAGAAATATCCGGCGGCGGAGCGCAAGCCGGGCGGCATTTTGCCCACGGGGTTCGCGCCGGTGGACGCGGTGGAAGGCGGATTGCGCCGCGCGGCGCTCACGGAGCTTTCCGGCGGCTCCGGCGCGGGCGCGCTGTTTATTCATGCGATGCTGCGCGCGGTCAGCCGGGAAAAATGCCTGGCGGCGCTGGTGGATGCGGGGCGTTCGTTTGAGCCGGAAGGCTGCGCGCCCTCGGCGCTCACGCGGCTGCTCGTGGTGCTTTGCGAGGATCCGGCGCAGGCGGTGAAAGCCGTGGATCTGCTGCTGCGGGACGGCAATCTCTCGCTGGTGCTGCTGGATCTGCAAGCGGCGCCCCTCCGGGAGATCCGGCGCATTCACGCCAGCGTGTGGCATCGCCTGCAGCGGCTGGTGGAGCAAACGAGCAGCGCGCTGGTGGCGCTGACGCCGCAGCCCATGGTGGAAGGGGCGCGCGTGCGCATCGCTCTGCATGCGCAGTGGACGCTGGCGGCGCAACGGCGCTGGCGGCAGGACATCTTCTCGGAAATGTCCGCGCGCGTTTTTCCGCGGCATGGCGCGGCGCTCGGCAGCGAGCCCGATGGGGCGCCCGATGGAGCAGGATGGCAAAACCGGGAGGAGAGTGTTTCCGCGTAAAGCGGTGGGAGGAATCCGCCATGTTCGCCGCCGTGCTTCTGCCCAATTTCCGCCTCCAGGCGGCGCTCCGGTTTCGTGAGGAATTGCGCGAAAAGCCCGTGGCGATTTCCGATGAGGACGAAGCGAAAACCGGGCTGCTGGAAGTCAGCGAAGCGGCGGAGCGCATGGGCGTGCGGCCGGGCATTTCCTCTCCGCAGGCGCTGGCGCGGTGCCCGCAACTGACGCTGCTGGCGCGCTCGCGCCCCCAGGAGCAGTCCGCCCAGGCCGCGCTGTTGGAAATCGCCACCGCGTTTTCACCCGCGATCGAGGCCACGGCGGACGGTTATTGCACGGTGAGCCTCCAGGCTTCGCGGGACCAGGATTGGCCGGCGCTGGCCGGGCGGATGGTGGAGGCGCTCGCGGCCCTGCGGCTCTCCGCGCAGGTGGGCATCGGCCCGAATGCGGATCTGGCATTCCTCGCCGCGCGCAATGCTCGGCCCATGCTCGTCGTGCAATCGCCCGGCGCGTTTCTGGCCAATCTCGCGATTCACGAACTCGACCCGCCGCCCGAGCTGCTCGCCGTGCTCCGGGATTGGGGCATTCATCATCTCGGCCAGTTGACCAGCCTGCCGCGCGGCGAGCTAATGGACCGGCTCGGCCCGGAGGCCGCGCGCCTGTGGGAACGCGCCGCGGGCCAGACCGAACGCCCGTTGCGCCTGGTTCGGCCCGCGGAGGAATTTGTGGAAGCCTACGAATTCGAGCACGAGGTTGACACCGTGGAGCCGGTGCTGTTTTTGCTCCGCCGGTTTCTCGATCAACTCGCGCTGCGGCTGGAAAATGTCGGCCGCGTGGCGGGGCGGATGACACTCACACTGGCGCTGGCGAACGGCGGCGCGCACGAACGCGGCTTCACCGTGCCATCGCCCACCGCTTCCGTGGACGTGCTCTTTCGCATCCTCCACACCCATCTGGAAGGGCTGCGGCTGGAGCATTGCGCGACCGGCTTGCAACTGCGCATCGAGCCGGCGCTGGCCGAGCGCCAGCAGTTCCAGCTTTTTGAGAGTCCGCTGCGGGACCCGAATCGCTTTGGCGAAACACTGGGGCGCCTGGCCGCGCTCGTGGGAGCGGAGCAGGTCGGCGCGGTCGAAGCGCTCGATACGCACCAGCCCGGCATCCTGCGGCTGCAGCCCCCGCGCTTCCATGAAATCACGCGCGCCGCTCCGCTGGCGGATGACCTCGCCGTGGGACTCCCGTTGCGCCGCTACCGGCCGGCGGTGTCCGCGCAGGTGCATCTCGTGCAGCATCGGCTGATCTCGATCGTTTCCGAAAAAGCGCGCGGAACGATCCGCGAGGCGCTCGGCCCTTTCCGCGCTTCGGGCGGCTGGTGGGAATCCGATCGCTGGGCCACGGAAGAATGGGACATCGCCCTGGAAAATGGCGGCCTCTACCGGCTCGCGCGCGCCGGCAATGAATGGCGCGTGGAAGGCAGCTATAATTTGCCCGCGGCGGCAGGCCGCGAAGCATGCCAGAACCTCATCCCGCTGCCGCTCGCGGATTCGAAATCGCCGCCGGGGTGAGGCCGCGCTGGCGGCTTCCAGTCGGACAGGTCGGACGTGTCAGACAGGTCCGACAAGTCTGACAAGTCCGACAGCCCGCAATTTCTTCCCATGTCTTACGTCGAACTTCACGCTCGCAGCGCATGCAGTTTTTTGCGCGGGGCTTCGCGCCCCGAAGAGCTGGTCCATCGCGCGGCGCGGCTTGGCGTGCCGGCCATGGCGATTTGCGACCGGGATGGCGTCTATGGCTCGGCGCGGCATTACGCGGCGGCGAAGGAAGAAGGCGTTCGCGCCATCGTGGGCGCGGAATTGACCATGGACGATGGCAGCGTCGTGCCGGTGCTGGTCGCCGAGCGCGAGGGCTATCGCAATCTTTGCCAGCTCATCACGCGGGCCAAATTGCGCGGCACAAAGACGCACGCGCCGGTGCGCTGGGAGGAGCTTGCGGAGTTTGCGGCGGGGCTCGTGGCGCTGACGGGAGATGAGGAGGGGCCGGTGCGGCGGGCGCTGGCCCGCAACGATCGCGATGGCTCCATGGCCGGCGTCCGGCGACTCACCGCGGCTTTTGGCGAGAAGAATGTGTATCTCGAAATCCAGCGGCATCTGCGCCGCGGAGAAGAGCGCGAGAACGATGCGCTGCGCGATCTGGCCTCCGCCGCGAAGCTGCCGCTGCTCGCCACGAACGGCGTCCTCCATACCACCCGCGCCGAACGCGCGGTGCTGGATGTCTTCACCTGCGCGCGGAATC
>Ga0302324_100029465_pt1 | contig 10400 bp, 7 predicted proteins | sample Palsa_T0_1_FD_201949 | JGI IMG/M metagenome (GOLD analysis project Ga0302324, IMG submission 201949) | Peat permafrost microbial communities from Stordalen Mire near Abisko, Sweden - Palsa_T0_1 | ecosystem: Environmental > Terrestrial > Soil > Palsa > Peat permafrost | place: Sweden: Abisko... | reverse complement strand
CCGCAAAACTGTAGGAGCTCACCTCGTGTGCGGTGTTGAACGCTGAACGTGTCAGCCCGTCGAGGAAACCGCCGGTTAGCGCCTCGCGCGGCGCAAACGCAATCGAATGCACGATGCCGTCAAGTCCGCCCCAGCGCGCGCCGAGTTCCTTAAACAGTTGTCCGATTTCAGCATCATTCGTCACGTCGCATGGAAAGACCTGATCGCTGGAAAATTCACGCGCCAGCTCCGCTACGCGATCGCGTATTTTTTCACCCTGGTAGGTGAATGCCAGCGTTGCCCCCTCACGTTGTACAGACTTCGCGATACCATAGGCGATTGATCGACTGCTTAACAGGCCGGTGATCAGGATATTCTTGTTTTTCAAGAATCCCATGGGGTGCCTTCTAGATCTTCGGATAAAGTATGCAAATTATAGCGTAGTGGCGGATGACGTTTGTGAACGTGTTACGTTACACTGCGCGCAATGAAAATGATAATTCGGTACCGTCTGGTTGCATGGTGCCTGTTGGCGCTTACGGGCTGTGGTGCGCCATGGAACAATCCCTACCCAGCGGCGGACAGCGACAAGAATATACTCTACGCATCGTTCAGCGAACGGCCCAAGCATCTCGATCCGGTGCAGTCGTACAGTTCGAACGAGATTATATTCAATGCCCAGATCTACGAACCGCCGCTGCAATATCATTACCTTAAACGGCCTTACCAATTGATTCCGTCAGTGGCCGAGGAGCTGCCGGTAGCGCATTATTTCGACGTACATAACCAACCGCTGCCGGACAATGCGCCCGCTGCCAACATTGCTTATACCGTATACGACATCACAATTAAGCGTGGTATCCAGTATCAGCCGCATCCGGCATTCGCGCGGAATCCCGACGGCAGCCCAGTCTATCAAAATCTAAAGGAGAAGGAGCTTGAAGACAAGCACGAACTGAGCGATTTCAAGCAGACCGGCACGCGCGAACTCAGGGCCGCGGATTTCGTATATGAGATCAAGCGGCTTGCTCATCCGCGTTTGCACTCGCCAATCCTCGGCCTGATGGAGGATTACATCGTCGGACTCAAGGAATACGCTGAACAACTACGGCAAGTCGATGCCAGGATGATAAAGGAGGGCAAAGGAGAATCTTGGCTCGATTTGACACAATATCCGCTAGCCGGGGTCACAACAGTCAACGACTACACCTATCGAATAAAAATCAAGGGACAGTATCCACAGTTTCTTTATTGGTTGGCGATGCCGTTTTTCGCGCCGGTGCCGGTCGAGGTGGATAGTTTTTTCGCCCAGCCTGGTTTTGCCAAAAACAATTTAACGCTGGATTGGTATCCGGTCGGCACTGGCCCATACATGATGACCGAGAACAATCCGAATCGCGTCATGGTGCTTGAGCGCAATCCGAATTTCCACGGCGAGACCTATCCGGTGGAAGGCGAGCAGGCCGATGCTGCGAACGGACTATTGGCCGATGCCGGGAAACCGCTGCCATTCATCGACAAGGCAGTGTTCACGCTCGAAAAGGAAACCATCCCACGCTGGAACAAATTCCTGCAAGGATATTACGACGCTTCAGGCATTGGCTCGGACAGTTTCGATCAGGCGGTGCAGATGTCAGCACAAGGCGAAGCGGTGTTAACCGACGCCATGCGCCTCCAAGGTATTCAACTTGAGACTGCGGTGGCCGCCTCGACTTATTACATGGGTTTCAATATGCTCGATCCAGTGATCGGTGGTTTCAGTGAACGGGCGCGCAAACTGCGCCAGGCGATTTCGATCGCGGTCGATTACGACGAATACATATCAATCTTCCAGAACGGCCGCGGCATCCCGGCGCAGGGCCCTATACCGCCTGGTATCTTCGGCTATCGCGAGGGCGCGGCCGGCATCAACCCGGTAGTCTATACCTGGGATGGAAAGCAGCCGCAGCGGCGCCCGATCGAAGACGCGAAAAAATTACTCGCCGAAGCCGGCTATCCGGATGGCATTGATAGTCGAACTGGTCAGCCGCTGGTGCTTTATTTCGACGTCACTGCGCGCGGCCCGGAAGACAAGTACATGCTTGATTGGATAAAAAAACAATTCGCCAAAATCCATCTCCAGCTTGAGCCACGTCCGACCGATTACAACCGCTTTCAGGACAAGATCCGCAAAGGCAATGCGCAGATCTTCGAATGGGGCTGGAATGCCGACTATCCCGATCCCGAAAATTTTCTTTTTTTGCTCCACGGCGCGCAGGGCAAGGTCAAGGCGCAAGGGGAGAACGCCGCGAATTACGAAAACCCCGCATTTGATCGCTTGTTCGACCAGATGAAAGACATGCCGAACTCGCCGCAGCGACAGCAGATCATCGACCGCATGGTCGACATTCTGCGCTCCGATGCGCCATGGATATGGGGGTTTCACCCCAAGGACTACGCCCTCTATCACGCGTGGTATCACAATGTGAAACCGAACAAGATTGCCAACAATACACTCAAATATCAGCGCGTCGATTCTGCGCTGCGTGAAGCCAGGCGTCGCGAGTGGAATCGGCCGATATTGTGGCCAGTTGCGTTCGGCATGCTGTTGCTACTGCTATTTACCTTGCCGGCACTGCGCACTTGGCGCCGACGTGAGCAGAGTATCGCAATCGGCGGGGCGAAGTCATGATCGCCTACCTCGTGCGTCGCCTGTTGTATGCAATCCCGATTCTGGTCGGTGTCAACGTTATCACGTTCGGATTATTTTTCATGGTCAATACGCCGGACGACATGGCGCGCATGCAGCTCGGTATCAAGCACGTAACGCCCGAGGCGATTGAGGGTTGGAAGCACGAACATGGCTATGACAAGCCGCTGTTCTACCACCGCGACGCAGTTGGTTTTGACAAGGTCAGCGACACCATTTTTTATCAAAAATCGCTACGCATGTTCGTGTTCGATTTCGGCGCCGCCGACGATGGTCGCGACATCGAACATGAAATCGGTAAGCGCATGTGGCCCAGTTTTGCAATCGCACTGCCGGCATTTCTGGTGGGCTTGCTGATCTATATCACATGTGCTCTTGGCTTCGCGTTATTCCGCGCAACCTATATCGATTTTTGGGGCGTTATCCTGTGCGTGGTCGCGATGTCGATCTCCGCGATGTTCTACATCATTGGCGGGCAGTATGTGATCAGCAAACTCTGGCATCTGGTGCCGATTTCCGGCTATGCTGGAACGGTCGGCGATGCACTGCGGTTTCTGCTCTTGCCGGTTACGATTGGTATCGTCGGCGGCTTCGGCGCGAGCGTGCGGCTTTACCGCACCTTCTTTCTTGAGGAAATGGGTAAGGATTATGTGCGTACCGCACGCGCCAAAGGCCTCAGCGAGGGCGTGATACTGTTCCGGCATGTGCTCAATAACGCGCTGATTCCGATTTTGACGACCGTGGTGGTGGCGATTCCATCGCTATTCCTCGGCAGTCTGCTGACTGAATCGTTCTTTGGCATTCCCGGACTCGGCAGCTATACGATCGATGCCATCAGCATGCAAGATTTCTCAATCGTGCGTGCGATGGTGTTCATTGGCTCACTGCTCTACATTGCAGGGTTGATGCTGACTGATATTTCATACACGCTGGTTGATCCGCGCGTGAGGTTCTCGTGAGCGGATTCAAGATCGTTATTCTGCCGACGGATGCGCTTGTTTATCTGCTGGTTGCAATTATTGTGTTGACCGTTTGGTACGTGCGGCGCAAGGAGCACCTGCTGGCGCCGTGGCAGCGCGTTGCGCAGTCCCCGAGTGGCATGGTCGGTCTTACCGTGCTTCTGATGTTTGTCATGATCGGTCTGCTTGACTCACTGCATTATCGGGAGCGATTGCCGACGACCGAAAGTAGTCAGCCGGTTTATGCGGTCGAAGTGTTGAGTATGCTTGATTTCACTCTGAAGCCACTGCGCATCCACGGCGAAAAAACTTACTCTGCGCCTCTGGCGACGCATGGCTATGCGAAGGAAACAGTTACCTTGCCGGGTGGTGGCGAACAACGCGAATTCCCGCGGCTTGTCTATGGCGGCGCGCAGCTTGCAGATGTCGAGCGCGACTATGGCACTGATATCGCTCGCCGCACTCTGGCCGGTATTGTCGGCGGAGTAGCCGTTTGGCTTGTCGCTGTCGGGTTATTTACCGCTGCCATGGCTCGATATTGCCGGGTCGCGACACGGGAGATGTGGCGCCAGGTCTGGCGCGACGAAACGGCGGTACCATGGCGCGTAGTGTGGCTGACATTGTTTCCGCTGTTTGTATTTAGCGCCGCTGCCTGTGCACTGGCTGGTGGTTACCATGTGCTTGGCACCGACAAAGTCGGACAAGATGTGCTTTACGAGGCGCTCAAGAGCATACGTACGGCGCTCGTGATCGGCACGTTGACGACATTATTGATGGTACCATTTGCGATTGCGTTCGGCATTACCGCTGGCTACTTCGGCGGCTGGATCGACGACCTCATTCAGTACGTCTATACCACATTAAATTCAATCCCCAGCGTGTTGTTAATTGTGGCCTCGGTACTCATGATGCAGGTCTATATCGACACCCATGCCGATATATTTCCGACCGCGGTGCAGCGTGCCGATGTCAAACTGCTTGTGCTGTGCGCGATCCTAGGCCTTACCAACTGGACCGACCTATGCCGGCTGCTGCGCGGTGAGACACTCAAGCTGCGCGAGCTCGAATACATCCAGGCCGCTCACGCATTCGGTGTACGAGACATACGCATCATTACGCGCCATATTTTGCCCAACGCCATGTACCTGGTTCTGATCTCGACGGTCATGGCGTTCAGCAGCCTGGTGCTCGCCGAGGCGGTTCTTTCGTACATCGGGGTTGGCGTTGATCCGTCGATGTACAGCTACGGCACGATGATCAACGGCGCGCGGCTAGAGATGGCGCGCGATCCAATGGTGTGGTGGTCGCTGGCAACCGCGTTCGTGTTTATGGTCACATTGGTGTTGGCCGCCAATTTGTTTGCGGACAGCGTACGTGATGCCTTCGACCCACGGGTGCGGACGCGTCCGACATTGATTAGAAAGCCCGCATGACCCAACCGTTGCTCAGAGTTCACGATATGGCCACTTGGCTTGACAGTGGTGATGCGGTGATTCGCGCTGTTGATGGCGTTTCACTTGATATTCCGCATGGCGAAACCTTTGCACTGCTCGGTGAATCGGGGTGCGGCAAGTCGATTACCGCGCTGTCGATCATGCGACTTCTGCCGGATAGCGGTCGGATTGTCGCTGGTAGCGTCGAACTCGATGGTGTTGATTTGCTGCGTCAGCCGGAAGCCGCGATGCGCGATATCCGTGGTCGCCGCATGGCTATGATATTTCAGGAGCCGATGCTGAGCCTAAATCCGGTAATGACGGTGGGTGATCAGATCGCTGAGACACTCGCGCGCCATACCACGTTGTCCGGCGTCGCACTTGATGCGCGTGTGGCGGAATTACTACATCTGGTCGGGATTGCCGATCCGAAACAACGACGCCACGATTATCCATTTCAATTTTCGGGTGGCATGAAGCAGCGGGCGATGATCGCAATCGCGCTGGCTTGTTCACCCACGCTGTTGATTGCCGATGAACCGACCACTGCGCTCGACGTCACGATTCAGGCACAAATCCTCGATTTGCTGCGCAAACTTCAGCGCGAAAGCGGTATGGCGGTGATGCTGATCACGCATGATCTCGCCGTGGTATCGGCAATGGCTCAGCGGGTTGCAGTCATGTACGCGGGCGAAATCGTCGAAACCGCGCCGCGCGAACAGTTCTTCACCCAGCCTGCGCACCCCTATTCACGCAAGCTGTTTGAAGCGCTGCCGGGAAAACAACGGCGCGATCTGCCGCTGACGGTAATTCGTGGGAGCGTACCGCCACTCACGCGCGAATTTACAGCCTGTCGCTTCGCCGAACGTTGCGACTATGCGTGGCAGTTGTGCCACACCCAAGTGCCCGCTTGGCGTGACCTCGGCGGCAGCCAGCTGGTGAAATGTCACTTGTTCGCTGCCGGTGGGGCGGGCTATGCAGCAGAACAGACACAGGCCACAAGACCACCGGCAAAGGCAGGCGGGGGGCAGGAGGCGGAGGATGTGGATAGCGTTGGTTCTCCGCTGCTCTCGGTAGAAGATCTCAGGGTTCATTTTCCGGTCCGCAGTGGTGTACTCAGGCAGGTGACCGGGTACGTAAAAGCTGTCGACGGCGTATCGTTTACGATCAAGGCTGGTCGCACGCTTGGACTGGTCGGCGAGTCGGGTAGCGGCAAGACGACGGTGGGAAAAGCGCTGCTGCGACTGATCAAGCCGACCGTCGGGCGTATATTATTCGGCGGCGAGGACTGGGCCCAGCTGGCACAGTCTGAATTGCGCGTGCGCCGCAATCAGGCACAAATCGTGTTCCAGGATCCGTACTCATCGCTTGACCCGCGCATGCGTATCGCTGAAATTCTTGAGGAGGGCATGATTGCGCTCGGCGTTGGCGACCATGCCACTGACCGCGCGCAGCGCATTGACACCTTGCTTGCCGAAGTCGGTCTTATGCCGGAGATGAAGTTCCGCTATCCGCACGAATTTTCCGGCGGGCAGCGCCAACGTATCGCGATTGCCCGAGCGCTAGCAGTCGAGCCGCGGCTGCTGATTTGCGATGAGCCGACTAGCGCCCTCGATGTTTCAGTGCAGGCGCAGATACTGAATCTGCTCAAGTCATTACAACAGCGACGCAGGCTTGCTTACCTGTTTATCACTCACAACATCGCGGTGGTCGAGTATCTGGCACACGAGGTCGCGGTCATGTACCAAGGTCGTATCGTCGAGCATGGCATGGTGGACGACGTGCTGACCGCGCCGCGTCACCCATATACGAAAACATTGCTCGCCGCAGTGCCTACTGTCAAAGCGGCTAAATAAAAACTCTCAGTATGATGATTCCCTGATCGTCCTTACAGGCGACTGCCTGTAGGTAGGTATGTGTTTACCGTGTTAGGGAAATGCTAATCAGCGTGGTGTCCGCTCTCTGCCAGCATAGCTTGCTTGCGAGAATTCAAGGCAGCAGTCGATTTATTGTCGATGATAGATTTATGGTTAGTCTTTTTGGTGCTCGCAGTTCTTATCCCGCCTTTATGATGACTGACATGGTGGCGTGTCCTTCTGAAAACAGGCAGCGGTGGTGCCGGCAGGTCCGGCAAATCTACGGCAGTATCGGTGGCCTTGACCGGTACCAACACCGTCGTACCGGGTCCAATTTTTCGGCGCGATGAAATACCATTAATACGTTTTAATTCCACAAGACCAATACCGTATTTTGTGGCGACACGGCTAAGCCGGTCATCACGTTTCAGCGTATAAGTGCGCCACGATACCAACGGCTCATCATGCCTCTGTTCGAAATTGGCGCGGAAAACGCCGACTTTATCTGCCGGAATCAGCAGTGTTTCGTCCTCGTTACTAACACGAATCACCGGCCGGATATAACCGGGATTTAGTGACATGAATTCCGCGACGGGTACTTCCGCGAATTTCGCCGCGAGCTGGATATCAATATGACGGTTGGTGGTCACCGTTGCGAAGTATGGGCGGTTGGGGATATCGGCGAGGTCAATGCCGTAACGCTCGGGATCGGCGACAATGTTTTTGATGGCCTGCAGCTTGGGGACATAGTTGCGCGTTTCTTGCGGCATCTTCAGGCTCAGATAGTCGGTCGGCCGGCCTCTGGCAGTGTTATTGGCGATTGCCCTTGCCACACTATTCTCACCCCAGTTGTAGGCGGCAAGCGCAAGATCCCAATTGCCAAACGTTTCATAAAGTTTATCAAGATAGTCGAGCGCAGCATCGGTTGCCGCAATTACGTCGCGCCGGCCGTCGTACCAGAAATTCTGTTCTAAACCATAGCGTTTGCCAGTGGACGGGATGAACTGCCAGATGCCTGACGCTTGCGCACGCGAATACGCAATCGGGTTATAAGCGCTTTCGATGAAAGGCAGTAGCGCGATCTCGCTCGGCATGCCGCGTTTCTCGACCTCATCCATGACGTAATAGAGATAAAGGCTGCTGCGCGCGACCGCATTGCGCAAATAATCCTGATGTCCCAGTAGCCATCGCTCTTGTTGTTGCACCTGTGGGTTCTTCAGATCAGGCATACCGAAATCATTGCGTACGCGTTGCCATAGCCCGGTCGGCGTGATAGTCAAATCCATTACGGGCGGCGTATCAGTCGGCGTCTTCGTGGGTGCTGCTGGCACGCCCGGAGTGCTAACATCAGCGCCCTGCAATTTGTCTGGGGTATGCAGCGTCGGCGGCATCTCGTCCGCTAACGCAAGCGTCGCGCATCCCAACCACGTCACTGCCGTGAGCAGCAGCATTGAACGAATGAGATTCATTAGAAGACGTAATTATTGATTAGCAGCGATGGTAACCAGTCGTGTGAGGCTAAGTCAAGGCAATTTATTAAACAAAAACAAGGCTCGCGACGCATGATTAAAAGTTGTTTTTCCACTCACGCAATACACCGAGTACGCTAACCTGGTCCGCCAACGACCGACCGGCGTGACGGCTGGCGGCGTCAACGACAGCCGGCTCGGCGCAGCGTAAAAACGGATTGGCGCTGATTTCGCGTGCCAGCGTTGACGGCAGCGTAGGTTCATCGCGTGCGCGTTGCGAACGCGCCACCTGTTCCCACTGCGCAATTACGGGATTATCCGATTCCACTGCGTTTGCAAAGCGCAAGTTGGCTAAAGTGTACTCATGCCCGCAATAAACGCGCGTTGTGCATGGCAATGCAGCGAGTTTAGTCAGTGAAACGTGCATTTGTTGGGGCGTCCCTTCAAACAGCCGGCCACAGCCACACGCAAACAGCGTGTCGCCGCAGAATAGAATATCGCCGCTATAAAATGCAATGTGAGTACGCGTGTGACCTGGTATTTCCAACACAGTGAATTCAATCCCATATTCAGCGAGCTTAAAATGATCGCCGTCACGCAATTGTCGAGTGACTGTCGGAATGCGCGCATCACACGGCCCATAAACTGGAACCTCGAAATGACGTAGAAGTTCAATGTTGCCACCAACATGATCGGTGTGATGATGTGTATTCAGGATCGCAGTTAATTGCAGCCGCTCAGTGCGCAGGTAGTCGAGCACTGGTACAGCATCGCCGGGATCGACAGCTGCCGCGTTATTGCCGCGCCGCAGGATCCAGATGTAATTGTCCTGAAATGCGTGGACCGGAACGATGTTGATATCATTCATAGGCGTAGATGCATCATAGTCATCTTTGATTTAAACTGCGTGAATGTCAATCGGTGCATTGCCACAATCGCTTTCAGAATGGTTTGCGACTACGCCACTTGGGCAGTACCTGCTGCTACGCGAGCAGACGTATTACGACGCCGCGGTTGCTGATGTATTCGGGTTTCATGCGCTGCAGCTCGGTTTGTCTGAGCACAATTTTCTGCGTGCTAATCGCATCTCGCATCAATGTCATGTCGTTGGTGATGGTTCCGCCGAACTGCATGCCGATTACCGCGATCTGCCCATTGCTAGCAACAGCGTCGATCTTTTGCTGTTGCCGCACGCGCTCGAATTCCATCATGACCCCCACCAAATCTTGCGCGAAGTACAACGCGTGCTGGTACCGGAAGGGCAGGTCGTGATTACGGCATTTAATCCGTGGAGTTTGTGGGGATGCCGGCGTAGCTTCAACCGGGTGCCTGGAGCCTACCCGTGGTGCGGGCGGTTCATCAATCTACCGCGGCTTAAAGATTGGCTCGCGTTGCTTGGGCTCGAAATCGTGGCTGGCCAGATGGGTTGTTACTCGCCACCCTGTACTCAGGACAAGTGGCTTGCCCGCTTTGGTTTCATGGAATATGCCGGTGACCGCTGGTGGCCGGTTGCCGGTGGCGTCTACTTTCTGCAAGCGATTAAGCGTGTGCGTGGAATGCGTGTCATCGTGCCGCATCGAGTCGAGCGGCTGGCTACCAAAAAACGGTTGGCACCGGTGCCCGAAAAAGTCGCTGCGCGCGAAACATCAGACGCTTGATGAAAAAGGAAATCGCGATTTATGCCGATGGCGCGTGCAAGGGCAACCCCGGCATCGGCGGTTGGGGAGTGCTGTTGGAATGCGACGGGCGCACTCGTGAGTTATTTGGCGGCGAGACGAATACCACCAACAATCGCATGGAACTGACCGCGGTGATCCGTGCCCTCGAAGCGCTGACCCAATCTGGCCGCGTCAGGCTGTATACCGACTCAAAGTATGTGCAGCAGGGAATTACGGTCTGGATCCATGACTGGAAAAAGCGCGGTTGGAAAACTGCCGACAAGAAGGTGGTCAAGAATGAAGACCTGTGGCGGCAACTTGATGAGCTTGCCGGAAAACATCAAATCGAGTGGATCT
>Ga0302324_100029464_pt1 | contig 10400 bp, 6 predicted proteins | sample Palsa_T0_1_FD_201949 | JGI IMG/M metagenome (GOLD analysis project Ga0302324, IMG submission 201949) | Peat permafrost microbial communities from Stordalen Mire near Abisko, Sweden - Palsa_T0_1 | ecosystem: Environmental > Terrestrial > Soil > Palsa > Peat permafrost | place: Sweden: Abisko... | reverse complement strand
TCCCGCCGTCGCCGAGTGCACCGTCATCGGCGTCAACGACCAGCTCAAAGGCCAGATCCCGCGCGGATTCGTGGTGCTCAAAGCGGGCATCGACACCGACCCCGACGTGCTCAGCGCCGAGCTCGTCCAGCTGGTCCGCGACCAGATCGGACCGGTCGCCGCGCTGCGCCGGGTCGACATCATCACCGGGCTGCCCAAGACCCGCTCGGGCAAGATCCTGCGCAAGACCATGCGCGGCATCGCCGACGGCAACGACGAGCCCGTACCGCCCACCATCGAGGACGTCTCGATCCTCGACGCGCTGCGTCCCCTGCTTTCAGAGAGCTTAGTCAAAGTGCATTTCGACCGTGACGACTGGACTCATTGAGTGGGTGGGGTGCAGCATGACCTGGGTACGTTCGGACAGTCCGTCGGTGACCTCGGGGAAGTCCTGAGTCATCCGATCGAGCGCGCTGCGCCGCTGGTCCTCGTCGGCGGAGTGATCGAGGGGCCTGAGTGAGTCCAGGGCGTTGCCCAGGGCGGTCCGGACCCCGTGCGCCTGGCAGACCACCGACAGCGATCTGTCGTCGTCGGTCTTAGAGATATGGAGCTCGATTATCTCGCTGTCAAGCGCGGCAATGATGAATTCCTGAACGTCACCGTCGATAAGGAAGAGGGATGACTCGAACATGAGGGCTTCGATCGGCAGAAAAAGTACCGTGCGCAGAATTGGGTACCCTCCCGGCGTGTAGGCCTGGAAATGCAGTTCGGTGTCTTGACGCCCGGCGGGCAGCAGCGAGTCGATGCTGGGGGCCTTGTCCGGTGAGAGGCGGAGGCAGATGCCGGCTCGGCCGTTCAGCGCGGTGAAGTATGGCTGGTCGGGGAGATCGTCAACGATGTCGTCGAAGCTAACCTGCTCCGCGGCGCCGCCGATGGTGGTGCTTTTCTGTGCGCCCTCGCGCCGCAGAGAGTCGCGGATGCTGTCCATCCAGCTCGGTGACCGGCGCGCCGGTAGCCAGTCGGCGGGAGCCTTCCCGAGTGCTTGCCCTTGCGGTGTGAGCCAGGAATCGAAGCCGGTCATAGAGCAAACTCCAATCGGTAGCTGACTAGATATCCGTCCCGCCTTAGCACGGCCATTTCCGAGGCGGAAAGTATCCGCACCGCGGCGATTCCACCGACCAGATGCAGGGCACCCACGACTTCGGCGGTGGAAACGTTGACCACGAACATGGTTCCCGCGGTCCCGGCGCTCGCCATGAAATCGCCGATGAGCCCGATCCAGGCCACCGGCCCCCGGTATGCGTCCCACGCCAGGACGGGCTCGTCACGGTCCTGCCCCCACACGCGTACCCGGCCCAGCTCGCTCCCGTCTGACACTCCTTCGGGCAGCAGCGTGACGGCGGTGCCCGGTACCGTCACCTCCGGATGGGCCGGCCACCAGGAGACCTCACCGTCATGTACCCAGGCCACCAGGCCCGACTGCAGCACCGCGGCTACCTGCGGGGGATTCCCGGCCGCGTCCAGGGCTTTAACGGCGACCCGGCCCGACCGCCGGCTGGAGCGTATGTCTACCTCGGCGCTTGTCGGTCCGATGCACTGTACCCGGCAGTCGGCGCTGCCCACGGCGATGCCCGCTTCGCCCCTCCATTCGGCCACGGCGGATACCTCTACGGGTTCCGCGGTGACCCTGGATGATTCGGCCTTGCCGTCACGCCACGCGACCATGGTTTCCTGGCCGTCCACGGTGACGAGCTGACCATTGCCGATGGCCGCGGCGCCCACCACGCTCCGGTGATGGCAGGTGGTCTCGACCGCTGGCGGACAGCCTAGACCAGAGGTGACAACCTCGGTCCTCGACGCTAGCCAGCCGAGAGCCTGGGCTCCGTCTTCAGCGATCGCGCCGCCGCAGAGCCGCAGCGCGGACCTGCTCGAGGAGAGCGTGCCCCCATCGGAGCAGGCGCGCACCTCAACTTGCCCGGTGTCATAGCATACGGCCAGCCGGCCAGGATCAAGGTAGCGGACGAATCGAGCGGATTTATAGGTGTCAACCTGCAGGTCCGCGATCACCGAGACAGCCAGCTTCTCGTCGATACGGATCACCCGGCGGCCTTGGCGGTGCAGCCCGACGAATCCGGTTTCTGCAGCGCTCAGCGAGGTCAAGACGGGTCCGGGTGCTACCTGCGGGCCGGCCTGCGGTGAACGCAGATCGTAACGAAGGAGCCCGTTGGCGGTGGACACGAGGAGCAGTTCGGCTGCGCTCACGGCCACGCTGGCCACGGTGTCGTGTAGCTGCTGGTCCAGTGGGCGCGCCCCCGTCGCGAGGTCGGTGGCTGTGATCGAGCGGCCGCCACTCCGGGATTCGACGCACCACTTGCCGCCGGGGCTGAACGCGACATTATCATCCGGGTACGCCGCGTCCAGAACGAACAAGTTTCCCGGCAGGCGATTCACCCGTCCGCTCTCGATGTCGCAACGGTACGCCACGGCGTTTCGCTTGGCTATGACGTGCGTATCGTCCACGAAAACCAGGCCTGATGCCTGCGGCATACCGCGGCGGGCAGGAAGCCGGATGGCCTCGCGGCGGCCGGCGGCCACGTCCCAGACCATGATGGCCCCGTCGTCGCCCGCCGACACGAGCCAGGCCCCATCTGGTGAGAGGGCCAGAGCGGTGACCCATGACCCATGGCCAGCGTGGCACCAGAGCGGTTCGCAGCTGGAGGTGGACCGCCAGGCGACCTTGCCATCGTCATCGCCGGTGGCCAGGAACGCGCCGTCGGATGAGGCGATGGCGGCGGTGACCTTCGTGCCGTGATCGTTCACCAGGGGCGGCAGCGGGCTAGCTGACCGGAAGCCGACGCCGCGGATCGCCAGCGGGCCCTGCACGTCGCTGCCCGCCCCCTGCAGGACCTGCGGCACGGCCTCGGGCCGAACCGCGAGCATGTCGCCCGCCGCCATCAGCGCCCCGGCGAGGTCCGCCCGGCCCCGTCGCCGGAGCTGGGTGATCAGGTCATCCACCGGATGCGGCTGAGGCTGAGATCGGCCGGCCTGGAAGGCGCGGTGGCCAGCGACAGCGCGGAGGTAGTCAGCGCGCTCGGTCAGCTCGTCGAATGGCCGGGTCTGGCCGGCTCCGAGCAGGTGGTAGGTGATCTCGCCTGCCGCTCGGCGCAGCTCTTCGACCCAGTGACCACCGGGATCGGTTCCCTGGCGGTCGAACATCGCGGCGAGCTGAGCATGAGCCTGCTCGGTTTTGCCCGGCCCGGAGTACCGTTGTCCGGCGGTTTCGCGGAGTTCCCGGTGAAAGAAGTCCGCGACCTCGACACCTGCGATCGCCCGCCAGGCCAGGTACGGGGCCAGGTCGTCTCGCAGCGACGACCACACGATGTAGGGCAGGTAGCCGATTCGCGGTGAGTCGGGATGGCGGGTGCGGAACGATGCCATCACGTCTTCATCGTGCGACATCGCGTCGAGCAACTCGCCGTCCGCCAGCCCGAACCGGGACGCAGCCAGCAGCCGGAGCGCCGCCGCCACCAGGACAGCCCCGTGCCGGTCATCGGCGGACAGCGCGTCAAACACGTATCCGATGATGCCGGGCAGATCACCGACGTCGAGCACCTCTTGATCGCGGGCCGACCAGCCGGCCGCGAGCTCAGCAAGAATGCGAACGAACAGCGGCAACGGACACCGCCCGATCGCCGCCGACGCCGTCGCGTGCTGCGCCGAACTGACGGCCCGGCCGGCCTCGCGCAGGCAGCTGTCGAAGAGCGAAACGGCCTCCGGCTGAGCCATGGCACCTAGCTCTATCTGGACTGTCGCCGGTTCCTGCCGGGCGAGCCGCTGAGCGTCCGCCGGACGCCTGCTCGACATGACGACGTGCAGCCCCGGCGGCCACGCCGCCGGCAGCCACCGGAAACGAAGGAACTCGTCGTCTTCGCCGAGCAGGTCAAGACCGTCCACGAGCAGAACGGCGGTGGCATCAGGCAGTCCGGCCGCGAGGAGCTCGAACGGGTCATCGGCGGCACCAAGACCGAGCTCAGCCCCGATACCCGCGGCCAGTGATCCGCCGGCACTCGCCTCCGGTGTGATGGCGATATAGCGCTCGACGAACGGTTTCGCGCCGCGCGCGAAGCCCGCGACCAGGGCCAGCAAGGCTGATTTGCCGACACCGCCCGGTCCGGTGACCATCAGCGGTCCAGCGGCCGGGCTTTCCAGGTAGTCGCCGAGCACCTGCCGTTCGCGGGCGCGACCTCGGAACAGCTGGCGCCGCGACGCGGCGAAGTCCGCATGGACCTGGTCTTCGGCGTCCGCGGCGTGCCCGCGGACTTCTTCGATCGCCTGGTCAAGTCTGCAGCCCAGGTCGGCGACCACGTCCTCGGCCAGCTGGGCAAGGTAGTCGGCGGTACCCTCGCGGTACTCTGGCCACCGCACCCGGTATTCACGGGTGGCGGCGGCGGGATTGGCGAGAACATCGGCGCGCAGACGCCGCTGCGCGGCCTCCGCTGGCCGGTCCGGTATCCCCTCGCGGTCACAGTCCGAGTAATGCGCCGAGCCCGGCGGCATGCCCTCCAGCGTCCGCAGGTAGCAAAGGGCCTGCTCGCGCGCGTCGGTCGCCGAGCACCGCGTGAGCGCGGAGCGAATCTCCTGCTCGGTCGCCGATGCTCCGTACTCCAGCCGGTCATCCCAGCCCAGCAGCCGGCGGCCGGCGGCGAAGGTGGCGCGCAACTCGGCCTCGTCCGCCGCCAGGCCCGGATCGTCGTCATCGCGGAGCAGGTACGCGGCCGGACACAGATTGTCCTCTCGGCGGTACCAGCGACGCAGCAGGCGCCCCCCATCGTTGGTAACCGCCCCGGTCAGCGCCGTCAAGTCGGCCGCGGGCACCTTGACCGGCAAGGGCACCCAACCGTAACGCTGCCCCAAGAGCGCGAGGAAATTCGGCCCGGGCGTGCGGCAGGCCCGGTCCACCTCGGTCAGGCACCGCTCCATCGTCTCGTGCGCTCTGCTGGCCGCGGCGCTGATACCCCACCGAAGGTCGATGATCTCCAGGGCAGCGCCCGCGAGCTGGCACCGCCGCCGGAGCCGCAGGAGAGGACTTTCCACCAGGACCTTGCCGTCCCGGTCCCGCAGTCCTTCCTGAAGCATCTGCCGTTCGGCGGCGAAGTCCTCGAAGGTCGAACTCACAAACAGCCGAATGGCCACCTGTCCGGTGCCAGCCATCTCACCAGCGTGGCACGGGCGGCCTCCGGTCCGCCACCCCAGTGACCTCGGCACTACCACCGAAACACCAGCAGGCAGCTGGTCTCGCGGGGTTAAGGCTGGCTCTCGGAAGTTGGTTCAGACGGCTCGGCCGCCGTCGTCGGCTCGACGCGGCTTGCTGTGTCGGCTTGCTTTAGCTTCAGCGCCTGCATGGTGTCGCTCATCTGCTGGACCCAGCCACTGAATTCGGCGGTCAGAACTACCTCGCTGCGCTTCACCAGGTCCTCGAATGCCGCGGGGTCCTTGGTTGGGGGCAGAGCCCTCCAGCCGCGTTCCAGGCCAGCCAGGTTGGCGGCGGCCTGGTTGTAGGTGACGATGGTGTTATCGACCTGCAGGTAGCCCAGGTAGGCCAGCAGGGCGGCCGACGCCGCGCTGGTGAGGCCGATCCAGACCTCCAGATTTGCCGCGGCCAGGATCGCGCCGGCCGCGCCGGCGGTGATGGCAATAAGCTGGAACGCGTTCCGGCGTCGGCTGAGGCTGGCAATGCGGCCGTGGTAGTAATTGATCTGGTCCCCGACCCGGATCCGCAGGTAACGCTCGGCATCGAGCGGGCTCAGCCCGTCATCGTCGCGTCCGGCCCCGTACATCTCGGGCGGAAGCGGCCCGTGGTACGGAGTCAGCGGGCCGCTGCTGGCGTCGGTATGCATCAGCCGGGCTTCGATGTGATCGAGCTGAGCGGCCAGTTCCTGCTGGGGCGAAGGGTGCTCGGTGTCGGCCGCCTGGGGGTCGGCCGCCTGGGGAGCGCGGTAAGCGGCGAGCGTGCGACACCGGTAGATCTCGGCCTTGATCGCCTCGGCCGCGGCGCGCAACATCACCCACCGCTGGCCGACCGCCCGGCGGCCAGCCACGGCGACCAGGACGGCACCCAGGATCGGGACGGTCACCACCACCCAGTGCAGCACCTGGTTGCCGACCTTGGCCTGGATGAGGGCGAGCAGGGTCGCGATCACACCCAAAAGCAGAATCGATCCCTGTATCCGGGTGAAGGCCTTACGCAGCCGGGCCGCTAGATAGTCGTACGTCGCGAACTGCCGCCATGCCTCCTTCACGACCGGCTCATCCTGCAGCTCCCACGCCAGCTGGCGAGCCAGCTGTCCCGGCTCAGAGCCGTCGAACGGCCGGATATCACCCTCGCCGACAATCTCCCGGAGATCAGGGTCCGGGATCGAAGACAGCGCTGGCGGCTTAGGGTGCCTGAACTTTTCCAGCCGCAGCCACACGGCGGCCGGCCAGCGCGGAGTCCGCTGCGGATCCCGCCACCGGAGAATTTCGTCGGCCACGCCCCCGGTGTCCTTGATGACGAAGACCGGCCAGCCGCGGCGCACCGACTCCAGGGCCTCTGCTTTCGCCAAAGGGCCCCCGCCGGCGAGCACCACCACCGCCCGCCCGTCCGCCGCGTAGGCGGCGGACAGGCCGATAAGCAGACCAGTCTCGCCACCCCATTCGCTGCTATCAGCGAGAACGAAATGAGAATGGTTCTCCTGCAGCGAGACCCGATCACCGCCAGGGTGGCTGCCCGTATCGATGGAAACCCGGCCCGCGGGCGCCACACCGACAAGCACCGGCATCGTCCAAGGCCGGCGTCCCCGGGCCGCACCGGTAATCGCCATCACACCGGACGCGGTGCCACCGTCGAAAACCGCGGCCCCGGTCACCTGTGCCGCCGCGGATACGGCGGGTCCGAGCACCTCCCGCGCCCGGGCGAGCGACGCACCCGTCAGCGTGTCGGCACCACCGCAGACAAGGATCGCGCCCGACCCGCTGGCCCCGGACCCGAGCCCCAGGGCGGCGAGCAGCTGGCCCGGGTCCGCGCCACGATCCTCCACCAGCACGGCCCGATTGCCGTCACTGAAGATGATCTCCGCCGGCTCGCCCCGGTCCGGATTAGCAACGCCGGTCACCACGGGATCATCCCACGGGAGCGCCGTGGCCGTGCAGTACCGGGCGACAAGAGCCGGAGGGGGCGGCACCTGGCCGCCCCCTCCTGCCCGCCGGTCATGGTCGGAGCCCGGCTCTGTCTATCCTGCGAATCGGTCTATCCCGCGAACCGGGCCAGGGCCGGGACGAACCAGGCAGCATTCACGGTGCCCCACCCGGTCGCGTCGTTGTAGTAGCCGTTGGCGTTGAAGCCGGGGACGGTCACGAGGTCGGCGCTCGACGGGCAGGAACCGCTGCTCTCCAGGTCAGCGGCGAGGCAGAACGTGAAGGTGTTGCTGCCCTTGGAGATCGGCACGATGCCGCCGGACGTTCTGCTCTGGCCCAGGGCGTACAGCGCCGGGTTCAGGTAGCCGAGGCTGTGCCCCGCCACCTGGTCGGCCAGGGCCACGATGCCGGAGAAGAGCGGGGAGGCTTCACTGGTCCCGCCCACGATCCCCCAGCCGGCCACCGACGGGTCGGTGGTGTCGTAGAAGTCGACCGCCCCGTTGACCGCGGCGCTCATGGCGATGTCAGGCGTGCCCCGGCTGTCGCCGACGATGCCTGCCACCCCGTCTTGGAACTGCGGGCGCGAGAAGACGGTGGAATGGCCGCCGCCACTCGACCCCCAGGTGTAGACGGGCCCTGTCACCCCGACCATGGAGCTGAGGTCCTTCCAGACGCTGTCGGGAGCGGTCCGGTTGAGGAGGGCCAGTCGATCGACCGGATCGAGCTGCAGCAGATCGCGTTGTTCGGGTCCGCGCAACCCGAGCTCGGGTCGCAGTAGTAGTCGGTCGAGCCCTGGTCACCGCTCGCCGCCAGGACGGTCCTCCCGTGCCGCGCCGCGTTGACGTACGCCGAGCGCAGCGAGTAGATCTGGCTCGGGCTGGTGAAGGTCCGCTCGTTGGCGCCGAAGCTCTGGGTGATCACGTCACCGAGATGGTGCTCGACGACGTAGCTCTCAGCCGCCACGATCTGCGGGAGCCCGTAGATGCCCTCGGTCTCCGTCATCGGGGTCTCGACCAGAAAAATGTTGGCCTTCGGGGCCATCACGTGCGACCACTCGACGTCAAGGCTGGTCTCGTCGGTCCAGCCGTAATAGTCGGAGCACAGATCGGGGCCGGTCGGGCTGTACACGGACGTGCAGTTCGTGGGGTTAGTGGTGATCGGGCCCTCGGGGGTGATCACCCGGAAGGAGGGCGGGTTGGGCAGGCCCAGATCCGAGTCGAAGGTCTGCAGGTCGGAGGCGATGGACGGGGAGCCGAAGGCATCGACGATGACAATTGTCTCGCCCTGGCCTTCGATCCCCTCGGAGAAGAGCGGAGCCAGGTTGTAGGCCTGCTGGAGCTGGAAGGGTTCGTAGCACGCGATGCCGAAGTCCGACTCGCATTCATCCGTGGTCGGCGGCTGTTTCATCTTGCCGGCCGCGACGATGTGCCCAGTCGCAAACGGGACCACCTGGACCGCGGCACCGACCGCAGCCACCGCGGCGACGGACACCGGAGCCACCGCGGCGACGCCCGCCCGAGCGCCGCGATCGCGGTCACGACCGCGCCGCGAACCAGGACCAGTGCGCGAGAACTTCCCATCCCAGGCCTCCATTTCGCCGCCTTGGTCCGGACCGCGACGTCACGCGCCCAGGGCGGGCCCAGGCACCTCCGCGGCGAATCTCACCTAAACGCGGCAGAAGACTATTAGGAGATATCGGATGTACCTGGGCATATCGGAATGGTTTCTCAAGCGATACATGTTACGAGGGCTGCGCCTAGGGCACCTGTGTCGCCTGCGGGTGCGGTTAGTACCGGATCAAAAAGGTATCGAGTCCTTCTGGCTGCTCGGCCTGCACGGAAACGTCCGCCACGACAGCGAGTCGCGGTCCGCGCCGGGTCCAGTCGAGCAGCTGGCGAACGTCGTCAGCTGGTCCCTCGAAGGACGCCTCGACGCTGCCGTCGGGAAGGTTGCGGACCCATCCGCGCACGCCCTGCCGGAGGGCCATCTGCCGGCAGGCGGCGCGGAAGTTGACGCCCTGGACCTGACCGGTGATCAGCACCCGATAGCGGACCATAACCAGACAGTAAGGCATGGCCGGCAAAGACGCGGCACCGGGCGAAGGCGAGAGGGCGGCATTAACGGATGCGCCGGAACCTGCATGCCGAGCCCGGAACGCTTTCCATGATCATGGCCAGTTTGCGGCGCTATTTGCCCAATTCTGGCCACGATCATGGGGCAGCTCGCTATTCATGCAGAATCGTTGCGGTACTGGCCTGCGCGTGTGTCAGTTGCGGGGCTCAGGGCGGGACGGGCACCCGGCCTACCGCTGTCTCATGCAGGCTGCCGAGGTACAGCCAGCCGGCGTGCTGACGCACGCCGACGATCTCGCGGTAGGACCCGGACGGGCCGTGCAGCGACTGCGTGATCAGTCCGTCTGCGCCCAGGCGCGTGACGAGCCCGTACCGTTGCGCGGCGGGCTGCAGCCGGTCCGGGAGCCGCGCGGCGACGCGCCGCGGTGCCGGATGCGGCATCAGCCGGTCGACGAACGGCAGCCGGGGCGACGGAAAGGCGATCCAATAGGTGCCGTCTCCGGCGGCGGACATGTTGTCGGGGATGCCGGGCAGGTTGGACGCGAACGGCCCGGGACGGCCGGCGTCGGGACCGGCCAGCGGGATGCGGAGTACGTCGTAGCCCCCGGTCTGCGCGACCAGCAGGAACGACTCGTCCGGAGCCAGGGCCACCCCGTTCGGGAAGTACAGGCCGTCCGCGACCAGGTCCAGGCCGGCGGCGGCCGGGCGGTAGCGGAAGACGCGGCCGTTGGGCCGGTGCTCGAGCAGGTCCTGCTTGTAGTGCTCAATACGGAACCGGGTCGAGCTGTCGGAGAAGTACACGGTGCCATCGGCGGTGACCGCGGCGTTGTTGGTGAACTTGAGCCGCCTGCCGCCGTAGCTGTCCGCCAGTACCCGGACCTGACCGGTCTCCGCCACCCGCAGCAGTCCCCGGTAGGCGTCGCAGACGAGGAGCGTACCGTCGCGCGGGTCCACCTCCAGGCCCAGCGGACGGCCATGAGTGTCGGCGAACAACTCGGCCGCGCCCGAGTCAGGAAACCCCGCTGGCCAGCGCCAGATCCGGCCGTCCTCGACGCCCGCGTACAACCGGCCGGCCGCGTCGAACACGACGTCCTCGGGCTTGGCCCCGCCGGGCACCTCCCACCGCTCCACCTGGTCGAGCAGCCGGTTGCGGGCGAGCGCGCCCGCCGGGGCCGG
>Ga0302324_100029461_pt1 | contig 10401 bp, 6 predicted proteins | sample Palsa_T0_1_FD_201949 | JGI IMG/M metagenome (GOLD analysis project Ga0302324, IMG submission 201949) | Peat permafrost microbial communities from Stordalen Mire near Abisko, Sweden - Palsa_T0_1 | ecosystem: Environmental > Terrestrial > Soil > Palsa > Peat permafrost | place: Sweden: Abisko... | reverse complement strand
CTCCCACCAACCCTTTGCGCTCACTTTGCACGACCGGCTCTATTCGCCGGCCGGCATGTATTTCGCAAACCAATCCAGCGCCCGCAGCAGCACGTCCGTGCGATGTTCCGGATTCACAAACCCATGCCCTTCGTTCGGATACACGACAAGCTGAGTGGGCACATGCTCATCCCGCAGCGCATGCCAGAACTCGAACGACTGCGGCGCCGGACACTCCCCGTCGCGATCCCCCACCACCGCCAGCGTCGGAGTCTTGATCTTGTCGATAAAGTTGATTGCCGAGCTCTTCGCATACACCGCCGGATCCTGATACACAGAAGCGCCGAAATAAGGCGTCATCCACTGGTCGATCGAGTTTTCGCCATAATAGCTCTGCCAGTTGGAGATGCCCGCTCCGGCCACCGCCGCCTTGAAGCGATTGGTCTGCGTCACCGCGAACATGGTCATGAAGCCGCCGTAGCTCCAGCCGGTAAGCCCAACTCGCGTCGGGTCAATCGCTGGGTTTTTCGCAAGCACCATGTCTACGCCAGCAAGAATGTCGCGCAGGTCGCCGTAGCCAAAGTCCTTGCGATTGGCCGCCGTAAACGCCTCGCCTTGCCCATAGCTTCCACGCGGATTCGGCTCCAGCACGAAATACCCCAGCGCAGAGAATGCCGTGCCGCTCAGGCTGCCTCGTCCTCCCCAGCCGGACATCGCTGCTGCTGCTGGCCCTCCATGCACCAGCACAATCAATCCATACTTCTTGGCCGGGTCATAGTTCTTCGGAAAATGCAGCCAGCCTTGGACATCAAAGCCATCGTTCTTCCAGCTCAAGGACTCGACAGGTCCCCAAATCTTTTCCACTCCGTCATTCACATGCGTCAACTGCTGCAATCCAGAGATATCCGTCACTGTCTTGCTCGCTGTTCGCGCAGCGTAGATCTCCGGCGGATGGTCAAACGAACTGGCGTGGAAGACAAACAGCCCATGGTCGCGCGTCGAAGACAGGCTCAGTTCGAGTCGTCCATCCCCCACCGAGCCTGAAAAGCTGTAAATCGTCTCGTCCACACCGGCCGTGCGTCCGTCCGCAGGGACCTGCAGTCGCACCAACTGACTATCGCCCCCGTGAAGTTCGCTGACGAAGAGGTGCGTCTCGTCTCCCCATGTGATCCACGCCGCGCTGGTGGGGCGCTCAGGTGTAAGGTCGCGCGGCTCACCGCCAGTCGAAGGCAGCAGCCAGACATCGCCGCCGGTCGATCCCTGATCGCTCATCAACCCGCCAATAAAGGCGATCGATCTGCCGTCCGGTGACCAGCGCGGCACTGCGATCTGCAGCCCATGCAGCCTGCCCGATGATTCTGCCGGTGCAAAAATCGCCCTCGGCACCGAGCCCAATTCCTCGATGTAGAGCTTCGCTACCCACCAGTTGTTCTCGCCCGGCGGATCAGCCGCCACATACGCCAGCGACTTCGAATCCGGCGACCAGTCAAATTCGTAAACATGCAACTGCGCCGGAGTTAGGAAGGTTGGCGAAGCAGATTTGTGTGCCGCCGCGTCCACCATCGCCACGCGCTGAATCTCGACGCCATCCTCGCCAATTACTCCGGCCCATGGCTTCATCGCCGCCAGCGCTCCAGCCGCGCGAGTCGCTCCCTCCACATACAGAAAAGCGATCTTCGAACCATCTGGCGAAAACTCCGGATAGCCAATCTCGCCCTTCGCCTCGGTCAGCCGCTCAACCTCAACCTTAGGCTTTCCTGAGGCAAAATCGCCGCCGATCGACGCCACAAACAGATCGTCCTGCCCGCCGCCGGCGCAATTGCCAACGAAGGCCAGCCGCCGCGAATCCGGCGCCCACGCAACCCTGCTCTCACCGCAACGCTCGTCGTCCTTCTTCGCCGCTGTAACGCGTGTCGTCCGCGCCGGATCGGCGAAGGGAGCCACCAATACCTGCGCGCCATTACTTGTAGGGCGCACATACGCCAGCAGCAAACCATCCGGCGAAATCGCCACCGGACCCAACCCGTGGCTCTTGTTCAACCCTTTGAGAACTTCTTCCACCTGTGCAGGAGCAGGTTTGTCTTGGGCCAGACTGGTACCCGGCAAAGCGGCTATCCAACAGGCTAAAAACATTACGGCGGGCACAAAAATACTCCGCCCAAAAGAGCGATTCACGATTCCAGACATATAAAAATCCTATCAGGATGGACCCTGCGGCCAGCTGGCGGGCAATTAGCGGCCTGCCGCCTCATGAATCGCCAGCAGCGTCTCCAGCAGAGGCCGCAACTTCTTCAGATCCAGCGCATTCGCCCCATCGGATTTGGCATTTGCCGGATCGTCGTGCACCTCCAGAAACAGCCCATCCACCCCGGCTGCAACTGCCGCCCGCGCCAGCAGCGGGATATATTCCGGCTGACCGCCGCTCACCCCACCGGCCGCAGAAGGCTGCTGCACCGAGTGCGTACCGTCAAAGACCACCGGACCAAACTGCCGCATCACCGGCAGAGCGCGGTAATCGACCACCAGCGTGTTATATCCAAAACTCGCGCCCCGCTCAGTCAGAAATACCCGCTCGTTGCCAGTCGACTTCGTCTTCTCCACGGGATACTGCATATCCCAAGGCGCCACAAATTGCCCCTTCTTGATATTCACTGCCCGGCCAGTCTTGCCTGCGGCCACCAGCAGATCTGTCTGCCTGCAGAGAAACGCCGGAATCTGCAATACATCCACTGCCTCCGCCACAATCTCGCAGTGCCCTGGCTCATGGACATCCGTCAGCACCGGCAGCCCGGTCGCCTTGGCCAGCGCGCCTAGAATCCGCGTGCCTTCCACCAGTCCCGGACCGCGAAAGCTCTTCACAGAGGTCCGATTGGCCTTGTCGTAGCTGGCCTTGAAGATGTAAGGCACCCCCAGATCGGACGTAATCCGCTGGATCGCATCCGCCATCGTGCGCACATGCGCCTCAGACTCAATCACGCAGGGTCCGGCAATCAAAAACAGCCCACCCCCACCCACATGTACAGGACCAATTTCAAAGGTATTCGCCATATCACCGCTATCAGAACCTATGTCAGCCACAATGCTGCAAACTCAACTCGTATCCTTGCATCATCCCGATTCAACCTGCGAAATGCACAATAAGCGCATTGATTGAAATTTCCTTTAAGCCAGAGTTTCCGAATTGACCGCACTCATCGTAGCGCGCCTATCTCGATTCGCGTAACTAGCTGAGACAAAGTCCCGGAACAACGGATGCGGCTCCAGCGGCTTCGACTTGAACTCCGGATGAAACTGGCAGCCTAAAAAGAAAGGATGCCCCGGAATCTCCACAATCTCCACATAAGTCGAGTCGGGAGTAGTTCCAGTCAGCCGCAATCCACCGCCCGTAAGCAGCGCCTCATACTCGCGATTGAACTCATACCGGTGCCGATGCCGCTCGCTGATCTCCGTTCTCCCGTAGGCCTTCGACGCCAGCGAACCCGGCTCCAGCACGCACTCCCACGCGCCCAGCCGCATCGTCCCGCCCATCTCTTCCACACCCAGCAGTTCACGCAGCTTGTAGATCACGCGATGCTCTGTTGCCGGATCGAACTCACTCGAATTCGCCGTCTTCAATCCGCAAACATTGCGCGCAAACTCGATGCAAGCTGTCTGCATTCCCAGGCAAATGCCGAAATAAGGCACCTTGTTCTCGCGCGCATAGCGGATCGCATTCAGCATCCCCTCAATGCCCCGCTTGCCAAATCCACCCGGCACCAGGATGCCGTCAAACCCCGCCAACTGCTGTTCATACGAAAGGTCGCCGGGCTCCTTCGACTCCAGACCCTCAGCCTCAATCCAGGTAACCTCAAGCTTCAGGTTATGCGCCAGCGCTCCATGCACAAGAGCTTCCTTCAATGACTTATAACTGTCCTCGTACTCCACATACTTACCCACAATCGCAATCGAAACGCTATCCTTCGGGTTATAGGCCCGGTCGACAATATCCTTCCACTTATCCAGCCGAGCTTCCGGCGCGTCGATATGCAGATACTTCAGCGCCAGTGTGTCCACACCCTCATGCGCAAATACCAGCGGGCACTCGTAAATCGACTGAACATCCTTTGCCGTGACCACCGCGCGCTCTTCCACATTGCAGAAGGCGGCAATTTTGGACTTCATCTCCTTGGGCAGGTACCGGTCCGTCCGGCAAAGCAAAATATCCGCCTGAATCCCGATCCCCAGCAGCTCCTTCACCGAGTGCTGCGTGGGCTTGGTCTTCAACTCCTGCGCTGCGGCAATCCAAGGCACAAGCGTCACATGCACAAAGACCGTATTCTCGCGCCCCAGTTCCTGGCGCATCTGGCGAATAGCCTCCAAAAACGGCAGTGACTCGATATCGCCCACCGTCCCGCCAATCTCGACAATCACCACGTCAGCCCCATGCGAAGCCACCTTGCGCATCGCATTCTTGATCTCATTGGTCACGTGCGGAATCACCTGCACCGTCTTGCCCAGGTAATCCCCGCGCCGCTCCTTGAGAATGATCTGCTCGTAGATGCGCCCAGTCGTCAGGTTGTTCTCACGCGACAGGTGGGCATGCGTAAACCGTTCATAATGCCCAAGATCAAGGTCAGTCTCGGCTCCGTCGTCGGTCACAAAGACCTCGCCATGCTGAAACGGCGACATCGTCCCAGGATCGACATTCAGGTAGGGGTCGAACTTCATCAGGTTGACCTTAAGTCCCCTGCTTTCAAGCAAACAGCCGATAGAAGCTGCAGCCAGCCCCTTGCCTAAACTGGACACAACTCCGCCCGTCACAAAGATGTACTTTGCAGACATTTGTGCAACCTCTTGATTGGAATGGGGTGATTGGACGTACCTGGTGGGCACAATCAAGTATGGCAGATCGGCGGCTCAGATGGAAGTACGAAAAACACCTCCCAGGTCTCAATCCTGAGACCTGGGCTTCTGCCGAGCCTGGACCTGTCACTGGACCTGCTAGAAGTGGAACCCAAGTTCCGCCGTAAGCGCCCGCGGAGTCACATAATGCGTTCCGCTGAAGGTAGAGAGAAAGTTATACAACGCGTACTTGTTGCTGATGTTCACCGCCGACAGACGCAAACTCCACTTATCCTTGTCGCCGTGAAACAGGTTGTCCTCGCCGATCGACGCATCGAACAAATCTCGCGGAGCGATACGCGGCGGGTCTTTGTCATTGTCGCCCTTGCCCGGTGCAGGAATGCGCACCAGCGACGAAGTGAATTCCGAAGCCAGGCACTCAGCCGGCAGCGCACTCGTAGGCGTCGCGCGAACTCCATTGCAGATCAATCCTGCCTGCGCTTCTTCGTCTGCCGTCAAACCGCTCAGGATCACAGCCGGCAGCCCGCCCAGCGTGGTCGAGGTAGGACCGCACGCGCTGTTAGGGTCGTTCGACAGCGGGTTATAGCACGGCACCGAGCCCGCCACCAGGCCGCTGTCATAACGCCAGTTGAACCCGATCCACGGCCCCGTCCAATTCTTGATCTTCCATGGCGTCTGGTACTGCACGTGAGTCGTCTCGTTGAACTTCTCATCGTGATCGATGCGGAACGGAAGCCCAGTCGCCCCCACGGTTGCACCGGCCCCACCTACCTGCGGCGGGAAGAAACGCGCAGCCACGGACGACATGACTATATAAGCCGAGAAGTTGTGGAAGTTCGGCACATCCGCCCGCGCATCGAATCCCGGCACTTTGGCGTTATGCCAATCGATCGGGAAGGTAATCGGCGTATTACCCAGCACGCTGAAGTCGAACGCATTATGCGTGTACTTCCAGATGTAATCCCCGCTCAGCACCACGTTCTTTCCAAGTGCCTGCTGAAATCCCGCGTGAAACTCATTGCGAAAGCCCGGCCTTAGAGTTCCCGTCGAGTCAGAACTGCAAGCCAGCAGCGGATTCAGCACCGGATTCAGGCACCCCGTACTCGACAGCACCAGATTTTCGTTGAATGGAGTTTCCAGCGTCCGCGCATATGAGATGCGCAGGATCGAGTTGGTTGGCTTGATCTTGTAGGAGATGCCGACACGCGGCTCAGCCTGCCGTGCTACCGTCAGCCCGTTGTAGAAGTCGCCGCGAATTCCTACGTTAAATATCCAGTTGCCCGTCGTAATCTGATCCTGCGCATAGAGCGCAAGCTCCTTCACATCCGCGTGGCCCATAAAGTTGAACAGGTTCCCGCCGCGGGTCAGATCGTAGGGCGCAAGCACCGTCTTGTAATTGGGATTCGGCAGATACGCGCCGCACAAGCCAGGCGAGCTATACCCGGCTATGGGATTGCCGCTCGCATCCACGCAAGGCGAATTGTAAGTTGGGTCCACAATTCCCAGGGAATCATTTTCATTCAGGTAGGTCTGCGAATACATCACGCCAACCTTCACTGAATTGATCCCTTTGTTGTAAGACACGTCGGCGTGAGCGCCTGCGTTGGTCAGCGTCCTTGCCTGTTCGATAGATGAGGTCTGCAGATTCGCCGGCCCCAGATCGGCCAGGTTGTTGTTGCTTGGATAATAGTTATACGCATCGCGCCGCACATACGGCCCCAGGTTGAATACGGCGAAATCATTCAGCACCCGCGTATACGTCGGCGCAATATCAAACGTACCAATCTCCGAACGCTGATCGGCGTTCCCTACATTTCCAAATACCGGCGTAGAAGTGGATCCATCGCTGACTACGTTCTCCACGTTGAGATTGTCATAGTCGTTTGGCGTCTGAAACCACGACCGGCTGTAATTCAGATTCAGATGGATTGAATCCTTAGCCGTGAGGGTGCGATCAATGCGATCGAAGATATTCTCTTCGTTGCCTTTGTCATGAAAGATCTTGAACTCCGGCGCATCCAGAAATTTACCCGTATTCAGGCCATCGATTTCGATGAAGTTTCCAAAGTTTTTCGTTCCATAGCTCAGATCGGCGCCGCCAGTCGCCGTTCCAAAGCTTCCAAAGGAACTGGTAATGCTCCCGGTCGGCGTCGTCACTCCCTGTCCCGAGCGCGTCGTAACCTCGATAATGAGGCTGGTCTTGCCGCCAAACTCCGCCGGCGGAGCACCCGCGATCACTTCCATCGACTGCACCGAGTTCGAAGGAAGCTGATTCGAGAAAGTCTTGCTCTGCTGGTCAGAGATAGCCTGTCCATCGATCGAAAAAGTATTCGATGCATGATCGCCCAGCCCATGCATCTGCCCATTCGAATCCGACGCAATACCCGGAGAAGTCTCCGCCACCAGCGAACTCAACCCCGAAGACTGGCTCACCAGCGGGATCTTGTCCATCAATCCGCGATCCACGTCCGTGTGAAAGTTAGGATCGTTCGCCAGCAGATCGCCCGCGTCTACAGTAACCGTCGTCGACCCTCCTCCAATCTTGAGATTGTCCGTCAAAGTTATAGCCACTGGCGAACGCACATCGACATCTCGCGAATAGTGATCAAATCCCGGAGCGACAATCGCCAAATGGTAGGAGTTGAAAGGAACGTTGGGAAACTGATACCTGCCAGCCGGATCCGAAACCACGGACCGAGTGTATCCGCTGACAGGATTCTCAATCGAAACCTTCGCCCCAGGGACAACTGCGCCTGTCCCGTCCATAACAGTACCGTTCAGCGTTCCAGAGGTGCTGCCAGATTGAGCAAACAGTGGAGACACTGCGAATAAGAATAGAAAAAAGACGAAATGCCTGAATATGAAATGCGTAAATACAGGGCCGCGAGTTACCGGCATAGGAACTACCTCCACATCAAAAAGGAATGCATCGTGCTGGCCATCTCCTGAGAAATCACAGATGCAAGTGCGCCGGGGTGCTGCGGCGCTGCTGCCGGAAGACTTAGTCTCGTCTGCGTTCTATCGGGGATATGCGATCACAGCGGATCTAAGAACCGCCGCGCTTCCGCAAAGCATCTCAGGCCTGTGTGGGAGGGGGCCTATTGAACAGCGAGCAATGCCAGGGCCGGACCACCGTATGCACAACCGGCACAGGAACCGGGGCCGTTCCGCTCACGAAGACCATTGGCGGCGCGACCACAGCCACCGGAGCGGCCGAGTGCATCACCACGCAAAGGGGGCAATGGTCCGCGTCCGCGGCTACAGGGTGCACGTGCGCAACCTGGACAAAAGTCAGCAGTGTCAGCAAAACCAGGCAAATCAACGAGGTGGCACGCACAGCCCAGGGCTTGCCGCCAACTCGTCGCAAATCGCTGCCTACATGCAAACGCAACTGCCTCTACTAACAGAATACACAAATTTGACTCGCGCTCCCTGCAACTCGCTGTACGAACGTTGACAGATTTCATCGAATCAAATAAGTGACGACCATCCGCATCTTGCATGGTCTAAACTTTCAACCATGCCTCGCCGCTCCATCCCGCGCTTTTCCAGCGTTGCGCTAGCCCTCGCAATCAGCGCAGCAGGCCTATGCATAATCCCCGGGATCGGCACCGCTGCGCTTGCTCAATCCAGTGACGCCAAAGAGAACAAAACCCCGCTGCCTCTCAAGCCGGAAGTGCCAGGCGTTCAGGTCAATCACCGCCTTATTCTCAAAGACGGCACGTACCAGGTCGTCCGGAAATACGAAGTCGTTGGCGACCGCGTCCGCTACATCTCCGTCGAGCGCGGCGGAGACTGGGAAGAACTGCCTCAAGACCTGATCGACTGGCCGGCCACCCACAAATGGGAAAAACAGCAGGTCGACCAGGTCGCGCAGGCCCAATCCCCAGCCATGGAGGAAGCTGCCGAGCTGGATAAGGAAGAGGCCGCCGAGCGCCGGCTGCAAAAGGACCGAATGCCCGAAGTCGCCCGAGGCCTCAACCTTCCCGATCAGGATGGAGTCTTCGTCCTCGATGAGTACCAGGGCACCCCGGAGCTGATCGAGCTAGTCCCCACCACCGGAGACCTGCAAATGGCACGCCAGCACGGCATCCGCTCCGTTCTGCCGCTGCAAGGCCAGCTGGCTCACGTTGAACTGGAGGGCCAGTCCGCCAAAGTCCACCTCCACATCAATGAGCCGACGCTTTACCTCTCGCTCGACAACCGGGACGACGCCCAGGAGATCAAGGAACAGGTCACCACCGCGGCCCTCACCGTCGACACCCACGGCGCATCCTCGGTCCCGCATCCCAAGCGCGGCGCAACTTCGCCCAACTCCGGCTTCGCCATCGTCCGCGTCGATGAGCGCAAATCCGTCCGCATCGTCGGCGCCGTTCACATAAGCCCCACCGGCAACATCACCCAGGACGAAAACGTAATCCCCGCCACCGTAGAGCTCCTGCCCGGCAAGCACTGGCTAAAGCTCAAGCCAAAAGCTTCCTTGAGCATAGGCGAATACGCCCTCGTTGAGATCATCTCCTCAAAAGATATGAACGCCAACGTCTGGGATTTCCAGATAAATCCAAGAGCCGGCCTGAACGAATCCGCAATAGGCCCCATCGACACGAAATAGGTTGTCAAGCCTCTTCGAGATAAAAGCATTAGGTAAGCCAAAATGTGGCCTCGACTACCGAAGAGCGAACAAAGAGTAGGGCGCTCGGGGGGTAGTTTTATTGACTCATCATTCAACTGAATGAATGACTTGCTATGGCAATAAAACGGGTGACGCACATGTTGCGAGGCAGCCTAGTTGGTTTTTGGAATGGAGCATGGAATTTCCTGGACAATTTCGATGCGCGTTGGTGCCAAGGATGGCTTTGCCACAACTCTATTTATGTCTTCCTTGTTGTAGGCAGCGCATTTGGGATGGTCGTCGCGAGTTATCTCCCCTGGAATAGGGTGATCCGAATAATCGCAAAAAGTTCTTCGATGTTTTACGTCGAAAATGTCGGTGTAGGTGATGATCCCGTAGATAAACACAGAAGTCTCTCCTCTGTTGTAGGCATCAATTGTGCTCTGATCTACTGGGTAAAGTCCTCCCTTTGTATCGTGAACAGCAATAGTCGTGATGTATGGATCAAACCCGAGCGGAGATTCCCCACCTTCCAAGTTGCCCCCATATCCACGGGGTGTGCTAGGCGAGTAGGAAAACTTTGGGTCTCCGTGCCTACTTCCAATCACAACGTTGACTTTAAACTTGATACCGTGGGCGGCAGTCTTCCCAACGTTCTTTATTCCGAACTTTATCGTAATGCTATTTGGAGTCAACCATGGATTTTTTACAACTCCATATACTTCAGCACTTTCCGTTTGAGTAGCAGCCAACGCCTGATATGTCGAAGCAACAGCAAAACCATGGGTGTCGATACTCTGTCGTTGAAGTTCGGCCAATTGCTGTCGGTAAAGGCATAATAGGGCATCCGTTTGTTTACTCGAACCCTGCATTTGCGTGAGTTGTCCTTGTATAGCAGTCAGTTGGGCGCGGTAGATGGAAGCCTGCCAAATTCCGACGCCAATTGTGCAAAAAGTGGCGACCATCAA
>Ga0302324_100029459_pt1 | contig 10401 bp, 7 predicted proteins | sample Palsa_T0_1_FD_201949 | JGI IMG/M metagenome (GOLD analysis project Ga0302324, IMG submission 201949) | Peat permafrost microbial communities from Stordalen Mire near Abisko, Sweden - Palsa_T0_1 | ecosystem: Environmental > Terrestrial > Soil > Palsa > Peat permafrost | place: Sweden: Abisko... | reverse complement strand
ATCCGGTCATGCCCGGGCGGACCTTGTGGCGGATCATGTAGCCGCTGATCAGCTTGCGGTACAGCTCATTATGCGCCACAGCATGCGGCCGCGGCCCGACGAAACTCATCTTCCCCTGGAGTACGTTAAACAGCTGGGGCAGCTCATCGAGCGAGCTGCGCCGCAACAGACGGCCGATGCGCGTGACACGCAGGTCCTCCCGCATAGCCTGCACCACGATCGGACCATCCTCCCACACGCTCATGGTGCGAAATTTGTAGACCAGGATCTCCTCGCCATGCAGTCCGTAGCGGCGCTGCTTGAACAGTGCCGGTCCGGGAGAGCTGATCTTAACGGCGATCGAAATCGCCAGCAGCACCGGCCAGCCCAGCAGCAGCGCCACCGAGGAGAGAAGGATGTCGATCGCCCGCTTCTGCACCGCGTTCATGCCGTGGAACGGCGTGTCGCAGATGGCGAGCATGGGGATGCCGTGGATTTCGGCGCATCGCGCCTGGACCAGGTCGAACCCTAAGATGTCCGACACGAAATAGATGGAGGCCGTGGTATCGCGGAACTCGTGCAAGAGCACCTCGATGCGCGGCGCGTTGCTCATGGGCAGGGCGATATAGATGGCGTTGACGGCGTGTTGATGGACGAAGGCGGCCACATCCGTGCACTGGCCAGCGAATCGATCGCGGCCTTGCAGCGGCAGCCGGTCGGGGCTGCGGAAGTCGAAGAATCCCAGAAACGTGCCAGCCCCCGGATTCTCGGAGATGCGGCGCGCGAGTTCCACGCCGATGTCATTGGCCCCGATGATGATGTGACGCTCATGCGCCGAGCGCGTGCGCGAGAGCGCGCGCGTGGTGTAGTAGTCGCCTACAACTAGGCTCACAGGGGTCAATGCGAACCAGAAAAGCATCATATTGCGCTGAAACTCATCGCCGATGCCCAGCGCCAAGCCTAGACAAAGCAGCAGCCCGGTCCAGGCAGCACATTCCAACAGCAGGCGCAGCAGCCGACGCGTGATCGTGCCGGCGCTCGTGCGCGAGGGCGGGCGGAAAGGGCTGAATATCTGGCGAGAAATGAGGACAGTGGCAACGACGAGCGCGGCGCAGGCCGGCGTCAGCGGCTGCGATGTCAGCACGATGGCGAGCAGCAGCGCGGCGACTACACAGAGCGGTATCGACCAGTACTTGAGCAGCGCCAGTCCCGGCGAATCCACCGAGCCGAGCTGGACGTTTTTCTTGTCGACGGACGCGCTGGACAGGGCTGACACGCGGGGGCGCGTCTCGATCTTCACTGCGGGAATTTCAAGGCCGGCTCCGATAGGGCGGTCGTCACTTAGGCGGGCTGGCTGCACTTATCCGTCCGTAAGTAAGAACGCGATCACACTCTAGCGTATGTGCAACTCGCATACCATCGCGTTATGTCCCAGCAAAAAAACCGCGATGGCAGATTATGTCGGGTTATTTCCGGTACAGAAGCGATAACTGTCACACGCAATTGAAATCCAAGGACGTACATCTTTACTAGAACTTGCCAAGTGCCATTGGACCTTTGCTCCTGCCGGCAACCCGCTCCTACGAAGCGCCAGAGTCACGCAAATGACGCACGGCTTGGTGCAACGAACAGAAGCTTGCGCGCTAATCGTGCGATTGAGAGATCCACGGATATTGCAAAGGAGCGTATGCCCGCACTGGCTTGCTGTATGCGCTTAGCGCTGCGCCACCCGCGCGCATATCCCGCACAAGTAGTCGTACCTCCTGCACCGAGCGGCTAATGGGATGTGGTTTTGCGCAAAATGACGATAGCGGTGGCCGTGAGCGCGGCAGTGACTGCACGGACGTCCGAGCCCGCCACAGCTAGCCGAGGATGGCGGTCGGTCGATACAGCGATGCAAAAATTACACTGGCCGATCGACCTCGCAGCCGACATTCCAAGCCATTCCCTCCTCCTACCAATGGACTAGCGCCTTGAGCAAGCTCACCGCAGCGAACACGCGACAAGGTAGTCAGGTTTACGGGGACGGACAGCGGTCCGCCACTCGACTCGACTAGTGACTGGCCGCTGAATGTGCCATTGTGCTGCCTGCGTTGTCGTTTGAGCGCAACAGCCGTTGGATCAGCGGCATATCGCGCTTTTGAACGCGTCCACCCTTAATGCTTACACGGCTATGAATGCACTGGATTGACGCCAAAGAATCTGGCGCCTTCCATCGCAGTGCGACGCAATGTGGCTACTTATCAGTCGGCTGTCTTGCGTCTGGGGTCTGACTGCGATGAGGAAGCGCAAGGCTCAACTCGCGATAGGGCTGAACGCACTGACGTTGAACGGCGCCGCATGCGAGTGTGGGTGGCGTCTGGTCGGCCGCAGTCCCGCAGATGCCGCAAGAGGGGCACCTGCGCGGTCGGTGAGGTGATTGGACAACTGGAGCCTTGGGATGGCCAATCGCCGATCACGGATTTCGGCTCTCGTGGGCTCGAGCGCTGGCGATTCCGGCAAAATAGTAACCAGATCAATGGCAATATGGACCAGAGATCTGAGTTTAGCCCTCCTGGAGCCGGCAAATCCCCCCAGGGCGTGGCCCCGCACGTTCGTTGAAAATTATAGGGCAATTTAGGTTACGGTTGTCCCATGCCCAGGCATGGAACGTGCTGTTATCGCGACAGGTCAGAAGTCCCCATGCGCATGACTTGTCATCGGCGCGCAATGGCTGGAGAGTCGCCATGAGCCTCTAATGTGTACCGGTCGTGTTGCTATGAAATGCGGCATAGCGCAAAGCGCAGAGATTTGCACGAGTATCGTCACCTAAAATACGGACACTTGGCCATGAGTTTTTACCAATTTATCCTGGTTATGCGATCCCGATGGCTCACGATAGTCGGGGTGCTCGGGGTCGTGGTTCTGGGCGGAGTCGCCGCCTGCCTTATCTTACCGAAACAGTACGCAGCGGCCGCATTGGTGTTGGTCGACTCCAAGCATGACCCAGCGGCTAATGATTCATATTCAATGGACAACAATTCGGCGGTAATTGGAACTCAGGTGGACATCGCGGCCAGCCAAAGAGTCGCGCAGCGAGTCGTCACAGCGCTACAACTCGATCAAGATCCTGCCTACGTGCAGAAGTGGCGACTCGCCACAGAGGGGCGCGGTGACTTTACGGCATGGCTCGCCAGCACCCTGATCAAGAGGTTGTCTGTAAAGCCGTCCCCGGAAAGCAACGTCATTAGCATAACTGTCAAGTGGCCTGACCCGCAGGTTGCAGCCACACTCGCCAACGCATTTGCTGAAGCCTACATTGCCACCACCATTGCATTGAAGGTAGACCCTGCGAAGCAGTACGCGAACTCTTTCGATGCGCGCTCTCGCGAGCTTCGCGTCGACCTCGAAGCAAAGCAAAAGCTCTTCTCCGATTTCGAAAATACGAACGGAATAGTTGCCGCTGACGAGCGCATTGATGTTGAGAACGCGCGCTTGTCAGAGCTATCGACCCAACTAGTTGCAATTCAAGCACAGCGACAGGAAAGTCAATCGCGCGAGCGACAAGCGAAGGAGGATATCAACTCCATACCGGAGGTCCTACAGAATCCACTAATCGCATCCTTGAAGGCCGACTTATCGAAAGCGGAGTCCAGGCAACAGGATATCGCCACGAGCCTCGGAACCAATCACCCAGAATACAAGAGCACCGGGGCGGAAGTCACAAGCCTGCGTCAGCGCTTGGCGCAGGAAAGTGCCCGGATCGTTGCCTCATTGTCCAATACAACGCGCGTGAATCAACTGCGCGAAAACGAAGTAAGTGCTGCGCTAGAAACTCAGAAGAACCGTGTCCTCGCGCTCAAACATCTACGTGATCAGGCGGCAGTACTCCAAAGCGACGTCGCCACCGCTCAGCGCAATCTCGATGCCGTAACTCAGCGATTAGCTCAAAGTAGTCTGGAAAGCCAAACGCAGCAAACAAGCAGTATTTTATTGGCGCCTGCAACAGAGCCTGTCATGCCGGTCAGCCCCAATGTTCCCTTAATATTAATGCTAACTGTCGGCGTCGGCGGCTTTATAGGACTCGTCGCGTCCATGCTATTCGAGCTTGCCAATCCACGCGTGCGCAGCGACCAAGAGTTGATCAAGATGACTGGCGTTCCGATACTCGGAACAGTAAGCTCGATCTCTTACCCTCCAGTGACACACAGCCGCTCACTTCGCGCGCTAGAACACCTCAAGGCGACCGCGGACTGAACGGATGTAATTAGGCATGGATACAGACGCTGAACCAAGTATCGCAAACCTCACAGGCGCCCGCGAGACCGGTCGATCAATCGGTGCGATTCTGATTGGAGCCGGACGGTTGGAATTTAGCGAGGCCGAGCGCATCGTTCGATTTGGCGCAGAGCGCGGGCTGAGATTCGGCGAGGCTGGCATCGCGCTCAATTTGCTCACGCTCATGGATGTAGAGTACGCCCTGGCCGTCCAGTTTGACTATCCGCTTGTCCCTCGCGGCGGCCTCGGCGGCGTAGCTGACGAGGTCATCGCTGCCTACAGCCCGCATAGCAAGGGTGTCGAAGCGTTAAGGGCATTGCGCAGTCAGCTCATGATTAGCTGGATAAAGGTAGCCGATCGCAAGATCTTGACCATTGTCAGCCCGGAGCGCGGTGAGGGACGCAGCTGGTTAGCAGCCAACATCGCCACTTTGTTGGCTCAAACGGGCAAGCGCACATTATTGATCGACGCTGATCTACGTAATCCGCGGCAGCACAGCTTATTCAATCTGCCTGATGCCATGGGTCTAACCGAGGTGTTAACCGGGCGCGCAGTAGCTCAGACCGTTCACCGGATCCATCCGCAGCTGCGCCTATTTGTCTTGCCCGCAGGAACCTCGCCGCCCAATCCGCAAGAGCTGCTATCTGGCAAAGTCTTCAATCGGATGATGGAACACTGTGCCAAGCATTTTCCATTTGTCTTGATCGATACGCCCGCCATATCTGAAGCCGCTGATGCGCAGATCGTTTCCGCGCGCGCCGCCACGGCATTAGTCGTCGTACGCCGAAATCGCACGCGCCATGCGCGGCTAACGGCTGCTATGCAGAATTTGACGCACGCTGGCGTCAAGGTCGTGGGCACGGTCATCAATGAGCACTGAAGCCTTCACGGCTTGTGTTAGCTAGGAAACCCATAAGCGCCGACCAGGTTGCTTCGAGCAGTGCCATTCTGCTAGCTGAAACCCTGATACGGCTGTCCGCGACGGCTGCCGTATCATTCTGGATTGCGCGGCGGCTTGGACCAAGCCAGTTTGGCATTCTGAACTTCGCATCCGCATTTGCCTCGATCTTGCTGACGATTGCGGCGATGGGTATGGACACGCCCGTGGTTCTACGGCTCACGAGCACAACCCAGCGCGGAAGCCTTTTGGCCTGGGTCTTTTTCTTGCGCCTGCTTTGCGGTCTGATCCTATTCGCCTTTGCTTCCGCCGCGATATTTTGGATGCGCCGCAATGATCCTGTCGCAATCACGGTAGGGGTCATAGTTTCACTAAGTATTATTGCGAATGCGCCCACCGTCTTTGACTACTGGTTTAAAGCACATACCGTGGCGGGCCCGCCAGCAATTGCGCGCACTGTAGGCACACTTGGCGCGGTCATTGCCAAGGTAATCTGTCTAGCCGCGGGCCTCGGAGTTGTGGCGCTGGCGTGGACCGTCACCTTAGAGTATTTCCTCACTGGCATAGCCCTAACGACAGCCTACTTCATAGTCGCCGGGAGATTCGGAGGCTTTAAGGCTTCGATCGATCTCGAGCTCATAAAATCTCTTTTGAAGGAAGGCACGCCGTACATGTGGAGCGCTGCCGCCATCATCATATATATGAAGATTGACGTCGTAATGCTCGGTTATCTGTCCAGCGATGCGCAGACTGGTATTTACAGCCTCGCGCAAAAGCTCTCCGAGGTCGTTTATCTCGTTCCAGTGGTCCTGATTGATTCGGCCTATCCGGCATTGGCAAGGCTGCACATTGATTCCGAAGGAGACGATCTCGCCCACGGGCAGTTGCTCTTTGACTTGGCTGTAGGAGGAGCATTGGTCGCGACTATAGCGTCCGTCCTGTTGGCGGGCCCCGTCATCCACTGGCTTTTTGGCGCCGCCTACGATCAAGCGGTGACGATATTTGTTGTACACGCCTGGAGTTGCATTGCAATCGCAACGAATCAAGCGCGCCTAAGATGGTTTGCCGTCAGTAACTTGCAACGTTACGCACCTCTGGTTACAGGTATCGGACTGGCGCTTAACGTCGTGGCAAATGCGTATCTGATCCCGTCCATGGGCGCAATGGGCGCGGCTCTCGCAACTTTGCTTTCATATTTCATCTCGGGCTATCTGACGTCGTTCATGTTTCGAGACTTATGGGCAATAGGGGCCATGCAGACGCGGGCGCTATGGCCTTGGAAACGCCTCAGTATTGGCGCCCGGATCTGGCACAATAAACGAGGTCTGGCGTGATGCAGGACGTTGCATTTTCAATTGCTACGCCTACTCGGAACGCTCTAGGGAAACTGGTTCGCTGCGTTGGGTCCGTTCGGGGCCAAAAGGGTGTACCGCTAGAGCACCTAGTAAACGACGCGTGCTCAAGTGACGGCACCGCGGAGTGGCTACGGGAGCAGATGGATCTCCGAGCGAACAGCGAGCCGGATAAGGGAATGTATGACGCTATAAACCGTGCTTGGGAGCGCTCCTGCGGTCAAATACTTTCATGGCTGAATTCGGATGAACAATATTTGCCCGGAACCCTCGCAAAGGTACAGCGATATTTCGACGCGCACCCAGAGGTCGATGTGGTGTTCGGTAACTATATCGTCGTCGACAGTGAAGGACGACCTGTAGCCCTGCGTCGCGAAATTCCGCTGCGGAAGATCTACATTGTGAACACCTTCCTTAATGCTCAGTCCTGCACGCTGTTCTTCCGGCGACGATTGTTAACCGATGGTCTGTTGTCGTTCAATGTCGATTACAGATATGCGGCCGACAAAGAACTAATTCTTCGCTTACTGTCCGCTGGCAAGCTTATTCGTCACATTCCTGAGTATCTCGGAATCTTTGGCATCGACGGCAGTAATATGAGTACTCATGCCCAAGTGCACTTAGAGGCTGAAGAGATTAGCCGCACGTTCGGTGCATTTCCGAAGGGAGCAAGTCGGCAGATCATACTGGCGGCGCGCCGCGTCGAGCGTCTTTTTCGAGGCGGCTATAGACGAGCGAGCATCGGCTATATGTACGCAATCGACGAGATTCCACAATATGTCGAATTCAAAGCGGCGAGCCTAGGCGGTCGATACAGCCTCTCTGATATCAGCGGTAGAGCAGATGCTAGGCGTGAGATTGCGTCATTGTAATTAACCGCCAGCGTTGCTTAAGGTGTGTTAGTCAAACACTGCGCGAAGTCGAACTTAGATGAGGACTGACAAGTTGCAACGGCCGTACATGCCTGCCCTAGGCGCGGCTTGGGACAGCGGACTAACCTGGCCCGAAGCATCGATCGCAATACTTCTAGTGATGGCAGCTAAATTGACGCCTGTCCTGGTTACGGGGCTGGATCTGTGCCTGGTAATACTTGCATCAGCGGCTATGGTGACATCCTCTAGACCGCTGCCGCAAAAGCTTTTCATGGTCGTTATCCCCTTTCTATTAATCTGTCTTTCCGGAATGTTGGTGGGAATTGATGCTGACCGCTACTCATATGCAAAGGATATTTGGTATGTCACCAACCCCGCCTTAACTATGTGCGCCGGCTTTGTGCTATATCGCGCATCGCCGGAAGCTGGCCGTGGGTTGCGCGCCTTCGTTATTGGAGGCACGGTACTTGGTATCTTCGCCATCGTGCCATTTATTCATCAGCCCGCGCTGCTGATGCTACGTGCAAATGACATTCGGCAGGAGTTGGGGACAGGGGACTACGCACCTGTCTTGGCGCTGACCGTGCTTTTTTCGTGCCGCAACGATTTTAAGAATATGCTGGGTATCCCGCGCTGGGCAGCCAGGGTATGTATGCTGATTTGTTTGTCCGGCATGGTGTTGAGTTTCTCAAGGACAATCGTAATAGTTGGATTTATAGGATTATTGGCCGCCGTCGGCGTCTTTGCGCGGCGCGCTTGGCTCAAGGTACTGATTGCACTGGTCCTGAGTATCATAGTTATCGCATCACTTCGCCTTAGTGTCGATGTTAACTCCTCGGACGTGAAATCGACATTCATCGGTAAGCTAGCGCGATCTTTTGACGAAATCACCGTACACGAGTATTTCGGCGAAAGAGATAGAAATGAGAATTGGCGTGGCTACGAAACCGCAAGAGTGCTGCACGAATACTCCGCCTTTGAGCCGTGGCGCTGGATAGTCGGGAGAGGTTTCGGTGCGCAACTTGATTTAAGGTTGTGGATGCCGCTCGGAGAGAACGGGGCGCCCATGAGGTACGTCCCGATAATGCATAACGGCTATATGTACCTACTATTTAAGGGCGGAGCATTCTCGGTATCAATGTTCTTGGTTTCGCTCTGGACACTTTTAGCTATTGGGCGCGGGTCCACATCGGCAAATGAGCCTACGACACTTATCTGTGCGAGGTTGATGCAGGGAATCGCCATCTCACTTCTGTTCACTACTTGGGTAATCGCCGGCGCATTTAATAAGGTCGATATGTACCCGTATCTGCTTTCTGCGGGATACTTGTGCGGTTATCTGACAGCAAGGAGTGCCCAATGAAGAGACTCCTTGGCCGTAGAGATTTTCTTCAGATGAGCAGCAGCATGATGCTGATTGCTCAGGCCGGTAGCACTTCTAACTTCGGTGGCGCCACACAGGCGGCGTTTGCCGGTAGCAAGAGTTGTGGTTTCGTGGTGGAACTTGTGGACCGAGATGACGCCTTTTACAATGCATTGGCCGCAACTGGTGCCAAGCTCGCGAGAACGTTTTTTAAATTCTCGGCATCCCCGGATTTAACGACGTTCAGTTGGTCTGATGCAGATTACCAGCTGCTTAGCTCAACTCTGAAGAGGCTGGCCAGCAAGGGAATTAGGCTAGTAATCGCGGCTGAGTTAGGTACGGTGGGGCAGAGTGCAGCATTTTGGCGAAACTTGCCACTTCAGAGCAGCTTTGTTGATAGTTGGGAGAACCTAGCCATTAAGCTGGGCAACGATCCGGCTATAGCGGGATTTGATCTATTCAACGAACCTAACCCTCCTTGGTCCGGTGGGAGGGTATCGGAAGCAGTCGCTCGTTGGCGACCGCTGGCGAGCCGGATTATTGATGCCATTCGAAACAACGGAATACGCGTTACGGTAGTGGTCGAAGGAGTGGTCGGAGGCAGTGCACTAGGCTTTCGTGACTTCGAGCCAATCGTGGATACGAGTATTGCCTATAGCGCGCATATGTATTGGCCGCTCGAAATTACACACCAATTCGTTCTTCCAAAAATGTCACGCTCAATCCCCTATCCGGCGGGCATCGAATGGGGAATTAGCGCTTGGGATCCATCTATAGGAGTGACCGCATGGAATGCCGCGACTCTTGAGCGGACCATGCAAGATTTAATTGCCTGTCAAAGGCGCACTAATGCGCCAATTTACATTGGTGAATTCAGTTGCGTCCGATGGGCGCCGAAGGGATCTGCCTACCGGTACGTCGAGGATTGTCTGAATATCTTTAAAAAGTACAATTGGTCGTGGACATATCATGAATTTAGAGCGTGGCCGGGTTGGGATGCGGAGATCGACTCTGAGGATAAATCCATTACAACCAGATCCGCCGACGCTACAATCATGCGCCAACTCGCACTGGCGATTAAGGGCTAACTCAGCAAGCGTAATCGGGTGCTCTATCAAGGAGCTATTTTGGCGAGCGCCGTGTCCCTTTTGATTGCTACTGTGGAGTAACGTTTAGACTGCGTCGGCATTGGCCTGGTTTACCGATTACAACTTAATGCATCCGAAAAGTGCGCAGCCGTATCGTTCGCCGGTGCAGTTCCCAGATGGAGCAGCCCCCTTTTCGACCGGACATAGTTGCTTAAAGAGAGGCTAGGCTTACGCCTAGTGATACGACTATGTCGAACAGTGCTGAACGGATCGAAGTGTTTGCCGGCATCCAGCGGCGCCGGCGGTATACAGCGGATCAGAAGATGGCCTTCGTGCAGGAGGCAGCGCAGCCTGGAATGACGATTTCCTATGTGGCCCGCCGTCATGGTATCAGTCCGAGTCTGATCTTCAGCTGGAGACGCCGTATGAGCGAGGGCGGGAAGGAAGCCATCCGCGCCGATGACGAGGTCGTCGCTAAAGCCGAGGTGCTGGCTCTGAAGAGGCAGATCCACGAGCTGCAGCGGGTGCTGGGCAAGAAGACCTTGGAAAACGAGATCCTGCGCGAGGCAGTAAAAGTTGCGCACGAAAAAAA
>Ga0302324_100029458_pt1 | contig 10401 bp, 4 predicted proteins | sample Palsa_T0_1_FD_201949 | JGI IMG/M metagenome (GOLD analysis project Ga0302324, IMG submission 201949) | Peat permafrost microbial communities from Stordalen Mire near Abisko, Sweden - Palsa_T0_1 | ecosystem: Environmental > Terrestrial > Soil > Palsa > Peat permafrost | place: Sweden: Abisko... | reverse complement strand
ATACACTCCTTTCCGCCAATGCATACCTCGGGGCGTTGCCCATTCGAACCGCGCTCGATCGCGGCGCCGATATCGTCATTACCGGGCGTTCGGTGGATAGCGCGCTGGTGCTGGGCATTCTAATGCATGAGTTCAACTGGCAGGCCACCGACTACAATCGGCTGGCCGCCGGCAGCCTAGCGGGCCACCTTCTGGAATGCGGACCCCAGGTGACCGGAGGCATATTCACCGATTGGGAGCAAGTCCCCGATTGGCACAATATCGGGTACCCTATTGCCGAATGCAGCGCCGACGGCACGTTCGTCGTCACCAAGCCAAAGAGTACGGGCGGTCTGTTATCCACGGCCGCCGTAGCCGAACAGGTGCTGTATGAAATTGGCGATCCCGCGCGCTATTTACTGCCGGATGTCACGGCCGATTTTTCGATGGTGCAACTCAAACCCGCCGGTCCCGACCGGGTGATGGTCAGCGGGGCAAGCGGGCAGCCGCCCACCGCCCAATACAAGGTGTCCGCCACCTATCAGGACGGCTTCCGGGCCATTGCCGTTATCGTGATCATCGGCGTTCAGGCAGCCCGTAAAGCGGAGCGCACGGCGCGGGCTTTGATTGCCCGCTCGCGAATGCTGTTCCAGGAGGAGAGCCTACCGGATTTTTCATCCACTCACATAGAAGCGCTGGGGGCCGAAGCATCCTACGGCTCCGAATCGAGAGCCCGCGAGACCCGAGAAGTGGTCTTGCGCCTGGTTGTGGATCACACCGACGCCCGCGCACTGGATATCTTTGCCAGACAGGCGGGCGCGGTCGGGATCAGCTTCGCCCAAGGTACGGCGGGGCTCATTGGCGGGCGCCCGAATACCACCCCGCTGATCCGCCTTTTCACTTTTTTTGTAGATAAGTCCAGCTTGCCGCCGCCTGGAGTCACAGTCGCGCGCGACGAACCCGTGCCGGTCCACATTCCCGTCGGGGGAATCGGTCCGACAGAATCCAGAATTCAGAATTCCAGAATCCAGTATGAGGAGCTCGAGGAGTTCGAGGAAGTACCGCTTCTTCAGGTAGCTCACGCACGCTCTGGCGACAAAGGCAACTCATCGAACATCGCCATCTTTTGCCGCAAGCCCGAATATGTGCCCTGTCTGAGAACGCAACTGACGGCAGAGCGCATGGCGGCGCAATTCGTTGAGGTAGCCGACGGCCCGGTGGAAAGATTCGAAGCCCCCGGACTAGCGGCGTTCAACTTCGTCATTCAGAACGCCCTCGGTGGTGGCGGAATGGCGTCGGCGCGTATCGACCCGCAGGGCAAATCCTATGGCCAACGCGCCCTCGAGATGAGGGTTCGCGTTCCGCGTCGCTGGTTGCACGATGCGGCTTCGCGCTCCATCGGCTGAACAGGGGTTTGCAACCCGAAGCGAATCTGCCAGCCCAAGTCCCTCCTCCACCGGAGTCCCGCAGCCCGCAGTCGAAGGACGAATGGATGCAAGGCGACGCAACGGAGCAGCAGGCGACCTTCGAGGCTCTTCGACGGTCTTTGGATGAAGATCGGCCCCTCGGCTACAAGCTGTTTTCATGAACTTGACGATTTTGCTAGACGCCGGTCCGTCGGGTATGGCCACAAATCCGAAAAGTTCGCGGTTGGGTTCTTGGCGCCGGCAGGCTGGTCTCTCGACACCGGGAGTCGTGCATCCGGCGACGTCCGGTTGAAGACTGCCCCATTTTCGCCCTGGTGTCCTGAGTTAGAAATTCGTTGAAGAAGTCGTGAAGTGGGGCGGTCCCCCTGGCTGGTCGGCGCAGTGACCGCGGCCGACGCCCTCGTCGGCCTCTGTTTCTCGTGTGTTGGCAGAGCCGGACCAGGGGGTCCGGCGCGGACGAGGGCGTCCCGATTATCTGACCGCTCAGTCCCAGACTGCGACGTCGCGATTGCAACGGACTTGCTAACATCGCGTGCCGCAGATTGTCTTCCACTCGAGTGACGGCAAGCGCGGTGCTAATGTGCCAATTTGTGCCACAGTCGCACCGTGCCGTTTGAAGAAACCCGGGCTGACGCCAAAGTCTTCTCCTGGTTAGAAAATAACCTTCAGCCCAATCTGAATGATGCGGGGGCCGACGCTGGTATCGGTAATTTTGTTGTTGGCGTTGACGTCGGCCAAAGTGTTATCGGAGTTGCCGGCGGCGCCCGGATTGCTGAACTGCGGATGGTTGAACAGATTGAAAAATTCAAACCGCAATTGCATGAGCAAATTCTCGCGCAGGTGGGTGGTCTTCAGCAGCGCGGCGTCGAAATTGAACTGGCCGGGACCTTTCAGAACCCCCGGACCGACATTGCCGTAAAGGGTGCCGCAAGGGACTCCGCCGTTGGCGGCTGTACACTGAGCCAGACCGCTGTTGCCAGGCGACGTCGAAGAAAAGATGGTAGTGCCATTCGGCATGATGGCCGGCGGACCGCAGAAAACGTTCGTGTTCCAATAGCCGTTCAGACGCGCTTCTATACCGCCCGACGAAGGAATATTGGCGTACGTCATCCCAGGGCAAAGTTGTGGCCGGCTATATCCCAACGAGTCGTTATTGGTGGAGGGGACTCCGTAGGCCGTACCTCCGGTCTCGTCAATCAACATCAGCGGCGTTCCATCCTGAATGGTGGTCACGCCCGAAAGGTTCCATCCGCCCAGGAACGCGCCGGCCAGCCCCCGGAGCGAACTCCCCGGCAGGTCCCAACTGTAGTTGATCACTACGCGCTGGGGCCGGTTGAAGTTGGTGGGACCGTACTGCTGGGCCAAATTGCTGGCGTTATTACTATTGGCGGTAAAATCCTCAATATCGCTGAGACTCTTGCTATACGTGTAGGCGAGCTGGAACGAAAGTCCGTGCGAATACTGTTTGCGCAGAGTTACCTGGAGACTATTGTAATTGGACTTCCCGTCTTCGGCGGCTCCCTGCAGGCCGTTGGCCGAGAAGCCCAGATACGGCACGCGCAAATTTGCATTCGCCACGGTGGTGGTGGTGACCCCGTTAATCGGATCGGCGGCCGAGGCGATGAACGCCGTATTGTAGTTGTGGTTGTAGTCGGTGAGGTTGATGGCGGACGACCCCACGTAAGCCGTTTCCAGCACTAGCCGCGGAGCCAGCTCCCACTGCAGATTGACGTTGTAGGACCGCGTGAGCGGCGTGTGGAGGTCCTGATACAGGAACACGTGATTCAAACCCGAGGTGCAGGCCTGCGTGGTGCAGTTGGCGTTGAAGTTCACCCAACGCTGGCCGAACGTTCCATAGGCAGGCTGGGCCGGATACGGATTTTCAATGGTCGACTGGTTGCTCAGGGCCACGGTAGCGGCATAGGGATTGCCCTCCTGCACCGAGTGGAAGAACTCGTTCAGACCTACGCGATTATAAAAAAGACCGGCGCCGGCGCGCAGGACGAGCTTGCTGTTGATCTGATACGCCGTGCCAACGCGTGGGGCGAAGTTGCTATAGGGCACGTGTTCCGCCAGGGGGTCAGAGCAGGTCTGTTTGATCCCAGGCGGGATAGGACCCCAAGTAGCAGTGCTAAAGTTACAGGGCACCACGTAGCCCGCATAATTTGCCGCCAGGCCGAGCGGTGCGTTGGGGACCGCGGAATTGGGACCAAGCTGGCTGGTCCAGATATCCGTCAGGTTGCCGTACTTGTCGGAGATCTCGCCGTCATACTCCCAGCGCACGCCCATATTCATGGTCAATTTGGTGCTGACCTTCCAATCGTCCTGCACGAACGCGTTGCGATTGGGCAGGCGGTAGCCGTGGACGATTCCATTCGGCCCGCTGCGTACGCAGAAAATGCAGCTCAGGAAATTGGATTGTGGCGCGGCCGGGTCTGCACCAATGTTAGTTTCCGGGCCACCCACTAACAGGTCCTGGAAGGTACCCATGATTAAGGCGCCCCGCTCCAATCCGGGGAAAACCAGGTTATATTGGGTCCATTCCAATTCGAATCCGGTGCGGATGGTATGCTTGCCATGCGTCCACGAAATCTGATCGGCAACCTGGCGTTGGTTGGTGGGGCTAAAGGTGGGGTCCACCAGGTGTCCGTCAATGGAGAAATTATCCACTGCGAACAAGATTGGCGGCGGGAGCTGAAAACCATTCACCAAGGGGTTTATGCCCAGGGCCTGTGGCGTATTTCCAGCGGGACCTTTGTCGGACGTGACCGACAGATTGCGCTGAAACGAAACTCTGGCCTCATTCAGGAACGTGCTGCTGACAATGGTGGTAAGCCTTGCCACCGCATAGGTGTTGGAATTATAGGTGGACTGCGGGTCGCCCGGAAGCTGATTGCCGAATTGCGGAAACGGGACGGTGCGCGGATCAGAGGTGTAGAAATAACGCATGGCCAGCGTGTTCTTGCTGTTGATGAGGTAGTCGCCGTTCAGGAGTCCTTGATTTTCCGTGGACTGGGACGGGATGCTGAAGGCGGCATTGTAAACGGTTTGCCCGTTGGTGCCGGGAATGTAATAACTCCCGTTCGGAAGTTTCAGTTGCAGAATAGCGAGGGCTGGGCCGCTCACCGTGGTCGCGGAGCAAGGCAGATAGTTGGGACCCAGGCTGGCGGGAACCCCGCCTACAAACGGTCCGCAATTGTCGGCTATCAGTTGCTTCAGGAATTGCGGCGTGGTGCGGTCGGTGCTGTTGTTCCCCGGAATCGGCGGTAGGATGATGCCCGACGAGTTGCCCTGTGGCGAGATACCGTTTTTGTTTCGCAGGCCCTCATAGCTGGCAAAAAAGAACAGCTTGTCTTTCTTGATCGGTCCGCCCACTACTCCGCCAAATTGATTCTGATTCAATACCTGTTTGGGACAGCTCTCCCCGGCATAGGTAACCGGACACACGTTGCGGTTATAGAAGAAACCATTCGCGTTCAATTGGGAGTTGCGGAAGAACTCGAACGCGGTGGCATGGAATTGGTTCGAGCCGGACTTGGTGATCACGTTCACGTTGGCGCCGGCATTGCGTCCGTAGCTGGCGTCATATGTGGAGGTCTGGATGCGGAACTCCTGGAGGGAATCCGGGCTCGGAATCCCGATTCCGGCGTAGATGCCGCAATCGTTCGCGCTGCCGCTGTTAGCGATATTGTCGATGGCCACACCGTCTACCTGGAAGTTGTTCCCCATCGTGTCATTGCCGTTCACGGCTATATCCAGAGTGCCTTTCCCGAAGGCCGTGGCATTATTCACAGGAGCGCTGGTGCCCGCCGACAGGCCTAGAATCTGGGTGAAGTTGCGGCTGGACAGCGGCAGTTCCGTCACCTGGCGCGCGCCGATGGTAGTGCCCAAACTGGATGAGGTGGTCTGCAGCGTTTCCACCGATGCTTCTACGGTAATCTGCTCGTTCTGTGCTCCCACTTCCAGTTTTCGATCCAGTACGGGCGTTTCAGTAACATCCAGGTTCACTGCCACCACTTCGGCAGCCTTAAAGCCGCTCGCGGTGAAGCGGACTGTGTAGGTTCCCGGCGGCAACAAATTAAATCGATAGGCGCCATCGCTGCCGGTAACGGCCGTACGGACTGCGTTGTTGGCTGTATTTGTGAGCGATACGGTAACGTTTTGGACTACTGCGCCCGACTGATCGGTAACGGTACCAGTGAGACCGGCGGTGCCAGAAGATTGCGCCAGGAGGACTGGCACAAAGGAAAGAAACAGCAGACAACGCACAAGGTTGTTCATAAGCTCCCCAAATTGAAGTTTTTCCACGGAGGGAAGCGGTGACACAACTTCGGCACATACCCCCCGCCGACCGGATCCGTACTTCCGGTGCCCGGCATTGTGGGCGAGTATATACTTAGCCGTTCTATCTTACAAGATTGAAATGAGGAATTGGTTTCAATTTGACTGCAATTAGCGGCGGACGCTAATTAGCCGATATTTGCCGCTCTTTGTCAAATGCCGCTGGCGCGGACCCAAAAGCTTTCGGTCCATTTCGCGCCGGGCGCCACGGTTTGCAGATTGGGGTATTTGCCGTCATGGTGCAGGTTAATGGCATTGGTAATTCCGGCCATCGGCTCAATGCAGATAAACTCCCGGTTTTGTGTCTCGCTGGGCGGCGGCGAAAAAATAACCGACGCGGGGTACTTGGGCCCGAAAAGCGTCTCCACTTTCTTGCCGCCGGCTTCAATGGTGAAGTGGGCGCGGCCTTCGGCATCGCGTTCCAGATCCGTAAAACCGGTATCCAGTGGATGACCTTTCAGGGGCAGCGGGGTTGGCAAGTCAAACGGCGTGAACTCGCCGGTGGCGACCAGACGGCTGTCGGCGACCACGATCTTGCGGGCCGGTATGTTCGCCATCCACTGGTCGCGCGGGACCCCGGGTATTCGGTAGAACGGGTGAAAGCCAAGCACGATCGGCATGGGGTCCGCGCTCAGGTTCGTCACGGTCAACTTGATCTCGAGCATGCCATCGGCCAGCCGGTAGGTCATCTCATATTCGTGCGCGAATGGCCACTGCGCCATCAACTCGGAATGCTTCCAGAACGCGAGCCGGCTGGTCACGTGGGCCGATTTCCGGTCGGCCGCCACCTCGACCACTTCCCACAGATCCGAGTCCATTAGTAGCCCATGAATGGGAATCGGGCCGCGGACATTGCCGAGCGTCATGTTGAAGGGATATTTCTTGCCGTTGGCCCAGAAACTCTCCTCATTCAGGCGATTCGCCCACGGCGCAAGGAGTGGAATTCCAGTAAGGGCCGGTTTCTTTTGAAGGTCGGCAAGGTTGCCCGATGGGGGAAACAAAATATTGTTCCCATGTACTTTCATCTCACTCACCCGGTTGCCGATGGAGGGCAGAACGGTGACTTCCACGCCCTGGGCGGCGTCGGCGAGACTGATCACGGGCACGCCTTCCACCGTGGTCCGGCGTGCCGTGTAGTTCTGGGCGGCCAAGGTAGCCGCGAGCATCAGGAACAGGCTGGAGAATTTCATAGGCGCTATTCCGGCAGCCCGAAAGTCAGAAAGCCCGCGGCCCCGGCGATCGACACGTATTGCTTGCCTCCCACCAGATAGGTCATCGGCGATGCTCGAAAAGACGTATTGGCCGGAAAATGCCACAGCGGTTTCCCGGTTTTGCCGTCCAATGCGGTGAAGATTCCGGTGTCCTCGCCAGTGAACACCAGGCCGCCATTGGTGGAAAGGGTTCCGACGGCGCTTCTTCCGCCCGGCGTTTGGACGTAGTCCCAGACGGTGTTGCCGGTCTGAATGTCGATGGCGCGAACAGTGCGCCGGCCGCCGGGAACGTCGCTCATCGTGCCATTGAAAAACCGGGAGCCCATTTCAAAAGGCGCGGGAATCGCGCGAATGATTCCGCAGGTATCGCTGGCTGCAAAAAAGAACAGCTTCATGGGGGGGTTGTAGGACGCCGACATCCAGTTGGTTCCCGAAAACGGGCAACCTAGCGCTCCTTCGAGCGTAGGTTCGGAATTCGGCAGCAGGATGGGCTTGCCTTCTTTCGTGAACCCGCTCGCCCAGGTGGATTTTGTGAAGGGTTTGGCCAGCAGCACGTCCCCGTTGGTCCTATCCAGCACAAAGAAGAACCCGTTTCGATTGGCTTGGACCAGCAGCTTGCGGGGACGTCCCCCGAAAGTTTCATCCACCAGCAGCAAGGGCTCGGTGGCATCCCAATCGTGCGTGTCGTGCGGAGTGAACTGGTAATACCACTTCAATTCGCCGGTCTTGGGTTTCAAAGCGAGCACGCTGTCGGTGTAGAGGTTGTCGCCTTTCCGGTCCTCGCCATTGAAATCGGGGCAGGGATTGCCGACCGCCCAGTAGAGCAAATCGAGATCCGGATCGTAGGAGCCGCTCAGCCAGGTGGCGCCGCAACCGTGTTCTAGCGCGCTGCCGATCCAGGTTTCCGCGAGCTTGTCGCCAGGTTTGGGGACGGTCCAGAATCGCCAGGTCTCCTCGCCCGTGGACGCTTGATAAGCGGCCAAGAATCCACGTGCGCCTTCCTCGCCCCCGGCCACGCCGGCCAGCACCAAATCCCCAACCACCAGCGGAGCGCCCGAAGCGCTGTACTGCGACTTTGGCCAATCCGTCATCGCCCGGTCCCAGAGCAGCTTGCCGTTATTCTTGTTCAGCGCGAGCAGATGAGCATTATCGGTGAGCATGAATACGCGGCCACCCTCCACCGCTACCCCGCGATTGGCGCCGCCGCCGGCTTCTCCCAGCAATCCCGGCGTGGTGGGACGCTGGTACACCCAGATTTGCCGTCCGGATGTCGCATCCAGTGCGTAGACTGCGTTTGCCGCCGTGACGTACATTACTCCGTCCACTACCACCGGAGTCGCTTCCAAGCGGGGCGCGTCAGGGACGGGGAACATCCATTTCATCGTCAGGCGGGCCACGTTGCTGGTATTGATTCGATCGAGTGAGCTGTTGCGGTTGCCGGTGTAACTGCCGTCGTAGCGCGGCCAGTCCATTTTCGGCAGCGGCGAATTTTCGCGATAGATGATGCCGCCGGCGCCGGCGGCCGCTACGGTCAGCAAATGGAGTTTGCCGTCAGAAGTGCTGAGTTGCATGTCGAAGTTCGTCTGGTTCAGAACTTCGCCTTCGAGTTCGCTTCCGTCCTGGAGTTTCACGGTGGCGCGCTTCACCGGGTGCTGTTGAGCGCCGCGGATGGGCCGCAGGGTATGAATGAAGGCCACCAGACCAGTCATTTCCGAATCGGCCAGATCATGCGGCGGCATGGCCTTGAAGCCCTTACGGATCAGCGCCGCGATCTGAGAATCGGGATTCGCGGAGAGGAATCCATAAATGCCGGGAGCGCGCTCGGTCCCATTTCCATCGCCTCCATGGCAGACCGCGCAGCGGGTCTCGTAGGACTTCGCGCCTGACTGGGCGGTAGCAACCGACGCGATGGAGAACAGGCAAAGCAAATGTATTCTCATAGTGGAAAGAAGACGCCGGCCCGCGGTTGCGGAAGCCTTTACTTTGACGCCTCGCCTCGCGGTACGTGAACGGTCACGACCACCAGGGCGCCTTCAGTTTTGGTGAACCAGTGCGGAGTATTTTCCGGGACCAGGATGAAATCCCCCTTCGCAATACGACGAGGAGTGCCGCCGTCGATGGCCGTGCCCGTCAGATTCGTTGCGTTCAGTCGTTTCTCGTCGCGAAGTTTACCGCCCGTGGTGAGCGTTCCGCCGCCTTCGACTACGTAGAAAATCTCGGCCTCCGTTTCATGCACGTTGGGGTTGGTATCGACCCCTTCCGCGCGGTATTCCAGGTTCACTTTATACGGATCCGCCAGCAACAGCGGCTGAACAAAGTTTGGCTGATCGGGCTTCCGTTCATTTTTTGCCTTGGCGATCATGGCGGCGACGTCGGCCGCGCCGGTGAATGTCTTCGCGGCTGGCTGTTGAGCCAACAACATCGTGGCCGCGCTCAAGAGGATGATCAAAGGTCGCATGTTTCTCCTTGAAGTTCGTCGTATTAGTTCTTCAGACCGAAAGCGTACAGTCTTCCATCCCAAGTTGAGACGTAGATTTTGCCGCCGGCCACCACTGGCTCGCTGAAATGAGTCCAGCTGTCGATCAGCTTGTCGCTCGAATAAAGCTCGCGGCCAGTCTCGGCGTCCAGAGCGTAGAGAACCGCGTTGGTAATTGGAGTACTTCGAAATTTTGCGGTAGCGCCGCGGCCCTGCGTGGTATTTTCTCCGGTTTGAAGCGCATAGACCACTCCATTCGCCACCACCGGCGGGTCGGGCACGTGCATGTCGCGCGACATCCAGATTGGAACCAACGCCGGCTTATTCCGATCGGGATCCAGGCGAACCTCGAAAGCCATCACGCTCCCCCGGTCCGCGTCCCCGTAGCTATATTGGAACTTCGGCGCGTCTTTGGATGGCGGACCCCACAGCGGCATCAACAGCCAGCGTCGTCCCTGCGCATCCTGCCAGGTGGCCATCGCGCCCCATAAGCCTCGGCCAGCGAGCAGCACCTCGTCATTGCCCCAGCGTGGCGAATGATACAGCGGCGTGTGATGATCGCTTCCTCCCAGGTTGCCGGCGTCCAACAGATCGATCGCCGATTCCTTGGCCGCGGATGCCAGCAGGGTCCACTTCTGGAATGGAAAAACCACCGGACTGGCGGAACCGAGATCCAGATCTTTGTCGTTGAGATATTCCCAGTTTGCCGGAGTGTAGGAATCGAGGAGATGAAAATCCCTGGAATTTAGAGCCAAGACGGTATTCCCGAATGCGCCTGCCGCGGGATCGTAAGGGCCGTCGGCGGTCTGCGCGTAAATACCCTTTGGACCTCGCACCAAGCCGCCACGCCCCCAGGCGCCCGCGGGCCGTCCGGTGCTGGTGTAAAACTCAACTCTGCGGCGCCCCGGATCCCTCAAATCCAAAGCCGTGAGGTGCGCGAAGGCTCCACCGCAACCCCGGCCCGCGG
>Ga0302324_100029455_pt1 | contig 10402 bp, 11 predicted proteins | sample Palsa_T0_1_FD_201949 | JGI IMG/M metagenome (GOLD analysis project Ga0302324, IMG submission 201949) | Peat permafrost microbial communities from Stordalen Mire near Abisko, Sweden - Palsa_T0_1 | ecosystem: Environmental > Terrestrial > Soil > Palsa > Peat permafrost | place: Sweden: Abisko... | reverse complement strand
AGCGTGAAGAAGCGTTCGGCGAGTTCCCTGGGTGGCTTGGGGAACGGGACGCGCTCGCCGCCGAAGACGCTGACCGCCGTGGGCACCGGCGGCGGGTCCCCGGCAGGCAGCGCGCTTCCGGGCGTATGGCGGGCCGCCCAGTAGGGCAGCAGCGAGGACGCGGCGGTCCCGGTGGCCCAGTAGAGGGTCAGCGTGCCCAGCAGCAGGTCCCGGTCGAAGGCGGGCTGCCCGCGGCCGGTGGTGCTGCTCCAGGCCACGACCTTCTCGCCGATCCAGGCCGCGAGCGCGACCGGCGAGTCGTGCAGGGCCGCGCCCAGGGTGGCTGGCTTGGTGGCCTGTTCGTGAGCGTATCCGCCCTCCTCAGCTGTCCACGCCTCCGCCTCGGCGACGTACGCCTGCTCGGCGGGCGTCCAGGGCAGCGGGGGCGCGGGCAGTCCCGGCGTGGCCAGGTGGACGCCGGCGACCGCGTCGGGCCAGCCGCGGGCCAGGCGCGCGGTGACGCCCGCCCCCAGGTCGCTGCCGTGCGCGGCGTAGCGCGGATACCCCAGGCCCTCGGTCATGATCCGGTGCCACAGCCCGGCGACCGCTTCGGCGGTCAAGCCGCCGGGCGGGGGCGGCGCCGAGAAGCCGAACCCCGGCAGCGACGGCACGACGACCGTGAACGCGTCGGCCGGGTCGCCGCCATGCGCGGCCGGGTCGGTCAGCAGTGGCAGCAGCCGCAGGTACTCGCAGAAGGAGCCGGGCCAGCCGTGCGTCAGCAGTAGCGGCAGCGGGTCCGGGCCCCGCCCCGGCGCGTGCACCAGGTGCACCGACAGCCCGCCGACGTGCGCACGCAGGTGGGTCAGCTCGTCCAGCCGGGCCTGGAACCCGGCGGCGTCGAAGGCTGTCCAGTCGGCAAGCAGTTCCGCGAGCCAGGGCCGTGGCATGCCCCGGTCCCATCCCTCGGCGTCGGCCGGGAGCAGCCGGCCGCGGCCGAGCCGTTCCCGCAGTTCCTCCAGCGTGTCAGGGTCCAGTAGCGCCCGGATCGGTTCGACGGCTAGGCCGCGTCTCATGACCTCGAGTATCGCAGCTGGGGCAGCCCGATCCGGCGGTCGGGCCATGCGCGCACGGCGATGGATGGCCCACAGGGCGCTGCTGGCGTCTCGAACCGGCCGCAGCTTCCGACCGTCACCAGGGCACAGTCCGACCGAGATAGTCGAGGTACTCGAGGCTGGGTCTTTCTCGTTTCGCCAGGAGCACGTTCACCAGGTCGGGGATGCTCTCCTCGATGGTGAGATGCCCGTCCGGGCCGCCCAGGTCCGTACGTGTCCCTCCCTCGGACGGTGCCGACGACGTTCCAGCCGTGCCCGAGGAACTCCGCGGCCATGGCGTGGCCAAGGCGTGGCCAAGGCCCCGTGCGGCGCCGATGATCAGGATCGTGGGGGCCGGGCGCTCGGGGCGGGGCATCAGCGGGCCTCTCGGAGGATCGCACGGCTCTCGCGCAGCAGCTCGGTGAGCGCCGTGCTGCGCTCCTCGCCGAGCAGCTCGCGCAGTCGCGCGTTGAGTTCCTGCTCGTGGGTGACGGCGACCTGCGCCATCTCCCGCCCGGATTTGGTCACGTGGAGCCCGACACCGCGCCCGGAGCCGAGCCGCCGCTCGATCAGGCCGAGCTTCTCCAAGCGGGCCACCACCGACGAGATCGACTGCTGGGCCTTGGGGATGCGACGCGAGATCTCGGCCACGGTCATCCCCGGATCTTCGAGCACGGCGATCAGCATGCTGCTTGCGGCCACCGTCAGGGGGGTGCCGGCGAGGGCAGCCTCGCCCATCAGGTGGGTCGCTGGCCGCGCTGCTGCTGCCCGCCGGATCGCTTGCCGACGTCCTCGGCCGCCGGCGGGTGTTCGCCGTCGGGCTGGCCGCGTTCACCGTCGGCTCGCTGCTGTGTGGCGTCGCCGGGTCGGGCCTGGCGCTCATCGGTTTCCGCGCGCTGCAGGGCATCGGCGGGGCCGCGGTGTTCGCCACCTCACTGGCACTGCTCGCCCAGACCTTCGAGGGCCATGGGTTCGGGATTGCCCTCGGCATCTGGAGTGCCGTCGTCACCCTGGGCCTGGGCTGCGGGCCGGTGCTCGGCGGCCTGCTCGCCGATCACGACCTCGCGACAGCGTTCGCAGGAAAGCTCATCCCGCATCTTCGAGCCGTGGCGCTCCGTGGCACGCTTGTGCTGGATACGAGCCATGAACTGCACCCTGCGGAGGTTCCCGCTGAGCACGTCCGACGCGGACAATCTGGCAGGCGAGCCGGTCCGGCAACAGCCGGGCAGGCCGTCGGCTCTTACTCTCGCGGACGCCACACCCGGTAACCGCCGACCGCGCGTTACCCTGTGTGACCGTACTGAGGTATCGATGGGCGCATCCTGTGCACTCAGCGCAGCGGACGTCTCCCACGACCCGGTCCGCCGATTTGGACGGTGAAGCCATCGCTGTGCAGCTGATCGGCGAGGCGCCGGGCGGTGCGGTAACCCTGATGGGACAGTTCGGGATGCTTGTGCAGATCCTTATAGAAAGGGCCTCCTGGCGGGTCCGGAGGTCCGGAGGCCCTGGTAGCCGGCCGGGATCTCGTCGATACCGCTCATAGCCGGTCACCTCTCTTCCTGGCCGGAGAAGATGGCCAGGAAGAACAGGAAGACGTTCAGGATGTCGAGGAAGATCGACGCGGCCAGGAGCGGCGCGGAGCTGATGTCCGCCGAGTGCCGCAGCCGCTGGAAATCGAACATGGTAAAGCCGGCGAAGATCACCAAGCCGAGCACGGAGTAGACCAGCGCGCCACCCGGAATGTGCACGAAGATCAGCACGATGCCGAACACGATGAGCGCCACCAGCGCCCAGAAACAGGCGCGCGCGATGGCCGTCATGTCGCGCCGGGTGGCGTAGCCGGCCGCGCCGAAGCCGGCGATGAACAGGGCAGTCGCCCCGCCTGCCTGCCACAGTGCCCGCGGGTCCATGCTCCCGTAGTACGCAACCGTGGGCGCCACGGCCAGCCCGATCAGCAGGCCGAAGGCGCCGAGCAGCCCGACGCTCAGCTGCGCGGACCTGCTCGCCGCGAACCGCATGCCGAGCAGGCAGGCGAAGGCGGCGATGAACGCGACGATGCCGACGCCGCCGGTCAGGTTGCGGCCTAGCCAGGCGCCGAGAGCGAACAAGGCGGCGGTGATTGCGACGTAGCCCATGGTCTGCGCGAACAACGCGTGGGCCTGGCCGCGGGCCGCCGTCCCCATCTGCCGGTAGGTAACGGTCTGGGTCATGATGTCCTGCTCCTTCCGGCCAGCTGGCCGTCAGTCACCGGCCCGGCAGGCGGGTGGTGATCTCCTGGACCAGCCACCCGGTGCCGTCCGGGTACTCGAATGAGACGAACGAGCCATAGCTCTTGTGGTATGGGGCCTGGCCAGCGACCCGTGCCGTGGTCCCGGCGTGGTGCAACAACCCGCTGGCGTCGTGGAACACCTCGCTGATATCGGCGCCGCCATAGGAGACGCCGGTGCCGAAGATGATCGAGCAGGCCGGCCTGGGCGGGGTCAGCTGCACCACCCGGTTGCCGGGGTTGTCGGCGAAGCCGACACCCAGCGCCATCGGCGGGCGGGCACCCAGATCCCAGTCCGCGGTGGCGAACTCATCCCAGTTACCCACCCCGCACACCCGCACCTCGATCAGCACCTCATCCCGCCGCAGCCCCGGCGGCCCGGGCAACTCCAGGACATCCGGTTTCCACAAGGCGCACGCCCGTGTGATGCGCCAGAGCGAGGACGCGCATGGGCGGCATTCTTCCTGTCCTGCTACGCCCGTGTCGACATAGGGCGGAACTGCGTCGCCGACTACATCGCCGGAGCCGCCCGGTAGGACCGACACAGTCGTCAGGCGTCCGCCTGCCCCGGCCGGGCGGTGCAACGCAGCTGCACAGTGTGGTACTGGGTATCTGACTTGAAGAGGATCCCGACGTGACCTGTGACGCCTGCGGCTATTGCGGGAGTGGCATGTATGGCGCCATGTGGCCCGGGAAATGCTCTGGCCGATACGGTTGCTGAAGAGGGATGCAACGTACTGTCACAACGGCGGGAGAAGCCCATGACCGGCCAGCCGGACTCACCTGCAGGTCTCAGCTTCGAGCGTGATATCCGTCCCATGTTCCGCGAAAAGGACCGCGACTCGATGCTCAAAGCCTTCGACCTTTGGTTCCACAGCGACGTCCAGGCGCACCAGGACGCGATCCTGGAGCGCCTCGGCGGCGGCACGATGCCCTGCGACGGGGCATGGCCGCAGGAGCACGTCGCCGTCTTCCAGCGCTGGATCGCCGACGGGTCGGCGCCCTGAGCGCACGCCGCGGTGACTGAGCAGAGCACCCCGGACGAATGATCTGAGCGCAACGGGCCCCAAACCTGCCCTTCGGCAAGCAGCCGCGGATGCGCTCGGTCGGTCCGTACCTGAACTACGAACACGAAATCTACCGACTCGCCGCGGCGACGGCTGACACGAACGGCAAGCGCACCCAGCATGCAGCAGCCGTCGGAGTGCGGTAGCGGTCGGGCATGGAGGCATTTTGTCGCAGCTCAGGGTGCCATGGGCTGGGGTGTTCCTAGTGCACTCGCCGGACAGCACGTACTGTGCCGCCGCGCTGCCTCGTCTCCCTGCTCACTTGTCTCTTGAGGGGCCGGGGCGTAGCGTCAAACGTGGGAGTTGTGCTCGTTAATTCAGCGTTAGACGGGTTTGAGATTCCTCCCAGGCTGCCGTGGAACTTGGCAGCTTATGCACAGCCAAGCGGAGGTGGCGTATGCCAGCAGAGGCCCTTCGCCGGACCCCGCTTTCCGTAACCGACCGTCGGCCAGGCCTGAAGCCAGGAAGCCCGCCGGACCTCCCGTGAACTGCAGCAGGGCCTGCACCGGGCAGACGCCGCTGACTTCCTGGTTGTGAAGACGCCACGTATCTCAAAAGGAGGGGCGGCAGTCATGGACACGAAACTCGAGGTCGTGCTAGTGCCCGTCTCTGACGTGGACAAGGCCAAGGACTTCTACCAGGCGCTGGGGTGGCGGCTGGATGCCGACTTCGCCAGAAGCGAGGACTTCCGGGTGGTGCAGCTGACCCCTCCTGGTTCGCGGTGCTCGATCATCTTCGGCACCGGGATCACCTCCGCCGCACCGGGCTCGGCAGACGGCCTGCAGCTGACCGTCACCGACATCGACGCGGCCCGGAACGAGCTCATCAGCCGCGGCGCCGAGGTGAGCGAGGTCTTCCACGACGCGGGCGGGGTGTTCCACCACGCCGGGACCGAGCGACGGGTATCCGGCCCTGCACCGAACCACCGAAGCTACGGCTCGTTCGTCTCGTTCAGCGACCCGGACGGCAACGGCTGGCTGCTCCAGGAGATCACGACGCGCCTGCCGGGCCGGTGAGACCCATGCCAGCGGCATACGACTCGGCAGCCGAGCTGGCCAAGGCGCTGCGGCGCGCGGCCGCCGCGCACGGCAGGCACGAGGAGGAAATCGGGCACGCCGACGCGGACTGGCCAACCTGGTACGCGCGCTACATGGTGAACGAGCAAACCGGGCACCCCGCCGGGTCCGCGCCAGAAGCTAGCACATGAACGCAGACTACGACGTCATCGTCGTTGGCGGCGGCTCGCCGGGCGAGCACTGCGCCGGGGCGCTGGCCGAGGGCGGCTTGCGCGTCGCCCTTGTCGAGCGCGAACTGGCGGGGGGTGAGTGCTCGTACTGGGCGTGCATCCCGTCCAAGACGCTGCTGCGCCCTGGTGAGGCGGTGCAGGCCGCGCGGGACGTGGGGGCCAGCGCGCAGGTCAACGTCGAGGCGGCGCTGGCCTATCGCGACTTCATGGTCTCCGGCTACTCCGATGCCGGGCAGGAGCGCTGGCTGGCGAGCAAGGGTATCGACCTGCTGCGCGGGACAGGCCGCCTGGCCGGGCCGGGCGTGGTCGAGGTCAACGGCGTGCGCCATACCGCCCGGCAGGTGGTCGTGGCGACCGGCGCTGATCCGGTCACGCCGCCCGTCCCTGGCCTGCGCGAGCTCGACGGGATCTGGACCAACCGCGAGGTGACCGGCATGAAGGCCGTCCCGCGGCGCCTGCTGATACTAGGCGGCGGACCCGTCGGGGTCGAGATGGCCCAGGCCGTACGCCGCCTCGGCGGGGAAGTGGCCCTGGTCGAGGGCAGCGGGCACGTACTCGCCCGTGAGCCCGCGCCACTGGGCGAGGCACTCGGCGAGGTCCTGCGCCGCGACGGAATCGAACTGGTCCTCGGCGTGCACGCGACCGCCGCGCGGCGCGACGGCGAGGACTACGTCCTGTCCGTCGAGGGCGGCCGCGAGCTGCGCGGCGACCGCCTGCTCGTCGCCACCGGCCGGCGGCCGCGCGTTCCCGCCGGCCTGGAGACGGTCGGCGTCAAGGCCGGCCCGCAGGGCATCGCAGTCGACGCGCACCTGCGCGCCGGGGACCGGCTGTGGGCCGTTGGCGACGTCACGGGTGTGCGGCTGCTGACCCACGTCGGCAAATACCAGGGCGAGATCGTCGCCGCGAACATTCTGGGCGAGCCCCGTGAGGCCAACTACGAGGCCATCCCGGACGTCGTCTACACCGACCCGCAAGCAGCCTCGGTGGGAACCTTCGAGGCCCAGTTCAGCGCGACCGCCCAGGTGTCCGAGGTCGCCAAGACGGCCACATACACCCACGCCTACGCCGAATCGAACGGCTTCTTGACCCTGCTCAGCGATGGCCACCGGCTGACCGGCGCCTACGCGCTCGGCCCCGAGGCCGGCGAGTGGCTGCAGCAGGCCACGCTGGCCATCCGCGCCCGCGTGCCGATCGACATCCTGCGCGATGTCATCCAGCCCTTCCCCACCTTCTCAGAGATCTACGTCGCCGCGCTGAACGCGCTCCACGGCCAGATCACCGCCAACCGCCGACCGGCCGGGAGAACCCAGGCATGACGCGGCAGCCGGGCGCGGACGGAGGAGCAAGCCTGTGGATGACGTGCTGAAGCTGAAGCCGACCGTAAAGGACGGCCCTGCGGTGCACCGCGAATTCGACGGAATCATGCTCCCGGCCCGCCGCCGGGTCTGCGTCCGAAACCCGGCGGCTTCCCGGTCCGCGCCTCGGTCTGGATCGCCGTTGACGACGGTCTCCTACCTGCACATGCACCGGGCACGTGAATCGGACGGCAACGTTTCGGAGTCCCCTCGCATACGCGCGTCATCGCAGCTGAATCGCGCTTAACTTTCACCGCGGAGACAGCACCGCCTCTGCCGCCGCATGCGGTCCGGATCCCCACGCGGAAGTGGAAGGAGGTTCGAACGTTTAACTCGTAGTAACGTGGCCTGCGGGCCCCGTCGCAAATCGGGGTGTGAGACCTAGCCAGCGGAGGTGCCCGGATGACCGAGCTCCCATCGCCCCCAGAGGGAATTGTGCTGACCCACTTCATCGTCTCGGACGATGTCGAGCGCTCTCGGCGCTTCTACACCGAGGTACTCGGCGGCAGGGTGGCCTTCCCCGGAGATCCAGTCAATGTCGCGCTAGCCAACAGCTGGATCGTCATCAATGGCGGCGGAGGACCGACCGACGACAAGCCTACGGTCATCCTGGAGACGCCGCGTGATCCCGACCGGGTCAGCAGCTTCCTTAATATCCGGGTTAAAGACATCGAGGCCGTGTACGCCGAATGGAGCGCCCGGGGTGCTGAATTCCTGACGCCGCCGAAACAGCACCAGTTCGAGAAGCGCTGCTACATCCGCGATCCCGACGGTCATCTGATCGAAGTGGGGCAAACCACGGACCCAGAGGGTGACTGGTCGCCCGCTCACTGGCCGTCGAGTACGGCCACCGAGGAGTCCAAGTGAATGCCGCAGTTGTTCAGGGGGCCAGGCAAGCTGGACGCAGCGAGGAAGAGCGGAATTCGTGACATAAATCGAATCGTTTATCACCTCCTTGGCAAAGGAGCCGGAATCGGCTACCTGATGCGCTCTGCCATCAGACGACTGATGGTCAGATTTTTGTGAGTCGATGGGAGTCCGTCTTGTATGCCGCCGTCCTTCGATAAGATAATGAATTAATCCAAGATCCGGGGCCTAAAGGTCATGGAAGGCCCTGTTCCGAGACCCCGCCACTAAGGACCGGCGCTTCTCTAGCGGTGGTTTCGCAAAATCTGCAAGGACGGCTCAAAGACGAGCCCAGCCGAAGCGGGAGGGCCAGGCCAGTAGCCAGGCCCGAAACGCGCGCGGCCAGACCTCGGCCCTATAAGACTCACACCGGAGCCGTCGTTCGGGAGACTGCGGCGCTGACCGCGCGGCCGTTTGGCGGCAACTTCGTTCTCACCGAAGATCATCATCGTCGTCTTGACCATGCCCTTGACGCCGGCATGCGGATCGTCTCGTTTATGTGGGGGATCCCGGCGGCTACATCGAGTCTGTGCACAACGCCGGGGGAATCGTCATGCACACGGTCGGCAGCGCCGAGGAGGCCCGGCGGGCACGTGTGGGATACCGTCGCGACACTGCCGCTGGTGCCCGCTGTGTGGACGCGGTGGCGCCGGTGCCCCTGATCGCGGCTTGCGAGATCGGTGCCGCCCGGAGTCGCCCCACTGCTCGCCCTGGCCGCGTGGCTGGGCATGCGGTTCCTGCTGGCCGAGCAGATGCAGCCCACAGTCAGCGGCGGAAATCGTTGCCGAGCTAAGCTCCGGCCTGTGACCCGGGACCGAGGAGCTCGGATCGTGGTCGGGTGGGCACTGAAGCCTGCGGGCTTGCCGATGGGCGAACAAGCGCGGGATTGCGATGCCGTGGTTTCCGGACTTTGTTAGTGCCGTGGAACTTTCCGGTGGGCAGGCCCGCGACACCGGTCAGGCTGATCCGGTCAAGCGGTACCTCACCGCGCGAAAGTGGCACTCGGCTTCTGGAAGACCGTGGCCTGGTGAGGTAGCGGTCGATGATCCTCGCGCGGGCGAGATCCGGGGCCACCTGCAGTTGCGACAGTTCGTCAGTCGCAACCTGTGCTGCCTGGCCGGCCGGCAAGCCCGCTCCGAGGAGGTAGCCCACACCAATGTCGGTGGGCGGGCTGGGGTGGATCTGCTGGGGCCCGCTTAGCGATGGAGGATCGCGATGGAATATCTCGTCACCATGACAACTCATGTTCCGGACGGAACGCCGCAGCGGGCGGTCGACGACGTCCGAGCCCGCGAGGCCGCGCACTCGCGTGACCTGGCCACAGAGGGTCATCTGCTGCGGTTGTGGCGCCCGCCGCTGCAGCCAGGCGAATGGCGCGCTCTCGGCCTGTTTGCCGCCGACGACGCCGACCAGCTCCAGCAGACCCTGGCTTCGATGCCGCTGAAGATATGGCGCACCGACCAGGTGACACCGCTCACGCCGCACCCCAACGACCCAGGCCCGAGCACCAGGCCAGGCCTGGCAGGCGCCGAGTTCCTGATCACCTTCACGATCACGATCCCCGATGGCACGCCCGGCCAGGCCGTCGAAGGCGCCGAGGCGCGCGAGGCCGCACGCGCACACGAGCTGGCTGGCCAGGGACACCTCGAGCGGCTGTGGATATTGCCCGGTCAGGGACGCGCTCTGGGTGTGTACCGAGCCAGGGACAGCGCGGAGATGGAGGCCATCGTGAAGTCGCTGCCGCTCGACCCGTGGACGACAACGGAGCTCACGCCGCTCACGCCGCACCCGAGCGATCCCGCCACAAGCACATGAGCACGAACACATGAGAACGGAGAAGCCATGAGCGAGACCATGCGGAAGGTAGCAATCGTCACGGGCGGCTCGCAGGGAATCGGCGCCGGTCTGGTCGACGGGTACCGGCAGCGAGGCTGGGCGGTCGTGGCGAATTCTCGCGATATCAAGCCGTCGAAGGACCCGGACGTCCTCATGGTCGCGGGCGACGTGTCCGAGCAGGCCACCGCCGATCAGATCATGAGCCAGGCGCTTGATCGCTTCGGGCGCGTCGACACCCTGGTCAACAACGCAGGCGTCTTCGTCTCCAAGCCATTCACCGACTACACCGCGGAGGATTACGCGCTGGTAACCGGCGTCAACCTTGCCGGATTCTTCTGGCTGACCCAGCGCGCCATCGGCCAGATGCTGAAGCAGCACAGCGGCCATGTCGTCAACATCAGCGCCAGCGTCGCGGACCGCGCGGACTCCGTGGAGCCAACCGCGCTGACCGCGCTGACGAAGGGCGGCCTGGCCGCGGTCACCAGGTCGCTGGCCGTCGAGTACGCCTCCCGCGGCATCCGCGTCAACGCCGTCGCGCTAGGCATCATCCAGACCCCGCTGCACCCGGCCGAGGTATACACGCCCGACGCGCTCGCGGGGAAACTGCCCCCGCTCGGGCGCGTGGGCCAGGTCAGTGACGTCGTGGACGGCATCCT
>Ga0302324_100029454_pt1 | contig 10403 bp, 10 predicted proteins | sample Palsa_T0_1_FD_201949 | JGI IMG/M metagenome (GOLD analysis project Ga0302324, IMG submission 201949) | Peat permafrost microbial communities from Stordalen Mire near Abisko, Sweden - Palsa_T0_1 | ecosystem: Environmental > Terrestrial > Soil > Palsa > Peat permafrost | place: Sweden: Abisko... | reverse complement strand
CACGGCGGCAAGGCGCACCATCCCCGGTTTCTCGATCTCGAAAACGCGCAGCCCTGCGTCGCCCACGCGCAAGGTGACCGCAAGCGACGAGAGCTTGCCGAAATCGAAGGACGGCACCGATTCGTACGGCATGTGCATGAGCTTGTCGCGTACGATCTTCGCCCCGATCGTCGTAGGGCACACGGTTTCGATGCCGAGCTCGCGATAGAGTTGGCCGCGCGGAGGGTCGTAGATGCGTGCGACGATTTTCTTGATTCCGAACATGCGCTGCGCGATTAGCGCGGCCATCACGTTGCGGTTATCGCCGTCGGTCACCGCGACGAAGCCGTCGGCTTGTCCCGCGCCCGCACGCACCAGCACGTCGTAATCGATGCCGGTTCCGACTTCGACCCGTCCGCTAAAGTGGTTTCCGAGCCGTTTAAATGCCGCCGGATTTTCGTCGACGACGGTTACTTCGTGTGCCTCGGCCGCCAACAGCTTCGCAAGCGTCGCTCCGACCCGCCCACACCCAACGATAAGGTATTTCATTTTGCGTCTACGATGCTTCGGACGCCCAGCAGGTCGCCCCTTGGCGCCACGCTCGCAGGCCGACCCGCTCCCAACCCCTAAAAGTACGAGCCGCGCCGCGGGAGACCGCGGCTGGGAGTCGGGGACGGGGCGTAGCTCAGCTTGGTAGAGCGCTGCGTTCGGGACGCAGAGGTCACAGGTTCAAATCCTGCCGCCCCGATATTCCCGCGACTCTTAGGGGGGATATGTTCAGTCGGTTCAATCCCGCAGCGAAGCGCGTATTGCGAGCTGCCGAGCAAGCCTGCCGCAACCACAACCATTATTACGTTGGGGTCGGGCATCTGCTCCTCGCTTTGCTCGAGGAGCGCGATCCGGAGGTCGAGGCGCGGCTTGCCGAGCGGGGGACCGATTCCGCCGATGTCCTGACCGACGTGCGGCGGGCTCTCGGAACCGGTGACGACCGGCTGTGGGACGGCATTTTGGTCACCCCGCGGGTACTCGGCGTCATTGCCGTGGCCGAGGCCGCGGTCCCCGGCGACGCGCCGATCGCGCCGTGCAATTTGTTCGATGCGATGGTAGCCGAGGGCAACGGGCTGGCGGCGGAGATTTTGAACCGGTATCAGGCCAAGCCCGTTAGCTCGTCACGGATCGCGGGCTGACGTGGAGCACATCACCCACTTTTTTCTGAACATCGTCGAACACGCGGGCTACCCCGGACTCTTTTTCGTGATGATCATCGGAAATTTGGGTATCCCCGCGGGACTCGAACTCGTGGTGCCGGCCGCCGGCGCGCTTGCGGCTACCGGCCATTTCTCGAGCGTCTGGCTGGTCGCGGTGGTTGCCCTGGCCGGCGACGTCGTCGGTCAAACGATACTCTACTTTGTCGGCGTCGCGGGCGGCCGCCCGTTCGTCGTGCGGTACGGCAAATTCCTGAAGCTTGACGAGCAGAAGCTCGACAAGTTCCATGAGTTCTACCAGCGCTACGGGAGCATCGTCGTCTTCGTCTGCCGCTTTCTGCCGTTCGTTCGCGGCATCTCCGGACTGCCGGCGGGCGTGTCGCGCATGCCCAAGCGCTACTTCCTTGCATACACGGCGGCGGGTTCCGCGGTCTTCTGTTTTGCGCTGGCATACCTTGGCAGCATGTTCGGACGTCACTTCAATGAAATCTCACCGCTCATTCACAAGGCCTCGACGGCCCTTATCGTTCTCATCCTGCTCGCGATCGTGGTCTTCGTCGGCAGCCGTGTCGTCGCGCGCCGCAAAGCAAGTCAGCCCCTCTACTCTGCGGGCTGGCGCGTTGCCGGTATGAGCGATAACACGCGAGCGCCGGCGCGCAAGCTCGAAGATACGCTCGGGCAGTTGCCGGACGCACCCGGCGTCTATTTGATGCTGGGCGAGCACGAGCGGATCTTGTACATCGGCAAGGCGGTGTCGCTGCGCAGCCGCGTCCGTTCGTACTTTCAGGAATCCGCCGCGCACGTGCTGCGGACGATCCGCATGGTCGAGCGGGTCGTCGACGTCCGCTGGATCGTCGTCAACAACGAGATCGAGGCGCTGATCCTCGAGGCGAATCTCATCAAACGCCACCAGCCGCCGTTCAACGTACGGCTGCGCGACGACAAGCGTTATCCGTACCTGAAGGTGACCAATGAGCCGTTCCCGCGCGTGCAGTTCACCCGCGTGGTGCGCGACGACGGCGCCCGGTACTTTGGTCCCTATACGAACGCTCACGGGCTGCGCGAGCTGATCAACCTCGTGCGCGTCGTGTTTCCGCTGCGGACGTGCCGCGAACCGATCGACGGGAAGCGCAAGCGGCCGTGCTTGCAGTTCCACATCAAGCGTTGCCTCGCGCCGTGCGTCGGGTTCCAGACGGAGCCCGAATACGATGAGCTGGTCGATGAGGTCGTGCTCTTTCTCGAGGGCCGGCAAGACCGTTTGCTCGACCGGCTGAGCGCCGAGATGAACGCCGCAGCCGAGCGCATGAACTACGAAGCGGCCGCGCGGCTGCGCGACCGGATGGTGGCGGTGCGCCGCGTAACCGAGGGTCAGAAGGTCGTGTGGCGCACGCGCATCGACATGGACCTCATCGCGTCGGCGCGGGGGCAAGGTCAAGCCTGCATGCAAGTGTTCCTCGTGCGCGGCGGCAAGTTGATCGGTCAGGAGCACTTCATTCTTGAAGGCGTCACCGATCAGACCGATGCCGACTTGTACTCCGAGTTTTTCTCGCAATTCTACACGGCACGAGCGGGTCAAACCGGCGGCGGGATCGGCGACGGCTTCTCGCCGCTCGCGCTGCGCGTTGCGCGCGACAACGAGGTGCCTGTCGCGGTGAAGGCGCGCGCGCGGCGGCCCGCATCGCAGGCGACGATCCCAAAAGAAGTCCTGGTCGAAGCCTTGCCGACCGACCTCGGCGTGATCGAAGCGTGGCTCTCGGAGCTAAAGGGACAACGCGTGCGCGTCCTGCGTGCGCGGCGCGGACCGCGCGCCGAATACATGCGCCTCGTACGCGAGAACGCGGAGCAAAACCTCAAAGCGTTCTTGATGCACCAAGAGGTTCAAGAGACCGCATCCGCGCGTGCGTTGACCGAACTCGCCGCAGCCCTCGACCTGCCGGATGCGCCCCATCGGATCGAGTGCTACGACGTCTCGAACATCCAGGGCACGAACCCAACATCGTCGATGGTCGTCTTCGTGGAGGGGCGCGCAAAAAAGTCGGACTACCGGCGCTTCAAGATCCGGTACGACCTCGGGTCGAACGACTTTGCGATGATGGCCGAGACTTTGCGGCGACGGCTGCGCTATTTGCGCGCGGACACGAACGCGCCGGGTGAAGAAGATCCCGCGAGCATTCTTGAGGATAGCTCGGATCGCGATCTCGCCGTACAGTTACGCAGGAAAGAGAAGTTCCATCACCGCCCCGACCTGCTGCTGATCGACGGCGGCAAAGGGCAATTGGGAGCCGTCGTCGAGGTGCTCGAGGAACTCGACCTGTGGGGCATCCCCGTTGCCGGCCTCGCGAAGGAACACGAGTGGCTTTTCGTGCCGGGTCAAAACGAGCCGATCGTCCTGCCGCCGGGATCACCCGGACTGCATTTGGTCATGCGCATTCGCGACGAAGCGCATCGCTTTGCGGTTGAGTACCATCGCAAGCGCCGCGGCAAGGCGATGAAGCAATCCGCGCTCGACGCGCTCGCGGGCGTCGGCCCCGTACGCCGCAAGCGTTTGCTCACCGCCTTCGGGTCGGTCGGTGCGATAAAAAGAGCCAGCGTCGATGAACTCGCTGCCGTCAAGGGTATGACACCCGCATTGGCATCGTCGGTGAAGGCGGCGCTCAATGCCTAGCTGAACCGCTTTTTGGGGAGATCCGCATGCTAAATTTCATCGTCCGGCTGCTGGTGAACGCAGTCGCGCTCGTGATCGTGGCGTACTTCTTGCCGGGCGTGCACGTGGCCGGCTGGACGGCCGCGATTATTGCCGCTTTCGTTCTCGGTATCGTGAACGCGATCATCCGTCCGATTCTGATCGTGCTGACGCTCCCGGTGGTCATCTTGACGCTCGGTCTGTTCACGTTTGTGATCAACGCGATCACGTTTTGGCTGGTCGCCCATCTCGTTCCGGGCTTCCGGGTCGACAGTTTTTGGTCCGCGTTACTCGGCGCCTTGGTCCTCTCGATCATCTCGTACGTGCTATCGAGCATCTTGAAAGTTGCGGACGAGCCCGCCACAAAGTGAACGAGGGCGCCGGCTCGCGCCCGAAAATTCTCGTAACGAACGACGACGGGTACGCGAGCCGGGGAATCATCGCGATGGCCGAGGCCCTCGCCGAAGTCGGTGACGTCACGGTCGTCGCGCCCGAGCACGATAACAGCGGGATCGGGCATCAAATCTCGATCAAACATCCGGTCGGAGTCAATCAAGTCTCCGGCCGGAGCGTGCCGACGTTCCGTTGTTCGGGGACGCCCGCCGACTGCGTCGTCGTTGGTGTGTTCGAGCTGTGCGGCGGCATGCCGTCGCTGGTCGTCAGCGGCATTAATCGCGGCGCGAACGTCGGCGACGATCTGAACTACTCCGGCACCGTGGCGGCCGCGACCGAAGCCGCCATCATCGGGATTCCGGCGATGGCGATTTCGCTCGTCGCCAGCTGGCCCGAGAAGTCCCCGGTTCACTATTGGGAGTCGGCGGCGGACGTCGGCGTGCGGATCGCCCGCGAAATTCTGAATGAGGGCCTGCCGCGCTTATCGCTGCTCAACGTCAACGTGCCGAACGCCGCCGCCGAGGCGCTTCGCGGCGTACGCTGGACCCGCCAAGGGCGCAAGGGCTATCGCGATCGCGTCGAGCGTCGCGTCGACCCGCGCGGTCGCACCTACTTTTGGCTGTGGGGCGCGTTCGATCCGGCCGACATCGTCGAAGGCACGGATCTGGCGGCGGTGCGCGATGGTTTCGTGAGCATCACGCCGCTCACGATCGATCGCACCAACCACGACGAATTGGGACGCCGCTTCCGCGAGGCCGCGCGCTCCTAGAACACGTGGGCCGCGCATACGAGCCCGATACCCTCGGCTTGAAGATCGCGATTAACATCGTTGCAGATCTCCGTCTCGCTGCGGCCTTCGCCCGCGTACGTGGCGTGCGCGTCCGAAATCACGGTGACCCGGTAATCGCGCCGTACGCCGCCGCGTGCGGTCGCATTAACGCAGAAGTCCGACTGCATGCCGCACACGATGAGATGATCGAGATCGCGAGCCGCCAACACGTCCGCTAGGTCGGTCTCTTCAAACGCATCCGATTTGTGCTTGTCGACGATCGGCTCGCCGTCACGCGGCGCAATGGCATCTGCGATGTGCCATGCCGGAGTTTGCTCCTGAAGACCTTCGTCGCCATGCCGCACGTAGACGAGTTGCGTGCCGCGCGACCGTGCGCGAGCGATGAGATTTTTGAGCGTGTCCACAAACGACGTGCGCCGCTCGGGCGGCAGCGCCTCAACGAGCCCCTGCTGAACGTCCACCACGAGAAGTACGTCTGCCATAGTGCCGCGCTTCGTCGTTCCGTCCGTCAAAACTTTCGTCACGGCTGGCTCGGCCGAGGCTCATTGCAAGCGTTCGGCCGCGAGGTCTAGGTCGTATTGAATTCGGCGGTAGATTTCGTCGGGAATGTCGCCGGTGTCACGCAAGCGCAGAATTTCGCGCCGTTCTGCGAGCAGTGCTTCCTGCTCGAGGCGATGGTCGATAGCGATGCCGTCGGCACCAACCGAACCGTCGAGGTGTCCGCTGAGATGGCCGATGCGGTACTCGTAGTCGCCGAGGATGCGCCCTTCGACTTCCCATTCTTCGGTCGAATCGAAGTGCTGTTCGAGCACGCGCAGTTGCGCGATCCCCGCCCGCAAGGCTGCGATCCGTATCTCGGTCTCGCGCTTGTCGAGATCGTCGCCGCCTTGGATGCGAAGGATTTTCAGCAACGGGATGAGCGAAAGACCTTGGAAGACGAGCGTCGCAAAGATTACGCAGAAGGTGATGAACACGATCTCGTTCCGCCCGGGAAACGCGGCGCCTGACTTCGTGAATTGCGGGAGCGCCAGGGCGGCTGCAAGCGAGACGATACCCCGCATGCCGCTCCAGGCGATGACGAAGATGTAGTTGGGCGGGGGCATCCCTTCTCGCTCGCGGATCTTGCGCCAAATGAGCCGCGGCAAGTACGCCGCCGGATACACCCACACGATGCGCACGACGATCACGAGCACGCTAATGAGAACGCCGATCCACAGTTCCCGTAAGGCGAACGACGGATCGCGGACGATCGAGCGCAGCTGCAAGCCGATCATGAGGAACACGAGCCCGTTGAGAAGGAAGATCAGAAAATCCCAAACCGCGTTGGCGACGAGGCGCGCCTCAGGCAAATAGATCGCCTCGGCGTTACGGCCGAGATAAATGCCTGCCGTGACCGTTGCGAGCACGCCCGAAACGCCGAGGGGCTCGCATGCGAGATAGATCGCGTAGGGTGAGATCAGACTGATCGCGTTGTCGATGAGGTAGTCCGACAGCTCGTACTTGCGCAGCAGCAGCATCGCTTTGACGAGCCCGTAACCCAGTGCGAGTCCGACGGCAACTCCGCCGACCGAAACGAACACGAAGGCGCCGCTTGCGTGTACCAGGGAAAATTGTCCGGTGACGACGGCCGCGATCGCAAAGTTGTAAATGACGAGTGCGCTTGCATCGTTGACGAGCCCCTCGCCGTCGAGGATTGCCGAGATCCGGCGCGGCACGCTGAAACGCTCGAAGACGGAACCTGCCGCAACCGCATCGGGCGGCGAGACGACGGCACCTAGAACGAACGCCGCCGCCCAACCGATCTGCGGAAGTAGTGCGTGGGCGGCGATTGCGACGATTCCGGTGGTAAAGACCACGAGGCCGATCGCTAGCAACGCGATTGGCCGCAGGTTCTCTTTGAACGTCACCCAGTCGGTCAACCACCCGCCTGCGAACAGCAGCGGTGGCAGAAAGATCAAGAAGACCCAGTCCGGACTCAGCGTAAACTCAGGAAGTCCGGGAACGAAGGCGAGCAGCGAGCCGCCGATCACGAATGCGATCGGATACGGCAATGCGAACCGCCGCGCGATCACGGTGATTACGATGATCGCTGTGAGCAAGACGAACAGGAGCGAGGACTCTTGCACGCCCGCTCGGTTCGCCGCGCGTTATCGCAAACCGCTCGGCAGCGGCGCGAATCGTGGGGAAGGTCGTCGCGAACCGGCGTGCGTATGGCGATTGGATGCACTCTCGTACATCCATTGCCGTCACGCTGGCATTCGCAGCGACGGCCCTCCTAGCAAATGTTGCCCCGGCCCGCGCGGATCTGCCGCTCTCCGTCGAACTCGGCGCACAACTGCCGCAGCAGAGCAACGCTCGCAATGCCGGCGGCGACACGCAAGTCAACGTCGGCCTCAACTACGATTTCATCCGCGCGCCGATCGTTCCGTTCCAAGTATCGTTTCACTTTGACGATGCGAACGGTTCGCACGGCAGCGGTACGCTCAACGAGACCGCATTCGGCGTCGAAGGGAGGCTCACGACCCCGCTGTATGCGGGCCTCGGGTTCTCGGTCTACAACGTCAATTCGCGGCTCGCGTATCCGAACGCGCCGTCGGTCAGCGCAACGAGCATCGGCGAGAGCTACTTTGCCGGTTACCGTTTTCTCTCGCTGCCGGGCGGCGTGAATTTTGCGCTGCAGGGAACGTACAAGCAAATCCCAAGTCAGTTCGGAGTCAACCCGAGTTCGTTCGGCGCCGGAGTGCGCGTCCAACTCTGACCAGCCGAGGTATTTCATGCTGCACGCGCTCGTTTTGATCGGCGCGACGAACGGCGTCGACGTGTGCGCGCCGTTTCGAGCGCGGGCGGCGGCGCTCGGGCCCGTGAGCCAGGTCTCGTCGACGCAGTACGAGCTGGTTTACCGCTCGTCGAAGGCGTGGCGCGGCGGACGCCTGAGCTACTCGTACACCCGGGACCGCCAGTCGACGATTCCCTCATGTTATGACGGCGTGATCGGCTACGACGGGCCGCGGTTTTCGTTCGGCCGGGATTCGACCTCGCTCGCCGCACTTGCCGCCGTGTACGGTCAGGACGCGGTGAACGATTTCGCGCGGGCGGAGTTGACCTCGAGGACGTACGTGGACGAGCGCACCAAGCTCAGCTGGTATCGCGGCAGAAAGTACGGCTATACGATCGCTTCCGGTTCCCAGCAGCTTACAGTGAAGTCGCCGGACGGATTCGACGCCGATTACATGCGGGCGACAGTGCCCTAGCCTGCTCTCGTGGAGACGAGCAGCTCGGCAGCTTCCGAACGGAAGAGGTCTGCGCGCGATGGTTGAAGTGAAGAGATCGTGCCGCGAAAGGTCGTTGCGACCCCAAATGCTCCGGGCTCTCCGCTTTACAGCCAGGGTGTCAAGGCTGGCCCGTTCTTGTTTGTTTCCGGCATGGTCGGAATCGATCCGGCTACGAACAAAGTTTCGGGAGCTACCATCCAGGAACAAACGCGCCAGGCGCTCGCAAATTGCGAGGCCATTCTCCAGGCCGGCGGGGCGACGCTGGACGATGTTGTGGAGGTTGGAGTATTGCTCATCGATCCCGCAGATTTCGGTGGCCTCAACGAGGAATACGCGCGATGGTTTCCCGCCGGGCCGCCGGCGCGTTACGTCGCTAAGCTCGGTGCCGATCCGCCGGGGGTGCTCGTGTCGATCCGCATGACAGCGTACATCTCGTGATCCACGCCCTCGTCTTCATGGCCGCGGCGACGTCTTCCGAGGAGAGTTGTGCTGCGTTTCGAGCGCGTGCGACCGGCGTCGGCACCGTTAAACAGGTCAGCACGACCGATGGCGGCGTGATTCTCGGGGCGAAGCGATCGTGGCGAAGCGGGCACTTGACGTACACGTACACGCAGACGAGCGTCCAGGGGCCGCCTAGTTGCGGCGAGGGAGTCGTCACTTACGATGGATCCAGGTTTGCATTCTGGCGCGACGCGACCTCAACGGCTGCCTTGTCGGCCGTCTATGGTAAGGCCGTTGCCGCCGACTTCACCGCGGCGAAACTGGTTGCATCGACCAAGAGCTTCGACCAGTCCGGAAACATCCGGCAGAGCTGGTTCCGGGGCAAACTCTATGGCTACGCGATCTTGGCCGGGACGCAGAACCTGACGGTCCTGCCGCTGGACGAATTCGATGCCGAGCTCGGCCGGGCGCAGCAGGGGCAGAATTCGATCGAGTAGGGCCACTGCCACCGGTTTAGCGGTTGCCGGGTTATGGTAGAATGAACGTTGCCGGCTCGGGCCGGCTCGTTCAGTCAAAGACCGCGGGGCTGAGTAGCTTCGACGAGTTAGACCGTGGTCAGTGTAAGCAGGCGGAGTTGCGAGCCCTCCTAAAACGATCGCAACGCGTATACACGCGAACAACAACTACGCTCTCGCTGCCTAATTTAGGTTAGCGACGGAGCGCGAGAGGGTAGCCGGATCCGTCTCGCCTCCGTCAACAAATCCGGCTAGGTTGGTAAGTACGCTCTGCGATCCATCCGAAATTCAGGGAGCTGCGGTCGCCGCCAGTTTGGTTTCGAAACGGACGGCGCCCTAAGACAAACTCGAAACTGAGCCTGGAGAAAGCGCTGGTCCGGCGATTCGGACTCGGGGGGCAGTTCCCCGACAGCTCCACCAAATTTGCCCAAAGAAAGAGGCCCCGCCCTAAGCGAGGCCTCTTCGATTTCAGAACACCTGATCGGCTAGCGACGCGCGTAAAAGCTGGTTCGTTGGGATACTGGATCTTTATCGTGATAACTCGGCCGCGGGCCGGTTCATCGATATATAGCCCCACCTTAGAAAGCCCCGCCTCAAGGCGGGGCTTTCTGTTTGTTACTAACGGCTGATAGTTCAATCCAGGGATTCGACGGTATTTCCGCGTGAGACTGTACTCAATCAAATGCTTGAGTATCGAGAAGCGAAGCTGAATCGGACGCGTGCCGGCCCACGTGAGTTCCCTCGTCGCTCGTCTGGCGGACCAAGCGTGTCTCGGTTTAACGTAGACTGCAAATGAGTGAACTAACGCGACACGCTTCCCCCGTGCAAGGTCCGCAAGGCCTTGCGTGGGACGGTGCGACGATGTGGTTGACGAGCGCCGCGAATGGCCGCTTGTATGCGATCGATCGGCAGACGTGGAGCATCCAACGCGAGTTCGTTCCGCCGTCCGAGTCCTTGGGCATCGCGTATACCGGTTCGGATTTTCGGCTGATCCTGGCGCCGGCGATTGACGAGCCGGATCTGGAGCGCGATCACCGTTACGTCTATTCATTTTCGCCTGACGCGGGATTTGCGGAGTGTTTCGTATGTCCGGATAACTCCGGGTCGTTTCTAGCCTATGCAAAC
>Ga0302324_100029453_pt1 | contig 10403 bp, 4 predicted proteins | sample Palsa_T0_1_FD_201949 | JGI IMG/M metagenome (GOLD analysis project Ga0302324, IMG submission 201949) | Peat permafrost microbial communities from Stordalen Mire near Abisko, Sweden - Palsa_T0_1 | ecosystem: Environmental > Terrestrial > Soil > Palsa > Peat permafrost | place: Sweden: Abisko... | reverse complement strand
CAACCCCGACGGCGACTTTAGCGACGTCGACCGCGCCAAACGCCGCGGCATCGCCATCGGTAAACAAGACATCGACGGCATGAGCCCGATCAGCGGGTACCTGACTCCGGAAGCCCGCGCGACGTTCGACGCGGTGTTGGCCAAGCTGGCCGCGCCGGGCATGTGCAATTCCGCCGACGACGAACCGTGTATCAGCGGCACCCCGTCACAAGCCGCCATCGAGGGCGACACCCGTAACGCAAGCCAACGCAACCACGACGCCCTCCTGGCCGCCGCCCGTGCCCTGCTGGCCTCCGGGGAGCTCGGTCGACACAATGGGCTGCCCGCCTCCATCATCGTCACCACCACACTCAAAGAACTCGAGGCGGGCTGCGGGAAGGCCCTGACTGGCGGTGGCTCGCTGCTGCCGATGTCCGATGTGATCCGCCTCGCCAGCCACGCTCACCACTACCTCGCCATCTTCGACAAAAGCAAAGCACTGGCGCTCTATCACACCAAGCGACTCGCCTCGACGGCCCAACGAATTGTGCTCTACGCCAAGGATCGTGGCTGTTCGTTCCCCGGTTGCGACGTGCCCGGCTACCTCACTGAAGCCCACCACACTGACCCTTGGGCCACGTCGAATAAAACCGATATCCGCCACCTGGCGTTGGCCTGCGGGCCGCACCATAAACTCGCCGAACTCGGCTGGACCACCCGAAAACGCGGCAACGGCGACACCGAGTGGATCCCGCCGCCGCATCTAGACCGCGGTCAGCCTCGCGTCAACACCTTCCACCATCCCGAAAAGCTATTGCAGGCAGACGAAGACGACGACGCAGCGTGAGTTACGACTCCTCAGCCGGCACTTCGATCACCTGGTAATCCGGGTCGAGCATCGACGCCTCACGGGTGCCGCTCTGCTGAACCTTGCCGGTAATCCGCAGCACCTGCCCGGGCGCGACTTCGTCGCCGCATTTCCCCGGCCGGAAGGTGACGCGGATTTCCCCGCTTTCGTCGCCGACCACGATCGAGCGAAATGTTTGTCCGCGCTTCGTGATTTCCTCGACCTGGTTGACGCGCCCTTCCACGGTGGCGCGGCGTCCCGGGATCACGCTGTCCACCGATATGACCGTCGCCGGCCGCTCCGGGTGCTCGTAATCCTCGGCAGGCATGTCCTCGCCCTGCATGATCCGGACCTCGAGCCTCTCGACCTCTCGCGCGATCCGTTGTTCGAAAGTATCCGGAAAGGCTTCGCGGATGCGGGACTGCACGTCGTAGGGGACGATGGTGGCGGCCGCGTCCGGGACCCGGCTGACGGCTCGGGCGATCTTGTCCGCGGTCCGGTCGTGCAGCAACCGTCCCAGCAGCGGCGCATACGTCCTGCGCGGCAGCAAGACAGTCACGTTGGTGTGCGGATGTTCGTTGCGCGCCTTCGCGACCAGCACCTGTGCCGCCCGGTTGATCCGCCGGTCCGGACAGTCCACCACCCGCAGCCTGGTGTCGAGATCGAAGTCGTCCCAACGATTTCGGAGCTGTCTGGCGTGTGCGGCGTCGACCATGAAATGCACTGCGATCAGCTCGTCGGCGCGCAATCCCTTCCCGTAACGCAACGCTTCGAGCACCGCGAGGTCGAGCGAGTTCACCAGAACGAACACCTGATGCCGCGCATACTTCACCAGCTCGGGGCGATCCTTGCGGAATGCCTGCAGGATCGCCGACTCGGCCCGGTACTCCCGGTTCAGCCGAATCAGCCCGAAGACCAGTATCGGGAAGACCACCACGACCAGCCACGCACCTTCGGTGAACTTGGCCACCGCGAAAATCCCCACCACGATCGTCGAGAGCACCGCCGCGGAGAAGTTGATCGCCAACTTGGACCGCCAGCCCGGTTCGCGTTCGGTCAGGTGGTGCTTGCTCATCCCGTAGCCGGCCATCGAGAAGCCGGTGAACACGCCGATGGCGTAGAACGGGACCAGCGCGTTGACCGACCCGCCGGTGAAGACCAGCAGCGCGACCGACAGCGCCGCGAGCGTGAGGATGCCGTTGGAGAACACCAGCCGGTAGCCGCGTTGCATGAGCTGGCGCGGCAGAAAGCGGTCCTCCGCAACGAAACTCGCCAACGCCGGGAAGCCGTTGAAGCTGGTGTTGGCGCCGGTGTACAAGATGGCCGCGGTCGAAATCTGGACCAGCACGTACATCGTGTCGCCGATGGCCCCGTTGCCGAACACCGTGCGGGCGACCTGCGAGAGCACCGACGGGTACTCGGAGAGAAACGGCGCGGCGTGGGTGGCGTAGGTGAGATAGCCAACGCCTGCCAGCAGGAAGCCCAGAATGCACGCCATCGCTGTCAGCACGCGCCGCGCGTTGATGCTCTGCGGTTTACGGAATACCTGGACGGTGTTGGAGATGGCCTCGACTCCGGTCAGCGACGAACCGCCGTTGGCGAACGCCCGCAGCAACACCAGGATCGTCGCGCCCATCACCAGACCGTTGCCATGATGAACCGGAACCGCTCCGGCGGCGTGGCCGGGATCGTATTGCGGTAAGCCCCAGATGATATGGCGTACGACGCCGGTGACGATCATCGCCGCGACCATCACTACGAAGGCGTAGGTGGCGATCGCGAACGGCCGACCGGCTTCGCGCAGGCCACGCAGGTTCAGGTAGCACATCGCGATCACCACAGTGACGGTGATTGCCAGGCTGTAGCGCCCCAGCGCCGGTATCGCGGAGGCCACCGCCACCGTGCCCGCTGCCGACTGCACCGCGACCGTCACGACGTAGTCGATCAGTAGAGCCGCCGCGGCGACCTGCGCCACCCGCGGCCCGAAGTTCTCCCGCGCGACGATATAGGAACCGCCGGCCTTGGTGTAGGTCATCACGACCTGCCGATACGACGCGGCCACCAGCACCAGGATCACCAGGATGACGCCCATGATGGGCAGCAGCAAGACGAACGCTGCCAGCCCGGCATGCGGGAGCAACTCCGTCAGGATCTGTTCGGGCCCGTACGCTGTCGAGGAGATCGCGTCGGGCGAAAGCGCTCCCAGCGCAACGGGGTTCGATAAATTCTCGCCGGCCAAATCTTCGGTGATCAGCGGCTTCCCGAGAAAAACGCGCTTAGACACGTCCGAAAGAGACACCGGTATGTCTTGCTCGTCGGCTCCTGCTGTCACAACCACCCCATCCGAATTCAGCGTCCACGGGATTCTAGGACGCTTTCGGTGGCCGCCGGTCAGGTATGGGCGGGTTGGTCAGTTGCGCGTTGGCCCCAATTACGCCCGGGCCGCGGCGGCCAGGGCGTCCGGGTTCACGCGCGCGATCCGGGATTCGACGTCGTAAGGCACGATGATCGCGGTGGCACCCTGAATGCGGCTGACAGCCCGCGCCATCTTGTCGGCGGTGCGGTCGTGCAGTAGCCGGCCGAGCATCGCCGAATATGTCCGACGCGGCAGCAGCACGGTGACTTTGGTGTCCGGGTGCTCTCGCTTAACCTCCAGCACGAGCTCCTGCGCCGACCGACTCAGATGCCGCTCCGGGCAGTCGATCACCCGCAGCTGGGTGTCGTGCTCGAAATGCTGCCAGCGCTCCTGCAGCTTGGCGGAGTGTTCGGCGTCGACGACGAAGTGGACCGCGGTCAACTCCTCGGCCTGCAGACCCTTGCCGTAGCGCAGCGCCTCGACCTCGGCCAGGTCGATGGAGTCCACGAAGACGAACACCCGCAGTCGCGCGTACTTGGCAAATTCCGGACGCTCGGTGCGCGACATCTCCAGCACGGACGCCTCGGCGCTGTACTGCTTGTTGAGCCGGATGAGCCCGTACACCAGGATCGGGAACACTACGACGACCAGCCAGGCGCCCTCGGTGAACTTGGCGACCACGAAGATCCCGACCACGACCGTCGACATCAGCCCCGCCGAGAAGTTGACCACCACTTTGCGGCGCCAACCGGGCTCGTGAAGGGTGTAATAGTGCTTGGCCATTCCGAAGCCTGCCATCGCGAACGCGGTGAAAACGCCGATCGCAAAGAATGGCACCAGCGCGCTGAGCTTGCCACGGGTGACCAGCAGCAGCGCCACCGCGAGCAAGGTCAGCGTGATGATCCCATTGGAGAAGACCAGCCGGTGGCCACGTTTCGTCAGCGGCCGCGGCAGGAAGCGGTCCTCGGCAACAAAACTCGCCAATGCCGGAAAGCCGTTGAACCCGGTGTTGGCGCCGGTGAAAAGGATTGCCGCGCTGGAGGCCTGGACCAAGAAGTACAGGATGTTCCCGATCAAGTGCTTGCCGAAAACCGCGCGGGTGATCTCCGAGAGCATCGACGGATATTCATTCAGATACGGGGTGGCGTGGGTGACATGGGCAAGCCAGGCAACACCGGCCAACAAGAATCCCAGGATGCACGCCATGATCGTCAGCACCCGACGGGCGTTTAAGCCCTGAGGCTCCCGAAATACGTTGACGGTGTTGGAAATCGCCTCGACACCGGTCAGTGACGTACCACCGTTGGCGAACGCGCGCAGCAGCACCAGAATCATGGCGGCACTCATCAACGTGCCGCCGGACTGGCCAACGTGAACCGCCCCGTGTTGTTCGAGTAGCTGCGGGTTGTATCTCGGTAGACCCCAGAAGATTTCACGAATCACACCGGTCACGATCGTCAGCGTGATCATTGCCACGAAGGAGTACGCCGCTACCGCGAAAATTCGGCCCGACTGCCGAGTTCCGCGCAGGTTGGCAATACAGATCAACACCAGCACACCGATGGTGATCTCCAGGTGGTACGGCCGCAACTGGTGTATCGCCGACACCACCGCGACAGTCCCCGCCGCGGGTTGCACCGCGCAGGTGACTACGTAGTCGATCAACAACGCGGCGGCCGCGATCTGCGCTATCCGAGGGCCGAAGTTGTCCCGCGCCACCATGTATGCCCCACCGGTTCGGGTGTAGGCCGTGACAACCCCGCGGTACGACGCGGAGACCAACAACAAGATGAACAGGATGACGCCGATGATCGGCAGCAGCAGCAGGAACGCGGCCATCCCCACGTTAGGCAGCAGTTCGACCATGATCTGCTCGGGACCGTACGCGGTCGACGAGATCGCGTCCGGCGAAAGTGCGCCGAGCGCAACAGGATTCGACAAGCGCTCCGACTCGAGTTGCTCGCTGGTCAGCGGCTTTCCGAGAAAGGTGCGCTTCCACCCGTCGACGAAAGACGGCGGAATGCCCGCATTAGGTTCCGTGGTCACCACGTTGTCACTTTCCCCCGAAATCGACGGCTTGCGGAGTCAAGTCTTCCGCGTGGGCCTGCTCAAGACCGGGCAACTCTGTCCGATCGTCTTTGTGACTCGCTGGAGTCGGTGAACCGCCGCGGGCTGCGGTCGCCTGCGCGATTCGGGTGGCGATGTCGTAGGCCACAATCTGCGCGCTCGCGCCCGGGATCCGACTGACCACCCGCGCGATCCTATCCGCGGTGCGGTCATGCAGCAGCCTGCCGAGAAGCTGTGAATACTCCCGGCGTGGCAGGAGGACAGTCACCCTGGTGTCGGCGTGCTCGTCAAGCGTCTTCTGGACCAGCTCTTGCGCGGCCCGGCCCAGGTTGCGGTCTAGGCAGTCGACAACCAGCAACTCGCTGTCGGGAGCGAAGTGCTCCCATTGCTGCTGCAGTTGAGCGGCGTGAGCCGAGTCGAGCACGAAGTGCACCGTGGTCATCTCGTCGGCTTCCAACCCCTTGGCGTAGCGGATCGCCTCGACCTCGGCCAGATCGACCGAATCGATAAACACCAGTACGCGGTGGCGGGCGTGCTTGACCAGCTCCGGTGGCTCGGCGAGTGACATCTGCAGCACCGAAGCCTCGGCGCGGTACTGCTTGTTCAGCCGCATCAACGCGAACACCAGAATCGGGAAGACCACGACAACCAGCCAGGCGCCTTCGGTGAACTTGGCGATGGCGAAAATACCCACCACGATCGTCGACAACACTCCCGCGGAGAGGTTGATCGCCAGCTTGTATTGCCAGCCGGGCTCACGATGGTCCAGCCAATGTTTGGTCATTCCGTAGCCGGCCATCGAGAAGCCGGTGAACACCCCGATCGCGTAGAACGGCACCAGAGCATTCAGCGAACCACCCGTGCCGATCAGCAGCGCCACCGCGAGCACGGTCAGCACGATGATGCCGTTGGAGAACACCAACCGATGGCCCCGCTTCATCAACTGGCGCGGAAGGAAGCTGTCCTCGGCGACAAAACTCACCAGCGCGGGGAAGCCGTTGAAGCTGGTGTTACCGCCGGTGTAGAGGATCAACGCGGTCGCCGCCTGAACGCAGAAGTACAACACCTTCCCGATCGTGCCCTCGCCGAACACCGCTCGAGCGATCTCCGACAGCATCGACGGATAGCCACTCTCGTACGGGAAAGCGTGGGTGATGTGGGCGAGCCAGGCGACACCGGACAGCAGAAAGGCGAGGATGAAGGCCATGACCGTGAGCACGCGACGCGCGTTGGTGCTTTCGGGCTTGCGGAAGCTGTTGACCGTGTTGGAGATCGCCTCGACGCCGGTCAACGACGAGCCGCCGTTGGCGAACGCCCTCAGCACGATGAGAAGGGTGGCGCCCATGATCAGACCGCTGCCGTGTTGCACCGCCACCGCGCCATCGGTGTGCGCCGGGTCGTAGACCGGCAAGCCCCCGATGAATTCCCGAATGACGCCGACGACGATTGTCAACGAGACCATGCCGACGAATAAGTATGTCGGCAGCGCAAAGGAAAGCCCGGCTTCTCGCAATCCGCGCAAGTTGGCGTAGCACATGAGCAGGACGACGCCGACAGTGATTTCCAAGCTGTAGGAACCGAGAGACGGTATCGCCGATACCACCGCCACCGTGCCGGCCGCGCACTGCACCGCCACGGTCACGATGTAGTCGATCAGCAGCGAAGCCGCGGCAATCTGGGCGATCCTGGGTCCGAAGTTCTCCCGAGCGACCACGTACGAACCGCCGGAACGGGTGTAGACCATCACCACCTGGCGATAAGACGCAGCCACCAACACCAGGATCAGCAAGATGACGCCGGTGATCGGAAGCAGCAAAGCGAACGCGGCCATTCCGGCGGCCGGGAGCAGTTCGATCATGACCTGCTCAGAACCGTATGCGGTCGAGGAGATCGCGTCGGGAGAGAGCACGCCGAGTGCAATCGGATTGGACAGGCGCTCGTGCTGCAGTTGGTCGTTGATCATCGGTCGTCCGAGAAAGACCCGCTTACATCGGTCTGAGAACGACGGCGATAACGGCGAAGTGAGTTGCTCGCCGGCCAGCTCTGACATACCAAATTCCTTACGCAATCTTGCCGATTTTGGCCGAATCCTTAACAGGTTCCGGACAGAGCCTACGGTCGCACAACTCATCACGCGCGTCAGAACGCCTCTCCACAGGTGGCTCAGAAGGTTCTTTACGCAATCTTGATGCAGCCGGGCGCCGTCCGTGGGACCTTTCTGCAGGCTGCGAACTGTCAACCTTCGGTCAATGTGCCGTTCGCGAGTTCGTCGAACCGCTCGATTCCTTCGTCGAATTCTTCGTCGATGCCACGCAGCGGCCCGCGGTCGGCGAGATAGCGCCGCGCGTGTAACCGGGCCACCAGCGCTTTGCGATCGGTTCGCCCGACAGCTTGCTCCCACGCCGCTTGCTCGGTGAGCAGCGCGCCGGCGTAGACATCACCCATGAACTGCGCCAGCGGGAACAGCCGCGCCTCGGCCACCTCGGCAGGCAGCTTCGTCCAGGCGGTGATCGCCGCCTCGAGATCCTCGATGCGGCGCCCGACCAACCGGGTCGTCTCGTCGTCGTCGGACACCGACACCGCGTCGTGTAGCCGCTCCAGCAGCGGTTGGTGAGCCTGGATCCGCTCGATCCCGCGCCGCACGTCGAGACAAAGGATGTTGTCGGCACCCTCCCAGATCGTGTTGACCTGTGCGTCCCGCAAGAGCCTGGCCACAGGCCATGTCTCGATGTACCCGTTGCCACCGTGGATCTCGATCGCGTCGGACGCCATGGTGATGCCCAGCCGGCAGACCTTCAGCTTGGTGATCGGCACCGCGATCCGCTGCCGCACCCGCCGGGGCTGGCGGTGGTTGGCCAGACCGACGCCGTCGAAGACCAGCGCCTGAGCGGCTTCGACGTCGACGATCATCTCGGCGAGCTTGCGGCGCATCAGCGGCTTGTCGAGCAGACGGTCGCCGAACGCCCGGCGTTGGCGCGCGTAACACAGCGATTCGACCAGCGCACGGCGCGCATTGCCGACGGCGAACAGGGCGATGCCCAGCCGCGCGGCGTTGGTCAGCTCCATCATCCGGCCCAGCCCTTTGCCGTCGGGCACCTGCGCCTCGGCAGTCTGGGTGCTGGCCTCGCCGGACAGCAGGAACGCTTCGGCGTCGACGAGTTCGATCTCTCCGGAAGCCACCGAGCGGGTGCCGAGCTTGTCTTTGAGCCGGCGGATGCGGATGCCGTTACGGGTTCCGTCGCGGCGGGTCCGCAACACCAGGAAGGTCGCGACGCCGCGGCTGGAGTCTTCGGCGCCTTCGGGCTTGGCCAGTACGATGAAGACCTGGCCGGCGCAGTTGGAGGCAAACCATTTGAGGCCGTTCAGCCGCCAGCTTCCGTTGTCTTCGCCGCTGTCGCGCCGAGCCGTCGTCTCCAGCATGCCGAGGTCGGAGCCGCCGGCCCGCTCGGTCAGCAGTTGCGCGGTCTCGCCCTCCCACTCCCCGGTGGCGAATTTGTCCAGGACGTGATCGCGGACGTCGGCCGGGGCGTAAGCCGCGACCAGCGACTTGACCATGCCGCCGCCGGTGCCCAGCGCGCAGCCCATCCCGATGTCGGCCTGATCAAGCAGATAGTTGGCTGCGAACAGCGGCATCGACGACCTGAAACCGGCCCGCCGGGCGTCGTCCTTGAGCGCCTTCTGCGCATCCAGCACCGCCCGCTTGGATTCGATGAACGACGACGGCTGGACCACCTGACTGACGTCGTGACCCCAGCGGTCGTAGCGCTCGAGTCGCGCCGGTGCGCGATCGGTCTGCTCGGCCCACCGGGCCACCGGGCCGCCCATCAGTGCGCCGATGCTGTCCAGATGGGGTTCGACGACGGCCAGCTCGTCGGGTTGTAAGTAGTAGGCCATCGTGGCCTGCAGGGTGGGATCGGTGCGATACCAGTTCAGGCCGACGGCTCCGCGGTAGTCCTCGGTGCGGTAGCGCTGTGCCTTCTCTTCGGTGCTGAACGGCAGCCGGTCCACAGCCTCGTCGCTGTATTGGTTCATCGGCGGCACTCCTACTGATTGAGTCGGTCGACGGCGGCGGCGATCCGCTCGTCGGTGGCGGTCAACGCCACCCGGACATGCCGGGAACCGCGCGGGCCGTAGAACTCGCCGGGCGCCGCCAGGATCCCGCGGTGCGCGAGCCAGCTGACGGTGTCCCGGCATGGCTCGCCGCGGGTGACCCAGAGGTACAGCCCCGCCTCGGAGTGGTCGACGGTGAAGCCGGCCGACCGGAACGCCGGCAGCAGAATCTCCCGCCGGCGACGGTAGCGCTCGCGCTGCTCGCGCTCGTGATCGTCGTCGTCCAGCGCCGCTACCATGGCTGCCTGCACGGGCCTGGGCACCATCATCCCGGCGTGTTTACGCACCGCCAGCAATTCGGCGACCACGGCGGCGTCCCCGGCGACGAAGCCGGCCCGGTAACCGGCCAGCGATGAGCTCTTTGACAGCGAGTGCACCGCGAGCAGGCCGGTGTGGTCGCCGTCGCAGACCGACGGATGTAGGACCGACACCGGCTCGGCGTCCCAGTGCAGGCCGAGATAGCACTCGTCGGAGGCCACCAGCGCCCCGCGGTCCCGGGCCCAGCCGACCAGCTTGCGCAGATGGTCGATGCCGAGCACCTGCCCGGTCGGGTTGCTCGGCGAGTTCACGAACACCAGCGCGGGCGCCTGCGGGCCGAGGTGGATGAGCGAATCGGCGTAGAGCACTCCGGTTCCGGCCAGCCGCGCACCGACGTCGTAGGTCGGATAGGCCAGCTCGGGGACGACCACCAGATCGTCAGCACCCAAGCCCAGCAGCGTCGGCAGCCAGGCGATCAACTCCTTGGTGCCGATCACCGGCAACACCGCCGACTCGGTCAGCCCGGTGACGCCGTACCGGCGCTCGAGCGCGGCGACAGCCGACTCGCGGAGCTCTCGGGTGCCCGCGGTGGTGGGGTACCCAGGCGCGGCGCTGGCCGAGGCGAGCGCGTCGCGCACCAGCGGAGCAACCGGGTCGACGGGCGTGCCGACGGACAAGTCGACGATGCCGCCCGGGTGCGACTTGGCCAGCGCCGTCACATCGGCCAGGGTGTCCCACGGAAACTCCGGCAACAGAGTCGAGACGGCTGACGCCGCTCGGCGGTCG
>Ga0302324_100029452_pt1 | contig 10403 bp, 14 predicted proteins | sample Palsa_T0_1_FD_201949 | JGI IMG/M metagenome (GOLD analysis project Ga0302324, IMG submission 201949) | Peat permafrost microbial communities from Stordalen Mire near Abisko, Sweden - Palsa_T0_1 | ecosystem: Environmental > Terrestrial > Soil > Palsa > Peat permafrost | place: Sweden: Abisko... | reverse complement strand
TCAATTTCCGCATAATCCACCGCCTTCCCGCCACCGAGGCGAGATACCGTCCGCTGCAGGGCCGCCAGATGCTCGGCCATCACCTTTCCAACTTCCGTAAACTCCTCTGGAACCTCAATCACCATCCCGGGCATAACACCTCCTGCCAGTTAAGTCACAATCTGGCAGTCTGTTTTAGCATATTCGTGGCGAAATGTCCAGCATGAGAGCCACACCCGACCAAGACATCATCGTGGCATCGGGCTCGCAGACACTAAACCGCCGCCCACCGACATGAATAGCAAAGAACCCGAGCGCACGCTGGCTCAGCGTGTTGTGGGCCTGTGTGATGCTGGATTCAATGGCAAAAATGGAAAGATTACCAATAATCACTGGAGGACTATCCTACGCCTTCCCCATCGGCGCACTAAACGGAACCGACATCCGCAGCACCTCTTTAAAATCCGCCGCTTTATCCATCAGCCCCTCGCGCTTGTAATACACCGCCAAAGCCCACGCGCACATCCCCGGCATCAACCCATGCTGCTTATTCGCAATCTTCTCCAGCCTCGGCACCGCCTCCGACGAATCCGCCGCGCCAGCCACCAGTTGAATCACATCGTCCAAAGCCTGCAATCCGCCGCCCTCACCCTTACTCTCCAGCTCCCGCCCCTGCGCCGCCAAAGCCAATGCCTTCGGATAATTCGTCTCCTCCAGCAGAGCCAATGTCGCCAGCACATACATCCGATGCCCCCGGTAAACAGGCGTGGTCGCATCCCAATCCACGCTGTCCAACTCTGCCCGCGCCCGGTCGTACTGCCCATAAAACGCCGCCGCCAGCGCCGATAAATACGCCGCCGCCGCGTTGGCATGAGGAATCCGCCGTACAGTCCGGTGATAATGCGCAATAATCCGGTCCGGCGTCTTATCTCGCAGCAGAACGCGCACCCGGTAATGCCCAAACAGAACCGCCAGAACGCAGATACAAATCGCCGTGAACACAATCGCGATCACCGCGAAATTCCCGTTCCGCACGCTCCCAATCACGCCCGCAATAACAATCGCCAGAAACAGTCCCGCCACAATCGCGAGACTCCAGATGCCAGTTTTTCTGGATGCCACAGTCAGTCTTGTCCCGTGCTTTTCGGTCGTCCGCTGCGTTTTGCAATGGCACTGGAAGATGACGCTGTCGCACCGGGAGTTACAGTGACTTCAATCTCGCGCGGCGCCGCAAGCGCCAGTTCTATCGCTGTTTTCCGGTGCTCCGGTTGAGCGACGATGCTCCCAAATCCTTCTGTCATGTCTTCGATTCTCCCTATGTAAGTAAGTGGACTATCGCAATCATATCGCGTGAAAAATGCTCTCGACATAACAATAAGGCTTTGACGCGATTTAGGAACGACAGGAAGCCGCCCACCTGCCGCCGTCGATGGGTCGAAGGCGTGAGCCTATACCGCAAAATGCTTGAGAGAAACCATCGGGCCGTGCTGGCCGGGCGACGGGAAAACCGAGAGGGCCATTCGCAAGGATGCGAACCGTCTCGCGGTGAAGTTCGATGGCGACGACCTCGGCATCCTGGGGGGCCCGATGCGCCCGGACATGTCCCCCGATGCGAAAAACCGCCGCGCTGCCTGACAGCCCGAGCATCTACGTCGAATGGAAGCATCTGGCAAACGATCGCAAGGTGCTCCGGTTCCGCGGGAATGGAGGTAAATAATGAGGAACAGCGCCGTGCTCAAGAATTACTGGGATCAAGGGCTTTTTCGAGTCCCAATCGTTCCGAAGGAGCGACCGCCATTCGGCACGGAGCTGGTGATTTTCCGACGCGCCGGCGCCGAGGAGGAAGACGCAACCGTCTGCGCCGGCCCGGATCAGGTTCGCGATCAAGCACACGGAGCAGTTCGTTCCGTGCACGGACCAAACCCGTCAAGCCAGGCTGCAGTTGTGAAGGATCTCTGTATCAATACAACGGCTACTGGTTTTACACCTATGGGTATACGATTGCGTTGGCGAAGTGCGAAGTCAATCCACGACGGTTGTTACATAGTATGGGCAACATGGCCCCATGCGGTCCAACAAGGTCCAGGGCGGTCCCGATAAAGATAAGGTCCAAGATAAGGTCCAAAGTAAACGACCAGCCGATTCGACCGGCGGTCATTTTACTCCTAACTGCTTTGTTTATAAACTGTTGCGGAGAGGGGGACTTGAACCCCCATGCCCTTGCGGGCGCAGCCACCTCAAGGCTGTGCGTCTGCCAATTTCGCCACTTCCGCTCGTCGTCAATGACAGTCTTGAGGCAACTAGCTAAAACTCCTACCTCAAGCTAGTGCTTCTGTTGCGAGCAATGCGTGGGGGTTTGGAATAGATGTGATCCGGCACAGTTGCCCGGCAAGCCGGTGTCCTTCACGGTCCGAGGTGCGTGGGGGACACCGCAATTGTGCGCTCTGCATATGCAATCTTGCGTATAATGAAACGGAGGAGATTATGGCAAACATTGTCGTGTGTACGGAACCCAGCAGTTGGGAGCAAGCGAGCCGTTTTGCAGAGAAGGTACTCGGTAATGCTGAAATGAAAAGCTTCGAGGACCTCCGGCGGAGAGCAACAGCCCAGCCGCTGCTCGTGTTCCTCACCAATACCGACTACGATCGCCTCCGTTCGCTTCTACGGACTCTGAAGCCCGCCAGTCCCGATGTCGTGATCTATTACGCAAATCGCCTTGCGCCAGAGGGAGCCGCACAGCTCGGTAAACTCGTCGGCGAGACGCGTCCCGATCACACGAGCGTCGTATTTGACGCAAAAGCCGCGGCAGCCTCCGTGCTCGGCCATTCGCGATCTTCAGGACCAGAAAATGGCGACGTGTCTTCGGCGAATCGCACGAGGCGATTGCGCGAGAACCTCGGACTAACCCAAACCGAACTGGCTCATACCATCGGCGTGAGCCTGCGAACAGTGCAGAACTGGGAGCGGGCCGGGGTTGCCGGCAGCCCGCGCCAGCTCCGGGATGTTGAAGAGCTATGGACCATTCTGAAGGAGTCGATCAAGGGCTCGGATATTCCGGCTTGGCTGCGATCGGAAAGTGATGCCTTCGCCGGACAGCGTCCGATCAAACTGCTGAAAGAAGGGAAATCCCGCGATATCATCGTCGAATTTCGGCGCCTTCAGGCCGGTGAACCGGTTTGAGGCTGGGACGCGCTGCGCGAAAGCAGATCGCGGAGTTGATCGCGGGTGCCACTTCTCTCCAAGGCGATTTCTTCAGGTCAGTAGCATTCCGGTATTTTCATCCCGACGATGTGATCAGTGGCGAAGGGACTCGCCTGCACGGCGGCCGCTTTGTGCCGGTGGGTGTGAGAGCCGTTTATGCGAGCCTCGAAGAGGAGACCGCGCTGCGTGAAGTAACGTCCCGCAAGAGTGCTTTGGGCGGTCGAACCCGGAATCAGTGTCGGTGAGTATCCGCGGATGACCTATGTCTTCTCTGTGGCGACGCATCGAAATCTTGATCTTGCCGCAATGCTTCCCTCCGAGTTGGCGGATGTGGTGCGGCGCTGTTTACGTGGGCAGGGCTATTATGTGTCGCAGGAATTGGCTGCCATCTGGATTTCGGAGGGTATCGACAGCGTTGTTTTTCCGTCCGCGACAGGTGCAGGCCGAAATATTGCAGTGTATCTGGCAAACGCCGCCGCTGATAGTGTCCTGGTCCGCAATCGCGCCGAAGTTTTGGCGGCCCTTCGCCAACCACGGATGGGGAAGCGTGGCCGGTAGCATTTCGTTTCAATGTGCCGCGACAGTCCCGGACTGACCTTCAGTGCGAAAACCAGAAGCTAGAGTCGCGCGAAAACTGCCCACCCAGTTACCCACCCACAGGCGTATTTTTAGTACTTAATTTGAATTTTAATGCGAAAATATCTGCCCTACAATCATAGAGATAGGGAAAGCGGGCTGGCTACGAACCAGAAGATCGGGGGTTCGAATCACTCTGGGCGCGCCACGCTAAACCACGCTAACTCCGATCTAAATTTGCCTCTGTCAAATAGTTCCATTTTGGAAAGATATTGACATAACGGCGCAGCACTGAGGAGAATCAAGTTGTGCCGCGCTCCCGCCTCGGTGAACTTGTATCGCTCGCCGAGGAGGATGGCTTAGTAACGGCCGACCATGCCCGTCAGGCTGGCTTCACAGATTCGGTTTTAATTCGGTTGGTTCAACATGGCCGGATTGAACGAACATCTCGCGGCGTCTATCGCGTTCCCTATCTCACGCCAAGCCGTTTCTCGCAATACCGCGAGGCTGTGCTGTGGGCGAGGGCCAACCGCGGTCTGGCGCAGGTTGCGATTTCACATGCGACTGCTCTCGCCGCGTATGGGATTTCGGACGCCAACCCTCATTCGATCCACATCACGGTCCCGAGGGCTGCACGATTAAGACGGCAAAAACCGAAGGGGATCATAGTGCATCACGAAGATCTCAGGACTGAGGACATCACGGTACACGAGGGAATGCCGATCACGACAATCGCCAGAACGGTCGCGGATCTTCTGAAATCAGGTGAGCGAATCGACTTGATCCGGCAAGCCATCTCAGACGCACGCCGGGGAGGATTCATTCAAGCGTCTGAGGCAAAGCAGCTGAGGCGGCGAGTAGAAGACGCGTATCGCGCACTCCTTGATCTCGAAACCGCTCACCGCAGACTGCGATAATTGTCTGTATTCGGAATCTCACGTGGCCGTCTACAAACAAAAGGAAAGCAAGTTCTGGTGGTACAAATTCACCTGGAACGGCGAGCGTGTTCGTGCGAGCACAAAACAGACGAACAAGCGGGTAGCCGAGCAGATGGAAGCGGCCTGCAAGACGGCGCTGGCAAAGGGCGAGGTTGGAATCATCGAGAAACAACCGCCTCCAACGCTGAAGCAGTTCTCCGAAAGGTTCATGGAAGCGGTCTCCGTCCGCTGCGCGGAGAAGCCCCGGACGATCGAGTTTTATCGAGAGAAGCTAACCCGGCTGTTGGAGTTCCCGACCCTCGCAAACGCCACCCTCGACGTCATCGATGAGGCCCTGATTGAGAAGTACGTCCAGGAACGGCGGAAGCAGGTCGCTCCGGCGACGGTGAATCGTCAGCCGGCGACTCTGCGCCGTGCACTGCGCCTGGCCCATGAATGGAAGGTAATCGATCGCCTGCCGAAGATCCGCCTGCTGCAAGGGGAGCGGACGCGCGAATTCGTGCTCAGCCGCGAGCAGGAACCGGAGTATCTGAAAGCGGCGCCCCAGCCGCTCAAAGACCTCGCGCTTCTCATGCTTGACACCGGCCTGCGAGATGGCGAAGCGCTTGCGCTGAAGTGGTCTGACGTGCACGTGCAACCCGCTCCCACGGCTAAGTTCGGGTATCTGCAGGTCCAGAAAGGGAAGTCGGTTCGGGCGCGGCGCACCGTGAGCCTGACCGCTCGGGTACAAGCCATGCTGACGGCCCGCCCTGAAACGTCCTCTTCGGAATTTGTGTTCCCGGGCAGGACTGGTAAGCCCATGTTAGTGACTTCGCTCGACCACGTGCATGCCAAGGTACGAGAGTCTCTCAAAATGCCGGCCGACTTCGTGGTGCATTCATTACGTCACACCATGCTGACCCGGCTCGGTATGCTGGGTGTGGATGCTTTCACAATTATGAAAATCGCCGGCCACAGCAGCATTACGATTTCGCAGCGTTACGTGCATCCGTTGCCGGAGTCGGTTGAGCGCGCCTTCGAGAAGCTGGAAGTGTCCAACCAGCTGCCTCCGAGGATTGGGGTGGGCATAGAATTGGGCATAGGTAGCAAAAATGCGGTTCGGCAAAATCGCCGTAATATTTTGAAATTAAAACAGTTTGGGCCCTTAGCTCAACGGTTAGAGCAGCGGACTCATAATCCGTTGGTTGTAGGTTCAAATCCTACAGGGCCCACCACCGAATCTGAACCCGGGACCTCTTGCACACAGGTATAAAAATCAGCAACTTACGGACCGTCCTACTAAAAACGAGCCTCGCGGGTAAGAGCACACTTCGGGTATTGGTAGTGCCCTGCGAGAAATTTTCGAGCGGCGCAAGGCCGTTCGGCGGGCCTGGGCAGCGTTGGTCAAGACCGGCGGAGCGTCTTTTCCGCAGCGGCGCTTGTATTTATTGCCGGAACCACAGGGGCAGGTCGCGTTTCGCGGGGTCAGTTTGGATTTTTCACAAAACGAACTGGGTGGCGCGGGCGCGGCCGGAGCAGGGTTACAAAACGAACTGATGCCGGATTCGCGGAAGCGCTGTGAGAGTTGCTTCTCGGCGAGGGCCATTAAGGCGTCCATATTGGCAGGGCCGACGTCCGGAGTGGGTTTGGGTTGGGTTCTGGTCGGCGAGTGGTTCCTGGATGGTGCGGCCTTTCTGCAGCTTGCGGAGTTCGGCGAGGGAACGGCGGAGGATGAGATGGGATTGCGCGCGGGCGCGGTCTACGGATTTTTGCTGCTTTTCGGTGCGTTCTTCCACGAGACGGTAGGTGGCGCCCATAATTTCGTTGGCGAACGTCTCTTCGACAGTGCCGTCGGGAGTGAGTTCGGACGTGAGGGAGGTGAGGATGTCGGCCTGTTCCTCTTCTTCTCCGTCACGGATGAAATCGTGAGCGATGAGCAGGCTCTCACCCCATAAAGGGGATTCGAGGCTCTCACCCTAATAAGGGGGTTCGAGCCCGATTTGAGGTTGTTGCGCGAGGAGCGGGCTTTGCCTTCGTCGGTGCGAGGGCCAGAGGGTGAGCGGGGGTCTCCGGGCGTCTTTAACTGGGCAGCTTCTGCAGGGGAAGCCTCTTCCGGTCCGCATCTGGTTGGGGCGATCCTTTCGAAAAAAGCCGTCGAACGACATGGCCTTTCCACATCCACAATCCCGAAAGGATAAGTACAGGAACGAAGACCAACCGAGTTGCGGGGGCGTAGTTTGGAATCTGGTCGAACGGACTGTAAACGTAACCGATTATCGGAATGCCCAGGACAATGTGAATCCAGCGGACGATCGAGCGTTTGGTGGAATTACTCATATGCAGGTTCTCCTTTGCTATTGGTTTTTGATACCGAACTGCCTGGCGTACTCCGCGTTCAGCCGCTGCCAGCCGCCGAACTGCATCGCGTCGCCCCCGGCGATGCGACCGATGGGAGTTCCGCTGAGAAGGCGATCCAGAACATCGAAACAAATATGCCAGCCCGCGGCGCCCCACGAGATGAAGCGGCGATCGATGTTGTGCCACAGCGTCAGGCGCGTGCCGCCGCCAAAGGCTGCGAGTTCCCACCGGATATCGCCGTACTCAAGCACCTCGGGAGCGTCGGCCCGCGTCACCGTTGTTACCTGCGGCGTTACCTGCTGCCGGCCTGTTCCCACCCAGGTGAGATTCACCGTGGCTCCGACATTAGCCAGGCTCCCGTCGGCCACAAAGGGAGCCCACTCGCGCAGATGCGCCGGGTCGGTAATTGCCTGCCAGACTTTTTCCGGCGGGTGGCGCAGCTCTCGGACGAGAATGAGCGTCCATTTTTCGCCGTCCTTTCGCACCTGCGCCCCGCTGGCGGGACCCGGTGTGTACTGCTCGGGAGCGATCATCTTCTTCTCCTTGTCCCTTTTCGGTGGTGTGGGTCGACCCATGCTCAGAAATGTGCGGTTGGGCCGCCTTTAGTAGCGTGTCAGCTGCGTTAGCTGAATGAGGTTGCCGCAGGTGTCCTTCAGCATCGCAATGGTCGAGCCGGTCACGTCGGTGGGTGGCATGGTGAACTCGGCGCCGCGGGTCTCGATCCGCTCGTAGTCGCCCTTGACGTCGTCGGTGAAAAACATGATCGCGGGCTGGCCCTGCTGAAAGATCGCCTCCTGATACGCTTTGCCTGCGGGATTATTGTTGAGAGCCAACTGGAGCTCCGTGCCGTTCGGGTCCTCGGCCGGGGCCACGGTCAGCCATCGGTATGGACCCTGACTGAAATCGGTCTTTTTGGTAAAGCCCAGGACATCGGTATAGAAGCGCAGGGCCTTGTCCTGGTCATCGACATATATGCTGGTCACTTTGATTTTCACTTCGTTTCTCCTTTGTGACGTTCGCGGTTTGGGCCGCGTCGTTTTCTCGTGGTCTTCCTTTTCGTTGGTTTCGATTGATCCATGCGGTCGAGATGGCGTTCGAGAGCATCGACGTGAGCCGACCAGAACCGACGGAAGGGAGCCAGCCAGGCGTCGATCTCCTGAAGCGGTTCCGGTTTCAGCCGGTAGAGACGGCGCTGTGCATCCACCGTGGATTCTACGAAACCGGCCTCGCGCAGCACGCGCAGATGCTTGGAAACGGCCGGCTGCGGCATACCAAGCTGACGCTCGATCTCTCCCACCGACTGGTGGGACGAAACCAGGAGGCTCAATATGGCGCGGCGGTTCGGCTCCGCAATGACTTCGAACACAGATTCCACTCTCTTTGTATACTCCGCAAGGAATATACGTGTCAAGGGATATTTAGCCAGGGCACAGGCAACGGTTTCAGCCTGCGTACGGAGCTGCACAGTCTGGGATCATCACGTCGAGGACAGGAACCGTCAGTGCCAGGTCCTTGCACACGCCAAGACTTTGGACGATTCTGTCGTGTCACTACTGGTGAGGTGGATACCGGCATCGTTGCAACACATTAGTTGCGTTCCTGGTTAAACTGCTAATTGAAAGAGGTGTTGTCGGTCGGCAAGCCGGAGCCGCCGTGCGACCCAATACTTCGGCAACGGATCTTCTCAGGGTTGCCGCAGGCTCGGGCGAGTGTGGGAATACGGCAACCAGGCTCTGGCAGCGAGGAAGGTTTTTTGATGGCTGAGCCAGCTCCGGCTTAGTGACGAAATGCCGATCGGCGTGCCGCCTCAGTTTGTCGCCATTCACATTCGTTCATAGCTTCGGAGGCGGCGCGCGGAAATATTAGGATCTTCGCGCGGTGGGATCGTTGGGAATCTATCGTTGGGAACCTACCGAGGAGACTTTCGCCACGTTCGGTAAAACCCGGCCACGGCGGCGAAGGAGCCAAAGCCAGTAGAAAGCTCCCTAGGCCTAAGAATGAGGTTCCATGTCATCGTGTCATTAGCAGTGCTTCCGGCCGACAGTGCCGCGATTTGTAAGCTACAGGGTTTGACGAATCCATGAAAAATCAAGCCGATACCCAGAACCGCGGGCGAGCGCCGTAGGACAAACCAGATCTCGCCCATTCGCATGAACCGCGGGATCATGCCCGCGCGCGTCGCCGCGCCTGGACACGGTAAACAATGACGAAGACCGTAGGTGGTCCCCGGAAGCTAAGGCATCGCGGGCTTGAGTTAGTGGGCTGGATGTTTACCTTTACAGCCTCAGCCTGCAATGAACAAAATGACCAATTTGCGGGACATCGAGAAGGCCATCGATCAGCTCGCTCCCCATGATTATGAAGAACTGCTCCGCTGGATGGACGAGCGGCCCCAGCCGATTGACCTTCAACTGGAAGCTGATCTGGATGCGGGACGCCTGGATGAACTCATAGACCGGGCAAAGGCAGACCATCAGGCTGGTCGTACCATTGCTTTCTAATCTATTCGGGTTGCTCTGCTCCGAAGTGTTTTCGAGAGCACGTGGAGCGGGTGGGCATGGGATGACCGCCAATTTGCAACTATCTCAAGTGCATCATCGGTGCTGAGTTTGGCGGAAGGGGGTGTTATCGCCGGTGAGAAACACCCGCAGTTCCGCCGGTTTTGTAGCCGAGCCATTGGCGGGGACGCGGTATGCACTCTACAGCAGTTTCTAAATTCAACCGGGCTGGCGCACCGTTGAAGCGGTACCATATTGCAACAGCGCCAAATGTTCATCCTCTCTTCGAATGAACTCCCGCCGCGCGCGGCGTTCCTGTTGCGGAACCTCGACGTGAAGGACTTTTGCCGGCTCTGCGACCTTCCTGAAGTCCCGCTCATCCGGCCCTCGATGGGCAACTCAGTAGCGGGCGAGGTCGATAAGGCCCGTAAGCACTACCTTCCGATCGGATTGGTCCCGCCGAACGCCAGACGTGCCGGGTGTTCTGTTGCTCCTGTTCCTGCTGACGGCGCGGGAGGGTTGCCCATCGACTGATTCCATCGTTCTTCCCGCCCGAACAGGACCAGTGTCCCCACGCGCTTCCGTCTGCGGCGCCATCGTCGCAGTGTGAGCCAACGGCGAAAACGGTGCTCAGCCAACCGCAGACCGGCGTCAAAACCGGCGCTTCTGCGGTCGTCTTAGATCGGCACTAACAGAAGTGGGGACCCTTCTGGATAATACTTTCCCGGCGGCATCCACGCGCCCAGTGCCGTATTGCGGTTTAACCCATTTCATCTGATCAAAGCACCATCATCCCACTCCCCCTCTGGGTGCGTTAAGTATTTGCCTTTCTTTCCCAGCCCAATTAACGGGACGACTTCTCCAAAGCCCGAAC
>Ga0302324_100029451_pt1 | contig 10403 bp, 7 predicted proteins | sample Palsa_T0_1_FD_201949 | JGI IMG/M metagenome (GOLD analysis project Ga0302324, IMG submission 201949) | Peat permafrost microbial communities from Stordalen Mire near Abisko, Sweden - Palsa_T0_1 | ecosystem: Environmental > Terrestrial > Soil > Palsa > Peat permafrost | place: Sweden: Abisko... | reverse complement strand
TGGCCTGGAAGGCGCCCTACGGCGGCCGCTCGACCCCGGTCGTGCTCGGCGATCACCTGTACCTTGAAAACACCGCCGGCAAGGGCGAGACCGAGCAGGAACGCGTCCTGTGCTTCAACGCCGACACCGGCAAACTGCTCTGGGAGTACAAATTCAGCCTGTATCAGAGCGATGTTCCGGCGCACCGCGTGGGCTGGGCATCGCCTGCGGCCGATCCCGAAACCGGCAACGTGTACAGCTTCGGCGTCAACAACCTTCTGACCGCGCTCTCCAAAGACGGCAAGAAGCTGTGGGAGCGTTCCATTACGGAAGAGTTTTCGCCGTTTACCACGCACGGGGGCCGTACTGTCTCGCCGCTGATCGACGGAAACCTGGTGATCGTCAGCACGCCCACCTCCACCTGGGGCACGCAGGCCAATCGCGCGCAGCGCTTTATCGCCCTCGATAAACGCACCGGCGATATCATCTGGATCAGCACTCCGGGCGGGCGCCCGTATGACACCAGCTATGCCGCGCTGAATATCGTTACTGTTAACGGCACGCGCCTGCTGGTCACCGGAGGATCCGATGGCGCGGCGCTGGCCATGAAGCCCCAGACCGGCGAGCCTGTGTGGAATCTGGTGATCGCCAAGCGCGGACTGAACACCGGCATCGTGGTGAACGGCAACTATGCGATTGTGTCCCACGGCGACGAAAATCTGGACAGCAACGAGATGGGCATGATCGCGGCTTTCGATGCCACCCGCAAAGGCAAGCTCGGCAAGGATGCCATCAAGTGGTCGGTCCCGGGATTTATGGGCGGTTTCTCGTCGCCGGTGATCGATGGAGATCGTATCTACCAGGCGGATAACAGCGGCACTCTATTCGCCTTTGACGTCGAGACGGGCCGCCAGCTTTGGAAGCAGAACCTGGGCACGGTGCAGAAAGCGTCGACTGTGTTTGGCGATGGCAAAATTTATATCGGCAGCGAGAGCGGCAAGTTCTATATTCTGCGCCCGCATGCCGATCGCTGCGAAGTACTGAGTGACGTAGAGCTGCCGCTGAGCGATCAGGGCCTGGTCTCGCAAAAGATTCCAGAGCCGGTGGTGGCCGCCGCGGCCGTTGCGCGCGGGCGCGTTTACTTCGTTTCGAGCGATACGCTCTATGCCATCGGGCCGAAAAAGACGCAGGCCGGGCCTTGGAAACCCGTAATCCCGGTCCTGGAACCGGGACAGGGCGAGCCGGCCTGGGTGCAGGTGACACCCACCGAGATGGTGCTCAAGCCCGGCGAGACGGTGCAATTGCACGCGCGGCTCTACGATGCAGCGGGCCGTTTTCTGCGTGAAGACAAGGCCACCTGGTCGCTCGATCACCTGAAGGGCACGGTGACCGACGGTCGGTTGGCGGTGGCCGCCGACAATATCGGGCAGGCCGGATTGATCAAGGCCACCGTTGGAAGCGTCAGCGGCGAGGCCCGCGCGCGAGTGATTCCCCCGCTGCCGTGGAACGAGACATTCGATTCGTATGCGGTGGGGAGCCTGCCGCCGCAATGGGTGAGCGCGCAGGCCGGGCGTTTTCAGGTAAGCGAGCTGGATGGCCAGAAGGTGCTGGAAAAGCTTCCCACCGAGACGCTGTTCAAACGCATTCGTGTCTTCATGGGACCGTCCGACTGGTCGAATTATACTGTGCAGTCCGACATACGTATCACCGAAAAGCGCCGCCAGATGGGGGATGCAGGTATCGTCGCACAGCGCTATACGCTGGTGGCATTTGGCAACAACCAGCGGCTGGAGATGAATTCCTGGCAGCCGGAGATCGCGCGCGCCGCCTCCGCTCCGTTTGCCTGGAAACCGGATACGTGGTATCGCCTCAAGCTGCGCGTCGAAAACACTCCGGACGGCAAGACGCGCATTCGCGGCAAAGCCTGGCCCGCCGCCGAGCCCGAGCCGGACGGCTGGCTGATCGACAAAATCGATCCGATTCCCAACAAACAGGGCAGTCCGGGCCTGTTCGCCGACGCCCAGTTCGGAGTGTATTTTGATAATTTTAAAGTGACGCCAAACCAATGAAACGCGCGATCCTGCTCTCTTCCGTCGCTCTGTTCGCCACGCTCTGGCTGTTGCTCGCGTCCGACCCCGGCTCGGGCGACTGGCCCATGTGGGGCGGCACGCCAGACCGCAACATGATCTCGTCTATGAAAGGCATTCCCACTACCTGGGACATTCAGACGAAGAAGAACGTCAAGTGGATGGCACAGCTCGGCTCGCAGAGCTATGGCAATCCCGTGGTGGCCGGCGGGCAGGTGTACGCCGGAACCAATAACGAGCTGGTACGCAACCCCAAGGAGCCCGGCGATCGCGGCGTGCTGATGTGCTTCCGCGAATCGGACGGCAAGTTCCTCTGGCAGCAGGCCAATCAGAAACTGGCGGCGGGCCGCGCGCTCGACTGGCCGTTCCAGGGCGTGTGCTCCTCGCCGCTGGTGGAAGGCGACCGCCTCTATTACGTTTCCAATCGCTGCGAGCTGGTCTGCCTGGATACGCACGGCGACGGCGCCGGCGGGGCGAAGGTGATCTGGAAGTTCGACATGATCGAGGAGGTGGGCTCGTCGCCGCATAACATGTCCAACTCTTCGCCGGTTTCCTACGGCGATCTGGTCTTCGCCGGCACAGCCAACGGCCAGGATGAAAGCCACGTACATATTCCTTCGCCGCGCGCGCCGTCCATGATCGCGGTGAATAAACAGACGGGTAAGCTGGTGTGGGAAGTGAACAATGTGGGCGAACGGATCCTGCATGGGCAGTGGTCGTCGCCCTCGGTCGGCAAGATCGGCGATGTAATGCAAGTGGTGATGGGCGAGGGCGATGGCTGGGTGCGCGGCTACGAGGTTCTAACCGGCAAGAAGCTGTGGGAGTTCGACATGAATCCCAAGGACTCGGTGTGGCCTAAGACCCGCAATGAGGTGATCGCCACGCCGGTGATTTGGGAGAACAAGGTGATCATCGCCAATGGGCAGGACCCCGAGCATGGCGAGGGAGTCGGCCATCTGTACGCCATCGATGCCACTAAGCGCGGGGATATCACGCAAAGCGGCCGTATCTGGCAGTACGACAAGATTCGGCGCTCGATCTCGACCGGCGCCATCTACAACGGGCTGCTTTTCTATTCCGACTTCAGCGGCTTTTTGCATTGTCTGGATGCGAATACCGGCAAGGAGTATTGGACGCACGACCTGCTGGCAGCGGTGTGGGGCTCGCCGATGGTGATCAACGGAAAGGTCTACCTGGGCGATGAGGATGGCGACGTCCTGGTGTTCGAGGCCGCCAAGGAGAAAAAGCTGATCTCGCAAATCAACATGGGCAGCTCGGTCTATGCCACGGTGGTGCCCGCCAATGGCGTGCTGTTCATCATGAACCGCAATCAGCTCTGGGCGCTTTCGGAGAACAAATAACGTTCACCTTCGACATTCGCACCAGAGTGCTCTTCGGCGAAGCACGCTTCCAGGAGGTGGGCGTGTTGGCGCGAGGGCTGGGGTTCACGCGCACTCTGCTGGTAGCCGACCCCGGCTTGCGAGCCGCAGGCTACGTGGCGCAGGCCATCGCGCTGCTCTTCGAAGCCGGGATCGAGGCGGTGGCTTTCCACGATTTCTCCTCGAACCCCGACAGCGAGATGATCGAAGCCGGCTGCTTATTTGCGTCCATGCATTCGGTAGACTCGCTTGTCGGCCTGGGCGGCGGCAGTTCGCTCGACTGCGCCAAAGGCATCAACTTCGTGCTGACCAATGGCGGGAGCATGCGCGACTATTGGGGCTTTGGCAAAGCGTCTCGGCCGATGCTGCCCATGATTGCCATTCCGACCACCGCCGGCACGGGCAGCGAGGCGCAAAGCTACGCGCTGATCTCCGACGCCGCAACGCACGTGAAGATGGCTTGCGGCGATCCCAAAGCCGCGTTTCGCGCCGCCATTCTGGATCCGCTGCTCACCCGCTCGCAGCCGCGCGAAGTCACAGCCACGGCGGGCTACGACGCCATCTCGCACGCGGTCGAGAGCTATGTGACTTCGCGGCGCACTCCGGCCTCGGTGGGCTTCGCACGAGAAGCGTGGCGGCTGCTGGCGGCGAATTTTGAGCGCGTGCTGCGCGATCCGTGCGATCTGGAGGCGCGCGGCGCCATGCTGCTGGGCGCGCATTTCGCCGGTATCGCCATCGAGAATTCCATGCTCGGCGCCACCCACGCCTGCGCCAATCCCCTTACGGCTCACTATGGCACAACGCATGGCGTGGCAATCGCCGCGCTGCTGCCGCACGTAGTGCGCTGGAACCAGACCGCGGCGCAGGATCTTTATGGCGAGCTTGGCGAAGGCGACCTGGCGGATCGGCTCGCGCGCATGGCGGAGACGGCAGGCCTGCCCGGCCGACTGCGAGATCTGAATATTCCGGCAGACGCGCTCTCGGGTTTGGCCGAAGAAGCCGCGGAACAATGGACCGGAAGGTTCAACCCGAGACCGTTTGGCGCGGCGGCCGCGCTCGAAATCTACCAGTCCGCGTATTAGATAAAGCTCTCCTGTTGTTTTCCAAAATGAGATGTGCTGGGCTTCCTGGGTCCCTGCACGGCTATGGAGTCGCCCGCCGCATCGAGCAGATCAGCGGAGACCTGCTAACGCTGAACCAAGGCACCTTGTATCCCGTCCTGCTGAAGCTGGAGCAGGAGGGTTCCATCGCTTCCGAATGAGGCTCCTCCGACAATAACCGCAGGGCGCGCTTCTATCGACTGACCCGCGGAGATCGAGAACATCTGGCTCTCGCGACGGGTGAATATCTTCGCGGCGTCGTGGAGGCGATGAAAGAAGACTCGTCGAGCGCGGTATTCCGGAGCGCCGCCAGATGGCGAGCCACGCGCCGCCATTACGGCAATGGCGCCAGGCACGTGAAGTTTTGAGCTTCGTCGGTGCTTCCGGCGCCTCTATATTCTGCGACCAGCGGACCGGGGTCGAGGAGAGCGAAACAAGGATCGCTTGCACTCAGACGCGTTGACTCGGGCGCCGTAATCGGGTCCATCCCGGGTCGTTGGCGAGATCCACGCCCTTGTGATCGAACACCACAGCATCGGTACCCCGACCATTGTCCCGCGCTGCACCAGGTTGCGAGCCGATCTGCTCGTCCACGCATTTGAAAGCGCGCGCCGAACGTGATCCTGGTCCGAACGGTAATATTCTACTTGCGTTGGAAGAGGAGGGTGATCGGCTTGTGCTCAGGCCTTATGACGCTGACTATCATGGTGCCATCGGCGGCAAGGGTGTAGCTTTCGAGAGTGGTGGTGGCGCCGGATTGCGTAGTTGTCACCTTCAGGACGTCGTGATCCCACCTGGTCTTGCTCTTGAGGTCCTTGCCGTTGTGAATCGTGGCGCTGTTCTCGCTGTCGCTCATGTCGCTGTAGAAGAAGGTCTCGGTGGCGCCTTGATACATGAAACTTCTGGAGACGGCGATGTTACCCTGCCGCTCATCGATCGTCACGGTGCCGGTTTGAATGACGGGTTGGCCTGCAAAATCGCTCCTGGTGGGCACGAGAGTCCAGGTGCCGTTCAGGGCGGTGTGATCGCGCGCGAAGGCCGAGAATGCGAAGAAGAAAGTCGCCAGCACGGCTCCAGTGACTGTAGTAGTTGAGTACGTCCTCATGAATTCCTTTCAGAAGCTACCGTTTCAACGGAATGTTAGAGCACGCGCGGTACCATTCAGGTGAAGACGGTGACACGGGCGGATCTGAGGACCTGGCGAAGATTAAAGCGGGTTTGACCACTGGGCTGGCGAAGCAAAGGCTGCACTCGCTTTGGCGAAATCGGGAGTCGCCAGACAACGGAGTTCATGTTGAAGCCTATTACTGAAGAACGAGATGAGGTAGGAACTGGAAGTACGCAACTGATACCTTCGGATCTGTGGACGCTCGCCAGCCTTTCGCTATCCATGTTGCTGTAGTCGGTTCGTGGCTAGGGATGGTGGGCCGACCTCTCGGCATAAGGAAAGCGGGCGATGTGGACTACGCGCAACTCGTGAAGGTCTACGGTATCCCTAATGACGGGGAAATGCGTTACAGCCCCGCCGTGTGCCTTGGTTGCACCAGTCACGTTGTCACTGGCACGCCCGACCCAAAGTACATTAACACCAGCTACGTTGAGTGTCACAATCTATCGATTCGCATGACGGTGCGGCGGTTCACGCGACTCGCTAACGCTTTCTCCAAGAAGATCGAGAACCACGCGGCGGCGGTTGCGCTCGGATACTTCGCCTACAACTCATCAAGATCAATCGCACCCTTCGCACTACGCCCGCGATGGCCGCCAGTGTGACGATTCGCCTCTGGGACGTTGCGGATCTGGTGGAGTTGTGGGAGGCGTCAGAGCGGATTTCCTTCGCGTGCTTACCGCGTTGCCGCGGCAAAGGGCTACTCCTCGTTGCGCCCAGCGAGCGCTCGGGCCACATTTACACACGGGTTCGTAAACGCCAACTCGATTCCGGCCTCTGTATCCAGCCAGCCCATCAGTATCGCTCTCCGGCCCGCCGTAGCGCACTCTGTCCCTTTTTCATACTCCGTTGTGGCCGCAGGCCGTGAGCCGTTGACACGAAGAAGAGCACGAAAAGATTGGCCCATATCACCATGGGAACCGCTTGTCCCGTGTGGTGAGGAAGATGGTGATGATTGACCCAGAAAACCCCTACGAAAAGGTAGGGCCTTCAGCTCCAAAACCATTATGGTGATGATGACCGCTATCATGCCGTCTGAAAACGCTGCGAGCCGCTCCGGTGTTGGCTTTCGCGTCGCCATGCACACTTCCCTTCTGGGATAATAGAGTCTTCACCCGCAAATTGCATGGACATGCTGGAAGAGAGGCTGGCAGAGGTCAGGCTGCGCATCGCAAAAGCGGCGGAGCGGGCGCGCCGCGATCCCACGGGCATCACGCTGGTGGCCGTCACGAAGATATTTCCGGCTCAGGCGATTCGCGATGCATTCGCGCTGGGGCTGCGGGATTTCGGCGAGAACTACGTACAGGAGTTCGCCGGCAAACTGCCGGAATTGGCCGGGCTGACGGGGGCCCGTTTCCACTTGATCGGGCACCTGCAGGGCAATAAGAGCCGCATCGCGGCGGAGATGTTCGATTGCATCCAAACCGTGGATTCGGCCAAGCTCGCGCGGCGGCTGAACGAGACAGGCAAGCCGCTCGACGCCATGCTGGAAGTGAAACTCTCGCCCGAACAGGCCAAGGCCGGTGCAGCGCCGGAGGAACTTCCAGAGCTGATCGAAGCCGTGCGCGGCTGCCCGAACCTGCGCCTGCTCGGCCTGATGACGATGCCGCCATGGTCCGACGACCCCGAGGTCTCGCGGCCGTATTTCCGGCGCCTGCGCGAATTGGCCCTGCTGCATGGGCTACCGCACCTTTCGATGGGCATGTCGCACGATCTGGAGACCGCTATCGAAGAGGGCGCTACCTACGTGCGGATCGGCACGGCGCTGTTCGGGAAGCGCAAGAAGCCGTGAAGGTCGCCTACTATGCTCCGTTGCTGCCCGCCCGCACAGGCGTGGCCGATTACGCCGCGGCTCTGCTGGCGGCTCTGCGGCGGCACGGCAACGTTGAGCCCCACGCGCGCCGGGCGGACGTCGCGCTGTATCATCTGGGCAACAACCAATTGCACGCGGAAATCTACCGGCGCGCGCTGGCCGAACCAGGGGTAGTGGTGTTGCACGATGCCGTACTGCATCATTTCTTTCTGGGCGCGGCCGACATGGGGCGCGCGGCGTATGTAGAAGAGTTCGCCTACAACTACGGCGAATGGAGTCGCTCGCTGGCTGAAGAATTGTGGCGCGGGCGAGCCAGCTCAGGCTTCGACCGGCGGTATTTCGATTACCCGATGCTGAAGCGCATCGCGGAGCGGTCGCGCGCGGTGGTGGTACACAATCCCGCGGCGGCGCGCCTGGTGCGGGAGCACGCGCCGAACGCGGCGGTGGTCGAGATCCCGCACTTGTTCGCGCCGCCGGAATTACCTGCCGAGTGGGAAGTGGCACGGATGCGGCAAAGCCTGGGGGTCCCACAAAGCGGGTTTCTGTTCGGCTTATTCGGCTACCTGCGGGAATCCAAGCGCGTGCTCGGCATCCTGCGCGCCTTCGCGGTGCTGCGGCGGACGCGGCCGGATGTGTGGCTGCTGGTGGCGGGGGCCTTCGTGTCGTCCGACCTGGAACGCGCGATAGCTCCGCTGTTATCCAGCCCAGGCGTGATACGGCTGCCGTACCTTGCCGAGCGGGACTTCTGGCGTGCCGCATTGGCAGTGGACGCCTGCATCAACCTGCGGTACCCGGCGGCTGGAGAAACTTCCGGGATCGCCATTCGCCTGATGGGGGTGGGCAAGGCGGTCCTGTTGACCAACGGCGCGGAAAACGTGCGCTACCCGGAAGCGGGTTGCCTGCGTATCGAGCCGGGCGTGGCCGAGGAGGACTCCCTATGGCATCACATGATTCTGCTAACATCAATACAAGAATCCGCGGGTGAAATCGGACTGCGCGCGTCCGGTCATATTGCTGAGCACCACCGGGCTGCTCGTACCGCCGAACAGTATTGGGAAATGTTGTGCGCCTTTCACCATTAGCGCTTTGGCTGTGCGCCCGCGCGTTGTTCGCGACGCCGGTCGAGACTATACGCAGCCTCGATATCACCGTCCCCATGCGCGATGGCGTGCGCTTGTCGGCCAATGTTTTCCGGCCGGAGGAAGCGGGGCGCTTCCCTACCATTCTGGTGCGCACGCCTTACGGAAAGGGGCGCGACATCACTGAACATTACCAGGCATTCGTGGAGCACGGTTATGCGGTGGTAGTCGAAGACGTACGCGGGCGCTATGGATCGGAGGGCGTCTTCCGGCCGCTCGAACAGGAGCCGGCCGATGGCGACGACACGCTCAACTGGATCGCTCGGCAGGCCTGGTCGGATGGCAAGGTCGGCATGATGGGCGGCTCGTACCTGGGCATCGCGCAATGGAAAGTGGCGGCACTCAACAATCCACACTTGAAGGCCATCTTTCCGGTGGTGTCTGGTTGCGACGATTATCGCGACCGATTCTATTCGACCGGCGGCGCCATGAAGCTTGGCTCGCGCCTGCTATGGATGTCGGAGAACCTTCGCACACCGCGCTATCGCCCCGATTTCAGCAAGTTCGTGCTGCACCTGCCATTGCGCACGGCGGACGTGGCGGCAACGGGACAGACCTCGGACATGTTCCAGGAGGCACTCGATCATCCCACCTTCGACTCGTTCTGGAAGTCGATCAGCACGCGCGAACACTTGGATAAGATTCGCGTGCCGGTGTTTTCGGTGGGCGGATGGTTCGACAATTTCGTGGAAGGCGATCTGGAAGCGTACCAGGTCTTAAGTAAGAACTCGGGTGTGCACCGGATTCTGATCGGCCCGTGGCCGCACAACATGACGATGAAGTTCGAGGGGGTGGATTTCGGCGCGGATTCGTTTGTGCCGCTACGAGGAATTCAGATGCAGTGGTTCGACCAGTTCTTGAAAGGCCAGGACACGCCGCTGCTTTCCAAGGCTCCCGTGCGGCTTTTCGTGATGGGGGTGAACCGCTGGCGAGACGAGCAGGCATGGCCGCCACCGGCGCATCTGAAGTGGTTCTACCTGGAGAGCCGGGGCCACGCCAACTCACTCGGGGGCGATGGCCAGCTGGATTCGCGCTTGCCGGGAGAGCAGGCAGCCGATCGGTTTGTGTTCGATCCGCGCGATCCGGTGCCCACCATGGGCGGGGCCATTTGTTGTAACCCGAAAGTGTTTCCGTGGGGCCCGATGGATCAGCGCGCCGTCGAAAAGCGCCGCGACGTGCTGGTGTATACTACACCGCCGCTGAAGAACGACGTGGAGGTGATTGGGCCTGTGCGGGTAGTGTTGTACGCCGCGACCTCGGCGCGCGATACGGATTTTACCGCCAAGCTGGTGGATGTGTTTCCGGACGGGCGTGCCCAGAATCTGACAGATGGAATTCTGCGGCTTCGCTACAGGAAATCGATCGAGAGGGCGCAATTGATCCGGCCGGGGGAGATCGCCAAGCTGACCATCGACGCGGGTGTCACGGGCAACGTTTTCCGGAAGGGCCACCGCATACGAATGGAGATTTCGAGCAGCAATTTCCCACGCTTCGATCGTAATCCCAATACGGGTGGGAGCATTGCCGACGAGACCCAACTGCGCCAGGCGTCACAGACTATTTATCACGATGCAGAGCACCCGTCGCACGTGCTTCTGCCGGTGACCCAGGATTGACTTGGGGCGCCGGGCGCGGTATTGTTCGAATAAGAGAGTGATACCGGCGCGGTAGCCAAGTGGTAAGGCCAGGGTCTGCAAAACCCTTATTCGTCGGTTCGATCCCGACCCGCGCCTCCAAC
>Ga0302324_100029448_pt1 | contig 10404 bp, 9 predicted proteins | sample Palsa_T0_1_FD_201949 | JGI IMG/M metagenome (GOLD analysis project Ga0302324, IMG submission 201949) | Peat permafrost microbial communities from Stordalen Mire near Abisko, Sweden - Palsa_T0_1 | ecosystem: Environmental > Terrestrial > Soil > Palsa > Peat permafrost | place: Sweden: Abisko... | reverse complement strand
GTGATTGAGCGAATGGGGCAGGACAGAGTCGATCAGTTCGCCCGATTTTTCGTCATTCCCCAGACCAACCACGGATTAAGCGGCATGAACTATACGACGGACGGCGACGGAAGAACGATTGAAGCTGCGCCTATTCCAAATACATACGATCGGCTGCCAATACTCACGGATTGGGTAGAGAAAAAGGTGGCGCCACCGAAGCAATTGACGGTAACCGGGGCAACCCGCAGTCTGCCACTGTGCAACTATCCGCTGTATCCGAAATACGTAGGTGGTCAAACGAGCGATGCCGGATCATACATCTGCGCGCGGCCTGAACAACCATGAATTCAAAATCACATCCCGCATTGGTAGCTTTGATCCTGCTGGCCTGGACCGCACTTGGCCGGGCGCAGACTGTTTCGCTCCAGCGCGACTGCCCGCAGTTACGCCAGTTCAGCGCTCTGGGCGTTGAGGTTTCCAAGGCAGAGCCGGTCCTGTCAACTGACACGCTCCCTGCGTATTGTTTGGTACAGGGCACGATCAACAAACGAATTGGCGCCGGAGGGAAGCAGTTTGGCATCGGCTTCGAACTGAGGCTTCCGAACGCCTGGGCCGGGCGTTTTCTATTCCAAGGCGGCGGTGGTATGGATGGCGTGGTGCGACCCGCGACAGGCGGGATTCCGATTTCGGGTTCCACAGCGGTACCGGCTCTCGCGCGCGGTTTTGCCGTGGCAACAACGGACTCAGGGCACCAAGGGCAAGGAGGACCGATAGGCGCGGCGGCGGATGCCTCATTCGGCATCGATCAGCAGGCCCGGGTGGATCAAGCCTACGGCGGTTTTATAGCAGTTACCGAACTGGCGCGCCAGCTGATCGTCAGCTACTATGGCCAGCCTTGGAAGAAGTCCTATTTCATGGGTTGTTCCAACGGAGGGCGGCAAGCTCTTATGGCGGCCCAGCGTTTTCCGCTCGCATTCGACGGCGTGATGTCGGTGGCCCCCGCCGCGCGGGTGGGCACGGCCACGATCAGCTCAGCGTGGGAGACGATTGCGTTCTCTGAAATCGCCCCGAAGGACGATGCGGGACGTCCGATTCTGTCAAAGGCGTTCTCCAATGGTGACCTTAAACTGGTGTCCAACGCGGCGGCCAGGGTTTGCGATTCGAAGGACGGTGTTAAGGACGGCCTCATCTTCAATACAAAGGAATGTCACTTCGATCCGACGGAACTGACCTGTAAGGGGAGCAAGACTGACACATGTCTTTCCGCGAATCAGGTGGCTGCCCTGAAAAAGGTATTCGCGGGCCCGAAGAATTCGCGCGGCGAAGCGCTGTATTCGGACTGGCCCTATGACACCGGTATTGCAGCTCCAGGCTGGCGCGCGTTAAAGCTGGGGACTTCGGAAACCGCGACGCCCAATTCCGCAGACGTAACGTTAATGTTCAGCGGTCTCAAGGGCTTTTTCTTCACGCCACCTGACCCGCAGTTCGATCCGCTGAAATTCAACTTCGATACGGATCCTTCGCGCCTGCAGGACACCAGCGTTCTGCAGGACTCGTTGCTGACATTCCTCTCGACGTTTTCCGCTCGCGGCGGCAAACTGATGCTCATTCACGGGATGAGCGATCCGTTCTTTTCAGCCTACGATACGGAGCGCTACTACGAGCGCGTGGTGCGCGACAACGGCGGGTTGGATAAGGCCATGCCGTGGGTGCGCTACTTCGAGGTGCCCGGGATGAACCACTGCGGCGGCGGCCCTGCGCTTGAGGATTTTGATCCGCTAACTGCGCTGGTGGAATGGACCGAGAAGGACCGGCCCCCCGAACAGATGGTGGCGAAGGGCAAGTCGTTTCCAGGCGTGAGCAGGCCGGTATGCGCGTATCCTGCGTTTCCGCATTATCGTGGAACGGGTTCGCAGGATGACGCGGCCAATTTCGGGTGCAAATAGCGGTATGGCGTTGCATTGTCGGTGCGCTCCAGGGTGCCTGGAGAGACCTCGGTTTCTCTGAAGTACGCAGTGGATTGTGCCAGGATTCGGAAGAGTATTCCGCGCCCAGGGGGTGGCCCAATGCACGCAACTGGCACAGAAAATTGCTCGGCCCACACTGGAACTCTCGGTGGTTGCAGTCAGTTCTGCACACGTGCCCCTAGGCCGGCCCGGCAGACGCACTGGGAGATCGGATCGCGAGTACATAGGGGCCAATTTCGCGATCCTCCCCGTTGGACTCGGATCTGATCAGGAAGAACCAGCTACCGCTCTTTCGCAACCAGTCCAACGAAATCCAAATCGCAATATCCTACGCTGCCAGGCTGGCGGAAAAGGCGAGCACGCTGGCACGAGCAATCCGAGCTGACCGCGAACCGGGGACGCAGTAAGAAAAACGTTTCGAATCGGGTTACTTGAAGTGCATGCCCGCCCGGCCCTCAACGTAACCGATATATCTTCCGCAGCACAGAATCCCGAGCCATAGAAAAAGCGACAAGCCTGCCGCTACCTTCGCGCGCGCCGGCGACTCTGGTGCGCGGTCCAGTTCCGCCGGATCACCGTACACGCTCCTCCGAAACACCAACGCATGAATTGCGACAAGGATCAGGAGCAAAATCTTAGTCCGGAAGAAAGAGTTGTAATAGTATTCTTCGGCTTTGGAAGAGAAGAGCAAGAACCCGCAGGTTGCGGCGAGAAGAAAACCGATTCGTTTGGGCCAACGCAACCGGCCGATCACGTCTGCGATCGAGCCGTCCCGCAAAGCCCATCCGAGCAATCTCAGATCGGTCGCGACGATCATAGCGCCAAACAGAGAAATTGCGGAAAGATGGAGCGCCAGCACAACCGGATAAACGTACGCGGAGCTGCGCAGATCGGAAAAGGGCTCCAGATTCTGTAGCCATATTAACCAGGAAGTTAGCATAGGGGTCAGGCGAGGCCGGGGCGGACAACGGCGATGAAAACACCTCCAAAGATGACCGAGACCCAAAGCACCAGCGAAATACAGGCTACCAGCCGGCCCGCCGCAGGAGATAGGCCCCCAGAGAGCGCTCGTCTATGGATCGTGTAGTTGAAGGCAATGGCCAGTATCAAACATGCCATCTTGATCAGAAAAGACCAGTTCAGATAGTACATATCGGGGTCCGTGGAAAATATCAGTAGTCCGGAAAACACGGCTACGATCAGACCGCCGAGCGCCCACCATTCAAAGGCCCGGGCGATCTGCGCTGGGGTCTGCGTTCGCAATCCGAAGCCAAGGAGACGGAAATCGACGAGAGCAGTGATTCCGATCGAAAGGGCGAAGCCCGCGATGTGGAGGCACTCAAGGACAGGAAATGCCCCGGGAGAGGTGCTCAGCGGGTTTTCTATCAGCATGCGCGGAACCTGTGAGCACCGATCTTGGGAGCAAAGATCTTGCCGCGTCAGCGAGTGACGCCACCCGCGGGATCACGGATTCTCTTATTGAAAATTTCGACATCGTCAGCAGGCGCGCAGAGGTCTTCCATCAGCCCGGCCCAACCATCAATGGTCTTGATGCCATCTACGGCCAGCTTGCGAAATTTCTTGGTCTGGCTCTTCCAGACGCTGGTATAAATAGCAGGATCGGTGATAGACATGTTGAGTTCCAGCACGTCGTACGCGGTCCGCCGGTAGCGCTCCTCGAGGTGCATCTGAGTGCTATGCGGATAACCAAAGTGATCGACCCACGTTCTTTCGTCCACCCCGGTTGTTTCAACTACGAAGGTGTCCCCATCCCATTTGCCAACCGAATATCCCCACCACCGCGGCTGGTCCGGATCCTTGGGCAGTTGGCGTCCGTCGGTCCAAATGGCGCGCACGCCATAACCCCACTCGAACTGCTGAAGAATCTTGTTGGGGAGGACATTCATCTCCAGGGGGTCGGGATAAATCAGCGCCCGCGAGGGTCCCATGGGATTACAGGTTTGATATGGGTCCGACCCGTTGGCGGGCGGGACCGCCCGGCGCCGTCCGATGGCTTCTTCCGGGTGCGCGGCGGCATCGGTACTACCAAGGAGGCGTCCGTAAGAAGGCTTGTTCGCATCAAACATCTTCTGACCCAGCGGCGTCATTGGAGGGACATCGTTGCCGAAGCCACGATCTCCGCAGTCCCGGCACGTTCCGCCGCCACCGTAACCGGACGGAGTGCCGTTGCGGCTCCAGATTCCGGAGATATCGTGTTTGTCGTAGGCAAGGTTGGCGTTTTTCGGATTGGCAGCCAAGATAGGCGGGCCGCCACCTTGCGCGAAAACGCTAGACGAATACAACAGATAGCCGGCTAACAGCATGCTCAAACCGGTCAGGCTATTTTTAATCATCGGAAGGCTCATCTAGGGCTACTTTTGTTCTGGCTGCTTCTGTTCGCTTGTTGGAGGCGCCGGTTCTGGTGGGGCGCCCGGATTGCCACCAGCCACACCCATTACCACCTCGCCCTGGTCATTTAAGAGTTTGAGAATAGCGCCGACCGGTGTTCCCGCTCTTGAAGGCGCCACGGTGATGGTGATATGCATTCCAACCGGCAACGCGGCTTCGGAGCGTCGTTTGCCCCATCCTCCCTGGATCAGCTGGGATGGATTGGGATAGAACTCGCCACCCCAATGCACCACAGTGCCTTTGTCGTCCGTGACGTCGAAATACAGTTGGGGATGTGGGTTGGCATAGTGGAACTCCGTGACCACGCCCTTCATGGTGACCGGGTGGCTGGCGTCATAAGAGACACCCGTGCCATGATGCGCGGGAACCGGAATCACCGTCGCGACGACACCCAAGACCAATACCGCAAAACAAGATGGTCTAACGTTTTTCATTGTTATTCTCTCCGTTCGGGAGACCCCTCGATTCTATCCTCGACCGTGCTGAGCTCTATGAGCGCAATCGTAAAGATATGTTAAGGTCCGAACCCTGCGACTTCGGAAAATAGGATCATCTAAGGCATGCGGGCAGGAGTAAGGCGGGTGTTGGGAATTGCGGTCGTGTCCTTAGTGGGCGCGGGCTTGGCGAGCAGTCAGCAGGCGCCAGCGGAGAAACCGCTGATGGCCGAACAGGTTTTCAAAAACGTCAAAGTACTCAAGGGAATTCCGGTCGGCGAATTCATGGACACCATGGGCTTCTTTGCCGCGTCGCTGGGATTGAATTGTGTCTATTGCCACGTTGAGCAAAGCATGGAGAACTGGGACAAATTCGCCGAAGACGTACCTCGGAAAGAGACTGCGCGAGCCATGATTCTGATGGTGAACGCCCTTAATAAGGGCAGCTTCGGAGGGCGGCGCGCTTTGACCTGCTACTCGTGCCATCGCGGCGCCGAACACCCCAAGGTTGTCCCGAGCCTCGCCGACCAATACACTGTTCCCCAAGAAGATCCAAACGAAATCGAAATCGTCAAAGACGCCCCGCAGGGACCTTCCGCCGAACAGATTCTGGATAAATATATTCAGGCGCTCGGTGGGACACAGCGTTTGGCCAGCCTCACAACCTTCGCCGGCCAGGGGACTTATGAAGGCTACGATAGCTATCACGCAAAAGTCCCCTTGGAGATCTACGCCCAGGCTCCCGGAGAGCGCACCATAATCGCGCATACGCAGAACGGAGACAGCACCACGACGTTTGACGGACACGCGGGTTGGGTCGCGGCGGTGGACAAGCCGGTGCACTTGCTCGCGTTGCTTCCTGGATCGGAGCTGGACGGCGCAAAACTGGACGCGGACCTGTGTTTTCCGGTGGGCATCAAACGGGCTCTCGGTCAGTGGCGAAATGGTTTCCCAGTCACCACCATCGAGGATCGTGAGGTGCAGGTCATCCAGGGAATCGCAGGCGGCGGATCTCGCGTGAAGTTGTACTTTGACAGCAAGACGGGGCTGCTGGCGCGGCAGTTGCGCTACACCAACACAATAGTCGGTACGATCCCGATCCAGATTGACTACTCCGACTATCGTGAGGTAGCTGGCGTCAAGATGCCTTTTCACTGGGTTGTGACCTGGACCGGCGGGCAGTCGACCATGGAGCTACGCGATGTTCGGCCCAACGTCGAGATCGATGCCGCGAAATTTTCCAAACCGGCTCCCGCCGTGGTGACGAAGGCCGTGGCCCGGTAAGATCTGTAGAGCGAACCCCTGACTCGGCAGTCCACAAGCGCTGTCGCTCGACATGGAGGGATGGTCTTGCGAGGTCTGCTTGAAAAATGCGCGCGGTTACAACTGCGCGTGACATTGTTCGGAGGCCGCCGGTCGAACAACGATAGCTCGGTCTATTTCGCCGGTTGCTTCAGGCTGCTATAGACGGCTTCCACAAACATATCCGTAGTCCACGGGCCGGTGTTTGCCCCGTATCGGGTGTCGTAGTCGGCGGTGACTCTCGCCGCCTTGACTTGTTCGAGAGTGGCGCCGCTCTTGATCATCGACCGGACGCGGTCCCGGACGATAACAACCATGTCCCGATATTCCACCACTTCATGCTCATCGGACAGATATCCGTGTCCTGGAACGATCAGCGTGCCACCCTGTCCTTCGTGCAGGAAAACGGTCCGGTTGAGGATGTCATTGAGGGCTTTGATCTCGCCCTGAACGCTGCCGCCGTCTTTGACGTCGATGAATGGAAACTGCGTCGTGTTGAAGATATCACCCGAGGCGATAACATCGGCTTGCCGGAATTGAACAATGCTGTCGCCGTCTGTGATCGCGTTCGGCTCGTGAAAAATCTCGATGGCGTTCCCGTTGTGGTATTTGCGCCGGCGATCGTCGAGAAAGGTGTCGCTCGGCAAGCCCGGCCCAGGCAGTTTCGCCTCCACCATGCGAGTCTCCACGTTTTGTTGAGCGATGATGGTCGCGCCCACGCCGGCATCCCTGAACTGCATCGAGAAGAAGGAACCCACCAGGCTGGGATCGCCTCCAGCGGCGCGAAGTTTCACGTTGCCGCCAGTGCGGTCCGGAAGGAAGCTGGTATTGGCGATGAACTGAATCGGCTGGTCGCTGAGTTTGTGAATCGCCTCGATCACCTTGCCGGTGAGCTGGCCGGATCCGCTGTCGACGACAAATGGCCCTTGATCCCCTGTCTGGACCACGATGTTCCCGCCGTCGCCAACGAGCATGTAGACGTTGCCGGAAACCGGCCATACGTGAATCTCGCCATCGTGTGGTTCAGGATCCATCGCGCTGCTCACCGGCGAGCGACCCGGCGCGGGCTTAAGCAATGCTTCGGCCTCGGCATCGGTCGCGGTTTTAAGGGTGGCCGTAAATTCCGGATAAATGGAGGACGCGCCGGCAATGCCGGACAACAGCGGAATTTTGTACCGTTTGGAGTACTCTCTGGCAAACGGCTGCGCACCTAAGGGATAGTTCGGCACCACGTCCGGCGGCCGCCCCACAATCTCCTCGCCGTCGTCGCAGGCGTAAAGCCAGGAACCGTGGTCTGAGGGCTGCCGGAAAAAGTCGTCGCTGCGAACTTCCTCCTCGGTCAGAAAAACGGGATCCGTGACAACGGTAGTATCCACCAGGTGGTCGCCATGGCGGACGATGAATTCCACCATCGTGGCTTGGTCGCTCTCTGGAAGTCCGTTGCGCCGCAGCCAGCCTTGCTTCAGGTGGCTGGTATTCACCATCAACGCATCTCCCACGAAGCGGCCCGTTGAGAATCCCTGATAGGTATGCGGGGCGTAAGCGGGCGGATGCGGACGGCCGTCCATCCAGATGGTGCGGAAACCCTCGGTGGTCTGCGCCCAAATGTGAATGGCGACCAGTTGCATAGTATGCGGGTCGCGGTCTTCCCAGATGCGGAAGTTTCCCACCGCGCGCATCTGGTACGGCGCTACATAGCCATCGCACTGGTGGTGCTTCAAGGTTAAACGGGAAGCGTCGTAGGAGAGCGCCCACAGACGTCCTGCCTCGTTGATCGCGAACCCGGCATAGTCTCCAATCTCGGAACCCGCTCCGCGCTCGAGCCCATCCTCGTTGACCACCGGCGACCAGTAGCCAGAAAGGTCAATCGCCGGAGACGGTCGGCTTGCTGCTCGCGGCGGCGGGGCTTGTGCGAAGAGGTTGATCTGCGCCAACAGCGCCGCCGAGAAGAGAACGATGTATAGGATGTTTTTGATCGCTTTCATTTTCGTTCGCTCTATTTGGCCGAACAGGACGACGGATTCCAACCCGCCGCGTCGTTCTGCTTCTTGAAATGCGTACTGGTCCAGAACGGCGCGGTGAGGTACATCGGATCGGTGACCTCGGTGCTCACCAACAGCAAAGAATCGCCGTTTGGAATGTCGAAGCGGTCGAAGTATTCAGTCATGACGGCATTTTCGCTGTACGGAATCCCGTTCTTTCGCAAGTACCCAGCCTTCATTCTGCTCGTCACCACCTTCAAAGCGCCGCCTCTGTCCAGAGCGCCGCCCGCCCCGAGTGAGAATCCGCCGCGCGTCATGATGGTGCCGGGCACGTCCCAACTGGCGACTGAAATCCCCTGCCAGTCTCCACCTTGGCCCTGCGACGCGCCGAAGTAGAATGTCCGGGTCTGAGTACCTGCATCAAACTCGGCTTTTAGCGTGTTGTCGTCCTGCCAAGTGATGTGTATCCTGCCGGGCCGACGCACGATCGCTGCCGCGCCATATGCTTTGCACCGCCCGCCTGAGGACTCGTCCTCTGCCGGATCCCACGCCTGGGCGGCTTTCCGGCCCTCCGCGTTGAGTGGGACGGATTCAGCATCGCCCTTAGGCGGCACGGTCATGCGCGAACGCCAGTCCTCTGTTACCAGCGAAACCCAATATCCGGTGAGGTCGACGGGAGCGGCTGCTCGAGGGGCGGGTGGTGGTCCGGACGGCGGGCCGAAACCCGGAGGCTGCCCCTGCGCGGAGACAATTACGGCGGTGACGCTCAACAACAGGCCCACCGACCAGGGCGTTGCCTTCCTACTAAAACGCATACTCAAGTATCAATTCAGAGCGTGACAGATCCGCTGGGTCTTAACATATCTTTACGATTACGATGGCTGGCGTTCTATTGCTGATCGGCATAGACAGTTGTGACGAAGCCTGCGGCGTTGGTGTTGGGCCAATCGGGATGCAGCGTTTTGAGCCCGGCGCTGCGCATTGCAAAAACCTTGCGCTGCACCAGACCCCTACGCCCGGATCGAAAGTGTTGAAATTTGTAAAGATGCTTGACCCTTCGGCTTTCGAAGATGATACTAGTGGGGCTGCTGAACGGGTCTTCGATCCAGAGGCGGCTGAGTACTCATGTTTTTGCGATGAGGCAGCTACGATGAAGCGGGCCCCCTATCTACTGAGCATCCTGCGAATCGCCGCCGGATTGCTCTTCATGCAGCACGGAGGCGAGAAGCTGTGGGGTTTTGCAGGAGGCCGAATCGACCACAATTTCCCCCAGCTTCACGCTCTCGCCGGGCCCATTGAACTGATCGGGGGCATGCTGCTGGTGATGGGTCTGTTTGCGCGTACCACGGCCTTCATCCTGTGCGGAGAAATGGCGGTAGCCTATTTCCGAACCTGGGCGCCACGAGGCTTTTTCCCGGTCAGTAACGGCGGTGAGGAAGCGGTGCTTTTTTGCTACGTGTTTCTGTGGCTGGTTACGACCGGAGCCGGCCCGTGGAGTGTGGACGCTCTGATCGAAAAACGTCACGCTATGGGTTACGCGCTGGCGGCGGTAAAACAGACGTTCAGTTCCTGGGAGCCCTACGCGCGGTCGATAACGCGCGCCATGCTGGCCTTTGTTTTTATGCTGCACGGCTACCGCCTGCTCTACGGCATGTTTCCTCAACTGGCCAGGCGCGGGGGTGCGGGCCAGATGCCGCTGGATCAGCTTCCTGCGTTCACGGGCTATATCGCGATTGTCGGCGGCGCCCTCTTGTTTCTGGGACTGCTGACTAAGGTGGCGTCCCTGGTTCTGTCGCTGCAAGCGCTGGCGGCTTATCTACTCGTTGCCGCTTCGCGTTCTCCGATTCCGCTCCGGGCCGGCGCCAACGAGGTGCTGCTGTACTTCTTCGTCTTTCTCTATCTTGCCGCGGTGGGAGCCGGGATCTGGAGTCTTGATTTCATGATCCAGAAGTGGCGCGCCGCCGCAGCGGCTTCGCAATTGAACCGAGCCGTCTAAGACGCGGCCTGGCATCTACATCTTCCGCGCTTTCGGTAGCCGTGTGAAGAAGATGCCGGAGCGTTTTGAATGCCTCGTCGGACGTGGCCACTTCGAAGAAGGCTTGAGCCACGGGAGACACTGGCTCGCGATTGGGAATTGCAATCGCAACCGAAGCGGGTTTGCCAGCCATTGGCAACGGGATGGCTTCTAATTTGTCGTCGCCGGAAATCATGATTCTGACTGGCCTGGGAAGAACGGAGGCCCACTTTCCCGTTTGTACGTGATCCATTACCATCCAAACCGCGCTGGTTATGATATGTGGCGTCTTGCTGAGCGCTTCGTTCAGTAGC
>Ga0302324_100029447_pt1 | contig 10405 bp, 8 predicted proteins | sample Palsa_T0_1_FD_201949 | JGI IMG/M metagenome (GOLD analysis project Ga0302324, IMG submission 201949) | Peat permafrost microbial communities from Stordalen Mire near Abisko, Sweden - Palsa_T0_1 | ecosystem: Environmental > Terrestrial > Soil > Palsa > Peat permafrost | place: Sweden: Abisko... | reverse complement strand
GGAGTCGAAGGAGAAGAAGGCCCACTTGCCGGGGAAGCGCTTTTCGTCTTTGACATGCACTTCCATGTCGATGATGCCGCCAGCCTGAAAGTGGCCGTGCTGATTGATCGAACCTTTGCTCTGTGCTGTTCTCGCTTCCAGAACAATCACGGTTTTGTCGGGCCAGGTTCCGGTTTCAAGAAAGCTGCGGTAGGCCTCGGGATTGACGAAGACGTTATCAAAACTGGAGTGGTCTTCCATGCCGGGGGCCTTCGGGAAGTAGCTCATGTCGACGCCCGAGGTGAGATAAATCCACTCGCGATAATTTGTGGGCGGAAGCATTTTTCCGTCTTTGTCATAGGTGGGTGTGGTGGTGGTTGCCGCCATTGCGGGGATGGGCGTGCGGAAGGCCACGGGGATGGCGACGACGGCGGTGAGCAGGCAAAGGGCTGCCAGGGTGATGCGGGAGATTCGGGACATGATGGACTCCGATGCTTGTATCTACGGACTGGGGAGTGGGAATGTTCCTGGGTTAGGTCTTGTCTTGGTAAGGAATCGCGACGAGCGTACCTCAGGGGCTCAAGCCCACGTCGATTTTGTGGCGCTCGCGGCACGACTGAAGTCGTGCCCTTTCAAAGCCAATGCTCCCTGCCTGCAAAGCCGGAGTCTTCTGAAAGGCCTAGAAAACCTTCAGTTGGACGACCAGGTACTTCTTGGGGTTTTCGCGCATGCTCTTTACCAGTTGATGGGCCTGGTCGAGGGTCTGGTCGGCGTGGTCGTAGAGGGAGCGGTTCTGCACCAGTTGGCCGATCGATCCTTTGCCCTCGTCGACCGCAGTGAGAATGCTGTCCAGGCGGTTCACGGTGTCGTCAAGCTTTTTGGCGAACTCGGGGTCGCGGGCCAGCTTGCCGATGGAGCCTTTGCCGTGATTGATCTCGGTGATCAATTCATTGGCGTTGGAGACGGTTGAGTTCAGGTTGTTGTAAAGCGAATCGTCTTTGAGAAACTTGCCGGCGGTGCCTTTGCCTTCATCGAGGCCGATGGTGATCTTGTTCAGGCGGTCGACGGCCGAATTGGCGCGGTCATACAGGGTGTCGTCGGTGAGCAGCTTACCTATCGATCCCTTGCCCCCAGCGACGGCGCCGGTGATGGACTGAAGGTCGTCGGCTATGCGCGAAATCTTATGATAGAGCGCAGGATCGTTGAGGAACATGCCTGCGGAGCCGCGCTTGGAGTTCAGCGTGTCGACGAGTACGTCGATCTTGTTAATCAGGCCTGAAACCTGCTTCATCGTGACTGCGCTGGAGCGGACGACGTCCTGGATGTTGGCAGATGCCACGGATTTCAGCTCGGCGTTGTTGCTGGGCGTTGGGCCGGTGGCACTCACTGAAGTGATATCGATGAAGCTGTCGCCCAGCGCACCTGCCTGGGCAATCGACACGGTCGAATCGGTGTGCAGATCCTGGACGAATTCCTCGCCCAGGCGTAATGTCACTTCGACCGGGGTGGGGTCGCGCTCGGGGACCACGCGAACGCGGATTACATTGCCAATGGTCACACCTTCGAGCGTGACTTCCGCCCCGGGCTTGAGGCCGCCGGCATTTTCAAAGTAGGCGCGGAGAAGAACCTTGCGCGCGAACAGGCCGCCGGTTGAACCGGACATGAGAATGATGAGCCCGATCAACACGATCAAGGACACCAGGACCAAAGCTCCCACTCTCAATTGTGACCATTGAATCTCTTTGCGGCTTGGCACGGCACTCCCCTGGATGAAATGAGCAGGTCGTCGCCTAGAGGATAGCAGACCGGCTCTAGGTCCGGTCCTCAAGAACGACGCTGGCCATGGCAAGGCTGGTGGTGTGGGTGATGGAAAGGGCGATGTTTACCACGCCCAGGCGGGCGGCGAATTGGGCAGCGCGACCATGATAATGGAGCGTGGGTTTGCCGCTGGGCAGCCGGATGACCTCAATTTCAAGCCAGCCGACGCCGTGGCTGATGCCGGTGCCGAGGGCCTTGGCACCTGCTTCCTTGGCCGCGAACCGGGCGGCGAAACTCTCTGCGGAGTTGCGCTTGCGCAGGCAATAGGCCTGTTCGGCCGCGGAGTAGATGCGGTTGAGGAACCGGCTGCCATAGCGGTCGATGGACTGCTGGATGCGCCCAATCTCGACAAGATCGATTCCGGAGCCGACGATCATTCTGTCTATCAAGCTAAATCATTTTGCTTTTGTTGGGTTGTGGCGGGACGAGCTGGCGTTTAAAGGTAAGAACGAGGACCTTGCCAGAGGTGATTGAGCGGCTCCAATTACCGGAGGCTGAACTAAAGGGCGTACTGGTAAAGCGAGAGTGTTTCGATGCCGGTCATCTGACGTTCTACTTCGGGACAATTGTTACGGGGGCAGGGCTGGCTCCGATAAGAGCGGTGAGGGGCTGACAAATGACCAAGCGTGACGATGGACGAGGTATGAGTATTCCGTGGGCTATGGAGATGAAGGCGATCTCTGTTGAAGAGCCATCGCGGCTGGTGCAGACTCTCACGGGCGCGGTTCTGGCCAGTGGCGGCTGGGTGCTGAGCCGTGGGGCCAACGACGCAGGCATGGTGAGCATGCTGTTCGAGTTCGAGCGACAGGCTTGCGTGGAAATTTACACCATGTTGATCGCCGCGGGGCTTGAGCTGAGCCAGGGCGGGCATATTCGTTTCACTGAGCTTTGCCAGTGCACGCGCATCCATCAAAAGGATTGCGGCACGGAGATTGCCAGCATCGACCTGGAGATTCAGACTCTTCCGATGGAGATCCAGCGCGGGGCGGCGTGCAAAGCGGCCTGATTGAAAGGGCAAGGGCTCAACCGGCTTCCACTAATCCATAGCGGCGTTGCCACGCTTCTTTGAGGCGGCTCCAGACGCGGGCGCGCTCGGCTTCGGTGACTTCGGCGGGCTTGGTCTCACCTGGCTTCGTCTCGCCGGGCTTGGCCCCGCCGGGCTTGGATTGATCGGCGTTGGCAAAGCGGGCGGCTTCGATCTTGGCGATTTCCAGCAATGCGCGGTCGCGCAGCAGGTCGGCGACGCGAAAGTCGGGCAGGCCGGCTTGGCGGGTGCCGAAAAATTCGCCGGGGCCACGCATGGATAGATCCAACTCAGCCAATTCAAAGCCATCCTGGGTGCGGACCATGGCATTGAGGCGCTCTTCGGCTAATGGCGAGACGCGTGGGCCGGTAACCAGAATGCAGTAGCTCTTGGCTGCGCCTCGGCCGACGCGTCCGCGCAACTGGTGAAGCTGGGCCAGGCCGAAACGCTCCGCGTGCTCGACCACCATCACGGTGGCATTGGGAACGTCAACGCCAACTTCGATGACCGTTGTGGAGACGAGCACATCGATTTCGCCTCGCTGGAAACGGCGCATGATGATCTCCTTCTCGTCGGCGTCGAGACGGCCATGGAGCAGGCCGACGCGCAAGCCGGCCAATGGGCCTTTGCGGAGCTTCTCATGCATTTCGACCGCTGACTTCAAGCCGGATTTGGCCGTGGGGTTGGCTTCCTGCGCGGCCTTGGGGAATAGCTCTGCTGTCTTTCCCTTGCGGACGGATTTGGGGGCGGTGTTTGGTGGAGCAGGGTCAAGACCGGCTTCGGGATCGTCGTGGGAGAAATCGAGCTCGGGCTGGTCGTCCTTTGTCCCTTCAATTACTGGGTAGACGATGTAGGCCTGGCGACCCTTTGCCACCTGTTTCCGAACGAAGTCCCAGACCTTGTCCGCGTCATCGCCGGGAACGCGGCGGGTGACGATGGGGGTGCGGCCCGGCGGTAACTCATCGAGCACACTTACGTCGAGGTCGCCATAGAGCGAGAGCGCCAGGGTGCGGGGAATCGGCGTGGCGGTCATTACCAGTACGTCGGGCTCAGCCTGATTGGGCTTTTTCATCAGGCGGAAGCGCTGCATGACGCCGAAGCGGTGCTGTTCATCGACGACGACCAGGCCGAGGCGGTCGAACTCTACTTTCTCTTCGATCAATGCATGTGTTCCGATGATCAGTTGTGCTTCGCCGCGGTTGATGAGGCTGCGGGTGTGGCGCTTGCGGTCTTCGTCGAGCGAGCCGGTGAGCAGGACGATGCGCGGCTTACGGCTGGAGCGCTCAAGCAGCTTGCGGGCGGCGAGGAAGTGCTGCGTGGCGAGGATTTCAGTGGGCGCCATCAGGGCTGCCTGGTAGCCATTTTCCATGGCCACCAGCATGGCCTGCAGCGCGACGATGGTCTTGCCTGAGCCCACGTCGCCCTGCAGCAGGCGGCGCATGGGGCTGGGCTGGCGCATGTCGGCTACGATCTCGCCAAGGGCACGTTTTTGTGCCGTGGTGGGATGGAAGGGCAGGACCTCGCGGATGGCTTCGCGGACCTTGTCGGTGGTGGCGAAGGCGATGCCGGGGCGCTCTCTCATGCGGCGGCGCTTGAGTTCAAGGCCGAGTTCAAGGAAGAAAAGCTCTTCGAAGATCAGGCGGCGGTGCGCGGGCGTCGCGGAAGCTTGCAACTGCGCAAAGGGCGTGCCTTCGGGCGGGAAATGAACCTCGCGCAACGCCGTTTCTCGATCAGGCAGGTTGAGGCGGGCGAGCATCTGTTTCGGCAGAGACTCGGGAACCGCGCCTCGCACGCCTTCGAGCAGGTGGAAGATGACTTTGCGCTGCCAGCGCGAGGCCAGGCGGCTGCCGCCGAGCGACTCATAAACAGGCGTGATGCGGCCAACTTCAAGCAGAAGCGTTTCGGCATCGTCGGTGGAGTCAGGCAGCAGCTCGAACTGCGGCTGAATCATTTTCATGTTGCTGGTTGAGCGCGATGGCTCGACCTTGCCGTAGACGGCCACTGTTTGCCCGGCATGGAATTTGCCGTTGAGGTACGTTCCGTTGAACCAAATGCACTTCATTGCGAAGCGGCCCTGGCCCACGGTGAGCTCGAAGATTGGAGCCTTTCGCGTACGGAGCAGGATTGATCCGCGCACTTCGCCGATGACAGAAGCGATTTCGCCGGGCTTCAGCTCGTCGAGACTGCGGGGATTCTGGCGGTCTTCATAGCGGAAGGGGAGATGGTAGAGCAGGTCTTCGGCGGTGAGGATGTTTTTGGCCGCGAGGAGCGAAGCCACTATCGGACCAACGCCGCGGACGTATTTCACTTCATCTTCAAGCCGAGCCACACCTTGGATGCTAAATGGCTTGTGTGTGAGGGAACAAATGCGCCGTTATATAGCTAAGCCGCATCCGATTCGAAGACGCTCACCTCAGCTTCAATGGTTTTGGCCAGAGCGAGTTTGGCTTTGGTAAGGTCGTGCATCTGTTGAAGATTGAGCCAGAATTCCGGGCTGTTATCGAAAAAGCGGGCCAGGCGCAGAGCCGTGTCAGGGGTGATGGCGCGCTTGCCGCGCACAATTTCACCAATCCGCGTCGACGGCACGCGAATACTCATGGCGAGCCGGTGCTGGCTTAAGCCCAAGGGCTTTAGAAACTCCTCCGCCAGCATCTCCCCTGGCGAGGTGGTCACGTACTGGTAGTTCCAGCCGTGGGCTGGGCGCACCAGTGGCACGCTATTTCTTGCCTTTCCGTTCATGGTGGTAGTCGACGATTTCAACGTCATACGCTCCATCCTCCTTCCATACTAAGCCGTTCCGAAACTTATGGTTGATACCAGGGACACGGCGGCAGCAGCTAGAACTTGTTGCATAAATGCTGCCCGGCCACAGCGGAACGTCCCTCAGGGGCTGAAGCCCGCGATTTGCGCAGCCTCTGCGGCACGGCTAAAGCCGTGCCCTTTCAAAACCCGATCTATGCAGCCAGCTCTCGGCCGATGGTGGGGCGGTGTATGTTTATATGCGGCGGGAAATTGCACGGTGGGAGGGGTTCGAGTGAACGAGTTCAATCGCAGAAATTTTCTCAGGGTTGCGGGGGCGGCATCGGCGGGGAGTTTGCTGGGTCCGAATTTGCATGCACTGCCGGCAACGACCTGCGAATTGCTTCAGACCGAGACGGCCAAACCGGTCGCTGCCAACGATCATATCCAGATTGCGTTGATCGGTGCGGGTGGGCAGGGCATGGGCGATACCAAGGTTGCCGTGCAGGTTCCGGGCGTGAAGCTGATGGCGGTGGCCGATTGCTATAACGGCCGGCTGGATCGCAGCAAGGAGCTTTGGGGCGCAGACATTTTTACTACCCGCGATTACAACGAGATTCTAGCGCGCAAAGACATTGACGCGATCATCGTTGGCACGCCCGACCACTGGCACAAGAAGGTCTCGGTTGATGCGATGAAGGCCGGCAAGGATGTGTACTGCGAGAAGCCGATGATTCATCTTTATTCCGATGGGCCGGAGATGATTGAGACTTCGCACGCGACAAAACGCATTTTGCAGATCGGTAGCCAGCGCGTGAGTTCGGTGATCTATGCCAAAGCCAAAGAGCTGCTTGCCGCCGGCGCTATTGGCGAGTTGAACATGGTTACGGCGCGGTGGGATCGCAATTCGGCGATGGGTGCGTGGGATTATACGGTTCCGCCGGATGCTTCGACCGATACCTGCGATTGGCCTACGTTTCTGGGTACTGCTCCCAAGATTCCATTTAATGCCGAGCATTTTTTCCAGTGGCGCAAGTGGAAGGCTTACGGAAGCGGCGTGGCCGGCGATTTGTTTGTGCATTTGTTTAGCGGCACGCACTTCATCACCGGATCGAATGGGCCCACGAGGGGCATGGCTACCGGGGCAATCCGCTTTTGGAAAGATGGACGCGATGCGGACGATGTGATGCTGGGGCTGTTCGACTATCGCGAAGGATTTAATCTGAGCTTGCGCGTGAACTTTGTGGATGGCGGAGAAGAGAGCGAGGGGTTTCTCTTCACGGGTTCAGAGGGAACGATGGAGATTGGCGGAGGCGCGGTGACAGTGACGCGCGTGCCCAGGGAAAAGGCGCCGGGATACACGATTGACACGTTTCCGCTGGCGATGCAGAAGTCGATTATTGCGGACTACGAGAAGAAATATCCGCACCAGCGTTGGGCCACGGAGGCGCTGGGGGGAAGCGAGAAGTATGTTGCGCCAGGCGGGTACAGCGACAACTACGATCACTTTGCGAACTTCTTCGATGCTGTTCGATCCCGCAATCCGGTGGTGGAGGATGCGGTATTTGGGTATCGCGCGGCCGGGGCGGCGTTGTTGAGCAATTTGAGCATCGAGCGCGGGGCGGTGGTGCATTGGGATCCGGATGCTATGAAGCTGATGTAAAAGCGAGCGCAAAAAAGGACGCCTTCCGCGGAGGATTTCCAGAAGGCGTCTCTCAAGGGCAAATGCAGATCCTTCGACTCACCACCCCCAAACTGAAAAACGTTTGGGGCCCCTTTCGCTCAGGATGACAGGTCATTTTATGTTTGGGGCTTTAGAGACAGGACACTCGAACCCATCTCGTAGACCCTTTGGTGCCCTGCTGACCAAGTCCCTCAGGGGCTAAAGCCCAAGCGATTTGCGACGTTTTGCGGCACGGCTGAAGCCATGCCCTTTCAACGCTGGTTTATGAGATGGGACACTAGTCTCTTGCGAGGAAGTAGGCGTCGATGGCTTGCTTCAGGGCGGGGCGGTCGATGAATGGCTGGCGGCCGTCGTAGCGGGCGCTCCAGCAGACCTGGTTCACAATGTCGCGCGGATAGCAGGAGCGCAATTCCTGCTCGAGCTCGATGCGAATGTACTGAATCAGATCGACGGGGATGGTGTTGTCATAGCCGACTTTATTTTCGGCGGCCACGCGGCGGAAGATCTCGCAGAACTGATCGTCGGAGACTTCACCGATCTTGATCTTGGTTTGAATCCTGCGCAGGAAGGCGGGATCGACCAATTGCGCCGGGTCCATGTTGGATGCAAACACGACCAGCATTTCAAACGGGACCTCGATCTTTTTTCCGCCGGCGAGGGTGAGGAAATCGATCTTGCGATCCAGCGGCACGACCCAGCGATTCAGCAGTTCTTCGGGGCGCAGCCGCTGGCGGCCGAAGTCGTCGATGATGAGCACGCCATTGTTGGCCTTCATCTGCGCTGGCGCTACGTAGAATTTTGAAGTTGCGTTGAACTGAAGATCGAGCATTTCGGCCGTCAATTCGCCACCGACCAGGACGGATGGACGCTGGCACAGCACCCAGCGCGCGTCGCGGTCTTCGGGCTCGGACGACACCATCCGTCTATGAATGGATGGGTCATAAACGGTGATGATCTGACCATCCACCTCAACGGCGTAGGGGATCCATACTTCGTCTTGCGCAAGCACGCGCGACAGGGTCTCGGCCATGGTGGTCTTGCCCACGCCTGCCGGGCCCCAGAGGAAGACGGAGCTACCCGAGTTGAGCGCGGTGCCAAACTTGCGCAGGGTTTCGTTGTCGATGACCAGATGGGCGAAGGCGCGATGCACGTCGGCCGCATGCACGTCGGTCCTCTTTACGCTCTGCTTGCGAGTCTGTTCAACGTAGCTATCAAAGGCTACTGGCGCTGCGCCGGCATAATGGCAATGGGTCAGCAGTTCTACTGCTCGCGACCGACCCTGGGCGGTGATGGCGATCTGATGCACGTGACCTGACATGCCGGTCACCAGGCAGAATTGTTCGGCGCGCAGCTGCGAAAACAGCGAATCAACCACTTCGTAACTGAGGCACATCTTCCCGGCTAGCTCAAGAACGGAGAGCGAGCCCGACAAATAGAGTGTCTTTAGTGCGATTTCTTCAAGTACGGACTGGCGTACATCGAGTTGCGAGAGCTTCTGTGGCCGCTTGGTGGGCCCTGGCGCAGGGACGCCGGTCTTGGTGAAATCGTTGTCATTGTCGTACTCGTACATTGATAACAACGTTGCCATAACTCTCTCCAAAGTGCATTTTCAACTTTATCCCTCCAGTAGTAACCATGTGTCTCCCCCTTTTGTCGGCGTGGAAGTCCCACTTTAGTGTTAGTGGGCGCGATTTTGGCGGAGGGATGATCCGAGATTGGCCTGGACAGTCTCGGTGTCAAGGTTCGTATCGGGGGCGGTCCGGTCAAAAAATCGGTTTGACGGCGCGCTTTGCTAAACTGCTCGCAGACCAGTCCCTATTCGGCAAACGTCAGAAAAGATTGGATCAGCGGAGATTTCATGCCAGTTGTCGAACTTGCCGGGGTGACCAAGGCCTATGAGACCAAGGTTGCCGTCAATAACCTGAGCCTATCCATCGATGCGGGGCAGATGTTTGGGCTGCTGGGGCCGAACGGTGCGGGAAAAACCAGCTCCATTCGCATGATGATGGGCATCACGATTCCTGATTCGGGGCACATCAGCCTTTTTGGAAAGCCATTTGAGCGCAAGAGCCTGGAGCGGGTGGGTTACCTGCCCGAGGAGCGCGGACTTTACAAGAAGATGAAGGTGTTGGAACAGCTGGTTTTCTTTGGCCAACTGCATGGGCTGGAGGCTGAAGAGGCGCGAAAGCGAGCGAAGGCCTGGACGGAGCGGATGGAGATCGCCGACGTCCTGAACAAAAAAACCGAAGAGCTCTCTAAAGGAATGCAGCAAAAGATCCAGTTCATTGCGTCGCTGCTGCACGATCCGGGACTAATCGTGATGGATGAGCCGTTTTCGGGGCTCGATCCCGTGAATGCGGTGCTGGTTGAGAAGACGCTGCTTGAACTCAAGGCCCAGGGCAAGGCGATTCTGTTTTCGACGCACCGTATGGATCAGGTGGAAAAGCTGTGCGACTCCATTTGCCTGGTGAACAACGGCCGCGCGGTGCTGGCCGGCAAGGTACGCGAGATCAAGGCTACCTACAAGCGTGACCGCGTGGTGGTGGAGTTTGAAGGAAGCTCATCATTCTTGAACTCCGCGGAGATTGCGGAAGCGAAAAACTTCTCTGGACATGCGGAGATCAAGCTGAAAGAAAATGGCGATGCGCAGAAGTTGCTGCATGAGGCAGCGGCAGCGGCGACCATTTACCGGTTCGAGCTGGTTGAGCCTTCACTGGAAGAGATATTCATTCTGACCGTGGGAGGCAAGACCGATGCGTAATACTCTGCTGATTGCCAAACGCGAATATCTGGAGCAGATCAAGAGCAAGGCTTTCAAGCTTTCGACAGTTGGGCTGCCGGCTGCGCTGGGGGTTGTGTTCTTCATCGGCTACCTATCGTCACTGGGGTTGGGTGGAAACAAGCACATGGCCATTGCGTCAAGCGACGCGGCGCTGGCCGACCAGCTTCGCATCCGGTTGACGAGCGAGAAGAACTCGAAAGCTCAAGTGGACGTTGTGACTAATCCGACTGCGGATGATCATGCTCGCCTGATTGAGCAAGTTCGAATCAAGGCTATCGACGGACTTTTGTGGATTGACGCGCCCGCGGGACAAATACCGACGGCGACATACTATTCGTCGTCTGCAGGGGACTTCATGTCGACTGCTCGCCTGAAGGAT
>Ga0302324_100029446_pt1 | contig 10405 bp, 10 predicted proteins | sample Palsa_T0_1_FD_201949 | JGI IMG/M metagenome (GOLD analysis project Ga0302324, IMG submission 201949) | Peat permafrost microbial communities from Stordalen Mire near Abisko, Sweden - Palsa_T0_1 | ecosystem: Environmental > Terrestrial > Soil > Palsa > Peat permafrost | place: Sweden: Abisko... | reverse complement strand
TCTGGGATTACGCTCGTGGTCAACAGCTTCTTCATTCCATTCCTGCTTCTCGGGATCGTCGGACTGGTTTCGTCGCGGCTAAGGGCGCTGTTTGGCGTAACGTTGGCTTACGTAATTCTGCATTTTCTGGTTCTGCCCAACTGGCAGGAGCGCTGGGTCGCCATTTTCTACTTATGCTGTGGGATCTGCGCCGCGTTAACGGTGGGCAGCAGAACCGCTTCTTCGACTGCAGCGCCCGAACCGGCGCGCCTCTGATCTTAATCTAGTGGCGCAGAAAAAAAGCGTAGTAACGGGTATCCGCGATCCGATGCCAGCGCGGATCCAGGCTTCGCACAGCCGGGTCCCACGCAATCACAGCCTTGGCCCCGATCCCGGCGAAATGTTCGTAGGCAGAGTCCCGCTGCGGTGAGGAGGAAATCCAGAAATCGTTTGCCGGCGTCGACTCCGCGACAATCCTGAATCGAGCCAGGCGGGCCCAATGGTCGATTTCGCCGGGCCCAATGACTCCCACCTCATCCCCTGCCCGCAATCCCATCCGAAGTAATCCTTCAGCGGTCCTGATTTGCTCGGCCCCCGATGGGGCTGCCCCCACGGTAGCGTTTGTATATGCGGTATCGGCGATGTGTCCTACCACGGACAGCAGCATAGTGGCCGCGACCGCCATGGTGACATACCTGACCGGGGCCAGTAACTGCAGATCTCCGGACACTCGAATGCCGGCGAATACAGCCAACCATAAGAGCACCATGGAAGCGCCCACGTATCGCGGCAACACGAGAACCAGTGCGTAGGTCGCAAAACACACACCAGCAGTCGCCAGCAACGGCCACTGTGAGGCAATCCCTTTGCGGGCGAGCTCGCCACCTAAGAGCAAAAAGATAAGCACCCCCGCAATCAAGCCGCCTTGACTCAGGAATATTTTCTGGTAAGCGAAGTAGCTCTTCACCAGAACTCGGACCTGCGAGCGTAGGTTGAACTGAGGCCGCACACCCTCATTCCAGTACGAAGGATCGTCCCAGGGAGGGTAAGTTCCGCTAACCGGCTGCGCGAATTCGAAAACCGGAGGGTCGGACAGGACCTTTCTGGTTGGATGGCGAGGCGTTCCACTTCCGGATGGTTCGCCCTGCCAGTGGACGTTTGATGTTCCCGGGCTAACCAGCGACGCATAAGCCAGTTTGCCGGTGTCGCCAAATGTGAGTCTCCTTTTGGCCGTGGAGAGAGCCCAGATGAATGGCGAGCAGACCAGGAGGAAAATTGCGGCCGACAGCAACACGCCGTAAATTCTGGATTTCGACAGCCTGCCCGCGCAGAACAAGATACCCAGGAAAACAAAACCCAGCGGAAACATGATGCCCTTGGTCAGATACGCCCCGCCAATCAGTCCTCCAAAGATCGCAAACTTTGCATAGGAATGCTGCGTTCGCAGATCGACCAACAGGCCGGCGATCAGGAAAACGAAAGCGGCTAGCAGGAGATCCGGACCAACCCAGCCGACATCGATCAGCACCTGCGAACACCAAAGGAAAAGACTGTATCCCAGCCCCGTGAGGAAGGAATCGGGCAATGGAATATAGTCGGAACCTGGAAGGTCCCGCAGTGCTCGGATGATCGAATGAAGGAAGAACTGAAACGAGAAGAGAGCCAAGATGTAAATGATTAGATTTACCGCATGGACAGTGACGAACTCCCACCGTATCGAAGGTTTGAAAATATAAAGCGCAAGCCCCAGCCACCAGGAATACATGGGGCTCCAGTACGCATTAATCGCCGCCCCCCAATCATGGCGGAAGTAGGCGTCGCCGATGTCCAGGTACGAGACGCCGTCAGAAATCATCGAGTAACGAGAGATCCATGCCTCCAGGGCTCCGAATAAGAGGCAGAGGATAAGCCACGTCCGATCGGTCCACGGGTCTCCCGGCCCACTTTCAACGTTTTCTTTCATATCGAGAAGCTACATGGACGAGCGACGGAAACGGTCCCACATAATACAACAGGTTTTCGAGGAAGCCTGGACAGGTTCCGTCGTCAGCGATTAGAACTCGCTTGTGCGCGTGGAATCGATCTTTCTGGAAACGAAATTCAGATCTCAACCTCGCCGATTGGCGCGCAAGGCGCAGGCGGACTCGTCTCTACGGACTTGATCAGAAACCTCCCGGAGTAGTCCAGCCGTTGCAGCGGAGCCTTTATCTCTCGCTGGTATAGAAATTCGTCAACGGCTTTGCGAGCGCCTGCCCAGTATCCATAATCGTCAAACTGGATCATGCCGCCCGGAACCACTTTGTCGTACAAGCAATCGAGGCAGACTTTCACGCTTTCATACCAGTCGCCGTCGATATGCAGAACCGCGATGGCAGTGATGTCGGCCTCGGGTAGCGTCTGCTGAAATAATCCTTTGACGAACGTTACATTGCCCGCAACCTGAAGCCGCTGAAACAATGCGCGAACCTCCTCTAAAGTTCCCACGCAGGTGCCGGTGAAGAGATCGGCCAGCTCAAAGTCGGGATCTTGCGATGTGGGCGCGGGAAGACCCTCGAAGGTGTCGAAAAGCCAGATTCTTCGCCGTGCCTTCAATCGTTGCAGCGTCAAAGCCATCAGCGCCGCGCTTCCGCCGCGCGCGGCTCCGCACTCCACGATGCCTCCCTGAATCCCGCTGAGCACGACATGGCGCACGGCGCGGTGCAGGCCGCGCAAGCGCGCGTTGCTGCACATCGTATAGCCGCGCACCTGGCGATAGATTGAGGAGAATTCCGAGGGCGAAATCCGGTCCCAGGCCTGCGTGGCGACTCGCAGGGCGGCATCCGCCACGAAACGCGGGTCCTGGACACGGTGCAGAATCTCGCGCCAGGGATGCAGCGGCCGCTCCGAGGAGGAGGAGGACAAAGTATCGGCGGGTGAAGTATGCAAGCGGCGATTTTCCCTCGCCGAGGATTATAGCTTGGATGAGACTCCTGCTCCGCAGAGCGTCAAATTTTCAGGAAGTGTGGCGATTGCGCGCACGCAGTGCTTGTGTTGAAATGAGCCATTCACCATCTACCCGCAGGGGCACGCACTTTCCGAAGGGACGGACAACGATTTGGCGTCCAACGCGAAATATGACGCGGTGACCGTTACTGCGGTGGGCGCGCTTCATAGCAAGCTGGTCTCGAACCGCCGGGTCGAAGTTCTCGCCAAATGGTTCGCCGAACTCCTGCCGCCGAATGTCCGAGTGCTGGACGTTGGTTGCGGAGATGGGCTGGTCTCCGCCGTCTTGCAATCGAAGCGGCCGGACGTGAGCGTGCTAGGGATTGACGTTCTCCCCCGCTCGCAGACTCACATTCCAGTTGAAATGTTCGACGGTTCGCACTTTCCGTTTGAAAGCGGGTCGTTCGATGTAGTTCTGTTCTCTGACGTGCTGCACCACACCGCCGATCCATCCGTCCTGCTGCGGGAAGCGTTTCGCGCCGCAGCGCGATATGTAGTAATTAAAGATCATTACCGGGAAGGATTCGCCGCCAACGCCCGGTTGCGATTTATGGATTGGGTGGGAAACGCAAGGTTCGGTGTCGCCCTGCCCTACAACTACTGGGCGAAGCAAGAGTGGAACGCTGCCTGGCAGGAGATCGGTCTGCAACCTGCGCGTGTGGTTACGAAGCTGGGACTTTATCCCAAGCCCGCCGACTGGGTGTTTGGGGCGAAGTTGCATTTCATCGCGCTACTGAGGCGGAACTGATTGAAGATAGGTTCTTTCGGCCAAAGTACTCATCGCCGCCGCAGGCCCAGGACGCTCATAAAGAAGCTGGTAAAAATCGTTTGCACGCCAAGAGTCAGAAACAGCGCGGCGGGAATCACCAGTCGCATGGTGCGGGAGTAGTCAAGAGCGCCAAAGTTTTTACTTCCCCATGCGCTTACCGAGTAGATGGAGAGTGCAAGCCCGGCAAGCGTGAGCAGCGTTCCAATGGCGAGTCCAACCTCCAGCGTGATATAGCGGAAAAGCTTGTCCAAAGTTGGATCCGGAGGCAGCAAGCCCTCGGAGATAGCGAAGAATTTGGTGAATACTGCGAAGGCGATGGCTTGAAATCCCAGGAGTACGAACGCCGCAGCATAGACCATGGTATGAACGTCGAAGATGACCCTGCCGACCGCTCGCGGCGCCGGTATTAGCCACCCGCCGAGAAAACATCCCGCCAGCATCAGCGCGATCCCGGGATACAGGAAAAGCCAGCGCGGGCTATAAAGCAAGAAAAACCGCAGAGTACGCCAGCCATCACGCCAGGTTCTTAAGTGAGGAGGCCGGCTGCGTCCATCCGGCGAGAGCGTGGTGGGAACTTCGGCAATCTGCTGCTTCAGGAGGGTCGCCTTTACGATCATCTCGGTGGCGAACTCCATTCCGGTGGTGCGCAGCCCCAGGCGCTCGTAGGCGTCTTTACGAAAGCCGCGAAGGCCGCAATAGAAATCGCCCACCGGGCTTCGGAAGAACAGCCGTCCTAGCCGTGTCAGAGCGGGATTGCCAAAATAGCGATGCAGCGGAGGCATCGCCGACCTCTGAATCCCTCCGCGGAAGCGATTGCCCATGACCAGGTCCGCGCCTTGCCGCAGCGGCTCCAGGAAGCGGACGATGTGGCCAAAGTCGTAGCTGTCGTCGGCATCGCCCATCACGACGTATTTGCCGGAGGCGGCGGCGATTCCCCCCATCAGGGCATTGCCATAACCGCGCGCCTTGACCCGCACCACTCGCGCGCCCAGGCGCTCCGCAATCTCGATGGAGCCGTCTGTACTGCCATTGTCGGCAATTATGATTTCGCCTGCCACGTTCCCTTCCCGCAGCGCATCCTGAGCTTTGAGGATACAGGTTTCCAGGGTCTCGGCTTCGTTCAGGCACGGCATCACCACCGAAAGCTCGATAGCTTCCGCTTCCTTTACCGGAAGGCGAACGGGATGATGGCCTGGATCCGCTCTAAGGGGTAGAGCCACGCGTAAGCCCTTTCTTTGGCGCCAAGAACTTCAGGAGTGCCCTCGGAAGTAGCGAAATAATAGCAGGAATGAAGAAGCGTCCGCGAGATCATCGCGGAAAATGTGACCTCCAGGCGCAGTCATTCGGAGGCGCCGGGCATCTAAGCATGTATCCGGGAGAGCATGTCTGCGAAAGCGACATACGGCTCCCGGATTCATGCAGAGGCGGTTTTTAGTCCAACTAAGTCGTTGATAATATTAATGTTACTTGGTGAATGCCCGGATCGCGATCGATACGGTGTTGGCTTGCCAGGTTAGAACTTTGGTAACCATTGTTCTCTGCCGAATGTAATATTCCGTTAACAGCAATCGTCTATTATAGAGATGCACATTTAGAATCTGAGGGACTAGCAGTGGATACGGAAACACGCAGGAAGAAGCAGCGGGCCCTGATGTTGAAGCTGGTGGAACGGAAGGTTCGCTCCCGGGCCGAGCAGCTCTATCAAACTCGGGGTGAAAGCGAGGGGCACGCCTTGCAAGACTGGGTCCAGGCCGAGACGGAAGTGCTTGGAAACACTGTGCTGGCACCCATGTATCGTCGCCTCCGTAGCGAAACTCCCGAGTCAGAGGAAACTGGATCGCCAGAAGCCGCATCGGCGGATCTGTCCGCTCATGCGACCCAGGATTGCTCAGCTTAACCTGCCGCTTACTCTGCCCGCCGCAGAATTCTCCAACCCCTCAAATCCGTTCATTTCTCGGGATTTAACCGCACTAATCACTTCGATTACGGCCTCACTTCCTGGTTGAAACCTTGGCCCCTTTGCGCGCGGCTCCGCCTTTCTTGGCCTTATCGAGACGCTCGATCACGGCGGCGACGATAATGGGCAGGCCAACGGTTGCATCCAGGAAAACCTCGCCGAACTTACCGCCTTCTGATGGCGGCACAAACTTGCCCCAGGAAATTGCCTCGCTGTAAGGACTGCCTGACAAGCCGCCCCAATACACCGGTTCCGGGCAAATTCGAAGTCCGTAATGGTATCGCTTCAGGGGAACATTCTCGCCCAACCGCCGGTGCCTGAGCTCAATGAACGGGCCGAACTGCTGCGACCAGTTGCGCGGGACGCCGCCCCCAATAGTGAATATCCCGAGCTTCTTCTGCCGCAACAAGGTAGCGGCAAAGTGTTCCAGATCTTCGAAGGGATCGAAGCGAATCTTGTGCCGTCCCGTAGATTCCCGCAGGCGGTTATTCAACGCCGTATCCAGGCCCAGCTCCGAATCGCTGAAGGCGGGAACGAACACCGGCACTCCTTTTTCGAACGCTGACTTTAGAATGCCCCTCTGCCCCTGGTTGCGCTTGGCCAGATACGCGCCAATGGCATGATTCAGCTTGTAGGAGCACATCACGTCGTTGTGGTCCCAGGCTTCGAGTACCGCCGACATGACTTCCTCAACGTCGTCCAGATTCTGCTCCGGCTCCAGTGTGTCGTAAACGCGGTTGTAGCCTTGCTCATAGAGTTCTTCGTCGGAGACCTCAGGATTGGCGCGGAAGTGAGCCCGCCCGGTCGCCTCGACCAAACCATGGGCCATCAGGGCGCCGGTGGAAACAATCGCGTTTACGATTCCGCGATCGATAAGCTCCGTTATGATCAGTCCCTGCTTGGCCACTGTCATGGCGCCGGCCAGGGTCATCACGATGAAGGCATCTTCGTCGAGCGCCATGGCCTCCAGGACATCCGCAGCCTCGCCCAACTGGCGACCGGTGAATGCGGTCTTAGCCATGGCCCGCACCAGATCGTCGATCGACCGCACCTTGGCCAAATCCAACGGCTCCAACGGAATCAGACGATCCGCAATGGGATTGTGTAGATCGCGGTCTTTTCCCTCGCCTCCCGCACCCGCACCGTGGGTCTGGGATTGATGTGACTGAGAATGACGTGAATGATTCTTGGAATCACCAGAATTGCTGTGTTTCACGGGCGAGCCTCCGAACGAACCGCGATTCTTCCCGACCAGATACTCTACAGGAAGCGCATGAAAGGACGCCACGCGGGACTCGATCTCTCAGTTAAACTGCCGACTGTGCCCGGCAAACGAAAATTCGAGGAGCAACTCGCAGCGTTGGACGCGCTTCGTCAAGCCGGCCCGGAGATCCGCAACCCGGCGCTGCACAAGGCGTTAGGACATCGCAACAACTTCGTGGTGGCGAAAGCGGCGAACTTAGTGCGCGAATTTAACTTGGCGGATTCGCTGCCGCAACTGCTGACCGCTTTCGACCGTTTCTTCGACGATCCGGTGAAGAGCGATCCGCAATGCTGGGCCAAGAACGCTATTAGCCGTGCGCTCGCAACCATGGAATATCAGGAGGCCGAGGTTTTTCTGCGAGGGATGGGACACATCCAGATGGAGCCGGTGTGGGGTGGAAGCTCCGATACCGCCGGAACGCTACGCGCGACTTGCGTCCTCGCCTTAGTGCAATGCCGCAGTCTTACAGAGCGCGACCTCTTAACTCATTTGATCGAATTACTCGCCGATAAAGACAAGTCGGTGCGGGCAGAGGTCGTGCGCGCCATTGAACAGATCGGGTCGCCGTCGGCAGTATTGCTTCTTCGTCTCCGGGCAATTCTGGGGACGGACGAACCGGAAGTGCTGGGAGCGTGCTACGGCGCCATTCTGCGCATTGAGGGAGTACGCGCGATCCCCTGGGTCCGTCGGTTTCTTGCCAGCGCGGATGACACTGCTGCAGAAGCCGCGCTGGCCATCGCGGGAACGCATTCGCCCGAAGGTTTCGAGGCGCTGCGGGAATGCTTCGCAACTGCCAACGATCCATGGTGGCGCTCGGTTCTGCTTTCAGCCATCGCACTCTCGCGCCAAGATGCGGCGCTGGAATTTCTACTGGAACTGGTGAAAGCGGAATCGCTCGAGGCGGAAGCAGCGATCGAGGCGTTGCTGCGCTCGCGCCCCCTGCAAGATGTCACCATTCGCCTGGAAAAATTGGTCGCGGGTAATCCCCGGCTGAAGCGCGCCTTCGCTACACAACAAAGAGAAATCTCTTGATCTTCGATGGTTGTCTTTGAGATTTCCGCGGCAGCGCTGAACCAAAGATGGATGCTTTGACCTGATGGCTGACAGCTCTCTCCTGCTAAGATTATTTGCGGAGGATGCAAGGCGTGCCCCCTGAAGAATTTCGCGTGGCTCTGGTACAGATGTCCTGCGGGCCGGAGCCGGAACAGAATCTGGAGAAGGCGCTTGCCCGCGTCGCCGACTCCGCCGGACTCGGGGCCCAGGTTGTCTGCCTGCCCGAGCTTTTTCAGACCCAGTATTTCTGCCAGCGGGAAGATCATGCGCTCTTCGATTTGGCTGAATCGATCCCTGGACCAACCACCGAGAAAATATCCGCGGCGGCGCGACAGCATAAAGTCGTGGTCATCGCATCGCTATTCGAAAAGCGCGCTGCCGGCGTCTATCACAATACCGCCGCCATCTTCGACAGCGACGGATCGTTGCGTGGCCTCTATCGGAAGATGCACATTCCTGACGATCCGCTATATTACGAAAAATTCTATTTCACTCCCGGCGATCTCGGCTTTCGCGCCCTCGATACCAGCGCAGGGCGTCTGGGTACACTGGTTTGCTGGGATCAGTGGTATCCCGAGGGCGCTCGGCTCACCGCTCTGCAGGGTGCGACCATTCTTTTTTATCCCACCGCGATCGGCTGGCATCCCGCGGAGAAGGCCGAGTATGGCGTAGCGCAGCACGACGCCTGGCGCACCATTCAGCGCGCGCACGCCATTGCTAATGGAGTTTATGTAGCAGTAGTAAATCGGGTTGGATTCGAGACCGGCAACGTGCGCGGCAATGTGGCCGCAGGCCAAGGCCTGGAATTCTGGGGTGGATCGTTTTTCTGCGATCCTTTCGGTCGTGTACTGGCCGAGGGCTCGCATGATCGCGAGGAAATTCTCGTAGGAGACGTGGACTTGAAGGCTCTCGAAGAGATTCGGCGCAACTGGCCATTCCTGCGTGATCGCCGCATTGACGCGTACGCGCCCATCAGCAACCGTATGATCGATTAAGTACGAGATTACCGTGGCCAAGGCTCCCGATACACATTCAAGTAATACTTTAACTGCGGAAGGTATGATTCCGGCAGTGCGGGGCTACCGCATGCCGGCAGAGTGGGAGCCGCATGCGGCGACCTGGCTGGCGTGGCCGCACAATCGTGGCGACTGGCCGGGCAGATTCGAGCCGATTTCGTGGGTTTATGCGGAAATTATTCGCAATCTGGCGAGGCATGAGCGGGTGGAGTTGATCGTCAACGATGCCTCGGCGGCGCGACAGGCCCGGAAAGTTCTTGGCCGCGCTGACGCGCTCTCCGACAACATTCGCTTTCATCACTGGCCGACGAACCGGGTGTGGCTGCGTGACTCGGGCTGTATTTTTCTCACACGGCAGCCGGGCTTTGCCCGGCCGCACAGCCCCTTCGGCTCCGCTCAGGGCAGGCTCGGGCGCCTGTCCCCACATGAGCAATCCCAGTTTACCGTCAAGTTTCGGTTCAATGCTTGGGCCAAATATTCGAACTGGCGCTACGACGAAAAAGTCGGCAGCCTCATGGCCGAGGTCAAAACCCCCGCCCTCTTTCGCAAAGGACGCGAAAGAAGGACGGGGCACCCGCACGAGATTCGCCCGCTTTCTGGGGGGAAGCGGATCGTTCTCGAAGGGGGATCGATCGACGTGAACGGCGCGGGCACCATCCTCACTACGGAGGAATGCTTGCTCAGCAAAATGCAGCAGCGCAATCCTCATATGACGCGGGTTCACTACGAAAAAGCGTTCGCCGATTACCTTGGGGCACGGCACACGATCTGGCTGGGACGCGGCATCGTCGGCGATGACACCCACGGGCATGTTGACGACCTGACCCGCTTCGTTGCGAGAGATGCCGTCGTTACCATGGTCGAGCCGAATTCCAAAGATGCAAACCACGCACCGCTGCTGGCTAATGTGCGGCGCCTGCAAGCGGCCCGCGACCAGGACGGCAGGCAGTTGACCATTGTCGAACTCCCCATGCCGCAGCCTGTCGTATTCGAAGGCCGTCGGCTTCCGGCCAGCTATGCCAATTTCTACATCGCGAATCAAGTGGTGCTGGCACCGGTATTCAATCGCCCGAACGACCGCATCGCCCTGAACACGTTGGCGCAGCTCTTCCCTGACCGCGAGATCGTTCCAATTTATTCCGGAGACTTCATCTGGGGATTGGGCGCGATGCACTGCATGACGCAGCAGCAGCCGGCATGAGGAGATTGCGGATTTTAGATCGCAGATTTCAGATTGAAGAAAAAAGCGGGCTCATATGAGCCCGCTTGAAATGACGAGTCGAGTTCCCGATTAGAGACCCGGCCCCGATGGATTCGGAGGGGTTGAAGGTGAGGTGCTCTTGGGATTCGTGGACCCTGGGTTGGTGGACCCTGGATTTGTCGAG
>Ga0302324_100029445_pt1 | contig 10405 bp, 10 predicted proteins | sample Palsa_T0_1_FD_201949 | JGI IMG/M metagenome (GOLD analysis project Ga0302324, IMG submission 201949) | Peat permafrost microbial communities from Stordalen Mire near Abisko, Sweden - Palsa_T0_1 | ecosystem: Environmental > Terrestrial > Soil > Palsa > Peat permafrost | place: Sweden: Abisko... | reverse complement strand
CGAGTTCGTTAAGGCCCTCGCGCAGTGAGCTGCGGTTCTTCTGCGGGTCCACCGACCTTGCGATTCGGAACTCCGGAAGGGGCATCCGGCGGCGGGAGCTTATCAGGGTATCGGGCATCGCTGTTGCAGTGGTACCGCCAGACCTAAAGTGTGGGAAGCCAGCCCCACACTGCGGCCTTCGACGGAAGCAACATCTGGAGTCAACAGGATTCCAGCGTTCTGACATCTTTAGGGGCGCGGGCCGGAGCTTGCAGGCCGACCAGCGCCGGCTCGCCGTTCAGAAGATCGGCTTCAGGACCATGCGGCCGTACGCGATGAACGCCATGAGGAGTCCCAGCACGCCGCTTACGATGATGGTCGGGATCTCGCGGTACTTGGCATGCACCCAGACGAACACGAGGCTCTCAATTGCCAGGGCCGTGGCCGCCACCACCGTGAGCGCCGGATGCCAATGGAGGGCGGCGGGGACGATCAGCCCGACCGTGCAGACGAGTTCGAGGATGCCGAGGGCCTTCCAGGCTTCCCGCGGCAACGCACCAAAGGACGGGACATCCGCGCTCACCTTGTCGAACATGAAAACCTTCATGACGCCCGACGCTCCGTAGATAAGCGCGGCGAGAATCTGCAAGACCCATAACAGGATGTTCATCGTGTGCCTCCTCCCGGTTTCGGAGCCGGCGCGCGCAGTGCGAGTTACTCCCCGTGCAGTCGACTAGAGATACCTCATGATATCCAACCGTTGATATCCAACGTGGAGAATTTGAAACAGCAAGGGAAACGGCGGCGGCTGGTTTGCGCTCTCGGCAGAAACTACGGGTTCCGATTCTGATATAGTTCGCCTAATGAAACTGGCTCCCTACACGCTCGCAACGGTTCTCATCCTGCAATCCTTGTTTGCTCAGACATCCGCCGGCGGCATGGATGGCGTCTGGCAGGGCGCGCTTGTATTTGGGGAGGGAAAAGTGCGCGTGATTTTATACGTGGCTCCTCCCCGCGATGGCGCATATGCCGGCGCATTGATCAACTTGGAGTCGGGCGCCGCATCGAACGTTGACCGAATCTCGTTTTCGAATGGCAAGGTTGGCCTGGAGCTGAGGAACCTCAAGTTTGAGGGATTGCTTTCCCCATCCGGCAGCGAAATCAAGGGAAAGTTCACGCAAGGGGAAACTTCCGGAGAGTTAACACTGGTGCGAGGAAGCGACAGTTCCTCAAAGGTGGCGGATGACTACGAGAAGCACGAACACATGATCCCGATGCGGGACGGCATTCATCTTCACACCATCGTTTTCTCTCCCAAGGGTCGGAGTGAGGCGCTTCCGTTCCTGATCGAGCGCTCCCCCTATGGCTGGGACTCCGCTGCCTTATCGATCAACGCTGGAATGAGCGAACTCGCCCGCGATGGTTACTTCCTGGTGTTTCAGGATGTTCGCGGCCGCTACCAGTCCGAGGGCCAGTTCGTGATCCAGCGGCCAGTCAGGAGTTCGAAAGACGATCGATCCATAGATGAGGGCACGGACACTTACGATACGATCGACTGGCTGCTGAAGAATATCCAAGGTAACAATGGACGCGCTGGAATTATGGGCATCTCTTATGGGGGCTGGCTTACCGAGATGGCGCTCATTTACCCTCACCCGGCGCTCAAAGCCGCCTCCGAGCAAGCCTCGCCGGCCGACATGTTTTTGGGCGATGATTTTCATCATAACGGCGCGTTTCGGCTGAGTTACGGTTTCGAATATGCCGCCATGATGGAGACGGGCAAGACCAACCAGACATTCCAGTTCAAGCAGTACGATACCTACGATTGGTATCTGAAGCTCGGCCCCCTGCGCGAAGCCAATGCCCGTTATTTCGACGGACAGCGGCCCACCTGGAACAATTTCATCGCCCATCCGAACTATGACGATTTCTGGAAGCAGCAGGCTGTGCAGAGAATCGTTCGCTCCGCCAAGGTGCCCAACCTCAACGTGGGGGGATGGTTCGACCAGGAGGACTTCGCTGGGCCATGGCGCATTTTTGCCGCGAGTGAGACGCCTGAATCGCGTCAGTATAACTACCTGGTGGTTGGTCCCTGGAACCATGGCGGCTGGTTTTCGGGCATGGGCCGCACTCTGAAGAGTCTCGATTTTGGAAGCAACACGGGGGAGTATTTCCGCAAGGACATCCAAGCTCGATGGTTCGGATACTGGCTGAAGGGTAAAGGCCCGCTGAATCTTCCCCGCATCCAGCTTTTTGAGACCGGCTCGAACCAATGGAAGGCTTATGATCAATGGCCTCCGAGGGGACTTGAAGAACGCCGGCTCTATCTGCATGGATCGGGTGAAGCCTCCTTCGATCCGCCGGCTGACACCAGTGATGCGTTCGATAGCTTTGTTTCCGATCCGCACAGGCCAGTTCCGTATCGGGAGCGACCAATTCCCGAGACCTACGGCGGATCGCCGGGCTGGGCCACATGGCACGTGGACGATCAGCGTTTCGCCGAGAGCCGTCCCGACGTGGCCGTCTGGCAGACCAAGCCGCTCGAAACAGATGTCACTGTTGCCGGTGATGTGATCGCCGATCTGTTCGCTTCCACTTCCGGAACCGACTCGGATTGGATCGTGAAGTTGATCGACCTGTATCCGGCGAGCGTACCGGAAGATCCACCCATGGGCGGTTACGAGTTGATGATCGCGGCGGACGTTTTGCGCGGCCGGTTCCGCAATGGTTTCGAAAAGGCAGAACCTGTCACGCCGGATGAGCCTGTGGAATATCGCATCGATCTGTTATCGCATGACCACGTCTTTCGGAAGGGCCACCGCATCATGATTCAGGTTCAGAGTACTTGGTTCCCGGTGATCGACCGAAATCCTCAGAAGTTTGTTCCGAATATCTTCGAGGCGAAGGAGTCCGACTTTCAATCCGCGACACAGCACGTGTTTCGGTCTAACACGCACCCCTCGGCGGTGATCCTGCCAGTAATCCATTGACGGATTTAATAAGGAACCGATGTCCTGATGCTGGCGGCACTGGTGGGTGGAAAGCCTGATTTCCAGTCGTGACCCACGAAGGGCAGGAAGCGCCGGGTTGTGTTGGGGACTTGCGGGTCCTAGGGATACGTTCTGGGGATACTGGTAACATTACTGGGTTTGTGATATTATTATCCAAATGAAAGAGGAGCAGGCTGTCCGCATACAGCATGAGCTTCTGCCGGATTGTGGGTGCGTTCTTAAAGGCAAGCCGTTCCTTATGTACGGAATATGGGTGCTTCCCTTTACACACGACTCCGTCTGGCTAACCGTGTATCTTATCGATAGGCCAATCGTATCGGAAGCCGACCATCAGGAAGCGAAAAGAGAGGCAGAGGAGAAACTCGGGCACGCGATAGCCAGGCCGGTGCAGCGGTGAAAGAGGAACAGATCGTCCAATTGCTGGAAGCGACCGCCAACGAATACAGAGAACTGGCGGAGTCGCTGGTGCCACCGCTCCGCAACGTCACGATGAATAACAGGCACTCATCCGAGGTAGCTTTGGAGGTAGCAGCCGTGTTGGATAAGCTGCTGGTTAAGATCCGAAATGGATCGGGCAACATTTAGCACCAGCGTGGCGCGACGGTAGTGGTGTACACCACTACCGCGACAATTTAATGGTATAATTATTCATACGAGTGAATAATTAACCATGTGCACGCCTGTCGGCATCGTCGGATTTCGTGGCTACAGCGGCGCTGAACTGGTCCGCCTGCTCGACCGGCATCCACATGTCGAAGCGGTTCTGCTGGAGCATCGGCAGGATTCCGCGGATCCGGCTCAGCCGCTCGCGGCGAAATCGCGCACCAGAGTGCCGTCTACGCCCGAGGCGATCCACAGCGAAAAACTCGCGCTGGTGTTCCTAGCCACACCGCCCGACGTCTCCATGGAACTCGCGCCCGCTATGCTGGACGCCGGCGCCAAGGTGATCGACCTGAGCGGAGCTTTCCGTCTACGCGATTCGGCCGACTACTCGCGCTGGTACAAAGAAAACCACAGCGCGCCGCAGCTGCTGGCAGAAGCCGTCTACGGCCTGCCGGAATTCTGCCGGGACCGCATCGCGTCGGCGCGGCTCATCTCGAATCCCGGATGCTATCCTACGGCGGCGAATCTGGCGATTCAACCGCTGATTGCGGCCGGAGTAATCGATCGGGCTTGCGGAATCGTATGCGATGCGAAATCCGGCGTGAGCGGCGCGGGGCGCAAGCCCAGTCTGAAAACCAGTTTTTGCGAAGTGACGGAAAACTTCTCGGCTTACTCGGTGCTGGATCACCGTCACGTTCCGGAAATCCTGATGGTATCGGGAATCGAAGAAGCGGAATTGAGCTTCACGGCGCAGTTGCTGCCCATCCACCGCGGGATTCTTGAGACCATCTACTTCCGGGCGCGCGGTCTGGCGGGCGCCGAAGAGTTGTTGGACATCTATCGCGTCAGATATGCGAAGGAATCTTTCGTCCGGCTCTATCCTATTGGAACCATGCCCGACATTCGCGGCGTGGAGCGAACCAACTTTTGCGACATCGGCGTTCGGTTGGACGCGGCTTCGGGGCGCGCGGTGGTGGTGAGCGCCATCGACAACCTGGTGAAGGGCGCAGCCGGACAGGCCGTGCAAAACATGAATCTGGCGCTGGGATTTGAAGAAACCGCGGGGCTTTTGTGATCACGCTGGTCAAAATCGGCGGCACGTTGCTGGATGCGGCGGAATCACGCGAACGCCTGGCGGCTGAGATTTTCCGGGCCGTCGAAGATGGCCTCCAGGCACTGGTAGTTCACGGCGGCGGCAAGCAGATGACGCGGTTTCTAGCCGAGCGCAACATTGATAGCCGGTTCGTGAACGGACTGCGCGTGACAACGCCCGAAGTGCTGGACGCCGTGCTGAAAGTACTGGCGGGATCGGTGAATCAGGAATTAGTGGCGGCGTTCGCGGCCGCCGGCGCGCGCGCGGTGGGGCTGAGCGGAATGGATGCGCTCATCACCGAAGCGCGCCAGTTGAGCCAGGATCTGGGATGGGTGGGCCAGCCGGTGAAATCCGACACGCGTTTGCTAGCGCTGTTGATGGAACACGGTTATCTCCCGGTGGTGGCGTGCGTGGCGGGCGACCGCGCGGGACGATTCTACAATGTCAACGCCGACCAGATGGCCGCTTCCATCGCGGGCGCGTTTCCAGCCGAAAAACTCATATTCCTGACGGATGTGGAGGGCGTCCGCGGGCCTGGGAACAACACGCTCGAAAGCATCAGCACAGCCGAGTGCGCGGATTTGATTGCGCGCGGAATCGCCAGCGGTGGAATGCAAGCGAAGCTGGAGGCGGCTTCGAGCGCGTTGCGCGCCGGGGTGAACGAAGTGGTGATCGCGCCCGGCGCCCGTCCGGGAGTGGTCCGCGCGCTTCTGGCGGGAGAACGAATTGGCACAAAGTTGGTGTCGGAAGCAGGAGTGTTGAAGAATGGCTAGCTTTAGTTTGCTGACTCCGCCAGCGCTCGCGGATTCAGCCCATTGGACGGTTCGAAAGGCCAATATGGGCGACATTGGCGCGCTGCTGGAATTGATCAACGGGTATGCGGCCAAGGGCATCATGCTACCGCGCACGGAGTTCGAGATGTCGGAGAACATACGCGATTTCACGGTTGCGTATTTGGCAGACGAAAGCGTCTGCCCCACGAAATTGCTGGGGTGCGGCGCACTGCACTTTTATTCGCCTACCTCGGCCGAGGTGCGGTCGCTGGCGGTGGACGCCACCAGCAAGACACGCGGCGTGGGACGCCGGCTGGTGCAGGCTCTGGAGGAAGAAGCGCTCGAAAACAATCTGCATGCGCTGTTCGCCTTCACCTACGTACCTGAATTCTTCCGCAAGGTTGGATTCCGGGAAGTGGAACGCGGAGAGCTTCCGCTGAAGGTGTGGAAGGACTGCTTGCGCTGTCCGAAGTTTCAATGCTGCGATGAAATCGCGGTGGTCAAGGCGTTGCGCCCCGATCCGGTTCTGGATACCGGCATGGAACCGGAACCTGCGTTGATCCAGCTTCCGCAACTCAGGAACCGGGCCGAGACCTGAATCCTTGTATTCGCGAATCCGCTACCATAAAACGAATGCGCCTGCTGATCGTCGACGACGACGTGGAGCTCTGCTCGCTGCTCAAGGAATTTCTGGAGCGGGAAGGCTACACGATTGAGTGCGTTCATGAAGGCCACGCGGCGCTGGACCTGGCGCAGCAAGGCGGCTACGACCTGATCATTTTAGATGTGATGCTGCCGGGCCTGGACGGATTCGAAATTCTCAAGCGACTCCGGCTCTGGGGCCGTGTTCCAGTACTTATGTTGACCGCCCGCGGACAGGATGTGGACCGGATTGTGGGACTGGAGCTGGGAGCCGACGATTATTTGCCCAAGCCTTTTAACCCGCGCGAGCTAATCGCCCGGGTGAAGGCCATCCTGCGCAGGACCGAAACCAAATCCAACCGCGGCCGCGTGGAAGTGAACGGCGTGCTGCTGGATCCAGGCACCCGGGAAGTAATTTGCGACGGAAAAGCGGTGGAGGTGACAACGCTCGAATTCGATATCCTGGAACAGCTCATGCGCAACGCCGGCCGGGTAGTTTCGCGCGATGGCCTGATGGAGAGCCTCTACAACCGGAAATCCACTCCGTTCGATCGATCCATCGATATGCACGTCAGCCATCTGAGGCGGAAGCTGGAAAGCAGCCGTCCGGTAATCAAGACGATTCGCGGCGTGGGTTATCAGTTCTGCCAAAGTCCGGAAGACGCGGTGGCTGGATGAGATCGCTTTTTGCGAAAACGCTGCTGTGGTTCCTGGCGACCACTGCCATCGCCATGACGGGTATCATCATCACTACCGCATTGACGTTCAGCGCCTCCGAACCGCGCGGCCCATTCGGGACGCTGCTGAATCTGGAAGTGGAGGAAGCCCGCCAGGCGTATGAAACCGGCGGGCGCGCGGGATTGACCGTGGTGATTGCAAAGCTGCAAAGCATCGCGCAAGTGCAGGCGGTTTTTACCGACTCGCAAGGGATTGACCTGGTGACGGGGCAGGCTCGGCCGGAATTACTGCGCAGGCCGACGCGCAGCCGTTGGCGGCTTCCCTTCCCGTTTACCACTCGCCGGCCGGTCATCGCGCGCCAGGATTCCAGCAAACAATACTGGCTGTTTCTGATTGACCAGCGCCGCAACCTGACCTTTTTCTTTTTGCAGCCGCAGCATCTCTGGATCATCGGGCTGGTGACGCTGCTCTGCTACGCCTTTTCCTATTACCTGACATCGCCTGTCCGGCGGCTGCGCAGCGTGCAGGACCGATTTGGGCAAGGCGACCTGACCGCGCGCGCGGCCATCAAGCGCAAGGACGAATTGGGCGAGCTGGCCACCAGTTTCAACCATATGGCCGACCGTATCCAAACGCTGCTGGCGGCCGAGCGCCGGCTGCTGCTGGATATCTCGCATGAGTTGCGCAGTCCGCTGGCGCGGCTGGGAGTGGCGGTAGAGCTGGCGCGATCCGGCGAGGATCGCGACCATATGCTGGACCGGATTCAAAAGGAAGCGGACCGATTGAACGAATTGGTGGGCGAACTTTTGCAGGTGACGCGCGTGGAAGGCGATCCCTCCATGCAGAAGGCCGAAACGGTGCCGCTGGATGAATTGTTGGCCGATATCGTGTACGACTCATTGCTGGAGGCCAAGGCCAAGGACTGCAGGCTGCTGCTGAAGGCGCCCAGTGCGATGACTTTATCGGGCGATGAGGAGCTGATCCGCCGAGCGGTGGAGAACGTGATCCGTAACGCCATCCGCTACGCGCCGCCCGGATCGGACATCGATATCGATCTGAAGAGAGTGGGCGACATGGCGGAGATTGGCGTCCGGGATTACGGGCCCGGGGTACCGGAAGAGGCTCTCCCACGGATTTTCGATCCGTTCTATCGCGTGGATTCGGATCGCAATCGAGTAAGCGGCGGTTTGGGCCTGGGGCTGGCCATCGCCCGCCGTTCGGTGGAGCTGCACAAGGGAAGACTGGCGGCGCGAAACGCCAACCCCGGATTGCTGGTTTCGATTGATCTGCCGCTGGCGCCGGAATCGCGCAAGGTGGAACAGCGCACGCCTACTCCGGTTTCAGCAGCTTGATATCGGCCGGCAGCTCAAACAGGTTGTCCTGCACTTTGGGATCGTTGAACTTTACCGAATCGGCAAAGATCTCAAAAGTCTTGTCGCCATTCCTCTGGCGCTCCACGGCGAAGGGCCACTGAATGCCATCCACCTCGCGATACTTCGAAAACACGGTAACCTCTTCGTCCTTATCCTTAGTCACCGGGTTGCGGCGGTAGAACAGTTCGCGCACCGGAAGTTTGGTGATCTGATGAAAGTAGACCGTGGTGGTGTGATTATCGGCATCGGTAATGTCCACGATTTCCACCGGCGCGTTCTGCAGCACATCGGCTCCGCGCGATTCAAAAATCAGGGGCTCATGCATGCGGATGCGGAGGATATAGAAAATATCGCTGCGCGTGGTATCTTTGTAGCGCTCGAAGCGGTCATCCGGCAGCGGCTGCGCCCCGCGGAAAGAGAGGTTATAGGCGTCCTTTTCCTTGAAGAGGGTGCCGTAGTCTTCCTTCTTGCCGAAATTCTGACGTTCGCGAACAGCCAACTCATGCGCGGTATCCTTAACCTCGGAGTAAAAGCGCGTATAGATTTTGGCCAGGCTTAAGCCACTGAGTTTCTCGCGGTAGAACGAATAAGCGCGGCCAGCCACCTCGCGATTTTGCACGTCCAGATAGCGCTGGCCTCCGAGCGCCTCCAGGCATTCATTGACAACGCGCTTGCCCCGCTCTTGCGCTGTCTCCGCATGCACCGAGAGAGACAGCGGCAAAATCGCAAGCAGGAGACGGCGATGAAACTTCATGGCTTCTTCGCGATCTCTTCTTTCGTCAATCCCGAATTGACCTTATACTCGGCCACGATCACGCTGGCAAATTTCTTGCCCCCTTGCAGGATGGTCCAGGCAAACGGCAAGCGGATCCCGTTGACCTCGCGCCAGTCCGAATAGACTTGGTCGACCGGGCCTTGACTGCCCTGGTAGATGATCTTCAATGGCAGACCAGTTTTCCCGTCTACTTCCAATTGAACGCTCTCGCCGTCTTTGGCGGAGATCTCGATCTTGCCTTCGCCCAGGAAGTTGACAGTGCGGCCGGGGTCGCGATCGCTCATGAGCAACGGCGGGAGTAGCCGAAACACCTCACCGCGCACCTGCTTCAGCACAGCCGGCGACATGCCCATGGGCCCTTGTGGCGAGATCATCCATCCGGTGGCGCCGTCCGAATACACGGTTTGTTTCGCGAAAGGCAGCTCGATCTCCTGACGCAGCGAGGACGGTGCGAGATAGGAATTGGTTTGTTTCACCTTCATGGTTGCGCCCGGCGTTTCAATGCCGGCCTCGCCATGGTAAACAAGATCTTTCACCGCGGCGAGCTGGTCTGCGCCGCCCAATGCCTGCTGCACTCGTTGCAACAGATCCTTGCCCTTTTGGAGGCTGGCTGCGTCGGGCTTGGGCGCTACCTGCTTAGGCTCGGGAATGGTGAGATCGATGTCGTGTACCGGCAGTCCCAGCGCCGTGAGCGGCGTTCCAAATTCCTTTGGATTGCCGGCCGCCACGTAGGTGAGATCAGACATTTTGAAGTATTTTTGAGCCACGCGCAGAATGTCGGCCTGGGTAACCGAGGCGATGGCTTTTTGATACTGGAATAGAAAATCGCGCGGATACCCGAAGTATTCGTACAGCACCAGACGATTCAAAGTCTTGCTGGGACGGTCGAAGTGAAACACGAAACCGTTCAGCACGGTATCTTTGGCGGTCTTCAGTTCCTCTGGGGTAACTTCTTTCGAGCGAAACTTTTCCAATTCTTCCCCAACCACTTTCAAGGTATCCACGGTGTGCGCGGATTGCGTGCTTCCAGAAATGCGGAAGACACCGGGATGATCATAATTGGCATCCCAGGACGCTCCAATGTTGTAGGCCCAGCCGAGCTCGGTGCGAATGCGGCGCAATAGACGGCTGGAGAATCCGCCGCCCAGTATTTGCGCGGCTACTTCCAGCGCCGGATAGTCCGGATCGCGAAACTCACCTCCCAGATGTCCGATGTTGAAGAACGTTTGGGTGACGTCGGTCTTGGACGCCAGAAATACGCCGGGTACGGCGGCGGCCTCCACTTTGGGAAACGCGGGAACGGACGGCTGCGTGTACTTCCAGGCGCCCAATAACTGTTCGAGCTTGGCCCGCATGGCGGCCGCGGAAAAATCGCCGTACACTTCGAGAATCATGTTGGCCGGAAAATAGTAGCGGCGATAAAAGTCCACCAGATCCTGGCGCTGGATGGCATCCACATCGGCGTATTCAATCCGCCA
>Ga0302324_100029442_pt1 | contig 10405 bp, 9 predicted proteins | sample Palsa_T0_1_FD_201949 | JGI IMG/M metagenome (GOLD analysis project Ga0302324, IMG submission 201949) | Peat permafrost microbial communities from Stordalen Mire near Abisko, Sweden - Palsa_T0_1 | ecosystem: Environmental > Terrestrial > Soil > Palsa > Peat permafrost | place: Sweden: Abisko... | reverse complement strand
ACCGGACACAGGCTGACCCTCGGGGAGCATATGACCCTCGGGGAGCATATGACCCTCGGGGAGCATATGACCCTCGGGCAGGGCATGACTCGCGGGAAACAGGCCGCACCAAGACGGGAGCGGGCCTGCCGGAAGCCGTGCGATCGCATGCGGACATGACGGCCTCAGCCGCCAGCGTCCTGGTCATTGGGCTCCCACCGCCTCGATCGACGCACTGATTTCTTTTACATACCATTTTACGCCGCTTTGTTGAACGACCGACATGCTGTATGTGACCTGCAGTTTTGCGCCGCTAGGCACGCCCTGGCTGAGGAGCTGCCATATGACGCTGACGGTTATCTGACGGGTAGTGCCACCGGGTGGCACGTGCAGGCCGGCGATCGAGTCAAAGGCCATCGTCCCGGCCAGGCCGGTCAGTGTCACGCCCGGGGCGAGGAACCTGTTGAGCGCGGCGCTATCACCGTCGGCGTAGGCCTGGAAAAATGCTGGCAGCTCATTCATTAGCTGGCTTTGCGCCACCAGGTCCGAACGGCCGGGGGCTGGCGATTGTAGCGCAATCGGCGCAGGCGCGGGCAGCCATGCGGGCTCGCCAGCGACCACGACGGCACCGTTCGAGGCGGCCACCGGCACGCCGAGCTCCATCAGCTGGCCATTGACCAAGGCGAGCAACGTCACGACAGCGTGCTGCGGGCCCTGCACCGCAATGCCCACGACCTGCTCAGACTGCAGGCTCAGCTGGCCGGCGCCATTCCAGCCCAGGTCGGGCTGGGCCGCCGCGATGCTGGCAGGAACGAACGCCGCCAGCTGCTGCTCCCGCAGCCCCTGAGTCTGCGGGTTGAAGTTGAGGTACACCCGGCCGAACTCAGCCGCATAGGCCTCGGCCAAGGCGACAGGAAACTGGCCGGACTTAGCACTCGCAGACCCGGTGCCGACGGCAGGCGACGCGGAAGCCTGGCTGAAGACGATGGCCGTCACACCGCGGAACGCGATAACCAGCAGAGTCGCCCAGAGCACCACCCGAAGCGGCCACAGCAGCCATCTGCCGCCCGCCCCGCCCCAGCCCTCATCGGTGCGCAGATCAGGTTCAATGTCCATCGCGTCGCGAGCCCACGGATCGACCTCCCCGAGGGCCGGCGGACGCGGTCGCGGGGGGCCGAGACCGGTCGAGCCAAGGTAGTAAACGGGCGATTGCGTTCCGTTACCGGAATTCGGCCCGCGAACCATCACACCTCCGCACGTTTCCGCGCCTGCCCGAGACAGGAGCGGCCGTCCCTTGTGCCGGTCTCGCGGTCCATTGTGCGCCATGAAGTCTCGGTTAGGAACCGGCTACAGCCGATTACCGGAAACATGTGCGTGGACAAATGACCAGCAACCTCTAATACGTGACGGACACTGAACGAGTTCAACTGGGTTCGGAACGTGTTCGAGGGCTCGCATGCGGCCCGTATCGCCTCCACCGGACGGACAGCGCACGCGCGGAGCCGAGTTCATCGACGCCACTGCAGGTCACGGGCTTACAACTACGGATACCTGGGCGCCCGGCCTCGTGTTTCTCCGGGTGGAAGTGGAGAGCCTGGCTATCGGCTCAGGCCACCGCCCGTTCCGCTAAATTTTGCCCTTTTAACAGTTTGAGCAGGGGAAACATACTCTGCCAGGAGCTGGACGCCGGTAGGTATTAACAAGCGCTTACGGCTGCCGGTTTTCGTCGGTCCATCGCACGAACACGGTCTAGTGCTCGCGCTGAACACCGCTTCCCGGCTCGATCCTGAAGCCGCCGAACAGGGTCGACGTATCCAGTCCGGCCGGGCGGCCGGCAGCTCGTCGCGGCTCGTGCCGCCAACCAGGCGGAAACCCGTCACGCGGTTCGCACGAGCATCCGGTGTTGGGTGACCGATCCGGGTTCGTCAGGCTACCGACACCGCTAGACGTTGAAGCGGATTCTACGACGTCGCCGTCGCGCCTTGAGCGATGATCCTCCCCATGGCCGGTGCGCAGTGGCCCGGGCCAGCCTGTCCCACGAACCCGTTACGCGGTTCGCGCCAGCATCCGGTGCTCGGTAACCGAACCGGGCTCGTCTTCCAGCTCGACATGCTTCACGTCCCCCGGCTCGGACAGGTAAAGGCTAATCGCCTCGCTCAGGGCTTCGCGCAGCTCCACCATATTGGCACCGGCAGCGAAACAGCCAGGCAACTCGAGGACTTCGGCCCATAGCTCCTCGCCAGGCTCGTGATGGACGCGCACGGTGTACACCTCTTCGGCCATCACTCGTCGCCTCCTTTGAGTCCAGCCTGCCGCATGATCGCCATCGTTAGCCCGATCGGGTAGCCGCCACCGCCCTTGTCGTGGGGTAGCGTGATCGGCCGGTGGCCGGGCTTAGTGAGCGTCTGATAAATCGGCGTCTGGTCTGAAGTGGAGGCCGCGCTAGCGGTGTGTCGTTCGGCGGAGATGCCAGACGCGGGGCTCCATGATCCCGATTTGTGACGATTAAGAACCAGAGGGAGCCCGCGCGACGAACTGCCCGAGCGCGCCGACTGGACCGTCCTGTTCCAGCTGAAACAGAAATGGCAGGTATCACTGGCAGCCCTCCTGATGCGGGCCCGGACCCTCGGCCGCATGAGCGAGAACAACTACCTGACCGCAATCAAGGCCGCATCCGCCCGCGGATGGCGACGGGTCGAGCCAGTACCGCTGGGAAGACCGGAGCACCCCCCACAACCTAGCCGTTCCCCCACGGCGTAGGTCCCGTACCTAGCATCGCGATCCATTCCGGCGGACTAGGGTCCCAGGCGCTGCTGCGGTCGCCCGACAGCCTCCGCCGGACAGCTGCATTCCGGCGGATTCGCGTGAGAGCGGGGTAGCCCAACTGGGAGCCTTAACTGGCTGCCAACGGCCACAGTCGCCAAGCCACGCCCAGCCACACCGAGCCTCGGCGCCGCGCAGCACTGGCACTTCCAGCGCCGCGGCGGCGCGATCGCGGACAAGCTGATCGCCGTGGCAGACGAACTGCGCCGCCAGCACGGGCCTGGCGCCGCGGTGGTCCTCATCGTCGGCCGGTCCCAGCACGGATACCACCATGTCCTCGGCTCGGTCCCGCGCGCCCTGGAGCGGCACGTTCACTACCCGGTGATCGTCATCCCGTGACACCAGAAGCGGCACGGCCCGCACAGGCGGTTGCACCAGTGATCACAGAAGCGGGGATGGACCCGCACGTCGTGAGCCCGATCTACGTCGCCGCTCGCGCGCCCGACGCGGGTGAAGACTATGCCGCGCTGGCGAAGCGGTTCCCGGCGCACCGGCCCGGTCGCGCAGCAGCCGCAAGTACTCGTCCGCTGCCATGCCGGTCTTTGCGAGCAGCGCGGTGGCTTGCTCCAGCGCCACCGGAAGCTCGCCAAGCGCCTCGGCGAGCTGCCCGGCTTCCAGGTCATCGACTCCCCGCACCAGCCGAGGACTCTGGCCGCCTTCGCCGCGAAGTCCCGATCCCGGGGGAAGATCCATGACCGATACCGCCACGTTCTGATCGCATCCGCGACCGGGTACAGTAGTCATTGCCTGATGTCATCAGATAATGACATCACCGGATGACGAGTGCGGGAGCACCTCCATGACGACGACCGCCAAGCCACCTGGGACCGGTTCGCCGGACCCGATCGGGGCCGATGACGTCCCTTCGCTGCGCCGGCGGCTCCTGGTGCCGACCCTGGTGCTGTCCGGGTCCTTGATGGCCGTGGTGTCGAGCCTCGGCGCGCCCCTCATCCCCACCCTGTCGCGGGCCGACGGGGTGTCGCTGAGCACCGGGGAGTGGATCCTCACCATCACCCTGCTGGCCGGTGCCCTGGCCACGCCGGTGATGGGGCGGCTGGCCGACGGGCCCCGCCAGCGGGCGGTCATCCTCGTCGCCCTCGGCGCGGTCGTCGTGGGCTGTGTGCTCTCAGCGGTATCCAACGGCTTCACCGTGTTGGTCATCGGCCGGGCCCTGCAAGGGGTGGGTCTCGGGCTCTTGCCGGTGGCGATGGCCATCGCCCGCCGGAACCTGCCATGGGAGGCCGCCCGGCAGACCATCGCCACCCTGTCGGTCACCACCGCCATCGGGGTCGGTCTGGGTTATCCGGTGACCGGGCTGATCGCCCAGCTCTTGGGCTTCCGGGCGGCGTACTGGTTCGGTGCCATCACCGTGACCGGGGCCCTGGTCCTCGCTGCGCTGGTCCTGCCGCCCCGCTCGGCCGGCACCTCCCGGCGCTTCGACGTCGTTGGTGCCGGCCTGCTCAGCCTGGCGGTCATCGGGGTCTCGGTGGTGCTCAGCGAGGGAGGAGGATGGGGCTGGGCCTCGGCTCGCTCCCTCGGTGTCGTTGCCGCGTCGGTGGTCCTGCTGGCGGTCTGGATCCCCTTCGAGCTGCGCGTTGCCCACCCGCTGATCGATCTGCGCCAGGTCCGCGACCGCTCAGTGCTCACCGCCGACGTGTCCGGCTTCCTCATCAGCATCGCCATGTACCTGCTCTTGCCGATCATCGTGGAGTTCGTTCAGATCCCGCGGTCGGCCGGCTACGGGTTCGCGGCGTCCGTGGTCGTGTCCGGGCTGGTCCTGATCCCGCTGTCGGTGGGCAGCTTCGTGGCCAGCCGCTTCCTGGTCGTCTACGAGCGACGCTTCGGCCCCCGGACCATGATCCCGCTCGGCTCGGTGGTGTTCGCGGCGGGCGCGATGTTCTTCGCCTTGGAACACTCGGCCCTGTGGGAGGCGTTCGTCACTCTTGCCGTGTCCGGCCTGGGCGTCGGCTTCACCACCGGGGCAATGCCCGGGTTCATCACCCGGGCCGTGGCCCAGAGCGAGACCGGGAGCGCTACGGGCTTCTACCAGGTGGTGCGGAGCATCGGCTTGACGGTGGGAAGCGCGCTGAGCGCCGCCGTGCTGCTGGCCCACACCCAGCACGGTCAGGCCCTGCCGGACGTGGACGGCTTCAAGGAGGCCCTGATCATCGCTGCCGCCCTATGCGTGGCCACCGGGGTGGTCAGCTTCGTGCTGCCCCGGGCGGCGGGACCGGAGGAGGATCGGCCGTGAGCATGAGCGACGCGACGACGGGGAGCCCAAGAGGAGCAGACCGGACCGGCCGATCCAGAGACGCCGTGGCCAGCAAGGACGCCCTGCTCCAGGCGGCCCAGACCCTCTTCGGCCAGCAGGGGTTCGAGGGCACGACGATCCGGGAGATCGGTGAGCGGGCCGGGGTCGACGCCGCTCTCATCGCCCGCTACTTCGGCAGCAAGGCCGACCTCTACATCGCCGCGGTGGCTGCCGAGGATGCCGACGGGACCCCCAGCGAGTACGAGGGGCTGGCACAGATAGCCGACGCGATGGTGACCCGGGCCGACCAGCGCGGCCCCGGCCCGATCCTTCAGGCCGTCGTCCGTTCCGACACCTCCGCCGAGATCCGCGACGCCGCCCTGAACCGCCTGGCCCAGCGCCTGGTCAGCCCCCCGGTCGCCAACATGAAAGCGCAGGGCGTCGACCGCCCCGAGCTGCGAGCGCAGGTCGCGGTCTCCGCGCTGATCGGCATCAGCCTCGGCCGCTCACTGGGATGGTTCGAGGAGATCCGGTCGGTGCCCCGCGACGAGCTCGTCGCCCTCATCGTCGACACCCTCAGTGCGATCACGGGGAACGGTCCCGAGCGCCCCATCCAGCCCGGCGTGCGCTAGACGTCCCGCCGGTCAGGTCTGGTTCCTGCTCACGTTGAACCGGGCGACTAGCCCGGCAAAGGTGGCGATGTCCTGGTCCTTCCAGTCGCTCAGCCATTCGGCCAGGCGACTTCGAATGGCCTGCGCCGCGGTGGCCAGGTGCTGCTCACCGACGGGGGTAAGAGCGAGCGTGTTGCCCCGGCGCCCCGGCCGCTCTCCTTCACGGCGCAGCAGCCCGGCCGAGATGAGCTGCTCGAGTTGCCGGGACAGGGTGGACTTGTCCAGGCCGAAGTGCGTGGACAGGTCGGCGGCGCGTACCCCCGGTGTGAGGTAGATCTCTGTCAGCAGCGTGTAGGCGACCAGGGACAAGCGGGGATGGAGGTCGTCGCCCACGCCACGGGACCGCCGGACCATCGTGGTGAGGCCCTTGTACAGGTCCTCGAGGGCAGCCTCGCGAGTCACTTTCCACCTTCATCTAGGTTGCAAAGTACAACCCTAAGCCCTAAAGTTGTACTTACCAACTCTACCTGGGCACATCAGGTGAAGGAGCCAGTCATGATGACGCTCACCACCAATTCAGACCAGACCGCGGGCACCCTTATCGGGCCACCGGACACGCAGGTGTACGCGGTCGTCGGCTTCGACGGGTCAGCCTCGGCGCTGCGCGCCCTCGACGCGGCATCCCGGCTCCTGAACGATCGGCCCGGCGGCATGGAGATCGTGTACGTGGCGCACCTCTCGGCCCTCGCCACCGCCGCCGACGTGAGCGGCCGTGCCTCGGCCGAGGTGCTGCAGAGCTTGGACGATGCGACCCGCGAGCTGTCCGGGGAGGTCCACGCCCATCTGCAGGCCACCCACCGCAGGGGCGCAGCGCAGCACTGGCACTTCCAGCGCCGTGACGGCGCGATCGCGGACCAGTTGATCGCGGTGGCGGACGACCTGTGCTACCAGCACGGGCCCGACGCCTCGGTGGTCATCGTCGTCGGGCGATCCGAGCATGGATACCACCACGTCCTCGGCTCGGTGCCGCGGGCCCTGGAACGGCACAATCACTACCCGGTGATCGTGATCCCTTGACATCGCCCCGGCTTAAGACACGAGCTCGGGCTGCTGGGTGGCGGTCTCCCCGGCTTCCGGCGGCGCGACCCGCCCGCGCAGCGGGACCTCCTTGATGAGCAGGGACAGCACGAAGATCAGCCCCGCGGCCGGCAGGGCCCAGACGAACACGCCCTGCACCGCGTGCGCGATCGCGAAGAACACGTCGTGCTTGACCGCCGCGGGCAGTGAGTCGACGGTGGCCGGGTCGAGCTGGCCGCCACTCGCGTTGATGTGCACGCCGCTGCCCGCAGCGGCGGCCAGCGACTGGGTCAGCCGCCGGGCGAACACGGCGCCGAACGCGGCCACGCCGAGCGAGCCGCCGATCTGCTGGAAGAACATCCGGGCGCTGCTGGCCACGCCCATGTCTTTCTGCTGCACGCTGTTCTGCGCGATCAGCGACACCATCTGCATGAGGAAGCCCATGCCCAGGCCGAGGATCACGTAGTGAATCTCCGACGTGGTCCGCGTGGTAGCCACGTTCAGCCCGGTGAGCAGGTACATGGCCAAGACCATGATGGCCCCGCCCAGGATGGGAAATATCTTGTACCGGCCGGTCCTGGTGGTCACCTGGCCCGCCACGATCGAGGTTGCAGTGACGCCCAGCATCATCGGCGTCAGCATCAGCCCGCTGATGGTCGGCGACGCGCCCTGCACGGTCTGCTGGTACAGCGGCAAGAACGTCAGCGCGCCGAACATGGCCAGGCCGGTGAGGAAGGTCAGCGCCATCGTGACCGAGAAGTTCCGGTTGCGGAAGACGTGCAGCGGGAGCATCGGCTCGGCGGCCCTGGTCTCGGTGACGCAGAACCCGATCGTGGCCGCCACGGTGAGCAGGCCCAGGCCGATGATCTGCGTCGAGGCCCAGGGGTACTCGGTGCCGCCCCAGGTGGCGAGCAGGATCAACGACGTGGCCGCCAGGGCCAGCAGGCCGCCGCCGAGGTAGTCGATCTTGTGCTTGACCCGCTTAACCGGCATGTGCAGGGTGGTCATGATGTAGACCAGCGCGGCCCCGCCCACCGGGATGTTGATGTAGAAGATCCAGCGCCACGAGAATGTGGTGGTGATGAACCCGCCGAGCAGCGGGCCGCCGATGGTCGCGAGCATCATCACGACCATCATGTAGCTCATGTAGCGGCCGCGCTCGCGCGGCGCCACGATGTCACCGAGGGTCGCCATCGCGCTGACCATCAGCCCGCCGGCCCCGAGGCCCTGCAGCGCGCGGAACGCGATGAGCTCGGTCATGGTTTGCGAGAGGCCGGACAGCGCCGAGCCGATCAGGAAGATGATGATCGCGGCGATGAAGAATCTCTTCCGTCCGTACATGTCGCCGAGCTTGCCGTAGAACGGCGTAGTGACGGTGGACGCGAGGATGTAGGCGGTCACCACCCAGGACAGGTGGTCCACCCCGCCGAGGTCGCCGACGATCCGCGGCAGCGCGGTGCTCACGATCAGGTTGTCCAGCATGGCCAGCAGGATGGCGAGCAGCAGCCCGGGCAGGACGATCATCACGTCGCGATGCGCGAGGAACTGCCCGCCACCGCCCGGCCCCTGGCCGTTCATGGCCGCGGGCGCCCCCGAGCCGCCCTGCCCGTTCATCCCAGGCCCCGATGCTTCCGCCACGTGCTATCTCCCTCGTCCGCCGCCGCCGCTTCCCGTCCGCGCCCGTATGCTTCCCGTCCGCGATTTCACCGGCTAGAGTACTTACCGGCCGGCAAGTCATTATGCTAGGCTGCGAACTAACCGGCCGTCAAGTAACTTCGGCCCAGCTCCGCGAAGGAGTGCGAACGGACATGCAGGACGCGGGATCCGCTCCGCGTAGGGACACCAGAGCACAGGCGCAGAAGGTCGCGCTCGACTTGTTCGCCGAGCAGGGCTACGAGAAGACCTCACTGCGCGAGATCGCGGAGCGACTGGGCGTGACCAAGGCCGCGCTGTACTACCACTTCAAGTCCAAGGAAGATATCGTCCACAGCTTCACCGACGACTACTTCGCGGAGATCGACGACCTCCTGGACTGGGCCAAGGACCTGCCGCGCAGCGAGGAGACCCGCCGCGAGATCCTGGATCGCTACGTGGGGATCGTGCTGGCCGGCAGTACGGTGTTCCGTTTCCTGGAGCAGAACCGGGCCGCGGTGCAGGGCATGGAAGCGGGCAAGGAACGGTTCGCGCGCTTCCGCGACCGGCTCGACTCGCTGGTCGCCCTGCTCGCCGGTCCCGACGCGCCGCTACGCGAGCGAGTACGCGCCACCGCCGCCACGCTCACCGTCGGCGCCATCTGTCACGTCTACCTGACGCAGGTCGACGACCCGGACAAGCTGCGGGCCGTCATCCTGGAGATCGCCACCGACCTGATCCACTAGGCCGGCTGGGGTGACTCTAGAGCGAGGCTTGTGCCATGGGCTTGTTTCGTAAGTCACCGCCCCCGCGGACGGCACTGCTACGCCGGGTGCCTCGACCGTGGGACCCGCCGGAGACGGAATTTCCCGCCATCGTGCCGATCAGCACCCTGCAGTTCGGCCGATCCGAGCAGAGCGCGATCGCGATCACCGGCATGTCGGCCTACAGCAACGGATTCGAGATCTTCGTGACCCGGCTCATCCGGCCTGACGCCCCCGGCTTCGACGCAGACCCGGTACCCGGCGCGCCGAGGGGCGCCCTCGCGGAACGGCAGTCCTTCCAGATCAGCTTGCAGCTCTCCGATGGCCGCATCGTCACCAGCGGGACACCACGCGGTGACGCCGAGCCGACCGGGGCGATCCTGCGTTCACGCGGCGGCGGCGGCACGTCGCACTATCTGCTCTTGCGGTGGTGGGCCTGGCCGCTGCCGCCAAGCGGGCCCCTGGAGTTCATCTGCCAGCTCGGAACCGCCGAAACGCGGGTCGGCATCGACGCGCAACTGATCCTTGACGCGGCACAACGCAGTATCCGGGTATGGCCAGAACACCAAGGCTGACCACGACCAGTTCGCGTCACCCAAAGCACGTGGCACCCTGATCCCGGAGAGGGGACCACGCCAACTCCGCCACGACCGGGCCTGTCCGGCGGCTGGTCATCAAGGCCGCGGTGGGAGTGTGAGCGGAGCGGCGCCGGGCGGTGGGTCCGTGTGGCCGGAGCAGCACCGATGGAACATCGGTGTCGTCAAGGCGGCAGCGATGGAACATTGCTGCCGCTGCGGTCCCGGCCGGGGTGGGGCTGCAGAGGTCTGCGGGGCGGCTGGGGTCTGCGGGGCGAGCCAGGCGCGCGGAGGCGGACCTGGCGGCGCCATGATGCACCTGCGATCCCGGGCATGGTGGCACCCCGATCCCGGAAGAGGGGGCCGGGGGCGCACGTACCCCATGTGGGGCGCGCGATCCCCGCAAGAAAACGCCCGCATGTTCAGCGGAGGTATGAAAGACGCCGGGAGGTTAGCGGGGCGGCTCCGCCAGGCGCTCTGGCCGGATCCAGCCGGTCCAGCCACGCTCGCGCATCAGCTCCAGCATTCGCTCTGCCCGCGGAGTGGACTCGACGAAAAGCGCGTCCAGAAGGTCGAACGCTAGATCGTCGTACGCCGCCTCGCCGGGGTTGATCTCGCCGGAGGCGTAGGCCTGCTCAAGCAGGCCGGCCATGATGTCGGCGGCCTCGGCCAGACGCGAGTCGTCGCCCGCGT
>Ga0302324_100029439_pt1 | contig 10406 bp, 8 predicted proteins | sample Palsa_T0_1_FD_201949 | JGI IMG/M metagenome (GOLD analysis project Ga0302324, IMG submission 201949) | Peat permafrost microbial communities from Stordalen Mire near Abisko, Sweden - Palsa_T0_1 | ecosystem: Environmental > Terrestrial > Soil > Palsa > Peat permafrost | place: Sweden: Abisko... | reverse complement strand
TGCGCAGATCAGCTCGGATTCGCTCATCGGCGATAAGTTCGTGGATATCAATGGCGGAACGAGTCCGCAAACCATTCCGGCGGAAGGCGAGATGACCTATAAGGATCAGCCGGAATTGGTGCGAAGCCTGGATTTGACGCAGTTCACACAGCAGTTGCGGCTGGTGGATGAGACGTTGACCGACATTGAGCAGGGGCGCAGTCAGTTCGGCAAGTTCTATCAGAGTACGGCATTTTACAACGACCTGATGCGCCGTCTGACGGAATTGCAGAAAGGAGTCGCGGCGGCGGTGAGCACGACCGCCACGGTCGGAAGCCTGTTGTCTACCGACAAGCTGTATACGCAGGTGAGCGATAACCTGGAACAGATCGACCGAACGATTGCGCAGATACAGGCGGGACAGGGTACGGGCGCGCAGTTGTTGCGGTCGAGCGCACAGTACGAACAGCTCTTGCGCCAGGCGCAAGACTTCCACCATACGCTGCAGGAAATCGCTAAGAGCGATCTGATGCAGTCGGACAGCATGTACGATAGCGTGACGCAGTCGCTAGGGGCGATGATTCAGAAGGTGGATGAATTGAATCGCAATCCGATGATGACGAACACGGTATTGTACGACAACTTGAATGGGTCGCTCAAGGAATTGAGGGACGGCCTGAAGGATTTCCGAATGAATCCTCGAAAGTTCATGCGCCTGAAATTGTTTTGAGGCTCTCCACCGAAACGTGCGAACCCCAATTGTTACAATCTGTTTCCCCTTGACAAAATGCTGAAAAGGGCGAAGACTGTTTCTTAATCCGCTCTCCTAGTTGCCGGTCGGATCGTTAGGTTGAACCGTGTCGTTCAGCGTATGAAGTCCGTCTGTGATTATCCAAAAACGGGGATTCAATGACACTCACCAGCGCGTTTCAGCGCCTACTTGCCCTTCATTCCATGACTAAGACAGTCGCATGCCTGCTTGCAATGGCTTCCGGCCAGCTTCTGTTCGGACAAGCCACCGGAAGTATTTCGGGGACTGTACGGGATGCAACCGGATCGGCCGCTCCGGGCGCGACGGTGACAGTCAACGCTCCTGCGACGGGCTTGACGCGGTCGTCCACCACCAATGGCGCCGGCGAGTATATCGTTCCCTTGCTCGGGGTCGGAAATTACACTGTCCAAGTGGATTTGAAAGGTTTTCAAAACGCCATCGCGCAAGATATCCGGCTGCAGGTGGACGAACACCGGGAGCTGGATTTCAAGCTTTCGCCGTCTACCGTGCAAACTACCGTGGAGGTCTCGGCCACACCGGTCGCGGTGCAAACTTCGGACGCTACTCTCGGCCAGGTGATCACCAGCCAACAAGTCGCCGACCTGCCTTTGAACGGCCGAGACTTTGTCCAGCTTGCCACGCTCACACCGGGAACGACGCAGGAAACCAATCCCAATAGTTTTTTCAACGGCGGCCCGAGCAGCGAGGCGTCGGCTCGCGGCTCTTATTCGCTCTCGGTGGGCGGATCGCGCGCCAACAGCACCGATTGGCTACTGGACGGCAACGATAACAACGAGCTCACTTCCGGCGCGATCTCGATTCTCTCGTCGATCGATTCGATCCAGGAATTCAAGGTTCTTACCTATAACTATTCGGCGGAATGGGGGACGCGCGGGGGGCCGACTGTCTTGGTGACCACGAAATCGGGCACCGACCAGTTTCACGGCAGCGTATTCGAGTTCTTCCGCAATACCGACCTGGATGCGCGCAGCTTCTTCGCCGCGTCTACCGAGAAGTTCAATCTCAATCAATTCGGCGGCGCGTTGGGCGGCCCCGTCAAGAAGGACAAGACCTTCTTCTTCGCCGATGTGGAGCAGAAAGACCAGCGGCACGGGATTCCGTTTACAGGGGTGGTTCCCTCGGTGGCGCAGCGAACCGGCGATTTCTCCGAAAACGCCTTCGGGCAGCCGAACACTATCCAATTGCTCAATCCGTGGGCAACTCAGGCGGTGAACGGCAATCCGGTCTCCGTGCCATTCATGTGCGACAGCGGTGGAAACGCTCTGCCCGCGGCCGCGGATGGAAGCCAGGCAAACGGCACGCCATGCAATAAGATTCCGCAGGGGCTGATCAATCCCATCGGCCAGAAATTGATAAACCTGTATCCGCAGCCCAATGCCGACAACGCCGCCCTGGGCTACAACTACGTGAGCGAACCGGTGAGGAAGCTGAACGAGACGAAGTTCGACATCCGCATGGATGAGAACTTCTCCTCAAAGGACACGATGTTCGGACGGTTCAGCTACGATCAGGCTACCTCTTATGTTCCCGGCGGCGCCCCGGGGTTCGCCGAACAAGGGCCGTTCGCCAGCAATCAGAGCATCGCCAACCACGCCCGCAATGCGGCGATCTCGGAAACTCATATTTTCTCGCCGGCCCTGGTGAATCAGTTCAGCGCCGGGTTCAATCGCATTTTCGATTACATTACCTCGCAGGGCACCGGCAGCTTCGCAGCCCAATCGCTCGGCATCCCCGGCGCAGACTTGGGCGGCGGGAGTTCCGGCTTAACGTCCGTGGAAATGGAAGGCGCATACTGGTCGTTGGGCGACCGCGGCTATACGCCATTCGTAGGGGGGACCAATGTGTGGACGGCCTCCGATTCACTCGACATCGTGCGCGGACGGCACGACCTCCGCGTGGGCTTCTCGGTTCGCGCCAATCAGTTGAATACCGTGGCAGTCGGTTTCCCCAACGGATTTTGGGTCGTCAGCGGGCTTTGGACCGGGGATCCTGCGGCCGATCTTCTGACGGGTCTCCCCAGCCTGGCAATCCATGACCAGGAGTTCGATGGCGGTAACACCGGGAGGCGCTGGAAATTGTACCGCCCGTTCGTGCAGGACGATTGGCGGGTGAACAAGAACCTCACCTTGAATCTTGGTTTCGCGTGGGCGCTCGTCACCCCCGTCACGGAAGTGGCGAATCGCCAGTCCGACTTCGATCCCGCCACGGGAACGTTCCTGGTCGCGGGCCAGAATGCCGGTTCGAGCGCCGGCATCAAGATGGACTACACCGCGCTCGAGCCGCGGCTCGGTTTTGCCTGGAAGCCGCTCGGGCGCAGCAATACCGTGGTTCGCGGGGGCTACGCGATCTTCCACGATTCCTCCTGGAATCAAGGCGCGCAGGGACTCTGGCAAAACCCGCCGTACTATGCGGAGTCAGACTCTTTCGCCTTCGGCGGCAATTGCACGTTCGCCACGGCGGCCTGCGCCACACGCTCCGGTTTGGCGCCCTCGGCCATCAACATGTCCGATGGATTCCCCACCTTTACCGCCGCTCCCAACCCGGCCGATTTCACGGGGACCATTCTTGCGCAGAACACCAACTTCAAACAGGGCCGAATTCAGCAATTCAACGCGAATATGGAGCAGGAGGTGCCCGGGCACATCGTTCTGACGGCCGGGTATGCCGGTGCGCGCAGTTCCCACCTTCTGGAATTCGGCAATAACATCAATGTGGGATCGCCCTCCGCTTGCGGAACCGTCTCGGGATACACGTTGGGATGCGGTCCGAACGGCGCTGCTTTTGGCGTGCCGTATCCCGCGTTCGCGTATTCCACCATCGACAACATATATGACGCCGGCAAGGCGAGTTACAATTCGCTGCAGATTAAGGCCGAGACTAAGAGCCAACGACACGGTATTTACGCGCTCATCGGATACACTTACTCGCGAGCTTACGATACGGGACTGACGGACGGTCTGGGCAGCATCATCGGCGCCACTTACTTTCCGCTTCCGAACTGGCAGAGTCTCGATTGGGGCCTCTCGCAAATCAACCTGAACCAGAACTTCACGGCCAGCGTCATTTACGATCTGCCTTTCGGCAAGGGTCAGAAATGGGGAAGCAATTGGAGCGGGGCGGCCAACGCTATTCTCGGAAACTGGGAGTTGACAGTGATTGAGAAAGCAACGTCCGGCTTCCCCGTCTTTATCATTGACACCAATAATTCATCCGGGGCGGGCCTGGAGAATACGAACGACGTTTCGCAGATCCGTCCCAATCAAATCTGCAATCCGGTATTGAGCCACCCGACCTTGTCGGAGTGGTTCAACCCGAACTGCTTCGCGCACCCGGCGCCCGGGGAACTCGGGAACGCGAATCGGACGCCCCTTTCGGGCCCCGATTTTGTGAATACCGATTTCTCCATCATCAAGCACTTTGTGCCGCGGGAAGGGATGCGGGTCGATTTCCGGACGGAGTTTTTTAACTTGCTGAATCATCCGCAATTCGGAGCTCCCGGCGGGAACGCTGCGGGCGCCGACTTCAATTCTCCGTCGACATTCGCCGTGGTGAACTATACGGTGAATAATCCGCGGCTGGTGCAGTTCGCTTTGAAGCTGACGTTTTAGTGGGACATGCTTTAGCTTGTCAGGCGAGCGGCGCTCTTCGCCGCGGCCGCCTTCGGGCACGAAGCCGAGGGCCATATTCCGACAGCTTCTGGAGCCGCCGCGGGCTGATGAAAGTCCCCGTGAAGTGATGAGCAAAGGCCAGGGGGCGAGTTCCACTCGCCTGGACAAGCTGAAGCTTATCCCACGCCTCATCGCGCATCCGCCTTCGCTTCGGCCAATCTCTTCAAGTGCGCCATGTCCATTGCCATCTTCTTTTCCGCCTGCGGCGTGATCAGCGGTTCCATGAAATTGGCAAACCACTGCGAGTAGTGGAAGTGCCCGCGAACCTCAAGGCGAGTGCGGCCGTTGCCTAAATCGGTGAGCTGATAAGTCTCGGCGCCGGTAAACAAGCCCTCGGTATCGCCCACTTCTACCGTCATCCGATTGGGAGGCTGATACTCGCTGTACTTGCTGACAATCTGCATTATCGCTCCGCCATTATTCGCGTCCTTCATTACGAGAACACGGCTGGCGCCGACGCCGTTGGTTTTCCGCGGATCCTGATACTTCACATCCACCATCCAGCTCACCCACTGTTTGAGCTTGTCACCATCGTCGAGCCAAGCCCAAACCTGATCGGGTGGGGCACTGATCTCCGCGGCCACTTGCGCCACGCCGGCGTTCTTGCGGTGGTCCAGAATGAGCAGCGTCACCGTCGGCACGATCAGCAACACCGCCAACACGATTGCAATCCGTTTCAGCCACTTCATCGCGGTCTCCTCCATGCAAAGACAGCCATCGAACTTGCAGACGCGGCCAGAATCACCAGGCCGGCCCACCAAAATGGTGCAGTCGCGGCGCTGCACCACAGAGCGCATCCGGCCCCCACTGCTGCTGCCAAAGCTACGCCGGCCGCGCGCGGAAGGCTGTGCGCCAGAGATCCGCAGAGCGCCGCGCACGCGCATACGCACACCAGGTTCGCCGCCCAGAAACCAGGCGCGCGCTCCAACCCGTCCTTCAGCGGGATGTGCGAATAGACGAAGCTCCAGAGACGGTCGAGCAGCAGGAGCGGCATCGCCACAGCTATAAGGGCAGCCGCCAGCAGGTGAGCCGCTTCGCCCGAACGGAAACGCAATCCCAGCAGTGTACCTGCCGATCGGAGCACCTGCCGGACATACCAGCGCGAGGCAGCCGAACGGTCGCGCTCCGCGCAAAGCAGCAGGAATTCCTCATAGAGATCGCCCGCGACGAATTCAGCTTCGTTCTCGCCAGCTACGGCCCAGAGAACCAGTTGCGCCCAACCTGGAGGCTTCATGACGTCCTCCCTGGCAGCGGAAAGCGCAGGCCGTCGAGCATATTCACCAGGTCCTGCCGGGCGCGATTGGCGGCTTCCATTCCAGCACCTGTCAATGTAAACGACCGCTTGGCCCTCCCGCCACGTTCCGGTGTTGGATCGCTCATGGATGCGGCGAGCAGGCCCTTGTCTGTGAGCCTCTCCAGAGTGGCGTAGACCGCGCCGATGGTGACGTCTCGACCGGTGCGCTCGGCGATTTCCTGGCGCACGCGCATACCGTAGGCATTCGCGCCCAATCGGACTACAGCCAGTATCACCAGGTATTCGAATTCCCCGAGCGCCTCGCCTTTCGGCATGATTTCTACATACTAGAGAAAATACCCGCTGGCGTCAAGAGTTTTTTGAGGCTTCTTCGAGTAGCACTTGTAAATGCGGCTCATCGGGAGCCAGCCGGATAGCGTTGGAGAAGTCCTCTGCGGCGTGGGCACGGTCGCCCAGGCGAAGGCGCAGTTCTCCGCGATACTGGTATGCCTGCCACAATTTGGGACTCTGGCGGATGGTCCTGGTCAACACTGCAAGGGCGCGGTCGGGCCGTCCGCCGGCAGCCAGGCGATTGGCTTGGTCGAGCAGCGTCGCGGGATCCGGTTTGGTGGCGTATCGCCGGCTGCACAGGTGGAAGTAGATGCCGGTCAGCAGCAGGAGGCAAGCGATCTCCCCGGCGCTAATGAATTCCCAACTGCCGAGAACCAGCCGACCTACCAGCGGCAAACTGCCGAAGAGCAGCGCCAGCGCCCACGCGGCTCTGCTCCACTGGCGTGCATCCATGCCTCTACGATAGCGCCGTCACATGTCTCGCGTAGATCGCTCGGGGACAAGCTGAAGCGTGTCCTACAAAGAGGCACGTTGATTCCAATTAGCGCCCAAGCGGTTCTGCTCCACTGGCGCGCATCCATGCCTCTACGATAGCGCCGCCACATGTCTCGCGTGGATTGCTCGGGGACAAGCTGAAAGCATGTCCTACAAATTAACTCGCCCGGGAAGCTAGGGCCGCATGTGCAGCACCTACCGACCGCAATTCACGGCTACATGGGCTTGGACACCTGTGACAGCCCCACTACGGCCGCCGGCAGACTGATGCGGAAGGTGCACCCTTCATTGGGTCTGCTCTCCAGCGTCACCGCGCCGCCGTGCGCCTCGACGGACCACTTCACTATCGACAGTCCCAAACCCGCGCCGCCCGATTCGCGCCAGCGAGCCTTGTCCACGCGATAGAAGCGGTCGAATACCTTCGACTGATCCTCCGGGGGGATTCCCGGCCCGTGGTCCGCGATCTCCACCACTACCAGGCCTTCCTCACCGGTCCGCACCCGTGCGGCAATTGACCCGCCCACGGGCGAGTACTTCACCGCGTTGTGAATCACGTTGACAAATGCCTGCCGGAGAAACATCCGGTCGCCCTCCACCTGCGCGCTTTCCTCTCCCTCCACGCTCAATTTCAGCGCCTTCTCCTCGATCAGGATTTCGAAAATCGCAGCGGCGTCACGGACGAGCGCCAACACCGGCACTGGCGTGCGGTGAAGCTGAATATGGCCGGAATCGGCGCGCGAAATCGTGAGTAGGCTGTCTAGCAGGGAAGTAAGACGATTGACCTCCTCCAACATGCTGCCCACAATGTCCCGATATTCCGCCCGCGTGCCGTCTTTCTGCAGACCGACTTCGCCCACACTGCGGATCATGGCAAGCGGCGTGCGCAGTTCATGCGAGGCGTCGGCGGTGAACCGGCGGAGTTGTTCGAACGCCTTTTCCAGGCGGGCCAGCGTGTCGTTGAACACCCCCGCGAGCTGCCGCAGTTCGTCATCCGAGTAGTCGCTGGCCAAGCGTGCGTCGAGCCTCTCCGGTGTAATCTCCTGCGCCCGCCGCGCCATCTGTTCGATGGGGCTCAAAGCGCGTCGCGCCAGGCTGTATCCCGCGAACCCCGCGGCCGCCAGCACTACGGGAAGCACCACCAGCGATGCCAACAACAGATCTTTCATCCGTAGCAGCAACGGCTCTTCACTGTGCGCCAGACGAATCAAAATGCGATGGCCATCCAGAACGTGCATCCGGCTGACTACCCGAACCGGCGTTCCATCGGAGAGCTGCGCCGTTCGCTGGGAGTACCCGCCGACTCCCTCACCCGCGAATATTTCACCGCCAAGCATCCGGCTGCCGAGCCGTTCATTGCGCAGCAGGACAGCGCCATCCGCGGTGACAACTTCGAGGTATCGCTCGATCACATCCTTCGATTCCGGATGGTTGTGATAATCCTCGCGCATGTGTAACTGTCCGTCGGGCGTGAAATAAAACAAGCCCTCCACTGTCTCGATTTCCTGAACGGCGAAATGGTCTAGCTGGCTGCGCAGTTGCCAGAAGAGTAGAGCGCAGGTGCCTCCCCATGCCAGCACCAATAGCGATGCCAGCACGGCGACATACCAGAGCGTGAGGCGTGTGCGTAAATGCCGTGGACGGAGCCGCATCAGGATTCGCCTTCTTCGCGGAGCACGAACCCCACGCCGCGCACCGTGTGGAGCAGCTTCGACGCGAACTGACCATCCACTTTGCGGCGAAGGCGAACGATCTGCGCATCGATCACGTTATCGAGCGGTGTTTGCCGCGAAGTTTCGCGCCAGATATCGCGAGCCAGCATTTCCCGCGAGACCACGCGTCCCCTGTTTTCGAAAAGGTACGACAGCAGATCGAACTCGCGAGCCGTCAACTCGAGCGATTGCCCGCCGCGAAAGGCCGCGCGCTGCGCCACGTCGACCTCCAGGTCCGCCAGCTTGAAACGCGGGTTCGCATCGTTGCTTCCGCGGCGCAGCAGGGCGCGTGTGCGCGCCAGTAGTTCAGGGAACGCGAAGGGTTTCACCAGGTAGTCGTCCGCGCCGGTATCGAGTCCGCGTACGCGGTCCTCTACCGCGTCGCGCGAAGTGAGCAGCAGGACCGGCGTCTTGACGCCGCGCTTGCGCAGCGTCGCCAAAATCTCGAAGCCATCGTGGCCCGGCAGCATGACATCTAGAATGACGAGATCGAACGGTTGAGCCTGCACCAGGTAGAAGCCTTCTTCGCCGGTGTGAGCCACGCGAACCGAATAGTCGTCTGCCTCCAGTCCCTCGCGGAGGGCCTGCGCCATCTTCTGTTCGTCCTCGACTACCAGGATGTGCACGCTTTCTTTATAGGGCTCGCCAGTGTGAACTTGCAAGTGACGACATCCTGATATTTCCCTGACGCGCCGATCAGAAAGATATCAGGAAAACTTCAGGCGAAAGCGCCGGCCTTCGATGTTACAAACGGAGCAGAGGCACCACAGAGAGGGATCGATGTTGTCACCCGGCCTGGCTAAAAAGGTCACCATCCACTTAAACGAAGACACCAGTTCTCAAAATGACTTCCTGAGCAGCGAAATTATCTCTCTGCTGTTGAGGGAGGGCATCGCCGGGGCGACTGTGACGCGGCCTGAAGCCGGTTTCGGCTCGCACAAACGCGTACACACGCACGAAGGCGGTATCGACACGGCCCATCACATGCCGCTACGAATCGAATTCATCGAAATTGCGACGAAGGTGGAAAAGCTTTTGCCGGCCCTGATGGAGCTGGTCACCGATGGACTGATTGAAGCGCACGATACCGTGATTCTGAAGATGGCGGTCGGAACGGCCCGATGAAGTCAGGATATGCGCGGGTATTGGTGGGAAGCATCGTGTTTTGGACCGCGGCCCGCGCGCAGTCTCCGGTGCTTTCGCTCGAGCAGGCGCAGCAAACCGCGCTGCGCAACCATCCGCAGATCGCGTCGGCCACGTTCGAGGCGCAGGCAAGCGGATTTGCGGTCCGCGAGGCGCGTTCGGTCTATTACCCGACTCTGGCAGGTAACGTTACGGGAGTCGGGACGGAGCACGGGTCGGTCTTATCGGCGGGTGCGGTTACTACGTCGAGCATTTACAGCCGCGGCGCCACGGGCATTGTCGCCAATCAGTTGGTCACCGACTTCGGACGCACTGGCAGTCTCGTTCAGAGCGCCAAACTTCGCAGCGACGCGAGGAATGAGAACGTGGTAAACAGTCGCGCGCAGGTGCTGGTTGAAGTTCAGCAGGCGTACTATCAGGAGCTTGCCGCCCAGGCCATCCGAAAAGTCGCGCAAGCCACTCTCGATCTGCGGCGGCTCACGTTGCGCCAGGTTACGGCGCTCGCCGATAGTGCGCTCCGTTCCAAACTCGATGTGAGCTTCGCGGAAGTTACCGTTTCGCAAGCGCAGCTCGACCTGATCCGCGCCGACAACGACGCCCGAGCCAGCCATGCACGTCTTTCTGCCGCCATGGGCTACGAGCGCGATCAACCATTCACGCTTGCCGATGAAGGACTGCCCTCGCCGTTGAGCCAGGACGTCGACGGGCTCATCACCGAAGCACTGCGCGACCGGCCCGACCTTGGCATGGTCCGCCTCAATCGCGATTCACTTCACACCTTTGCGGAGGCGGAAAAAAAGCTCCGCAATCCGACCGTGAATGTGGGCGCGGTGGCTGGCGTGGCGCCGGTCCGCGACGACCGGCTGGCGGAAAGTTACAGTGCCGCCGGTATCAACGTGAACATTCCCGTCTTAAACGGGGGTCTCTTCAAAGCGCGCCAGGAAGAAGCGGAGTCCCACGCCTCTGCCGCCGACAAAGATGTGCAGGCCCTGGCGGTGCATGTGGCGCGCGATGTGGAAGTCGCCTGGCTGGAC
>Ga0302324_100029438_pt1 | contig 10406 bp, 8 predicted proteins | sample Palsa_T0_1_FD_201949 | JGI IMG/M metagenome (GOLD analysis project Ga0302324, IMG submission 201949) | Peat permafrost microbial communities from Stordalen Mire near Abisko, Sweden - Palsa_T0_1 | ecosystem: Environmental > Terrestrial > Soil > Palsa > Peat permafrost | place: Sweden: Abisko... | reverse complement strand
AACGGCCGACGTTAACAGTTCCTCGGGTTCCTTCGTTTCCACATCATCGAGAAAATCCGCCGGGATCCCGAGTCCGAAGGGATCAAACTTGAAAGCGGGCGACCAAAATAGCTCTCCCCACAAAATCTCATACGCATCGCGCGGTTTAGGGTCCAGCCACGCACCATAGAAATTCTGCTCTTGAAGCCAATCAAAAACCCGTTTGGCTTCGGCCTTCGGCACAAGGTAGCCGTGGAGCAAAGACCAGAGTTCTCGGCGAGGCATGTCATACTTATCTTCGAGAATAGACTCTTGTTCACGCCAATCAAGATGGACGTCGAGAGCTAGCCATTCCGTCCCAGCCGGATCGCTGACTTGAAGCGCCGTTGCGACATTGGGCAACCCTTCCGCAGTTCCCATCCACGCAGGAAGACTAAGATCGTCGCGCCATGCGTCAAATCGCTCCCCGGCCCACCACGATTGCGCATGAGGATCGAAGGATGGCCGCTTTGTCTTCGTCAGAAGATTTGATGGATCTATGTCGTGGCCGCGAACCTGCGATGGGACCTGATACGTATCGATACTGTCAGAACGCCATCCGCTCAGATGGTAATTGTCAACCATACGAGCCGAAAACTCATAATAAGCGATCCACTGATATTTCTTACCTATGCGTTCGATTGTCGCGGGCTGCCGGCCAGCTCCGGATGTCCACGCTTCCTTTGACGCGCGCTGATCAAACTCGTTCAGCTCTTCACCAGCATACCCAAAGTCAAGAACGCGACGAAAAATCCAACGCGCTCCAGCATGAAGGCTTACTCGTGACATTTCCTTTGGAGCTGATTTGCTTTCATGAAAGACAGCCAGTTGCTCGGGCGAAAGCAGCTTCTCAAATCTCTGACGGGCCGCATCGACATCACTCTCATTGCCAGCCGCCTCGACCTCGACTTTTGCTAGCGCGCCGTCGGGCGATGCAACCGCCTCCGATGACCCATCCTCATGGATAATCCTATAGGACGCAAACCAACTCATTTCGTTAACTGAACGGAGCGCTTCTGCTTGCTCCGGATTCAATGACTCCTCGAGTTCGCGCATCAGAACGCCGGCTGTGCGCGGCGGAGGCGCCTCAAGCCGAACATCACTCCAGTCGCCACGACTCGAGTTTGTTCCAATAATGTATCGCGAGAAGTCTCCATGACTATCAAGCGACCCATGAATTGTTAGAATACCACCTAGAGCAGCCCGCTCGCCCTCGGTAAGATGTTCGGTTTTGCTCCACGAATATTTTTCGAATAATATATCATCATCTTCGCTAAAGTCGGGTGGAGACGCTCCGTAAGGCGGCGTAACAGAACTTAGATCCGCTTCACTGAATACTGCGCCTAACGAGCTAGACTTCTCGACGATGCTTCTAGCGTAATCGCGCGTCAATAGATCAACAGGCAAACCCGCGGTATGCGCCTGCTCAACAATGGCGGCCGCCAGTCGAGTAGCGGATGAAGCTGCCGCCCTTTGTCGCATTATACTTCCGGCCAACGCGGCATAAAGCCGCTGGAGAACGTAAGCATCGTTGCAATTTCGAAAGCGCTCGAACAGTGCGGAATACAATTCGACATCACGATCAAGGATTGTCACTATAGCCTTGGTGGCATTATCTCGGACGGACCTATTAGTTGAAGTGCACAACCACATTAGCGACGTGATTGCGGCAAGACGGGACTCGAAAGCATCACTTGATGGTCCGGCCGCCCCGAAGGCGCCAGCAAGCGCCCAGCCTATCATGCGATCGACAGCTGACATTTCGTGTCGTTGCTCGCTTATTGGGATCGTCCACAGTACGTCCCGCCTCGACATATCTAAAGGTACAAGGTAGGCATGGAGCGCTCGTGAGTTTAACCCGTGATTCTCAATCAGCGAGCAGGACAATAAACAATCTACGACGTCGCTTCGTGTGCGCTTGTCTTCGAGAAGTTCAAAAACGTAATCGCAAGTCGTCGGTGAAACAGTCTCTGGTTTTCGCCATGGAAGCGACTGCAAAAAGCGCTGAACTTCCCAAAACTCATAAGGCGCTTCAAGGTACTCGAAAAGCTCTTTTCCCGAAATCTCGGGCACCTGCACCATTAGAGCCTCATGAACCCCCTGGGTTCTGGCCGTGAAATCTCTCGCAGATTTCACTAGGGACCCAATTTGCGTAGCCGGATCGGCAAGCTGCTCAAAGTTGCCGCCCAATGCATCCAACAAGTGGGTTGCTCTTGCATGATCGGAAAAACGCTCGTAGGCAAAACGCACTTGCGTAGAATCGCCGATCGGTATTTCCGCCAATATGCCTTCTCTGCATAGTTGGTTGAAAAGGGACTTTTCCCAACCTGGAGTCGAGGGAGTGATCGCATCGACGATCGCCTTTGCATCACCTCTTTCAAGCTCCGAGCGATTTGCTTTGACCAAGCTGGCTGCAAACGCATCAATCGCGCGCTGAACTAGTTTGTCTTCGGGATCGGCGTCGATCGCCTTACTGATCTTCTTATTCTGAGCTCGAATGTAAAACTTGAAGATTGATGATATGCCTGACATGCCGCGCGGAAACTCGCGGCTACCCTCCTCAGCAATTCCTTCACAGAGCAATTTCAAGAATAGCGGGTTGGCAAATTCCGGCATAAGCAGTGGGGCCGAGGGTTCTACGATATTATAGTTTTTAAAAAAGGCACGCTGCGCCTCGACGATATCATAAGCAAAGCCCTGATGTTCAACCCTGATAAACGGCAGCTGGGCTTCGCTACTAACGCAGAGCTTTTCGAAGGTATCGCGGACGGATACCACTAGGGCGACAGACGAATACCGCGCTACTTGGCCGGCAACCACGTTTAGGCGGGAATTCCAAAACGCTCCGCCTACGCCCTCATTTATTGCGTCAATGAATATTAGCGCTCGCTGTCCCTGAGCTTCAGCTGCCGCATTGATGGCGCCCAGCAAGACCTCGTGATTCTCAGGTAGGCCGGTCTGTTGTCCGATTTCGATCCAGGCCTCCCGGCCAGTAAAGCGCTCACCGAACGTCAGCACGGCTACGTTTCCAGAGGCGATCACACGTGAGGCTGAATCGCAGAAGAAGTGTGTTTTACCAGAGCCGCCAGGCCCGACCAGAAGCAGGAACGGTTTGCGCGATAAGCGGACCTCGTCGCTTTCTGCGAACGTCGCAATCCTTCGAAGGGCGTTACCTAACCGCCAAAGTTCGTGAGTCTCGTGCTCGAATTTGTTCCGACTAGAATCGTAACGTGCTTTGGATTTGGCGCCCTTCGGCTCGCCAGCAGAGTAGAGCGTTCGGGACAAATCGTTACACAAATCTGCAGCCCTATCGGCATGCTGTGCGATTGTGTCCCATTCGATCGCCGCAGCATTATCTGTTGCTAGCGGCTCGATGCCGAACATTACCTTTGATCGGAGATCTGAAATCGACGCCGCTACTGCAGCGTCAATTTCAGTAACAACCTTCTTAGTTAAGACGCCATCTCGAGCTTTGAGCTCACGGTAAAGTACAAATACCCGTGCGACAAAGTGCTCGTTGAGGCTTAAGGCATCGATTAGACGGCTCAGCGGTAATTCGACGTTTAACGCCGGTGAATACCTTGGACCCGCAAATTTGGTCGCATCCTCCTGCAGTCGCTCTAGCCAGGCGTTTGAAAGCTCCGGGCCTCCAAACCAATATGCGCTAAGCCCACGCATGGGGGTACCCATTAGATCTGAAACGAGTTCAGAGGAACCATTGAATTCAAAGCTGACCGACATTCCGCGATCGGCGGCCCACTTCTCGTATTTTGTCTTTCTGGTTTCCCAGATTCCACGCGCCGTTTTAGTGCCAGGAGTTCTCGAATCGCTTAGGTCCGTTGGCATACAGATTACATAGCGTTTTAGCTTGGGATGACGATCAAGCGCTCGTAATACCGAACCATCGACTTTGTCCCACTGTTTGGGTGTGGGCGACGTCAAGAACCATTTCGCTTGGATTCCCCATTCATCTGCATTAGGCATGACGGCATAGCCCTCGACGCCACCGTCATTTTTGCCCTTTGGGATCCACACGCCGCCAGAAGCGACTGCTTTGGAAGCGAAAATCTGCTTGCAAACTTCTTCGAATGCTGCGTCCTGCGACCCGCCAAAAGTTCGAAGCCGCGGCCAATCAACATGGCCATCGAGTGTCAAGATAGTCGCCTCTTCATACATCTCTCGCCGTCTAGCACGAACACGACTTGTGCTGGTTCGCTCTGAGTGATCTGCGACGCCACTTTTGGCGGTCGCCGATCTGGCTGCACGCCCGGGAATGGTCTTCTCACGGTCGCGGTCAACGAGCTTTTGCCGAGGTGATGACCTTAGTACCAAGAGCCGTGATTGCAATTGTCGCCGCTTTCGATCCGTTCGGCATGTCGGTCATACTTGCGCCAGCAACCATGCCCCGAAATTCACGGCCGTCGGGAAGCAGAATGAACGCGTAATCGCCGATCGGGGGAAGTTGGCCATTTGGGTCTGCTTCAGTTTCTAAAAACTCAATGTTGACGCCAGCAATGAACGTAATGGAGACGGGGATCCCATCACCCCGAGTGCCGGATGAAGGGTAAAACCAGACCTTAGCGTCTTTAGGGAACCCTCGCATGCGCGGATCGTCGCCAAATCCGTTGTTGAAAAATCCAGCGACTGAGGTCGCGATCACGTCAATATCGTACTGAACGACTTTCTCGCCCTGATTGCTTCCCTCTTCGAGATAGAGCTTGATTCCGGCCGAGGTTGTCTCGCGTACGGTGACAGAGCGCTCGTCGACCTGCCAAATCATGCCGTCGAATGAAAATGGAATACGCGCTGCAGCGCGTGCGTACGTGTTCACAAGCACGTTGACGTTTGCAAAGAATGCGCCTTTTAGCATCTGATCGAGGATGCGACCCTCAGCTTGGGGCTTTTCTTTGTAAAAGGGGGGCGCCGAAGCGAGCGCCTTCAGCATCAACGGCGTCTCCGGCGCGACGGAAAATGTGGCGTTCTTTCGCCGCTCGGTTTCCGCGATTACGGGCTTTACCATGACCCTATGGTATCATGACCGCAATAGGTGTTCAAGTCTATTGCATATCATAAAACTATTGTCGCCTGGGGTTGGCTTGCTAAACTTTTAATGGGGCGTGGATACTCGACCTCAAGCGCGTGAGCTTGGGCTGCTAGCAGCCCTGGCTCGCAACGCAGGTCGCGCACTCAGCCGCCCCCAGTTGCTCGAGCCGGCCAGGGATGACGCTACGGTGGACCGTATCGAATCCAACCGAACCGTCGACGTTCACGTTCGTCGGCTGCGTGTGCGGCTTGGGCGACGATGCGGCTATGCTCCGCAGCCCCACGCGGGTCGGCTACCGCCTGGATCCGCCCTAGCGGGGTCCGGTCGCAGAACGCCGCCGTTGGTGATGGCGGCGCTCAGCTTGTAGCCCGGCTCGCGATCATGGCTGGCGATGATGTCCATCAGGCCAGCCTCGCTCAGGGCCCTGAGGGCCTCGCCAACTGAAAGTCGTTTTCAAAAAGTCTCATTCCCCTTGGTTACAACCTGGAGGTTGCGGCGCTGTTACCGTCCGGCTTTTTGACGACCATTTGACGACCATTTCCGCGGAAAGGGGCGGACGACGGCGGAAACCCCTGGAAACTCAAACCTCGGAAAAACCCTTGCAGCTATTGCCTTTTCTTGGAGTTACGGGGCTTCTTCGGTTTCTCGCTTTTTGTGCTCGTTTTGCTTCGCATGTAAGGGGTCAGGAGTTCGAGTCTCCTCACCTCCACCACGTCGGAAAGCCCGCCTCGTACAGAGAGCGGGCCTTTTCTTTGCCGATCCGCCTCAATGTGTGGGGAAGACTTCGAGGACCCGTCCCCTGTTGTTCGTGACGCACCGGCGCGTGAATTGGTCCCGGACGCGGACGATGCTGAAATGGTCGGGCTGCGGAAAACCACCGGTTTGCGACACGCGAAAAGTACAGCCGTCGGTCGTGCGGCCGTCATCCCGCACGCGATAGGTAAATGTGAGCAGTGCCGATTCCCCGGAGCCAAGGACGCAGCGAAAGCGTTGCTGGCGCATCTCCGGCTGGCAAAGGTGGCCGTGACTATGCCTCCCCGGTATCAGCCCATTGCGGCCTTCAACGAAGACGCCCCCGGCGGGAAGTTGTTGCGCCACGGCCTGTGCCGAGAGCATCGACGCGGCCGCAACGACGAGTATGACGAGACGATGCACGGGCATTGAGAAATCCCTCCACGCGCCATGCGTTCGCGACTACGGTCAAGCGGCACCCCCTCCGGACGCTGCCGCCAAATCGTCGCCGGCATCCACCGGGTGGTTTCTAGTTACTCCCTGCGCCGAGGGCGGTTCGGCATCATATCCATCCCGCGCCGAGCGGGACGAATGCAGGCGTCAGGCGAGGAGGCAAGCATGCCCTCAGTCGAGGTTGGACAGAGCACGATCCCCAGCGCCGGCGAAGCCGGAATCCGTCCGTTTCGGGTCAGCTTTCCTGAGGCGGATCTGGCCGCGTTGCACGCACGCGTCAGCACGACCAGATGGCCCGATCGGGAGACCGTCAAGGATGACACGCAAGGCGTGCAGTTGGCAACGACGCAGGCTCTCGCCGCCCATTGGACGACCGAGTACGACTGGCGCAAGGTCGAGGCGAGACTGAACGCACTCCCGCAATATCTGACCGAGATCGACGGGCTGGACATTCATTTCATCCACGTCCGCTCGAAGCACGACAACGCCTTGCCGCTCATCGTCACGCACGGCTGGCCGGGTTCGATCATCGAGCAGCTGAAGATCATCGATCCCCTGACGAATCCGACGGCGCACGGTGCGAGCGCAGCGGACGCATTCCATATCGTGGTTCCGTCCTTGCCGGGGCACGGGTTCTCGGCCAAACCGACCACGACCGGCTGGGATCCCCCGCGCGTCGCGCGCGCCTGGGTCGAGCTGATGAAACGACTCGGCTACACGCGATACGTGGCGCAAGGCGGCGACTGGGGTAACGCGGTCACGGAGCTCATGGCGAAGCTCACGCCGCCGGGATTGCTCGGCATTCACACCAACATGCCCGCTGCTCTCCAACCAGACATTTCGAAGGGAGTCCAGACCGGGACGCCGGCGCCGGCCGGTCTCTCAGCCGAAGAACGACACGCCTACGATCAACTCGTCGACTTCTTTGCGAACCATACGGCATACGCAGCCGAAATGACGAAGCGGCCACAAACGCTGCACGGGATAGCGGATTCACCCGTCGGCCTGGCGGCCTGGATGCTCGATCACGACAAGCTCAGTTACGAGTTGATCGCACGGGCCTTCGCGGGACATCCGGGCGGCCTCTCGCGCGACGACGTCCTGAACAACGTCACGCTGTATTGGTTGACGAACACGGGGATCTCTTCGGCGCGCCTGTATTGGGAGAACAAGGGCGCCTTCTTCGACGTCAGAGGCATCACCATCCCGGTTGCCGTGAGCGCGTTCCCCGATGAGCTCTATCAGTGCCCGCGGAGTTGGGCAGAGAAAGCATATAGCAGGCTCATCTACTACAACAAGCTCGACCAGGGCGGCCATTTCGCGGCCTGGGAACAGCCGAAAGTCTTCTCCGAAGAGCTGCGCGTCGCTTTTAGGTCGTTGCGCTAGACGTACGGTGAAGGCATCGGTGCTGACCGGGTACGGCGGTCCGGAAGTGATGAAATATCAGGACATGCCAGACCCCAAGCCGGGGGCGGGCGACGTCCTCGTCAAGGTGGCCGGCATCGGCATCAATCCGGAAGACATGCTCGAGCGTAACGGCGACTTGAAGGATCGGTGGCCGCTGCACTTTCCGGCGATCATCGGTCTGGACGTGTCCGGAACGGTGGTCGCGGCGGGCGACGGCGTCACCGACCTGAAGGTCGGCGAGCGTGTCTGCGGGTGGTCGTACCACACCTATGCCGAGCTGGTCGCCGACAAAGCGGCTTTCTTCGCCAAGGTGCCGGAGACGATGGACCTGGTCGACGCCGCCGCGATTCCGCTCGTGGGCCTCACCGGCAGCCAACTGATCTCCGTCGCGAGCGGGTTGAAGCCTGGGCAGACGGTGCTGGTCGCCGGCGCGGCGGGCGCCGTCGGTCGTTCTGCCGTCTACATGGCGAAGGCATTGGGTGCGCGCGTGATCGCGGGCGTGCGGAGCCATCAGCTCGACCAGGCGAAGGGCATCGGGGCGGCCCAAACGATCGCTCTCGACGACCCGGCCGCCGTTGCGGCGATTCCCCAGGTCGACGTCGTGGCCAACACGCTGCGCGGGAAAGCGGCGACGGATCTGCTGGCGAAGGTCAAGGACGGCGGGACGTTTGCGTCGGTGACGGGAGAGCCCGACGGCGCCAAGGGCTATCCGAAGGTGCGCGTCGTCCCGTTCGTCTCGAAGCAAGACCGGGCGGGCATCGCCTTCATCGCCGATGCGGTGAACGCCGGCAAGATGACGATCCCGATCGGCCTGCGAGAGGAGCTCAAGAACGCAGGCGCCGCGCAGGCCGCCTTCACGAAGGGTGGCATCGGGAAGGTGTTGCTCGTCCCGTGAGTTCCAACCGCCATTCCGCTCCGGTCCCTGAGCGAACCACTACACCCCCTACTCGAATAGGAGTCGTCACATGAGCGAAGTCCACGTCGAGCAGAAGACCTATCACATGCCGCCGGTGGAGGGCTTTACCATCGCGCACTTTCTGACCGTTGCCGACCTCGAGCGATCGGCTCGATTCTATGCAACCGTCTTCGGCGGTCGCATTCTGAGCACCGGCGACGGCGACGGCTCGCCCTCGTACCTCCAGATCGCGAACACCTGGCTCATCATCAACCTCGGGGGCGGTCCAACCCCCGACAAACCAACGGTAACGCTGAGCGTCCCGCCTGACCCGAACAGGCTCAGCAGCTTCATGAATATACGGGTGGCGGACATTCAGGCATGCTATGAACTCTGGCGCAGTCGAGGAGCAGAGTTCATCACCGAGCCGCTCGAGAAGTTTGGCGAGACGCGCTGCTACATTCGCGATCCCGACGGCTATATTATCGAAGTTGGGCAAAGCAAAGAGGGTGTCACCTACGGTTAAGCAGATCGACGCCGGCGTTCTCAGCGTCGGGTACGCCGAAGCTGGTCCGGCCGATGGGCCTGCGGTCGTCCTCTCGCACGGCTGGCCGTACGACGTGCACAGTTTCGACGAGGTAGCCCCGATACTGGCCTCAGCCGGTTATCGTGTCGTCGTTCCCTTTACGCGCGGCTATGGCCCGACGCGCTTCCTTTCCAGCAAGACCCCGCGCAACGGCCAGCAATCCGTTCTCGCCGTCGACCTCATCGCCCTGATGGATGCGCTGAAGATTCAGCAAGCGATTCTCGGTGGCTTCGATTGGGGAGCCCGGAGCGCCGACGTCGTGGCGGCACTGTGGCCGGAACGCTGCAAAGGGCTGGTCTCGGTGAGTGGCTATCTCATCGGCAACCAGAAAGCAGGCGAGTTGCCCCTGCCGCCGAGCGCTGAGCTCAAATGGTGGTATCAATTTTACTTTGCCACGGAACGGGGGCGTCTCGGGTATGCGAACAACCGGCACGATTTCGCGGAACTCATCTGGCGCCTGGCCTCGCCAAAGTGGCAGTTCGACGCGGCGACCTTCGAGCGCAGCGCGTCGTCTTTCAACAATCCGGATCATGTCGACATCGTGATCCATAACTACCGCTGGCGCATGGGTCTGGCTGAGGGCGAGTCGCAATATGACGCTCTGGAGAGACGCCTTGCCGACGGTCCGGTGATCACCGTGCCCACCATCACGCTCGAGGGCGATGCCAACGGGGCTCCGCACTCGGAACCGGGTTCCTACGCCGGCAAATTCTCCGGTACGTATGAAAATCGGATCGTCACGGGTGGTGTGGGGCACAATCTGCCGCAAGAAGCTCCGCGGGAGTTTGCCCAGGCGATACTCGACGTAGGGCGGGCTGCTTCTTAGGCGACGATCTGCGTCGCGCCGATCTCGAGGTGATAGATCTCCGGAAAAGCCAACCGGAAGAGCGCGAATTGCTCGGCTGCGCTAAGGCGTAACGCCTTTGAGAGCCGGGCGACGAACTGGGGCGAGACTCGCACGGCGCGGCCGCTCTCAAAGGAGCGATACCAGTCGACGGTCACCCCGACGAGTTCGGCGACTTCACCGCGGCGTAGACCAGGCACTTTCCGGCGCGCGGTTTGCGGGAATCCGAGCTTGACGGGGTCGACGTGGGAACGGCAATTCATGAGAAACTCGCGCAACTGTTGCCGCCGGCGAACGTCTTCCTGAATTTGCAGGTCGTCCACAACTCTCTCGCCTCACCCGGGTCCGTGCCGTCGGGCGCTGCTTATGCCTCTTGCTAGCCTGCTCCTTCCAGCGAGCCGGGAGTCGCGCTGCTGATTTCGATGGC
>Ga0302324_100029437_pt1 | contig 10406 bp, 5 predicted proteins | sample Palsa_T0_1_FD_201949 | JGI IMG/M metagenome (GOLD analysis project Ga0302324, IMG submission 201949) | Peat permafrost microbial communities from Stordalen Mire near Abisko, Sweden - Palsa_T0_1 | ecosystem: Environmental > Terrestrial > Soil > Palsa > Peat permafrost | place: Sweden: Abisko... | reverse complement strand
TTAAAGGATACAACCGAATCAGAGATGGTTGCTGCCATCTCCGTTGTAAATTCGGGAAAGCGATACATCCCCCGCCACATTGCGGCGCGCCTGGCGGATCGTTTGATGCGTTCCGATCTGACCGCGCGCGAGTTACAGACATTGGAACTTCTCGCGCAAGGATCTACAAATAAGCAAATCGCAGGAGCCCTTGGCATCAGCGAAAACACGGTCCGTCACCACGTAAACAACATCATGGAGAAGTTGCAAGTGACCGATCGCACCGAAGCAGTCGCAACAGCGCTCCGCAATGGAGTGCTTTCCGGGACGGACTAGCTCTCCGGGCGCTTTTTGCAGTTCGAGAGAAATGGCCCCAAAGCGCTGGGAGAGGCTTTTAGAGCGTTAACCCAAAGTGGTGACCCTCAACTATTGAATGGTCCCACAAGAATATTTCTGCCGGCTGAAGCAGGAGTTCCGGGCCGATTGCGCTAACCACGATCATCTGTTCCCGCCGAGAAACTACCCGTTCGGCAAAGCCACACTGCTCCATTCGGCCCTCAGTGTTCTGCCCAAATGTGCCTTGTGGACCGTGGATGGGCCAAATTAGCATTTGCCCTGCAAAAGGTTGGAAGGCTATGAGAGCCGGTTCCAAAGGTAGCGGTTGATCCTTGGAAACCTAAAGCCTTATGCAATCAGAGAGGGTCGATCTGCAACCCGAACGGGGCAATGATGAAGATGGAAAGGTTTCGTCGAGACTTCCTTAAGATGGCTGGTCTCGGTGTCGCAGGAAGTTCTGTTGGCCTCATGGATGCTCCCATGGCCATCCCCCAGGGAATCGCATCGGAGATGCCTTTGTTTCTTGATGTACGCTCATTCGGTGCGACCGGAGACGGCAAGACAGTCAACAGCATTGCAATCAATGCGGCAATCGAAGCTGCCGCCGCCGCCGGGGGAGGCACGGTCGTATTTCCCGCGGGTACATATGTCTGCTTCTCGATCCGCCTGAAGAGTCTTGTGGCGCTCTTCTTGCAGCAGGGCGCGACTATCGTTGCTGCCGATTCACCCCAGCCCGGAGAGGCCACAGGCTACATGGGCGGGTCTTACGACTCCGCCGAACCCAAGACGGAATGGGGCGTGTATCAGGACTACGGCCATAATCACTGGCACAACTCGCTCTTCTGGGGAGAGAATATTCACGACATTGGCATCTTCGGACCGGGGCTTATATGGGGCAAGGGCCTGAGCCACGGGGGAGGTTCCGAGGCCCGCGGAAACTATCCGGTCTTCCAAGCCGAACAGCGCGGCGTGGGCAACAAGGCCATTGCCCTCAAGAACTGCCACAACGTGATCTTCAGGGACTTCTCGATTCTCAAGGGAGGCCATTTCGGCCTTCTGCTTACCGGAGTCGATAACCTGACCATCGACAACCTCAAGATCGATACCGACCGAGACGGAATCGACATCGACTGCTGCAAGAATGTTCGTGTATCGAACTGCAGCGTCAATTCGCCTTGGGACGATGGTATCTGTCCAAAGTCCAGTCTCGCCCTTGGATCCTTGAGGGCGACGGAAAATGTCACCATTACCAACTGTTTCGTCACGGGCGATTATCAGCTTGGCACCGTTCTTGACGGCTCCTGGAAGAGGCACACGGACCAGGCGATGCACAGGTTCTCGACAGGCCGCATCAAGTGCGGAACAGAGTCAAATGGCGGGTTTAAGAACATCACCATCTCAAACTGCGTGTTCGAGAGTTGCCGCGGAATCGCGCTTGAAACAGTGGACGGCGCGCAGTGCGAGGACATCACGATCACCGGCATTACGATGAGGGATGCCCGCCAGTCGCCCTTGTTCCTCCGGCTTGGAGCTCGCCTCCGCGGGCCAGACGGGCGAACGAAGGTAGGGACGCTCAAGCGCATCATCATAAGCAATATCACGAGTTCCGGAGCCACTCGCCTCTGCACGAATATCAGCGGTATGCCGGGGTACATGATTGAAGATTTGAAGATTAGTGACGTGTTTCTTGACCAGGCGGGCGGCGGCGATAGTGAAAGTGCGACGCGCCAGCCTCCGGAGCTGGAAACGCGATACCCAGAGCCATCCATGTTCGGGGATCTCCCAGCTACGGGTCTCTTTGTACGTCACGTGCGAAACCTTGAGGTATCGAATCTGGAAGTAATGACAGAATCTGCGGACGCGCGTCCGGCATTCTGGCTGATGGATGTGGATGGCGTCGACTTCTTTCGAGTCAAAGTGCCGCGGAAGAGCGCAGCTCCAGCCTTCCGGCTGCTGAATGTTAGCGACTTCCGCTTGTTCGGCAGCAAGTACCTGAAAGACAGCGTGTATGACCGATCGGACGATCGATCATTGTAGGTAGTGTTTAATTGGAGGCTCCGGGCGCGTCCTGGGCTGCCGCCGCAGTTGCCAAACGGTATAGGGCGGAGGCACCAATAATCCCCACATTCCTCTCGGAGTGCTTTTACATGAAACTTATTCCTGACCGGGTATTCGCGAATGGATGAGCGGCTACAGCCTCCGATAGCGACAGTTGGAGATGTTCTGGACGACCAAGAGGACGTCACGAACATGCTGATTCTTCGCTTTCAGCAGCTCTTGAGCGAAGGATTGCTCTTTCCCGGTTCGAAGCTGCCACCCGAACAAGACCTTGCGGCAAGCTTCGGAGTAGCGCGCTCGTCCTTGCGTTCAGCCTTCAAAGTTCTGGAGATCATGGGCGTGATCACGCAGAGGATCGGAGACGGCAGTTATCTGGCTGAAGATGCCTCTTCGGTTCTGGCAGTCCCGGAGTTTCTTTTCCTTCTCGACGATACCTCGATCCATGAGCTGACTGAGATGCGCCTGATGATGGAACCCGCAATTGCGGCCTTGGCAGCCGAGCGTGCCAACGCAAAAGATATCGTGCTTCTGAAGCAATCCATCGCCGATTGTGAAGGCAGCGAACACGATCGTATCCGCCTTGTTGCATCGGACTTGCTTTTCCATCGCGCCATCTTCGATGCATCGAAGAACCGTCTCGCGGGGCGCTTCTTCTCCACAATTCGCCGCGCCATGCTCAACATGATTATGGTCACCTCGCAGCGCGTCGAACCAGAACACACGATGCAATATCATGTGCAGATCATGTTGGCGATTCAGGCGCACAAAGCGGAGCTTGCTGCAAAGCTCATGACTGACCATCTCGAGGATGCGCGCGACTTGTTGCTTCGTACCCGCGAAAAGCAAAAACCTCACCAACTTGGCGACTATTTTGGCGTCGGCCTGCCTTTTCACAATCGTGGCCGCAAGGTTCGCTCTTCTTTTTCAAGAAGCGCTAAGAACTAGTCAATGGACGGAACGTCCGCCCGTCCTAGATGAATTCCGATTCCCAATCGGACGGATCATGACACAACCAATTTCAGTCGAGGCGGTGCTGCCAACCCGCAAATCAGGCGGGTCGACTTGAAGATCTCGGAATAGCCTTGTTTCTGGTAGAACTCCCGTTTTGTCTCCGCTGAATCTAACTCCATTCTGTCTGGCGCGGAGTGCCTGATGTAGTGTGTTGCTATCGTAAGTGGAAACGAAATTCATAGGCCCCGGACCCAAGCGAGAGTTCGCCGGCGGACGAAGCCTGCGGAGGCGCCACCCCGTTCACGGAGACTTCGGACGCCGCATTGGGTAGAGATACTAAAGCGCGCGATCCCACGGGGATCGCGACTCGCCAAGCCGCCTCCTCGATTAGTTTTCGAAGGAACCTAGGAAAATGAGCGAGAGCGGTGCGCACGGTGAATCAGCCAACTGAGGTTTGCCTTCGTTCCATTGTCCTCGGTGGTCACCGAAGAGGCGGTTCCGAGGTGAAGACACCTGCCTAAAGCAACCGTCGAATTGTTGAATCAAGCTCATATCGCCTCGGATGGAATTTTGGCGAGGCACAAGTCGCGATGGATTGGTTTCGCACCCCTGTAATTCCTAACGAGCGTACCTACTGTTAAGGGTTGTCTTCTACGGCAAGGCACGTATTTTCTGAAACATACAAGAACCGTTAGGACTCCCTCCTAACGTTGTCATCCCTTCAACTGACGGCATAGGGTTATTTTCCGACAGCGGAAAACCGGCACCTGCGAGTCGGGCAAGAATTGGCGGTCACTTATGGAGGAACAGATGACGATAAGGAATTCACTGCTTCATCGCACATCAGGAACAAAGGAGGGTTGCTCCCGGTTTATGGCCGGCGCGATCGCTGTTCTTTTTGTCTGGGTCTGTATAATTGGCACGTTTGCGAGCGCTCAGATCGATCGCGGCAGTGTGTCAGGAAATGTTACGGATCCGAACGGCTCCAGAATTGTGGGCACCAAGATTACTGTCACCAATGCTGGGACGGGTACGCAGAACTCCACCGTCACAACTGGCGTTGGAGAATACACTGTTCCGGATTTGCCCGCGGGAGTCTATTCGATTACGGCGGTTGCAGCCGGCTTCTCCACGCTGGTCCGCAACGGAATCACCGTTTCGGTGGGAGAGACTGCAACTGTCGACCTGAAACTGGCTGTTGGGCAAAGCTCGGCGACGGTTACGGTTTCAGAAGATGCTCCTCTGCTGCAAACCGAAAGCGCCCAGCTCAACTCCGAGGTCACCACCGGGGACCTGAATGAGCTTCCGATCAACATTGCCGGCATCGGAGCGATTCGCGACCCGATGGGTTTTGCCTCCTTAATCCCAGGCTCCATCGGAGGCGGGTGGAACGATATCCATGTCCAGGGCTCGCCGGCAACAACGTACCGCGTCTTTATGGACGGCCTGGACGACACCAATGCGACCAAAGGCGCCATCTCCGATGAGCAGCAGCCCTCAGTCGAGTCTCTTAGCGAAGAATCCGTGATGATCAACGACTATTCCGCTCAATATGGTGAGTCTGGGGGTGGAGTCTTCAACTACACCTCGAAATCGGGAACCAACAGATTGCACGGGTCGCTCTTCAACTACCTGGAGAATGAGGATTTGGACGCCGGGCAGCCCTTCAACTACGTGAAGGGAACCCAGAAGTATGACCCGGTTCAGCGCGAACTCGATTTTGGCGGTTCGCTTGGTGGACCGGTGGTGATTCCTCACGTCTACAAGGGCCGAAACAAGACCTTCTTCTTCTTCGCATACGAGGAGTACCACAACACGCAAACCAACAACGACGGAACCATTACGATTCCCACCAATGCCTATCTCGCGGGCAATCTGGGCTCTAACATTCTTGGTCCCATCATGGATGGCAGTGGAAATCCGATTGTGGACTGCCTCGGCCGACAGTTGTACAACGGCGAGGTTTTCGACCAATCGACGACCAGAACGGTAACCTGCACGGGAGGTCCGAGTGGAGCTGGTTCGACCGGAGTGGTCCGCAATGCGTTTGGTACGGACGCGAACGGAAACGGCGTGCCCACCAACATGCTCCCCGCGCCGAGCACATGGGATCCGGTAGCGCAGGCTATTCTTTTTACGCCAGGCGGTACCACGCCTTCAGGCCTTTACATGCCCACCCCGTCGGGAACCACTGCGAGCGCGCTGACCAACAACTATCCCAATCTACAGCCGAACAACAAGTACCAGTACCTGGCAAGCATCAAGATCGATCACTCGATCGGCGAGAAGTGGCACCTCTCGGGCTACTATATGCACGAGATTGGGAACAAGGACAATGCGGATGACGGCATTAATACCGTGGCAGGCTCGACGCGCTGGAACCACACCCCCGCCCCGCAGTTGTATCTAAATGCGGTCTATACGGCCAGGCCGAATCTTGTGCTTCACGCAGGGTGGGACTGGACGCGCCACGACGCCCTGCAGGATGCCGTGGTGCAAAACTTCGATCTGACCAAACTTGGGTTGCCCTCGGTGTCGAGTATACCTGGCGGCGCCGCGCAAACCTTCCCGATCTTCAGCGGTCTCACCGTCAACCATCAGAACGTTCCGCAGATGGGCATCAACAACGCGCCGTTTATTGACAACGACTGGTACGACACTGAATCCGGGGTCTGGAACCACGGCCGCCACACCTTCGAATTTGGCGGCGATTTCCGTCATCAACTCTGGGGCACTCACAACGACCTGTCGGACGGATCCTACGGTTTCAGCCCCAATGAGACCTCTGAACCGTCCGAAAATGGCCAAAATCTCAACGGAGCCAGCCTCGGTGATGGCTTTGCGAGCTTCGCACTTGGCCAGTTGGACGGCGCAAATATCGGGAACGATAACATCCAATGGTTTATCCGCAAGGAGGGCTCGTTTTACGGCCAGGACACCTGGAAGCTGACAAAGAGGCTCACGCTGAACCTTGGGCTGCGTTGGGATCTCGAGGGGATGCAGAAGGAACAACATCTGCGGGTAACCCAATTCAGCCCGACCGTTGTGAATCCGTCGGCTGGCGGCCTGTTGGGTGGAACCGAATACGAGGGTTATGGGAACGGACGCTGCAACTGCGTCTTCGAGCACTTCTATCCCTGGATGATTCAGCCTCGTATTGGCGCCAGCTATCAACTGACTCCAAAGACCGTGCTCCATGCGGCGACCGGATTCTACTCCGGCCCCCAGCTCTTCATGAATGAAGAAGGCTATAGCAACCAGGGATTCGGCTTTAACGTGGTGCGCCTCACCAGTCCGTCGTATGGCCTTAAAGCCGGCCAGCTTTCCAACGGCGTTCCGTTTTCCGCTGCTGCTATAACAGCCACCGACTTCGATCCGGGCGCTTTCCCCAACCCAGGTTCAACCAACTCGCCCCCGGGATTCATTGTTCCGAACAATGGCCGTTCGCCGCGTTATGTGCAATCGACCCTTGGCGTTGAGCGCGAGATTACGAACAACCTTTCGGTCAACCTATCCCTTATCGACGACCGTGGAGTTTGGCTCAATTCCGACAACCTGACAAATACGACGAACGAACTCACTCCAACGATGCTGTCACAGAAATATCAGTTGGACGTTACCAACCCAGCCGACTACGCCCTGCTCCAGTCGCCGATCTCGTCACCAAACGTATCGGCGAGAGGCTTTGCTGCGCCGTATCCCACCTTCCCATCCGGAGACTCTCTGGCTCAGGCCCTGCGGCCGTTCCCGCAATTCGGCGGCATCGGGGATATGTACGAGCACGATGGAAATTGGTGGTACGAGGCGCTTCAGATCAAGGTGACCAAACGGCTCAGCAACGGACTGTCGGGCGGCTTCGGTTATTCGTGGTCGAAGAATCTGGGGACTGTGGGAGCGACGTCTCCCACCTTCACCACTTCGATTGCGGCACAGGATCCCTCTCTCCCGCCGAAAAGCCAGAAGTCCTATGAGAGCATCGACGAACCGCAGATGCTCAACTTCTACTTCAACTATGAGGTGCCGCGTTTCAGCTTTGAGCAAAACGGCTGGACGCGTGCACTGCTCGCGGGCTGGACCGCCGACGGCAACTTCCACTATGCGAGCGGTTTTCCGCAACAGGTACCGGATACCTGGGGGCCCAACCTGGATTCGGTGACTTTTGCTAACGCAACGACCGGTAACTTTCAGGTCTTTGCGAATCGCGTTCCGGGTCAGAAACTCTTCCTGCAAGACGTCAATAATCACAAATCGAATATTAACCTTCCTTTCCTAAATGCTGCTGCCTGGGCAGCCCCCGCGCAAGGCACTTACTCCACGTCCAAACCGTTCTACGGCGATTACCGCCAGGCCAGACAGCCAGGCGAGCAGTTGGGCTTCGGCAAGGTCTTCCCGATCAAGGAAGGCGTAATGTTCTCGCTCCGTGCGGATTTCTTCAACGTCTTTAACCGCTGGGTATATCCTGGCTTCAACAATTCGTCCAACCCCAATGCATCGGGATCTGGTAACCAACTCTTCGGCGTCATAGCAGGGAGCATCACCAACGCCGGCGGCAACTACGCTCCCAGAAGCGGCGAGATTGTCGCAAGACTCCAGTTCTAAGCGTCAACTCAACTGATATTCCAACCAACAGGCCAGATGACCTCATCTGGCCTGTTAATTTGCAGGGGCGTATTTGTTGCGAACGGCAACCGGTACTCTGGGAACGGCATTCGTGTTGTCGAACCCGGGACTCTCAAGCTCTTCAAAGATTCTCGCGTCTGCCTAACCAGTCGGGAACGACTGCATGGAACGCTCAAAAGGTTTAGAGTGCTTGCGAGCGTGTTTGAATTCAGCTCGAAATGCAACGGATAGACCACAAAACGTTTTCATTTGAAAGAAGGGAGAGCTGCCGCGCAGGCGACTCCCTGAGCCACAGCGGTATCTTTGAGGAGTCATGAGGTTGGCGATTACACGGCGCGATTTTGTAAGGGGCTTGACGGTTCTAAGCGCAGGAACTTTGAACTCCCGTGCGTTGCCGATATTACCCATCTCCCCCATGGATGAACGGACCGATTCGCAGAAGTCTGCTGAGCAATATTTTGAGACATGGACAGCAGAGAAGACGGGTATCGCCTGGAAGCACGACAATGCAATTTCATCGATCCGCTACTTGCCCGAATCCATGGGCCCTGGCGTTGCCATATTCGACTACGACAACGACGGTTGGATGGACATGTATTTCGTAAATAGCGGTCCGGCGGATTTCTTCCAGCCGGCAAAGCCTTTGCGCAATGCTTTGTATCACAACAATAGGGATGGCACCTTTACCGATGTGACGGAAAAGGCGGGCGTGGCGGGAAGAGATTTTGGCATCGGGGTCGCCGCCGCCGACTACGACGGGGACGGATGGGTCGATCTTCTGGTAACTACGTATGGGCGGATGATTCTCTATCACAACAACCATGACGGAACATTTACGGAAGTGACCAAAGCCGCCGGCCTGGATGAGCCGGGCCTGTTCACCAGCGCCGTCTTTTTCGATTCCGACAACAATGGCCTGCTCGACCTGTTCGTTTGTCACTTCGCAAAGTACAACAAGTCTCTGGAACGCGATTGCAGCACGAACGGGGTTCGCCATTATTGCTATCCCAAGACCTACGAACCATGGCCGAGCCGCCTCTACAAGAATAATGGCAACGGAACATTTACCGACATAAGCGCCTCGTCCGGAATTGGAAAGTATTCTGGAAAAGCTTTTGGAGTTGTTGCGACTGATATTAACAACGATGGCCTGTTGGATCTGTTTGTCGCCAATGATTCCGTCGCTAACTTTCTCTATCTGAACAAGGGAGGCGGCAAGTTTGAAGAAATAGGGTTCCAGGCTGGAGTGGCGTATAGCGCCGACGGTGCAGCTCGCTCTGGCATGGGCGTGGATGCGGTCGACTACGATGGGGATGGCTGGCAAGACCTCTTTGTCGCCAACATCAGCCGCGAACGCTATGCCTTGTACCACAATCAAAAAGACAATACATTTCAGGATGTTGCCGGACCCACAGGAATCGGCACTGCGACGATAATGGATGCAGGGTGGGGCTCTCGCTTTGTCGATTTCGATTTGGATGGACGTCCGGATCTAATACTGGCCAATGGGTACCCGGATGACCTAATTGAATCGATCAACAACAGTTTGCGCTATCGAGAGCCTCTCTTGCTCTTTCACAATAACGGCAATGGGTTTGACAATCTTAGTGCCGCGGGTGGTCCGGCTTTCAAAGAATCGTATCCCGCGCGAGGACTTGCCGTTGGCGATCTCGATAATGACGGGCGTGTGGATGTCGTTGTCGGCATCAGCGGCGAGGCTCCACTGATCCTGCACAATGTCATTCGCAACGCAAACCACTGGATCGGTCTGAGCCTTTCCGGGTTGGCGGTCGGCGCTAAGATTACCTGGTCGGTCAAAGGCGTTGAGCGCGGTCTCTTCAAGCGCGGCGGCGGAAGCTATCTTTCTTCCTGTGATCCGCGCGATGTGTTGGGCCTCGGACAGTCTGAATACGCCGACTGGATTCAGGTTCAATGGCCCACGGCAATCAGGCGCACGGACCGCTTCGAACATGTACGCGCTGGCAAGTACTACTCTCTGGCGCCCGGGGGCAAGCTTCTATGATCTGGCTTCTCGCACTCCAACTCGCAGTCGGCCCAGCGCAGCATTACGAAAAAGCAGAACAGGATTTTGCCCAACGGAAATTTTCCGAGGCTGTTAGCGAAGTCGATATAGCTCTGCATGAGAGCCCGTACATGGTTCCAGCCCTGGTCCTCAAGGCCCGACTGGCCATGTTTGCGCATCGTCCGGATGTTGCCAAGAGCTGTCTGATCACCGCCATTACGGCCGATCCAACATCTGAAGAGGCGCAGTTCTTCCTCGGGCTGTTTTACTACATGCAAAATGATTTTAAATTGGCGACTTCACCGCTTCAGACAGCCCAAACGCTCTCTCCCAAAAGCCCCCTGCCGGTGTTCTACCTTGCAATGACGCACGAAGCTATGGGAGATGCGACTCAAGCGTTGAATCTCTATCAGGAGGCTGAGAATCTCTCTCCGGAGAA
>Ga0302324_100029435_pt1 | contig 10406 bp, 8 predicted proteins | sample Palsa_T0_1_FD_201949 | JGI IMG/M metagenome (GOLD analysis project Ga0302324, IMG submission 201949) | Peat permafrost microbial communities from Stordalen Mire near Abisko, Sweden - Palsa_T0_1 | ecosystem: Environmental > Terrestrial > Soil > Palsa > Peat permafrost | place: Sweden: Abisko... | reverse complement strand
TCGTGTGCGCACAGCACCGCGAGGAGTACAGCAACCGCCGCAAGAAATGGTTTCCGTCGCATGAAGTACCTCCGCGAGCCGCGAGAATGCGTTCGGCCGCCATTGTAGCACTACGGCTCGCGACTGGCACCGCCTCGATGCTTGCCGCAGTGCCTCAGTTTGAAATTATGGCATGGGACTGAAGATCATGTGCAGCAGGAAAGAGAAGAAGCCGTAGTGGGCGATGTAATACACGCACCCAAGGACTAGGAGGACCACAAGACTGAACTTTGCCCATTTTGGGAGTTTATCTATGGCCCTTGAAATGGCTCTTGAAATCGGCCCCATGGATAGACATACTTTCAGAAAACACGCTGCCGCGACTACTTCTTTTTGGGGGAACCGCGCTTGGCGGGTTTAGGCCTGTAGCTCCTACGGCGGCAAACGGCCCGACGTGGTGGAATTCCGGCCCGGGAAAGCCGGGCGGCACGCCACATGACGGCGCTTGCTTTTTCGCCAACGCCAATTTTTCCGGCGACTATTTCTGCGAGCCGCGCGGCTCGGTATTGAACGTACCGCGGGGATTCAACGATAAGATCAGCTCGATTCGGGTATACGGCCGCGTCCGCATGACGCTCTATAACGACGCGAACTACCAAGGTTTCTCGACGGTCGCGCGCCAGAGTGTTCCGGACCTGCGCGCCTGGCGGGTGCAGGGCTACAGCAATAAGGACTGGAACAATCGCATCAGCTCGATGCGCCTCGATTAAAAATCGCACCCTATGCGAGAGCGTCGTGGCGGCGGCCTGGCCGACGAGCCGCTCGCCACGACGATGGCATCCTCGTCGAACCGCGTGACGCCAAGGTTCGGCGGGGCGCGCTTCCCAGAGTTACGAAGAATTATGGGATAGGTCGCAAAGACAAAATGTTTGAGGATAAGTTGCGTTCGCCATCGTACTGCGTCACGACCGCGTAACATTCGCAGGCGAACTGCTCGAGTTTCTTGCGATTCAGAATTTTCACCGAGCCGCGCGTATAGCGGATGATTCCCTTCCGCTGCAAAAGTCCAGCCGCCACACTCACCGTCGGCCGGTCGGTGCCCAGCATGATGGCCAGGAAATCATGGGTGATCGGCACAATCGCGCAACCGACGCGATCCTGAGCCATGAGCAGCCAGCGGGCGAGGCGTTCTTCGATTTTGTGGAGCCGATTGCATGCGGCGGTTTGGCTGATCTGGATGGCGAGGCCAGCGGCATAACGGCTCAAAATCATTTGAAACCCTAGCGTTGACGGCAAGATTTCGCGCAACGCGCTGATTCGTACGCGAAAGCCGTTGCCTGCGATTTGCACGATCTCTCGAAGCGGGCTTCGGCTGAGGCCGAGAACGGCCGACATTCCCGACGCACCGCCATTCCCGAGCAGGCCGGCTTCGACGCTTTTGCCGTCTTTCATCTCGATGACCAGGGAAATCATGCCCTCATTCGGAAAATAGGCAAAGGCCACGGTGCGATTCGGTTCGTGAAGACTTAAGTGATTGGGGAGGTTGACGAATTTCAGGTGCGGGTGGATGGATCGGAATTCGTCGTCGGGGATCGTGAGGAGCAGTTTGTTACGAACGGGTTTCCCATCCGGAGCCGTGCGCTCGCCGGGTTGCAAGGCTTGTAGCTTGGTTATGGGCATGTGATTTTCACCGAAGTGTCTATAAGGTCTTCGCTATTTTCGCAAGGGTCTTCGATCTGGGTATGGTTTCCTACGCTTCCGGGGCCGCGATTCCCGGGATGCGCACGAGCGCGGCGCCTATTCACCGGATTCCTTGTCGTTCGGTTCCGGGCCATTCACCCGCCCCACGATCGCATTGCTGGAGGTGTGCAGCGCGAAGTGTTCGTTGGGTGAAAGACTGGCAAGATGCTTGAGTCTGGCCACGGCATTTTCAATTCCGGTGACGGTATCCTTCCACAAAACGGAACCATCCGGGAACTTTTCGAAAAGGTCGTAGTCTCGATTCACTCTGCCTCCGCGCGCGCCGGAAGTGTGTAGCAGATTCGAGGCGGCCCGTCCGTCGGGCATCCGACATTCGCATTGAACCCAGAGAGCGGGCGCTTCCGCGCGACGGACCGTCGCGCTCAGTAGGCCGGGCAAGCTGATTATCGAAGATTGACCGCCCGCCAGCCGCTTGACTCCCTGACAACCCGTCGAATTGAACGGCCGCTGCCTGCGTTGACTTGCTTTTCCGCGCAACTTAATATGTGCGCTCATGCCTGACTCTTCATCCTTAATTGGGCAAACGGTTTCCCACTATTGTGTTGTGGAAAATCTCGGCGGCGGCGGGATGGGCGTCGTTTATAAAGCCGAGGACACCCGCCTCCGCCGTTTCGTGGCGTTGAAATTCCTGCCGCTGGAAGTTTCGGGTGACGCCCAGGCGCTCGCGCGTTTTCAGCGCGAAGCGCAAGCGGCCTCCGCGCTGAACCATCCGAACATTTGCACCATCTACGACATCGGCGAGGACGCGGGCCGCGCCTTCATCGCCATGGAATTTCTCGACGGCACGACGCTCAAGCATCGCATCGGCGGAAAGCCGGTTGAACTCGAAACGCTGCTCGGCTTGGCGATTGGAATTGCCGACGCGCTGGACGCCGCCCATGCCGAAGGCATCGTCCATCGCGACATCAAGCCCACCAACCTCTTCGTCACCAAGCGGGGGCACGCCAAAATACTGGACTTCGGTTTGGCGATGCTCTCCGCGCGAGGCTCGCGCATCGCGGACGCTTCAACGCTGAAGGAGGATTTCACGCAGGGCGTGAGCGCCGAACATCTCACCAGTCCGGGTTCGACGCTGGGCACCGTGGCCTATATGTCACCGGAGCAAGTTCGCGCCAAGGAACTCGACGCGCGCACTGACTTGTTCTCGTTCGGAGTGGTTTTGTACGAAATGGCCACGGGTTCGCTGCCTTTTCGCGGGGATAGCACGGCGGTGATCTTCGAAGCGATCATGAATCGCGCTCCCGTCGCTCCCGTGCGGTTGAATCCTGATCTGCCATCCGAGCTGGAACGCATCATCAACCGCGCCCTCGAAAAAGACCGCGAACTCCGCTATCAGAGCGCCGCGGAAATGCGCTCCGAGCTGATGCGCCTGAGGCGGGACACTTCCTCCGGCCGCATGCCAAGCGCTGCCGCGGAGGCGCCTCTCGCATCGCACCAGATTCCGCTTCAGACGTCGGGGCAAACGCTGCCACCAGGGACGAGCTCGTCCGCCGCCATGGCGCCCACGGTTTCGTCGAGTTCATCGAGTTCCTCGATTTCCTCGGGCGCGATGAAGGCAGCGCCGCCCGCGACCGCCGCAAATCGCAAACTCTGGAAAATTCTCGTGCCAGCTGCCGTTTTCGTGCTGCTGATCGCCGCGGCGGTGTGGTGGCGCTCGAGCAAACCCGCGCCGGAGCCCGACAACAACGACGTCAACGTGGTCCCGCTCACCGCGCATTCCGGCGACGAACGCGATCCCACGTTCTCTCCGGATGGCACCCAGGTGGCGTTCGCCTGGGGTCCAGAAGGCGCGAACCCCGATATTTACGTCAAGCTGATCGGCCCTGGCGAACCGATTCGGCTGACCAACACTCCCGACGACGAACGCATGCCGCAGTGGTCCCCCGACGGCCGCTGGATCGCTTTCCCCAGAAAGGGAAATCCGCCCGGCATCTTCGCCATCCCCGCATTGGGCGGACCCGAACGCATAATCACTCGCGACGAGACCAGCCCCTATACCTCGTGGAGTTCGGACAGCCAGTGGATCGCGTACTGCTCGGGAAATCCGGCGAGTTTGTATCTCGCGCCGCTTAACGGCGGCGAGAAAAAACTGATCCTCGGCCCGTTGCAGGGGCAATTCTCGGTGACCGCGGGGATTCTCTCACCTGACTCCCGGAAACTGGCGGTCGTGTACAGCCGTGCGGGGCTGTTCGTGGTCGGCCTCTCCGCGGATTTCAAACCGGAAGGCGAGCCCCGGCAAATCACTCCGGATTGGCCGATCGTAAGTCCGGCGTGGACTCCGGACGGCAAAGACATCGTATTCATTCGAGCGTCGGGCAATGCCAATGCAGGAAGCGACACGGCCATGTACCGAGTTTCCGCGGATGGCGGCGCGCCACGACGGATGAGTTTCGCGGGCGACAATCCGTGGTTCCTGGCGATCGCCCGGCGCGGAGACCGCATGGCGTTCACGCGCATGCATCGCGATACCAATATCTACCGGGTCGCGCTCGACGCCGGCGGCAAAGTCGCCGGGCCGGATCAGGCGATCATCGCTTCGTCGCGCCGCGACGATTCGGCCTACTATTCTCCCGACGGTTCGCGCATGGCCTTCGCCTCGAACCGGACTGGGCCGATGGAAATCTGGATCGCGCAGGCCGACGGCAAGGATCCGGTGCAGCTCACCAACGGCGCCGATTGGGCGGACATCGGCGAACCGCAGTGGTCGCCCGACGGCAGCAAGATCGCCTATAGCGCGCGTTCGCGCGCCGATTCACCGCGAAACATTCTGGTAATCTCCGCGTCCGGTGGCGAGCCGCGAGTTTTGACGGACGATACCGCGGCCGACGTCTTGCCCAGTTGGTCGCGCGATGGCCGCTGGATTTATTTCTCCTCGGCGCGGGGCGGCGCGCTGAACGACAACATCTGGAGAATCCCCTCTTCGGGCGGCGCCGCCACGCAAGTGACGCACAGCGGCGGGCACTTCGCGCTGGAATCTCCGGATGGAAAGTGGCTCTACTTTGATGTGAGCGGCGCCGCGCTGCGCAGAATGCCCGCCGCGGGCGGCGAGGAGACGGACGTGGTGCGTGACGTGGCGAGCGCCAGCGTGGAGCGGCCGGCGGGAGCGTTCACCGTCACTTCCAAAGGCGTGTACTACCTCGCGAGTCCCGCGGAACAAAAAGGCGCGCTCATCCGTTTCGTCGGCTACGACGGCGGCGAAGCCAGAACGCTCGGCGCTATCAGCCGCCCGCCCGCCGCCGGGCTTAGCCTTTCGCCTGACGGGCATTTCCTGCTGTACTCCCAATTCGACCAATCCGCGGCGGAGCTTCTGCTCGTCGAAAATTTCCGCTGAAGCATTAAGAAAGCAGGGGCGTGCCGGCGGGGATGCGCGATTATTGTTTGGCGACGTTCACGTAATACAGATCCGTCGCCACATCGAAGTCATTCTTGCTCAGCGGCGTCTTCATCGATTGCCAGTAGGTCGTGGGATGGATGATCCGCCAGTCGCCTTTCTTGCCGGCGCGTATGGGCATGGCGAAATCCGGCACATCGGCGCGCCAGCGAAATTCGACGGCGCCTTCCGCTTCGTTGAATTTGAGTTCCAGCGTGGAGATCGCGGGGCGGCGAAGATACTGGTCGAACATCGGCGTCAAAAACATCTGGGTTTGCTGGTTGAAATATTCAACGATCTCGTCGGTCATGATGTTTTGATATTTGAAATGCTGGTAGAAATCGTGGATGAGCGCCCACCAGCGAGCGTCGTCATTCACCACGTTGCGCAGGGTGTTTAGAAAAAGCGCTCCCTTGAAATACATATCCTGCGGAGGGGTCGCGGCGATGCCGCGCTCGGCGATGATCGGCTCTCGATTCTGCACCTTGGATTTGTAGCCATTGACGTACTTGAGGGCATCACCGTACCCAAAGGTGTATTCGACATACAGACATTCAAGGTAGGTCGTCCAGCCTTCGTGAATCCACATGTCCGACCGGTCGGCAGCCGAAACGCTGTTCCCGAACCACTCGTGCCCGCTTTCGTGAATGATGATGAAGTCGAACTTCGGGCTGACGCCCACGCCCGTCCAGTCGCGCCCGTAATAGCCATTGGTGAAATGATTGCCATAAGCGACCGCGCTCTGGTGCTCCATGCCGGCATAGGGGACTTCGACCAGCTTGTAGCCGTCTTTCTGGAATGGATACTCGCCGAAATAGCGCTGGTACGCCTCGAGCATTCCTTTGGCCTGGGCGAACTGTTTTTTGGCTTTGTCCAGATCTTCGGGAAGCACGTAGAAATCGAGAGGCAGGTCACCCAACTGATCCGCGAAGTGCACGTAGGTGCCAATGTTCAGCGCCACGTCATAGTTGTTGATTGGGTAGTGGACCATCCAATCCCAGCGCGTATACCCGTCGCCTAAATCGGTCTTGCCCAGGAACTGCCCGTTCGAGACGTCCACCAGACCATTGGGAATCGCCACGCTGATCTGCATGTTTTCCACTTCATGGCGCCATTGATCCTTGTTGGGCCACCAATCACTCGCGCCGATATCTTCGCACGCGGTATAGATCCAGGTGCGGCCGGCGGGATCTTTTCCAAAGGTGAATCCGCCAAATCGCGCGGTCTCGAGCGGATGTCCCGAGTAGTAAAAATCGATCGTGTATTCCTGTCCGGCTTGCAGCGTCTCCGGAAAATCCACGAATACCGCGCCGGAATCGCGTTCATACTTCAGAGGAGTCGCGCCCAGGAGAATCTTGTCGATGTCGAGCGCGGGATGCAGATCGAGTTGGATTCGCGTGCCGTCCGTGAGCATCTTGAAGCGGATGGAATTTTTTCCGCTGATGATTTTCTTCACCGGATCGACGCGCACGTCGAGATGGTAAGAAAGCAAATCGTTGTTGGCGCGGTAGGGTCCGTAGGCGCCGCGCAGAATATCCGCGCGCGTCGGCGCGGGCGGAGCCGGCGGAGTTTGCGATGCCGGCGACGCCTGCGAGGTAGCGCCCTGCTGCGAGGCGGCCGGAAGAACTGGCGAAGCGGTCGACTGAGCCGCGGCGGAAGAGTGCGTGGCGTCAGTGGGAGCGGCCTGACGAGCAGATGCTGCGCCAAGGTATGCGAGAAAAAAGAGAACCGCGGTAAAACATTTACAGAAACTCGATCCGGGCATATTCGCTATTTCCGGCCGCAATCTCGCGCGGCCAATGACGAAGCAAATTCGGGCTACCGCGGCGCGCTGCTCTCCGCGCCGCCGCGCGGGCGCAATCTCTTCGCGTGACTGCCGAACCATGCGGCGCAGGCGGTCAGGCTGTACAAAATTTTCCGCTCCTGCTCCAATTTCGCAAGCTGCGCCGGAACGATGGCGTTGCCCTGCATCACGATCACTTCTTTGGCGCCGTGCGCGCCCATATTCAGCACGTCCGTGATTTCCGCCGCGTTCAGGTAACGTAGGCGCGCCGCTTCCGGCGTGCGCAGGGTCACTTCCGCCAGTCCACGCAAGGTGGCTCGCTCCGCGCTGGTCATCTTCGCGTGGACCATCACTCCCATTCCTTCCACGGCCACGAATGGCGGCACGCGCTCCTGCGCGTCCAGCCACTGCGCGAATTTCGATCCCGCGACTTCCGCCGCCACAAAGGGCAGCGCCTGCCCCAGAAACATGGCCTGGCACGGATAGATCACGCCGCCTTGCAAAATCTTCCGGCAGATCGCGTCGGTTCCCAGCGCGTGCAGCGAATCGGCTTCGGGAAATTGCCATCCCGGAATCCGTGCAATATTTTTCAGCGTCGCGAGGTCTGGCTTAGGAAATTTTCGCGGAGGAATCGCCAGCCGCCAGTCGACTTCGCCGAGAAGCTTTTCCGCGGAATCGCAATCTTTTCCGCAGACCACCAGCCCGTGGCTACCGAGTAGGAATACGTCCGTAATCGGAGCGCGCGCGGCGGCCTTTTCGATTTCTCGGGCCAGCGGCAGGCCCGATGCCGCATAGGGAATCCATTGCCAGCGCAGGCCGTCCAGCCGGTCTTCGATTTCGCGGCGGGCATCCAGGCGTATCGCCCAGGGGATGGCGTTGATCGAATGTACGTGAATCACCACGCGATGCCGGATCGCGGCGTGCATGGGCGTTTCGATCGAAGGCCGCAGCTCGCCAGACGAATCGTATCGCGGCCCCGTTTCTCCGCCGCGCGGCGCGGATTTTTTCGCGCCGGCCAGCTCCACCCCCACGAACAGTTCGTCCCGCCCGGCGTCCGCGAGCAATCTCCCCGAGGCCTTGATCCACATGATCTCCTCGAGCTTGATCGAGGTATTGCCGTTGCTCGCCTGCACCAGCAGTGGATTGGCGCCCAGGCGCGCCGACAGAGCGCGCAGGGCCAGCATCTCCCTTTCGTCCCGCAGGGGCGCAAGCGCGCGTTGGGCTGCCGCGGTCACAAACTTGTATTTCCTCCCGCGCTCGCCGCGTTTTTCTTGTCGCCTTGCAATATCGGCAAGGGATTCTTGGCGGGATACTTCCCTGCCGGCTTCGTACGCGCCCTCGCCCGGCGCTGCCCAATTTTGTGCGACGCCTGAAAAATGCTGCCGACGGAAAGTATTCCGCCCAATTTGTGCGCGCCCACGGAAGCCAGGCCCATCGAAGCCACGCATCCGCACGATCCGCAATCCGGATTCCCGCCGAACTGGCAGGGAGTGATCATGGTCTCCAGGTCCGCCGACATCGTTTGGGTGGTCATGGCAAAAATACATTCTTCCGGGTTGTGCGGCGGCGCGGCGAACTGCTCGATCACCACCTTGGGCATATCCAGCTTGGGATATTGCTTGCGCAGCACCAGCATGTCCGCGATGGCGCGCGACCTTTCCTGGGGCCCCAGGATTTCGGGCAGCTGGTCCCCCACCTGCGGGGTGAACATGCTGAACCACACCTTCTTGATCTCCGGGCGCGGCGTCCAGAATTCCAGGAATTCCGCGAGGTAACCCGGGCGTTTCATCATTTGGCCGGTGATCGTGCAATGGATGGTGATGTTTTGTCCCGCGATATTTTTCAGGATACGCTCGTAGGTCGCGGGCGCCCGGCGCACATCGTGTTCCGGCTGCAATCCATCGATGGACACGGCGACGTGCAGCCGATCCAGGCTGGCCCAACTCGGATCCATCGCCCGGAACGCGCTGGTCACAATCTGCACGTGCATTCCCCGCGACAGCAAAATAGGAACCAGGGTTTCCAGTTCGCGGTAACGCACCAGCGGATCGCCGCCCACAATCGACAAATGCATCGGCTTCAGGCGGTCGACAACCTCGAGCACACCGTCGATCAGCGCCTGGCCTTTACGATCGTTCAGTTCGCGCAGCGTTTTTCCACCGCCAAGATGCGCATCCTCATACGCGTAACACCCCGGACATTTCAAGGGGCATTCGCGCGTAATCTCAATCGAAAGAGAGGGCGCCTCGCCCTTCAATATTTTTCCCCACGCCCGAATAATCTGAGAAGTCTCCAACGCTGATATTCCTTTGTCGGCCGCATGCCAACGCACGGTCCGTGAAATCCTAGTTTATCGCTACTCCGTCCACATCCGAATGATCTCGCGCCAGGGACACAGTATCCCCCAATCCTGCCCATCGATAGCGTTTTTTTGCATCCCTAAGTCGGCCGCCTGCGCCCAGACACGGGGGCGAGCCGCGCTCCTCCAGGCCTCCCTGGCGAGGTTCACGAACAGAGTATCACCGTCGATCCCAGGCCGGATTCGTCTTTGACCGCGAGCAGGGCCCGGTTTGCATCTTGAAGCGGAAAAACGGTGACTTCCGGGCGGATATTCAGGGCCGTGGCCATCTGCAAAAAATCCCGCGCGTCCTGCCGAGTCATATTCGCCACGCTGCGAATCTGCCGTTCGCCCCAGAGCAGTTTGTCGTAGTCGAAAGCGGGCATCTGGTCGAGATGGATGGCGTTGATGGCCACCACTCCCCCTTTGCGCAAACTGGCGAGCGCGCTTACCACCACCTTCCCGCTCGGCGCGAAGGTCACCGCCCGGTCGAGCTCCACGGGCGGCTTGTCGTCTTCCTTGCCGACCCAGGTCGCGCCCAGCGATGCCGCCAATTTTCGATGCGATTCGCCGCGCGTGACCACGTAGACCTCGCATTTCCACGATTGCAGAATGGCAATCGTTAGACTCGCGGAGCTGCCAAAGCCAAAAAGCCCCACGCGCTCGCCCGGTTCGATCCCCGCGACGCGCAAGCTGCGAAATCCAATAATCCCGGCGCACAGCAGCGGCGCAACATGCACGTCGTCGAGGCCCGCGGGCAAGGGCAACGCAAAATCCGCGCGCACCAGCGCGTATTGGGCGTAGCCTCCGTTCACGGTGTATCCGGTGAACATCGGATTGTCACACAGGTTTTCCATGCCGTGGCGGCAGTACCAGCAGTTGCCATCCACGCCGCCCATCCACGAGACGCCGACTCGGGTTTTCAGCGGCAGCTCCGCCGTCGCGCCTTCGATCACTTCTCCCACAATTTGATGCCCGGGAATGAGTTGCGCCTTCAGCGGGGGAAGATCTCCTTCGACGATGTGCAAGTCCGTGCGGCAAACTCCGCAGGCGGCGACGCGCAGCAGCACGTGCCCCGCCTCCACGGCGGGCCGCGAAACATCCTTGATTTCAAGGAACTCCGCGCCGGCGGCGCGCTTCGGTGTAAAAATCGCAGCTTTCACTTTCGCCTCCAC
>Ga0302324_100029434_pt1 | contig 10406 bp, 7 predicted proteins | sample Palsa_T0_1_FD_201949 | JGI IMG/M metagenome (GOLD analysis project Ga0302324, IMG submission 201949) | Peat permafrost microbial communities from Stordalen Mire near Abisko, Sweden - Palsa_T0_1 | ecosystem: Environmental > Terrestrial > Soil > Palsa > Peat permafrost | place: Sweden: Abisko... | reverse complement strand
CGGCGCGCAGCCCAGGGCTCGCATGCGGAAGACCGAACGTCGTGCCGCGCACGATGCACTTGCCCGGACCGCCTGGCAGCAGCTGGAAGAAGTCCATCTGGTCCGGAAACACGTCGATCCCGAGGTTCGGCAGTGCGCTGTAGAAGCGCCAGCAGCGCCGCAGGGGCTCGGGCAAATGGCTCGCCGCGTCTCCGATGATGCGCTGATAGAGCCGCTCCGACCAGCGCGAGGAGAGCTGCTCGCGCATCCAGCTCAAGCCCCGTGCGACGCCGGGGACCTGGGCCTGGTCCTCGTAGTCGGGCGTGAACATGCGATACAGCCCCGGATGGCCGATCGGTACGTGATAGGACTCGAGGTAATTGTCCATGGCGATTTTCCAGTCGACGTTCCAGACGTCGGTGGAGATGGGCGCGAGGGGCACCATGTCCTCGAGGCGATAAGGCGCGAGCTCTTCGGCGAGCTTCCCCCAGGTCTTGGCGACCGGGGGCGGATCGCCCGCGAGACACACGAACACGAAGCCGAGTGCCGTGTCGACGCGCACGGGCTTCAGGCTGTGCTCCGCACGCTCGAGACCCGGGAAGGTGTCGCGCATGGGCACGCCCACGAGGCCGCCGTCATGCCGATAGCTCCAGCCGTGATAGGGGCAGGTGATGGTCGCCGCGCACGTGCCGGCGCCATCGAGCAGCCGCGCCCCACGGTGGCGGCACGCGTTGTGGAACGCCCTGATGGAGCCATCCTTGTCGCGCAAGACAAAAACGCTCTCGGGGCCCAAGTCGAAGGTCTCGAAATCTCCGGGCCGGGGGATGGAGTTCACATGACACACGATCTGCCAGCTCGGCAGCAGCACCCGCTCGATTTCGAGCGCGGTCAGCGCGGCGTGGCCGTACACCCAGGCCGGAAGAGCGCGGCGAGCGGCGGCGGGGACTCCGCGGCTGGAGACTTCGTTTGCGGGGATGTCGGCGTCGAGCTTCGTGGCGGACAGAGGTGTCATGGTTGTTCTCCCGCACGCTTATATGGTCGTTCAATTTAACCGCGGGGCGGCTTGCTTGGCAAGTGGCGGTGCAGCAGAAGTCGCCCCCGGAAAAGCCCACTAAAGACAGGGTCACACGCCGGACCGATGGCCCGCACGAGACAGGTGCAATGGCTTATATAGTCATATAAACTCGCCCTCCAAAGCCGGCCGCGCAATGCGCCGGCACGACCAAAACGAGGAGAGCGCCATGGCCAGAAAACTGACCAATAACAATGCACAGTTCCAACGCGCGGTGAAACGGCTGCCGCTTGGCGTCGCCTCGAATTTCCGCTACTGGGGCGAGGATCGCACCATCTACGTGAAGCATGGCAAGGGCGCCCGCATCGTCGATCTCGACGATAACGTATATGTGGATTACCGCATGGGGTATGGCCCAGCCATCTTGGGTTATGCGGACGATCGGGTCGATGCCGCCGCACGCGAGGGGATGAGCGTCGGGGGCGTGTTCGCGCTCGCAACCGAGCGCGAGCTCAAGGTTGCCGACCGCATCGCGAAGATGGTGCCGGCCGCGGAACTGGTGCGCTTCTCGAACTCGGGAACCGAGGCGGTCATGGCGGGACTGCGGCTCGCACGCGCCTTCACCGGCAAGGACGATTACGTGATTCTCGAGGGGAGCTATCACGGACTGTTCGATGCCGCCATGTGGTTCACGCCGATGGACAAGTGGACGCAGGTCGGCGAGCCCGAGATCAAGCCCTACAGCGAGGGTGTCCCCGTGAGCACGAAGAGCTTCGCGCACTTCGTGCAGGCGAATGACGCCAACCAGCTCGAGGACGTGTTCAAGCGCCACGGCAGCAAGATCGCCTGCATGCTGATCGAGCCCATCATGGGCAACTGTCTCGGCATCGCGGCGGAGCCGGAATATTTGCGCGCGGCGCGCGAGCTGTGCACCAAGCACGGCGTCGTGATGCTCATCGACGAGGTCAAGACCGGCTTTCGCGTGGCGCGCGGCGGCGTGCAGGAGCTGTACGGCGTGCATGCCGACCTCTGCACCTTCGCCAAGGCGCTCGGCAACGGCTACCCCATCTCGGTGCTCGCGGGCCGGGAGCACATCATGCGCAAGATCGGGCGGGGCGTCGCGCACGGCGGCACCTACACGGCACACTCGGTCTCGCTCGCGGCGGCCGAAAAGACGCTGGAGATTCTCGACGAGACCGACGCGCTCGAGCGCGTCGCCGACTACGGCACGAAGCTGCGCGCCGGCATGCGCGCGATCCTGCAGGCGCGCGGCATCGCGCACAGTTTCGTCGGTCATCCCTCCATGAGCGGGCTATACTTTGCGCAGAACCCGCCGCGCAACTACCGCGCATGGAAGAGCAGCGATTATTCCTTCTACGACGCCATGGCGCAGGTACTGCACGATGAGGGCGTGCTGTGCGAGCCCGACTCGCGCGAGCCGTGGTTCGTGTCGGCTGCGCACGATGCGGACTGCCTCACCGACACCCTGAAAGCTTTCGAGATCGCCGTGGACACGACGCTGCGCGCGGGCGGCGCGACGCACAAAGTCACCGCTTGAACGCGGTGGCGGCGACGCGCGAGCCCCTCGATGCCTTGATCGTCGGAGCGGGCCACAACGGGCTGGTGGCGGCGTGCTACCTGGCTCGCGCCGGCCTCAAGGTGCAGGTGCTCGAGCGCCAGCCGTTCATCGGCGGGGCGGCGGTGAGCAGGCGGCTCTACAAGGACTTCACGTACTCGAACTGCTCGTACGTGTGCAGCCTGTTGCGCCCGGAGATCATTCGCGCGCTCGAGCTGCCGAAGTACGGTCTGCAGGTCATTCCGTACGAGGGCGGCTGCACGTTCATGCAGGGCGGCGGTCACCTCGCGCTCTACGACAACCACGATGCGCTGCGCCGCGAGATCTCGCGTCATTCGAAGCGCGATGCGGAGGCCTACGACCGCTATTCGCGCGATGTGATGCGTCAGTGCAAGTTCATCAAGCCTCTGCTCATGCGCGAGCCTCCCGATCCGACCTCCTTCAAGCCGAGGGACATCAAGGAGCTCCTGTATCTCGGCCAGCGGTTTCACCGCCTGGGCGAGCAGCGCATGTACGAGACGCTGCGCTTCTGGAGCATGAGTGCGGCGGATTTTCTCGACGAGTACTTCGAGAGCGAGATCGTCAAAGCGCATTTCGCCGGCAGCTCCATCATCGGCACGGCTCTGGGCCCGCGCTCGCCGGGCACGGCCTACGTGCTGCTGCATCACTACATGGGCGATATCGACGATACCGTGGGCGCCTGGGGCTTTGCCCGCGGGGGCATGGGAGCGATCAGCAACGCGCTCGGCAAGTCGTTCGAGGCGAGCGGCGGGAAGATCCGCGTCGCGGCGCCGGTCAGCCGGGTTCTCGTGAAAGGCGGCCGCGCCACCGGGGTCGCGCTCGAGGACGGCGAGGAGATTCACGCATCGCTGGTGATTTCCAACCTGGACGTGCGCCGCACGTTCCTCAAGCTCGTGGAGGAGAAGGACTTGCCGCGGGAGTTCGTGCATCGAGTGCGCAACTTCAAGATCCGCGGCTCGTCCGGCAAGCTCAACATCGCCCTCGACGGCCTGCCGCAATGGCCCGCAATTCCGGCGGGCTCGCCCTGCACGCGCGGCGACATGCACGTCACCGACACGCTCGAGATGATGGAGCGCGCCTACGACGATTGGAAAGAGGGGCGCTGGTCGCGCGCTCCGTACATCGACATGCTGATTCCCTCGCAAATCGATCCGAGCATGACGCCCGAGGGTAAACACTACATGTCGGTGTTCGTGCAGTATTGCCCGTATGAGCTCGCCGACGGCGCCTGGGATGCGGACAAGCGCAAGGGATTCGGCAACACGGTGATCGAGACCATCGCGCGGCACAGCCCCAACTTCAAGGATCTGATCCTGCACGCGGAGATCCGCACGCCCTGGGACATCGAGAACGAGGTCGGGTTGACCGAGGGCAACATCTTCCAGGGCGAGCTCACCATGGACCAGCTCCTCTTCAATCGACCTGTGCCGGGCTTCGCGCAATACCGCGCGCCGGTACGCGGGCTGTATATGTGCGGGTCGAGCACGCATCCGGGCGGAGGCGTCATGGGAGCGCCCGGCGCGAATGCCGCACGTGCCGTGCTCAAGGATCTCGGGAGACCGCATTGAGCGAGCGCTATGACTGCATCGTGATCGGCGCGGGCCACAACGGTCTGGTGTGCGCCGCGACCCTCGCGCGCAGCGGCCGCTCGGTGCTCGTGCTCGAGGCACAGGCGCAGGTCGGGGGCGCGGCGCTCACACGCGAGTTCGCGCCGGGATTCCAGGTTTCGGCCTGCGCGCATATCGTGCATCAGCTGCGCGCCGAGGTGTTGCGCGATCTCGAGCTCGAGACGCATGGGCTCAAATGGGCGGCGCGCGGCATGTCCACCACGGCGTTGGGGGCCGATGGGGCGTGCGTGCGACTGGGCGCGGAAGCGAGCGGCGCGGATGCTGCCGCCTACAAAGCTTACGCTGCGCAAATGCAGCGCTTCGCGCAAGCCCTGATACCGGTGCTGTCGCGTGTGCCGCCGAGGCTCGGCACGTCCGACTGGCGCGATTATGCGGCTCTCGCCAGGCTCGGATGGCAAATCCGCCGGCTCGGGCGCGCGGACATGCGGGATCTCCTGCGCATCGGCGGCATGAACGTGTACGACTTGCTGCAGGAGCAGTTCGACGACCCGTTGCTCAAAGGCGCTCTCGGTTTCGACGCCGTGCTCGGCACGAATTTCGGGCCGCGCTCCCCGGGCACCGTGCTGACGCTGCTCTATCGGCTGGCGGCGCAAGCGGCGGCCGGAGGCGGGCTCTCGCAGCCCGTCGGCGGCGTGGGGGCGGTGTGCGATGCGCTCGCGCGCTCCGCGACTGCGCGCGGCGCGCAAATCCGGCCCCGTGCGGTCGTCAAGCGCATTCTGATGGAAGCGGATCGCGCGGCGGGCGTCGAGCTCGAATCGGGCGAGCGCATCCCCGCGGCTGCCGTTATCTCGAGCGCCGATCCGAAGACGACCTTCCTGCAGCTGCTCGGCACGGCGCAGCTGGACACCGGCTTCGTACGCCGCGTCTCGCATCTGCGCTCGCACGGCCTCGCGGCGAAGTTGCATCTCGCGCTCGACCGGCTGCCGAAGTTCGCCGGCGTCTCGGAGTCCGATCTCGCCGGACGGCTGCTCATTTCGCCCTCGCTCGACTATCTGGAGCGGGCTTACAACCATGCGAAGTACGGCGAGTACTCGAGCGCGCCCGCCATGGAGATCACCGTCCCGACGCGTAACGATCCGTCGCTCGCGCCGGCCGGCAAGCACGTGCTGTCGGCGCTCGTGCAATATGCGCCCTATGCGTTGAAGGACGGCTGGCTCGATGAGCGCGAGCGCTTCACGGGAGTATGCTTGTCTTTGCTGGAGCGCTACGCGCCGGGTCTGTCGAGCAGCATCGTCGGCGTCGAGCTGCTCACGCCGACGGACATCGAACAGGAGTTTCGTATCAGTGGCGGGCATTGGCATCACGGCGACCTCGCGTTCGACCAGTTCTTCATGGTGCGGCCGGTGCCGGGCGCGGCGCAGTACGCAACGCCGGTCCCGGGGCTCTATCTGTGCGGGGCGGGCTGCCATCCGGGCGGCGGTGTGATCGGCACAGCGGGCTTGAATGCCGCCCGGCAAGTGCTGGAGGCGGCATGACCATGGGCGACACTTCCCAGCTGCGCGGCAGTGCGCCCCTGCGCGATACCGCTCCTCATTTCCTCCAGCCGCTGCTCAAGACTCCCTTTCACGAGCGCGCGCGGGCGCTGAGCGAGGTCGACAGCTTCATCCCGTGGGCCGGCTACACCACGGTCGATGTGTTCACCACGGTCGAGCAGGAGTACTTCGCGATCCGCAATGCCGCGACGCTCTACGATCTGACCCCCATGGTGAAGTACCGCATCGCCGGCCCGGACGCGGTGGGCTATCTCAACCGGCTGGTCACCCGCAATATCGCCAAGCTCAAGCCCGATCGTGTGGCCTACTGCGTGTGGTGCAACGATGCCGGGCACGTGCTCGACGACGGTACGGTGTTTCGCCTGGGGGAGAGCGAGTACCGGCTTTGCACGGCGGAGCGGCAGCTCGACTGGCTGCTCGACTCGGCCATAGGCTTCGATGTCGAGATTCGCGAGACGACCGAAGAGGTTGCCGCGCTTGCGGTGCAAGGCCCGACGTCCTGCGCAGTGCTCAAGAACGCGGGCCTCGCCGGCATCGAGCGCCTCAAGCCGTTCGAAATCGGATACTTCGCTCTCGGACAGACCCCGCTCATGGTGTCGCGCACGGGTTTCACCGGCGACCTCGGATACGAGGTGTGGATGCCGCCCGGCGAGGCGGTGAGCGTCTGGGATGCGCTCGTGGCGGCGGGCCGCTCGCGCGGCATCCGGGCGATCGGATCGCAGGCGCTCAATGTCGCGCGCATCGAGGCGGGATTCGTGGCCCCGAAGGTGGATTTTCTGTCCGCCGAGCAAACCATCCGTGCCGGCCGGGATCGCTCGCCGCTCGATCTCGGCCTCGACTGGATAGTCGACTTCGAGAAAGGCCACTTCAACGGACGCCGTGCGCTGCTCGCCGAACGGGCGAGGGGACCGCGCCGGCGCCTGGTGGGGCTCGACATCGAGGGCAGCAAACCCGCCCACAATGCGCTGCTCTATGCCGAAAAAGCAGGCAAGCGCGAGGTCGGCAGCGTCACCTCCGCCGCCTGGTCGCCCACTTGCAAGCGCAACATCGCGCTTGCTATGGTCGATGCCCCGTATTTCTCGATGGGTGCTACCGTCTGGGCTGATATCTACTTGAATCGCGAGCTGGTTTGGGAGCGGCGCATGTGCCGCGCTCAGATCGTGGAACGACCGTTCTTCGCCCCGGAGCGGCGGCGCGCCACGCCGCCGAACGACTTCTAGCTCCGTGGCCTCGCAGCAGCAGAAGTCCATTACCGACCGGCCCTGGCTCGACAGCCAGGCCAAACCGCAAATCGTCATCGAAGGGGTCAGCAAGACCTTCGGCGGCTTCACCGCCGTCGAGGACATCAACCTGCGCATCTACAAGGGTGAGATGTTCGCGCTGGTGGGCGGCTCCGGATGCGGCAAGACCACGCTCCTGCGCATGCTCGCCGGGTTTACGGATCCAAGCGCCGGACGGATCGTGATCGAGGACGCGGATATGAGCCGCGTGCCGCCCTACGAGCGGCCGGTCAACATGATGTTTCAATCCTATGCGCTGTTTCCGCACATGACCGTGGCGCAGAACGTCGGCTACGGCCTGCGGCGATTGAAGCTCGAGGAGAGTGTACGGGCGAAGCGCGTCGAGGATGCGCTCGACATGGTGCAGCTCGCGCCGCTCGGCAAGCGCAAGCCTCACCAGCTCTCCGGGGGACAGAGGCAGCGGGTGGCGCTCGCGCGCGCGCTCATCCGCCGGCCGAAAGTCCTGCTGCTCGACGAGCCGCTGAGCGCGCTCGACAAGAAGCTGCGCGAGCAGACGCAGTTCGAGCTCATGAACATCCAGTATCAGGTCGGCATCACGTTCGTGTTCGTGACCCACGATCAGGACGAGGCCATGGCCCTCTCCACCCGCATCGCCGTCATGAATCGCGGCCAGGTGGCGCAGGTGGGAACGCCTTCGGAAATCTACGAGTTCCCGCAAACGCGCTTCGTCGCCGACTTCATCGGTACCACGAACATGTTCGAGGGCACGGTCGACGGCGGCGCGCCTGGAAACGTGGTCGTGCGCAGCACGGAGGCGGGATGTCATCTCGTCGTCGACGATGCGGGGCGCTTCAACCACGGCCAGCGCGTGTGGGTGTCGCTGCGCCCCGAGAAAATCCGCCTGAGCAAGCAGCCCCCCTCGTCCGAGCCGACCAACCAGATCAAGGGCATCGTGTGGGAACTCGGTTATCTCGGCAATCGCTCGACTTATCGCATCAAGACGGAGACCGGCAAGATGGTGACCGTGTTCGCGCAGAACGACCGCCGCACCGCGGAATGGTCCATCGATTGGAGCGACGAGGTGTATTTGAGCTGGACGGCCGATTGCGCCGTGGTCCTGCACCAGTGAGGGGTCTTGCAGCCGCTTCGACGATGGCGCTCGCCCTCGTGTGGAGCGCCGCCGCGCTCGCGGGCAAGACTCAGAACGTCGTGCTCATCGTGAGCGATGGTTTGCGCTGGCAGGAGATCTTCACCGGCGCCGAGGAGGATCTGCTCAACGACAAGGCCGGCGGAAGCTGGATGTCGGAGGAGGAACTGCGCAAGCGATACTGGCGCGACACGCCCGCCGCGCGCCGCGCGGCGTTGTTTCCGTTCCTCTGGGGAACCGTCGCCAAGCAAGGTCAGATCTTCGGCAATCGCACGGCCGGGAGCGATGCGCACGTGACCAACGGCAAGGCGTTCTCCTATCCGGGCTACAACGAGATGACGACCGGCTTCCCGAACGACGCCATCGATAGCAACGAGTTCGGTCCGAACCCGACTCCCACCGTGTTCGAATGGCTGAACCATTTCCAGGAATTTCACGGCCGCGTGGCCGTGTACGGCACCTGGAACGTGTTCGACAACATTTTCAACAAGGCGCGCAGCGGCCTCGTCATGCAGACAGGATGGGCACCGCCGGTCCAGGCGCCGCCGGCCGCGGCGTCGCCCGGCGAGGGGCACGACACCGCCCGGACGGCGCTGTTGCGACGCCTGTACGAGACGACCACGCGTTTCGATGAGGAAGATGTCGAGGATTCGCTGCTGCAGGTGCCGCTCCTCGACTATGTGAAAGCGGCGAAACCGCGGGTCCTGTTCGTCGGCTACGGCGAGACCGACAACTGGGCGCACCAGGGTCGCTACGATCTGGTGCTCGACAGCGCCCATCGCGTCGACGGCTTCGTCAAGGAGCTGTGGGAGACCATGCAGGCCATCCCTCAGTACCGCGGCAGCACCACCTTCATCATCACCTGCGATCACGGACGCGGCGGCGGGCTCACCGAATGGAAGGAGCATGGGGTCGAGGAGAAGGGCTCGGAGAACGTCTGGATCGCGGTGATGGGTCCCGATACGTCGCCCTTGGGCGAGCGCACCCACAGCGCTCCCGTCACGCAGGCTCAGATTGCGGCCACCGTCGCGGCTCTGCTCGGCAAGGACTATCACGCTGCGGTCTCGAAGGCCGCGGTGCCGATCGCGGACGTACTGCACTAGACCTTGACCGCAAGAGATTCACGCTTGATCCGAAACACAAGGTGCCGAGGATCGTCCGCGATCTCGACAATTTTATATTCATACTCGAGCGTGTTTTCCGTGAGAAGGATTTTCCGCGCATAGATCGCAAGGAAACACGGATCATGTCCGCAGCGCATGCTGAGGCCGTAGCGATCGATTCTGATCGGCCATGCGGCGTATTTCCGGCATTTCTTATACATGAGTTGTGCGCGGATGGAGCAAAAGCGATCGACGTAGAGTTGTTCCAAGTATGCGGCAACGTTTCGCGCCGGACGCCGCGGCGATAGAATGGACAGCAGAGTGCAGGCTGACCGGTTCGGCGGCTGTTCGAAGAGTATCCAGCCGGTACCGTGATTGATCGCCGATGGATGCGACGGTCGGGCGACTGAGACTGCGCTCAGCGCACAATGCAAGCCAGTCTGATCCTGATGGGCCAGCACTAAAGAGTCACTGCCTCCTGCCTGAGACGTCTTGGTCTACCAATCCATCGGCTACGGCGCTCCCCAAAATTGTCTCGCGTTGAAGTTTTCGAAAGCCTAGCCGTTCGCGACGGGGGTGTCTGTACGCTATCGCACACGAAGACTCCGTCGACCAACAAAAGTTTTTGGAAACAAATTGCCGCCATCCCCAATTCCGGTGGATAACCCAGTGCACAACCCGTTCCGAGTCATCTAATCGTCACTGAATTTCAGTCGGTTATGTCGAATTGGTTAATTTTTGACCACCTCATTTCCGCGCTCCGCGCCGCTCTGGATAGTCGTCGTCGCGCCACGCAGATGGCGCGAAGAACCCTGGCCGGAAGCCGCCCATCGCGCAGCGCTGGTTTTTATATTATAGTGAGGATATTATAAAGAGGGCTGTGTACTGAAGGGCGACTCCATGCGGAAGGTCAAGACTCTCGGTCTTTTGGGGACGGGCGTGATCGGGGGAGGATGGGCGGCGCGCGCGCTGCATTTCGGCGTCGACGTGATCGCCGCCGACGTCAAGCCGGAAATGGAGGACTGGATCCGCGGCGCCGTCGCCAACGCGGAGCCCGCGCTCGCGAAGCTCACCTTCGCGCCGCTGCCGCCGAAGGGAAAACTCTCCTTCACCACCGACGCCCGCGAGATGGCGCAGGCGGCGGACTTCATCCAGGAGAACATCCCCGAGCAGCTCGCGCTCAAGCAGCGCATGCTGGCCGACGTC
>Ga0302324_100029432_pt1 | contig 10407 bp, 10 predicted proteins | sample Palsa_T0_1_FD_201949 | JGI IMG/M metagenome (GOLD analysis project Ga0302324, IMG submission 201949) | Peat permafrost microbial communities from Stordalen Mire near Abisko, Sweden - Palsa_T0_1 | ecosystem: Environmental > Terrestrial > Soil > Palsa > Peat permafrost | place: Sweden: Abisko... | reverse complement strand
ACGAGAACGAGCCTGGTGTTCGCAAAAGACTCTGGTAAGAAGAAAAAAACTCCGCTACTGCATTCACTGTGCAGCGCCGTGCTGGTGTGTCTTGACAGCACACGATTCGTCAGAGACGGGATGACATCGCGTCGTGCGGATGACACTCGGTCGTGGATGAACGCCGTTTCGCGCCCTCCGTACCACTCGCAGATAGCCGGGTGCTAGAATTTGCGATCCAATGCGTTTAAAACATCGCCAATGATCACGATCCTCGGGGCGGGCGGCGCTATTTCGAACGAACTGGTCAAGCTGCTGGCAGCGCGCCAGCACCCGTTTCGGCTGGTCGGGCGCAATCCGCGTGCTGTGCCCGGCGCCACGGAGACCGTGGCCGCCGACCTTTCGAGCAGCGAGCAGACGATTCGCGCCGTGAGCGGCTCGGACGTCGTCTATCTTCTCGTCGGGCTGAAATACGACCACAAAACCTGGGCGGAGCAATGGCCGCGCGTGATGGCCAATGCGATCGAAGGATGCAAACGGGCCGGCGCGAAGCTGGTTTTCTTCGACAACGTGTACATGTATGGAAAAGTGAACGGCCCGATGACCGAGGAGACGGCCTTCAACCCTTGCAGTAAAAAGGGCGAGATTCGCGCGAAGATCGCCAGCTCGCTGATCCGCGAGTGGCAGGCGGGCTCGCTCACGGCCATGATCGCGCGTGCGGCTGATTTCTACGGACCGGACACGCGCAATGGCGTGCCGAATGTGCTGGTGTTCGAGCCGTTCGCGAAAGGTCAGAAAGCTTCCTGGCTGGTTAACGATTCGGTGCCGCACACCTACACCTATACGGTGGATGCCGCGCAAAGCCTGCTCATGCTCGTCGCCAGCGACGCTGCGTGGAATCAGACCTGGCACCTGCCGACCACGCCGAATCCGCCGACCGGCAAGGAATTCATCGCCATGGCCGCGAAGGAAATGGGCGTCCCGCCGAGGTACCGCGTTTTGAGGCGGCCGGTGCTGCGCCTGGTGGGGCTCTTCAATCCGACGGTGGGCGAAAGCTACGAAATGCTGTACCAGAGCGATTCCCCGTATCTGTTCGATTCCTCCAAATTTGCGAAGGCCTTCGGTTTTTCCGGCACGCCTTACGTCGAGGGAATTCGCGCCACGGCCACGTCGTTCCGGAAACCAGCCTAGCCGCGTTTTACGGTTGCGAGGTGGAAGCGGACGCGGAGGAGTTGCTGAGCAAGCGCGTTACTTCGAGGGCTTGGCGATTGTTGTGATCGAGACGTAGCGCGGTTTCGGCGTCGGACCGGGCGGCAGACGGCTCGTTCAGGCGATAGCGAATCACGGCGCGATTGGCCCAGGCGCGCGCGTAGCCCGGAGATTCCGCGATCTCGCGATTGAGCAAATCCACGGCGTCGAAGTTGTCGCCGGTCTGCATCCAAAGAGCCGCGAGATTGACGGCCATGGAATCGTAGTTGGGATTGTCTCGTTTGCTGGTGTAGAGGGCCTGCTTCATCATGCGCTCGGCATCTGTGTAATTGCCCAACTGGAATTCAACCAGTCCGTAGCCTGCCAGCGCATCGGGATGGTTGGGGTAAATTCTTAAAACGGTTTCGAATTCTCCTTGTGCCAAATCCAGTCGCTGCTCATTCCGGTAGGCTGACGCCAGGTTCAGATGCGCCTTCGCGCTGTTGGGCGACGCGCGAACGGCCGCGGCGAACAGGGTCGGATTGTCTTTCCAGTCTCGATTCCGGATCACGGTACGCGCACCCAGCGCGGCAACGACAAGGACCAGCAGCGCCACCACCATGGTTTGTTCGCGGCTTTGCGGTCGTACGTTGAACGCCCACGTCCATGCAATCGCCAGCAGCAGGCAGAAACCTGCCGAGGGAAGGTACGCGAGTCGCTCGCCGAGAATGGTTCCCGTGGGTATCAGAATGTTCGCCGTCGTCGCGAAGGCTGCCAGATAGATCCCTCCTGCCAAAACCCATTCACTCTTCCGATGCTTAACGGCCCAGAGCCATGCGGCCAGCACAACGGCTGCGCCCAGGGCTGCGGGCAGGGTGTGCCGCCAGTCCTTGTACATCGGGATTTGCTTGAAGGAATAGTCGCAAGAAAGCACCGCTGGATAGAGCTGTAGAGCCAGGTATTTCCAGGCCACGCGAAGGGCATTGAGAATTCTCCACTTCGCGGAGAGCGAACCGAGCGGATTATCCAGCAATGCAATGCCCGGCTGGCCGAAGCGACCGCCTTGCACCTTCCACAGGACGCCGAGATAAAGCGCCGTGAGTCCGGCAATCGACGCGTAGCGGAGCGGCGGCTTCCATTTGCCGCGGGCGTAGTCTCCAACGACCACCAGCGGCAGGAATGCCGCTGCCGATTCCTTGGAAAGCAGAGCGAGGGAAAAGCAGAGCAGCGCCGGTATCTGGCGATCGCGCAAATGCAGGATCCACGCGGCGAGTAGAAAGCCGGCGGCCAGCAGTTCGGGGCGTCCTACGATGCTGGTGACAGCCTCAGTGTGGATGGGATGGACGGCAAAGAGAGTGGCGGCGACGAGCGCTATGGTTTTGCCGTGAGCGACTTCTTCGAGGAGCGCGCACAGCAAGAAATAGAGCAGCAGCGTCACGGCCGCGTGCAACGAGAGATTCACCAGGTGAAACGCGAACGGATGCGCGCCCCCGAGCGCCCAATTGAACGCGAAGGTGACGAACGTGAATGGCCGGAACACGTTCGTGACCCGGTTCGGCGCGAGCAGTGCGCGCCAGGAAAATTGCGTGACCTGAGGATTCGTCGTGATGTACAGCTCATCGTCCCAGGTGAACTGGTTCCACAGCGAGTTGGCATAGACCAACGTCACCACGGCCAGCAAGAGTCCGATTTGGAGGCGTTGTTTCATGCGGCTTTCCATCGAATTATCTCGCGACGCCGCGTCGCGATAAACGAATGGAAGGGACAGGGGGAGCGAATTCGTACACGGGGGCACGATGAGTAGTGGCGAAGGTGGAGTTCCACCTCGGACAACTGTTCCCGCGAGTCGGCTTCATCGTCACGAACCTGAGCCTACCCGGCCGGGCGGTGGTACGCTGCGGGGCACCGCGGAGCAATGGATCAAGAAAGGCAAGCAGCCGACACATTGGACCCGCCTCTCGTGCCATCGGTTTCGCGCGAACGAGGTCAGGTTGCAACTCAGCCTGCTGGCCTGCAACCTGGGTAATGCGGACAGTCGAATGTCACTGAAGCGGAGTTATTTGTTCGGTCTCGCGCTGGGCTTGCTGCTCAGCGGCTGGATAGTTACGAGTTCGCTTGTCTTCCTTGTCAACGAAAGCTGGAATCACTCCGAAGGCAGAGTAATCGTGGCTCTTTATCATCCTCTTGCGTTCAACAACCCGGTTGAGTATGCCGCGATCCTCCTCTGCCTTTTTGTTTCTCCCGTGCTGCCAGGACTTTGGGCTAGCCGACAGGACGGCAAAATCACCGACGGGATTTTGGCCGGAGTGGTTGCCAGTGCCTTGGTTTTTTTGGCCACAGCGATAGCAGGAAGCATCCGCATGAACATCGTGCTTGAAATCATAAAAAATCGTCCCGCGTGGCATCAGGCGCTCCTCACCTTCGCGCGTTCGCGAAGCGTCCTGTCGCAAGCGAACTACTACTACGCGGCACAAGTTCCAGATCGGCTTTTGATCGGCGTGGCGTCTGGAGCCGTTGCCGGTGCAATCGGCGGCTTGATCGGCACGTTCCGTGACGGCCGACCGCGCCCCCGACCACGAACAAACTGATCAGCCAACCCGGCTGGTTCACCTATCCCTTTAGAGCGTCTTCACGGCGCCAGCACTTTGCCGCGCGTCTCGGGCAACAAAAACGCGGCCCCCGCCATGACCAAGTAGGCCGCGCCCGCAAAAAGGCCAATCGCCTGGCCGAGCGGAATTTTTAGCGACACGGCGCCGACCATGGCCGGGAAAAACGCGCCCGCGGCTCGGCCAATGTTGTAAGCGAAGCCCTGGCCGACGCCTCGAACGCGCGTGGGAAAATGCTCGGTGAAAAATGGGCCCATGCCGCTGAATACGCCCGAGGCGAAAAAGCCCAAGGGGAAACCTAATACCAGCATGGCAGCGTTCCCGAACGCGATCGTCGTGTACGTGACGGCGACGGTGCCGGCGCCGACCGCGAAGATCAGGAAGGTGAGCCGCCTGCCGATACGGTCGGCGAAATATCCGGCGGTGAGGTAACCAAAAAGCGCGCCCGCAATGGAGACGGCCAGATACCCGGCGGAATTGAGGACCGAGAGGCCGCGCTCGGTGCGAAGAAACGTCGGCAGCCAGGTGGTGACGGCGAAATAGCCGCCCTGCGCGCCGGTGCCCATCAGGCCGCCGAGAAGCGTGACGCGCAGAAGCGGCGGGCGAAAGATTTCGAAGAACGAGGGCTGGTCGCCTTCGGCCGCCAGGCGAGCGCGCGACTCGAGATAGACGGCCGGCTCCTGGACATAGCGCCGAACCCAAAAAACGAGCAGAGCGGGCGCGATGCCGAACAGAAAGAGCACGCGCCAGGCAATGGCCGGGGGAAGCACCGAAAAGAACACCGCATAAAGCAGCGCGGCGATGCCCCAGCCCACGGCCCAGCCGGCGTGCATAATCCCCAAAGCTTTGCCGCGATGCTCGGGGCGGATCACTTCGCCCAGCAAAACCGCGCCGGCAGCCCACTCGCCGCCAAAGCCGAGACCGAGCAGAGCGCGCGCGACGAAGAGTTGCGAATAGTTCTGGGCCAAGCCGGACAAGAAGGTGAAGCCGGCAAACCACAGGATGGCGAGTTGTAAGGCGCGGACGCGTCCATAGCGATCGGCAAACCAGCCCGCGAACCATCCGCCGACCGCAGAGACCAGCAGCGCCGCCGTTCCCAGCAAGCCAGCCTGGCCGCGGGTGATGCCCCAGGTGGCAATCAGCGCGGGGATGACGAAGCTGTAGAGCTGAACGTCCATCCCGTCTAAGCCCCAACCACCGATGCAGGCTTGGAGTACGCGCCATTCCTGCGGCGCCAGATCGGCCATCCAGCCAAACATGCCGCCGCCCTTGACCACACGGGTGTCCGCGGTTTCGGTCTGTGGCTTCAAGGCGCGACCTCGTGCGGGCCCACTTTGTGAATCGGCAGGGGCATTGGCCCCGAGGTTACATGCAGGCTCGATGCGCGGTCAATTTATGCGTGAGTTATGTGTGAGCATTGTCCCGGGGGTCTCTGGGCACCGCGAAGGCCAGCGTTCAACACCGGGGGCGCAGGCTCGCCGCGTGCCTTAGAATAGGCGCCTCTTGGCTACACCGGCAAAACTCGACCGGCTGTCCGTGGTGCTGGTGGCGACGCGCAATCCGCTCAACCTGGGTGCGGCAGCTCGCGCGATGAGTAACTTCGGCTTCCGGCGGCTGCGCGTGGTGAATCCCTACGAGGTGGCGTTTCGCGAAGCGCGCTCGGCGGTCGGAGCCGCGCATGTGCTCACCAGCGCAGAGGAGTGCCAGAGCGTGGCGGAAGCGGTGTCGGATTGCACGCTGGTGGTGGGAACGACGGCGGTGGGACACCGGACGTTGCAGCATCCGCTGCGGGGTCTGCAGGAGGGAGCGCGCCTGATTCTTCGCCAAATGGAAAGCAGACAGGCCCGCCGCGTCGCGCTGCTCTTTGGCTCCGAGAAATCCGGCCTATCGAACGAGGATTTCAGTCACTGCCACTGGCTGCTGCACATTCCCACCAGCGAAGATAACTACTCGATGAACCTTGGCCACGCGGTGGCGGTATGCCTCTACGAATTGACGCGGGGGCTCACGCGCGAGGGGAGAGCGGAGCGGCGGAACGGCGCTGGCGTGCCCGCGCCGGTTCTGGAGACGGAGAGGCAGGAACCCGCTGCGGGCGCTGACGTCGAGCGAATCTCCACACTTTTGCTCGAGGCGATGTTTGCCAGCGGCTACCTGAAGCGCAAACCGACCGCCGACGCGCAGGCCAGGTTGCGCCGGCTGGTGCGCCGGCTGAAACTGGGCGCTCGCGACGTGCCGGCGTGGCTGAGCATTCTGCGGCAAATCGTCTGGAAATTGCAGAGAGGCGAAGGAAACGGCGGCGGTTGAAATTCGCAGCCGGTGGGTTTAATCCCGGCTCAGTCAGTGTCAAGGAGCCAGCACAGGTGGGCTCTTACCACAGGCCACTCGCTTGCGATGATGGAGTAGACGCAAGTGTCGCGAAGGGTTCCGTTCGCTGCCGTTTGGTGGTTACGCAGAACTCCATCGAGCTTCGCGCCCAGCCGTTCAATCGCACGTCTACTCTGTTGATTGAAGAAGTGGGTACGAAACTCCACCGCGATACAATTCAATGATTCGAAGGCGTGCGTAAGGAGCAGTCGTTTGCATTCGGTGTTAAGCGCTGTGCGCTGCACGGACTTTCTATACCACGTTGAACCGATCTCGACACGCCGGTGGACGGAGTCAATATTCATATACGTAGTCATCCCTACGGCCTTGCCGCTGGCAGTGGCAATGACGGCAAACGGCAACATGGCGTTTCGATTCTGTAAGTCGAGTCGCCGATCAATCTCTGCACGCATCTCCTCGGGTGTTGGTACCGACGTGTACCACAGTTTCCACAACTCGCCGTCCTTGGTTGCTTCAACGAGATCGTCGTGATGATCCTGAGACAACGGTATCAGCGTAGAGTGGGAGCCAGTCAATGTAAGCGGCGCAGGCCACGTCATGGTCGTTTGCTCTCGTCTAAACTCTAGGAAGCTTCCTGCAACAACGTCCAGATCCAACCGATGAACGTGAGAACCAACAAAGGGTAGGCAAAGAACGGGAGCGGAGAGGAAGTGGGCAACACCAGTTGGCCTGCGAAAATCCGCGCGGCGGTAATCGCAAAAAGGATCGCGGCTAGCAGGCCGATCAGACGAATCCAGAGGGCTAGTGTCGGCGGAACACTGATCAGCAACAGGGCCGTGGCCCACAAAGCGGTACCCGCGCCAAAAGACGGGACGCTTTCGAGCAAACTCGCAGCGGTGCCCGAAAGCATGACGGCCTCGCCGATCGCGAAGACCAGGAACCCGGCAGCGACCACGTCGCGTCCCTTCCGGAAAAATTTCACGGTTAGCAAAGCGGTGGCCATCACCAGACCGGCGCCGTCAATGGCCCAGAAACTGGAGCGAAGGTTCGCTTGCGCGACCACGGTTCCCGCCATGCCAAACACGGCGCCGAGAACGAGGCCAAAAGCGGCGACGAGGTTTAGCGCCCGGTCCCGCGATGGATTGATCGTGGAGGGATGGATTGGCGATCGATTCGTTGGCGATGAATTCATTGGCGGTTTTCGCCCGGACAAGGCACCGCGGCTTATTTGGCTTGGTCGGCCATGGCCTGGAGAGGATCGCCAATCAAGCAGCCCTCTCGCCACTCGTCGAGAAAAGCGGCATCGTGTTTGTTGTAGAAGCCGATGGCCAGCTCGTTCCAGTCGAGCACTTCCCAGCGAATGCAGAAATATTCTTCGCGGACGGCGACGGCCGAGACGTGCGCGAGCAGCGCCTGGCCGACGCCCAGCTTGCGGAATGGAGCGCGGACGAAAAGATCGTCCAGCCAGAGCACCGCGCGCCCTTGAAATGACGAGTAGAACTCGAAGAACAGCGCGTACCCGGCGGCCTGCCGGTCCGACTCGGCAATCAGGGCGCGAAATTTGGGGCTCGGGCCAAAGCCGTCGCGAGCGATGGTCTCTTGCGTAACGGCTAATTCGTGATCGAGATGCTCGTACTCGGCGAACTCGCGGATCAACGTCGTGAGCAGCGGCGCGTCTTTGACGGTGGCGGTGCGAATCGAAATCATATTTTGGGTCGCGAGTCCGGCGTCGCGAGTCCGAGATTATAGGCTAGCCGAGCGTCCGCTGTCGCCATCAAAGCGCGCGGCGAGGGGTAGTGTCGGCGCAAGTACGCGGCGCAAGTGCTTTGGTGCGTACTAGATACGGCGAGTCGCGACGGGCAGGTGGGTGGCCTGCCGACGTGTCAGGTGCACGAGGAAACCACGGGAAATATATTTCCTCTAGCCATTAACAACTTTCGAACGAAGGCCTCATGACTTTCTAACATCCAAGGCGCCAATCTAGTGACATGAAAACGGCGATGATGGGCTCTGCGGAATGGGTAGCAGGGATTCCCGTCAATCGTACGCCATGTCGTTAGTCGTTCGCTTGGAGGCCAATCGTGTTGAAGAAAATGAATCGGGTATCCGTGGTGATGGTCGTTGTAACGCTGCTCGTAGCCGGAGCAGTCGCCGGAACTGCTTTCGCACAGAAGCAAGCCGTTCCAAAGCCGATCGATCGAGTTGCACTCGGAGACGATCAGACGCAGCAGGTGACGGTGTCACTGACGGTGGACGTGGATAAGAACGGACAAATCACGCGGCAAGAGTGGAACCGGATGATGACCGCTGCGTTCGACAAGCTGGACACGAATAACCGCGGGACCGTTAACGCCACGGAACTGACACAGTCGCAATTGCATGTGATTCCGTCCGAAAAATTCGGAAAGTAAGTCAATCTCCAGCCTCAGGATACAAAACACAGGTGCTGGCTGGGCTTGCGAGATCACCGATCTCGAGGCCCGGCCAGCGGCCTTTCCCGCGGGGTTACTGCGATCCTGCGGGTTACTGCACGAGCTGTAGAGTGAGCCGGCTTCCCGGGAACGCTGAGACGGTCAGCTGCCGTCGCGTATGACGCGGCAAGACTCGATGTCGAAGGTGACGTCGCCGATGGCCAGGTGAGCCTGATCCCGAAAGCGCGCCGCAAATTGCACGAAGCGCCGGGCGTCCGCGAAGTTCGAGGCCAAGCCGAAGGAGACGCGGATCGCTCCCACGCTCTTGTGGCCGCGCCTTTGCACCAGCTGCAGGAAGCTGCGCAGGCTGATCCCCGGTCCTTCGCCCAGCGCAGCCAGCATGTCTTCTTCCGTCAATCCTTCCGCCATTTCGCTCGACCCGGGATTGCAAAAACATCCCGTGCGCAGCGAAATGCGTTCTTCGCTGGCCAGCTCCTCAACGCGCCGATAGTCGAGCAGGTGGCCCTGCGGATCGTAAAAATTCAGCGCCACGGTTGGGCCGCGGTCCTGCGTGCTGACAGGCCCGTAGATGCGCACCATCGCACGGCCATTGCTGTGGCGCAGCGCCATGAGTTCCTCGAGCAGCCAGCCGGTTAGGCAGCGCACGCGCTCAGCGATCGTGCCGATGCCGATGGATTCGAGGTGACGAAGCCCAATTTCCACGGCGGGGATGGAAAGGTAATTGAGCGTGCCGTCCTCGAATGCGGCTTCGCTCGGCGACAAAACGTGAGCGCGTCCCTGCACCGAGACGAAGTTGACCGTGCCGCCCGCAAACCACGGCCGTTTCAGTTTCGCGAATGTCGCGCGGCGAATCAGCAGTGCGCCAACGCCCGTGGGATAGCCGAACATCTTGTAAAACGAGAGACTGACGAAATCCGGCTGCACTGCGGCCAGATCCAAACGCCCGGTGGGCACGAATGCGGCTGCGTCCAGCAAAACGTCCCAGCCCTTGCTGCGCGCCTCCGCCACCAGCCCCAGCGAATGCCGAACGCCGGAGAAATTCGATTGCGCCGGGTAGGCCAGCAGGTTTGCTTTGCCCGGATCGGCTTGCGACAGCAGCGCTGCCAGGCGAGGCCCGTCGAGGCGCAACTCCGGGACGGTCAGCGGAGCGTATTCGACGCAGGCGCCGCGGGCAGAAGCGAATTCGCGAATGCCGTTCACCGAGTTGTGATTGTCGAAGGTGAGCAGCGCGCGGCTGCCCGGCTCGAAGGGGTAAGACTCGCCCACCAGTTTGAGTGCTCCCGTGGCATTGGGCGTGAAGACGACGATGTAGTCGTCCGGGCTGGCGTGAAAGTAGGTGAGCACGTAGCGGCGTGCCCGCTCGACGTGCTCAGTCATGGCTACCGACGCGGGATTCGCAGAGTGGGGATTGCCGAAGACGGCCGAGCGCAGCAGCTCGAAATGAGTGCGGAGTTGCGAGTCGGCGTAGAGCGAGCCGCCGGTGTAATCGAGGTAGACCTGTTGCTGCTGGTCGATGCGTGAGTAGTCGGCGGCACGCAGGGCGTCGAGCGCCGTGGTGCCGGCATAACTCGGGTAGCGCGCGAGGAGGAAGTCGTTGTAGGCCTCGTCGAGGCCCCGAGCGGGGCTGGCGGAAGGCTCCCTCATAGACGCCTCGTCATACGGGTTCGCGATCGCTATTCGAGCTGCGCATTTCCGATTCGTTCAAAAGTATACGCCGCGCAGCCTGAACCAAGCCAAGCCTACGGCGGCGAGGAGGTAGTTTTTTCTAAACGGAACGATGTAGCTCCGGCCTCACCCCGCGATTTCTCAAGCAGTTACAAGGTACTGGTTTGGCTAGTCACATGCCTTCGTTGTCTTCGAAATAAAGAGAAGAGGTG